>Ga0187894_10002843_pt1 | contig 20219 bp, 20 predicted proteins | sample GBC1701081metaG_FD_136650 | JGI IMG/M metagenome (GOLD analysis project Ga0187894, IMG submission 136650) | White microbial mat communities from a lava cave in the Kipuka Kanohina Cave System on the Island of Hawaii, USA - GBC170108-1 metaG ...
AAAAACGATTTCGCAATGCAGACTTCATGACGCAGGCGATCGTAAGTACTTGAATGGTCGTCGCCGGATTAGAGAGAAACGCAAAACTCTATTCTCCACAAACGTTTTTCAACAGCCTGCTAGACGGGGAAACGCAGCCGAGAGTCTCGCTGCCGAACTCATGAATCGAAGATCGCAGAACAGCGCCAAGCAAAGGCCAATACCGACGGCCGGCCCGTTGATCGCCGCAATGACGGGCTTTGGAATTGCAAATGGATACCGCAAGGTTTCACCCAGCATCCCTCCCGACCGCTCATCAGAAAGCGTTGATGTCATCATGCGCTTGCGTCGCCACGGCTTCGCGCAGCCCCGAGAGTCGGCCGAGGTCGGTCCAACACAGAAGCCGCGTCCGGCTCCAGTCACGACGACGACATGGGCTCGTCGGTCGCTCGCGGCAAGCTCGAACGCGCAACGCAGCTCGTCCTGCATGGCGCCCGTCAGGGCATTGAGCTTTTCAGGACGATTGAGCGTGATCGTCGCGACGCGATCGAGTACTTCGTAGCGAATTTCCTTGCCCACAACTCCTCTCTCGAGCGAAGTGGTGGACGTGGATTCATTTAGTGCGTTCATAACACCTCGAACAGACCTACCGCACCCATGCCACCGCCGACGCACATAGTGACGACGACAAACTTCACGCCGCGACGCCTGCCTTCCTTGATGGGCATGTCCTCGAACACCGCCTCGATGACCAGATTTGCACCTGCGAGCTCCTCGTAGCGGGTCGTGGAACGGATCAGTGCAAAAGACCACCATGACCGGGTCGCCTTCGACTTCATATCTGACCGCCCCGCATTGACATCTGCCCGCGAGCACTCGATCCGTCACTCTGCCCTCCTTACTTGGCCATTCCCCCGAGCGCGCTCAAGCCGACGCGACCAGGTTGATATACCTATCGACATTAGAAACATAATGTATGTATGCTATCGCAAACCGACGCGATGCGAAAGACCCGGACTCGCCTGAATCCATAGTTACGCATGGCCGTGGTCTCGGCTTCGATCTGGAGCATAGGACTTTGACGACCGACCTTTTTGCATCCAACATGACCGAGCTCGATTCGCTGCATTACCTGCATCCGTTTACCGACCCGAGCGTTCTGCGCGCTAACGGGGGCGCTTGCGTTGTAACGCGCGGCGAGGGCTGTCACGTCTTTACACACGAGGGCAAGAAGCTCCTCGACGGAATGGCAGGCCTGTGGTGCGTGCATATCGGGTACGGCCATCCGGAGATGGTACGAGCGATCGCCGAGCAGGCTGCAACGCTGCCCTTCTTCAATTCGTTCTCCGGCTACGCACCCGACATCACCATCCGGCTGGCCGCTGCGCTCGCAGAACTCGCCCCGCCGCTCATCAACACCTTCTTCTTCACCAGCTCCGGTTCAGAGGCGAACGACACGATTTTCAAGCTCGCTCGTCTGTATTGGAATTTGCAGGGCAAGTCTGAGAAACGGCTTTTCATCACCCGCCGTTATGCCTATCACGGCGTGTCGGGTGTTTCGACGAGCCTGTCAGGTCTCGACTTGATGCACTCGCGATGGGGCTACCCGCTGTCCTCAATCAACCTCCACATCGAGGGCCCCTACAAATTCATGCATGGGCGCGGCCAGACCGACGAAGAATACGGCGACGCGTGCGCACGCGCTCTCGAGCGGAAGATCGCAGAGATCGGAGCCGACAACATTGCCGCCTTCATGGCAGAGCCGGTCTATGGTGCCGCCGGCGTCATCGTACCCCCGCCGAACTACTGGCGCGCGATCAATCAGATCTGTCGTGAACATGGGATCCTCATCTGCGCTGACGAGGTGGTCTGCGGCTTCGGCCGCACGGGGGAATGGTTCGGTTCCGATCTGTATGGTATCGAGGCAGATTTTCTGACGCTGGCGAAGGGTTTGACCTCTGGCTACGTACCCATGGGCGCTGTTGGGGTAGCCGATCGAATCGCCGAGGTCGTACGCGCACGCAGCGGCCTGATCCCCCACGGCTTCACCTATTCCGGGCACCCGATTGCCGCGGCGGCGGCGTTGAAAAGTATCGAGATCCTCAAGAAGGAGAAGCTGGTCGAACGTGTGCGGGACGATATCGGCCCCTACCTGCAAGCGCGTTATGCCACTTTGACTGATCACCCTCTTGTCAGCGAAGTGCGTGGCGTCGGCTTGATGGCCGCGCTCGAGGTCGTCGCTGACAAGAAAACGTGCCAGCCATTTCCTGAGGAAGCTCGCGTCGCCTACATCGCCCAAGCGATGTGTGCCAGGCGCGGGCTCATCATGCGCGCCATGAGAGATACATTGTATTGCGCGCCGCCGTTCACGATCTCGCGACCCGAAATCGACTTTCTCGTCGATACGACTCGCGACGCGCTCGATGCCACCATGCAGGCACTCGATAAGCCTCGTCGTCGTGAATCTGCGAATGTTCTCAGCCGTGCTGAGTGATGTGGCCTGGGCGGACGTGCCGACGCTGGCGCAGCGTTCATCAATAACGCCCCCGAGGTTGCGAGAGGCATAGCACATGTACGTTAACGACTTAATGAAAGATGAATGCGTTCTGGTAACCGGCGGCGGGACTGGGCTCGGGTTTGCGACGGCGCAAAAACTCTTGAGTCTTGGCGCGAAAGTGCACATTTGCGGCCGCCGCGAATCCGTCTGTCACGAGGCGGCGGAGAGACTGATGGCGACGCACGGCGGCAACGCCGTCGCTCACGGCGTGGACATCCGCGACGCGGAGGCGGTGGACAGAATGGTCGGATCGATATTCGCGGACGGACCGCTGACTGGCCTCGTAAACAACGCCGCCGGAAACTTTATCAGCCGGACGGAGGATCTCAGTCCGCGTGGCTTCAATGCGGTTGCCGACATCGTCATGCGTGGCACTTTCTATGTCACGCATGCGATCGGGCGGCGTTGGATCGCCAGCAGATTGGGGGGGAGCATCGTGTCGATCATCGTTACCTGGGTGAACAATGGCGGCCCCTTTGTCGTGCCCTCGACGATGAGCAAGTCCGCCGTGCATGCAATGACTATGTCACTCGCGGCCGAGTGGGGACGCTACGGCATTCGTCTCAACTGCGTCGCGCCTGGCGAGATCCCCACGGAGGGAGCGAGAAAGCGTCTCAATCCCACCGTCGAGCCGGGCGCGCGTTCCGCGCTCCACAATCCCATGGGTCGGTGCGGGACGATATCCGAATTGCAAAACCTAGTCGTCTTCCTTCTATCGCGGGGATGCGACTGGCTCACCGGACAATCGATCATGATGGACGGAGCGAATCATCTGGCCAACGGTGGAAACTTCTATGAGATGCGCCACTGGACCGACGAACAGTGGGCGGACGTCCGCGCGCGTATCAACGAACAGAACGCAAAAGACAAGATAGGACGGAATTGATAGAGCGCGACGCCATCGAGATGCTGCACAGCAACGCTATCGCGACCTCTGCTATCGCACCTGCGCCCGGTTTTCCTGCCGTGTCGATCGCTCAAGCGCACGCTCTTCTCGGTCAGCCGGGCTCGATGTTCGAAGTTGACGAATGCGAGATCCGCGGCGTGCGAATCAAGATATGGAAGAACGCACCGCCGACGTTACGTGAGGTTTTCGAGCTGTCCCGGCCTTTCGCCGCGCGTGAGCATCTCATTTACGAAGACGAGCGCGTCACTTTTGGCGCCCTGCACGCCGCTGTCGCTCGAATTGCGACACATCTTACGTCCATGCTGGCCAAGGGCGATCGCGTCGCCATCATTATGCGCAACCTGCCGGAATGGCCGGTAGCTTTTTGGGCCATCACACTCGCTGGCGGCATCGCCACACCCCTCAATGCATGGTGTACTGGACGGGAGCTGCAATTCGGTCTCAAAGATTCAGGTGCCAGGATTGCAATCGTGGATCCCGAGCGCTGGGAACGCATACGCGAGTACGTCGCTACATGCCCGGCGCTCGAGCAAATCTACGTCGTACGCGCAAGCAGAGAATTCGTCGGCGCGCGCGCGAAACGGCTCGAAAACATCGTCGGCGCCACCGCGGAATGGCTCGAGCTGCCGCACACAGCTCTGCCGCGGATCGCGCTCGCTCCAGACGACGACGCGGCGATCTTCTACACTTCGGGAACGACTGGCAAGCCGAAGGGCGCGGTACTTACGCACCGGAACATCGTCTCCAGCATCCTGAACTCACTCTCTGCACAAGCCCGCGCATACCTGCGGCGAGGTGAACCGCCACCGCAGGTGGACGCGAGCGCGCCACAAAAAGTCTTCCTACTGTCCGTTCCCTTCTTTCACGTGACCGGCTGCTTCGTCGTGATGATCGCGAGGTTGATGAGCGGAGCGAAAGTCGTGCTGCAGCGCCGCTGGAACGCCGATACGGCGTTGCCTCTGATCGAAAAGGAGCGCGTCACGGGCGTCGGCGGGGTGCCGACGATCGCGTGGCAGCTGCTCGAGCATCCGCGAGTTGACGAATATGATCTTTCTTCCCTGGAAATGATCTCATACGGCGGCGCACCGGCTCCGCCAGAGCTGCTGCGCCGCATCCGCGAGCGTCTGCCCAAAGTGTTGCCCGTGCATACCTGGGGGATGACCGAAAACGCAGCCGTCGCATTGACGAATCTGGCGGAGGACTACCAATTGCGCCCGACAAGCTGCGGCGCGCCTTCACTGACGGGCGAGGCGAAAATCATGAACCAGGAGGGCAGGGAAATGCCCGCCGGCGAAGTGGGCGAGCTGTGGTATCGCGGACCCACCGTCGCGCGCGGCTATTGGCGCAATCAGCAAGCCACGGCGGAAACATTCGTCGCCGGCTGGCTCAGAACCGGCGACCTGGCACGTCGCGACGATGAAGGCTTCTTCTACATTGTCGATCGCGCCAAGGACATGCTCATCCGCGGCGGCGAGAACATCTATTGCGTGGAGCTGGAGAACACCCTTTATGAACATCCCGCGGTGATGGAAGCCGCGATCATCGGTTTGCCTCACAAGACCTTGGGCGAAGAACCCGCCGCGGTCGTGCACCTGAAGCCTCAGCAAACCTCTACCGAGCAGGAGCTGCGGCACTGGGTAGGCTCGAGGCTGGCCGCGTTCAAGGTGCCGGTGCGCATCGTCCTCTCGCTCGGGCCACTGCCGCGCAATCCTCAGGGAAAGATCTTGAAGTCCGAATTGAAGGTGGCGTTTCGCGATTACTTCACTTCGTACTGGTCGTAATAGCCGGGTACGGGGTCGATCGACTGCACGACGTCCACGAGGGTTCCATGCGGATCCTGTGTCATGAAATGGCGCTGTCCCCATGCCTCATCAGCGAGTTGCAGCACGATCGGCGCGCCCGCGTCTCTCACGCGCTTGAACGCCTGCGCCGCATCGGCGACCTGGATCGTGACGAAGGCCCCCTTGCCAGAAAAAACCTCACGATACGCGTCGCCAAAGGGATGGTTCGGAGGCATGAAGGCGATGCTGAAGCCGCCTCCACCTGGCGCATCGACGTGGAGCTGCACGTAGATCGTCGATTGAAAGCTCACCACGAAACCAAAGTGCTGCACGTAGAAATCCCTGCACTCGAACACCCTGTCGGTGCAGATCAGCACGAAAACGTCTTCGATCTTCATTGAGTCCACCCCGCTCCATGTCCACGCTATTGGCGCACGACCCGCGCAGCGCTTGCCGCTGCTTGCCAGGCGAGCCGCTTGATATGTTAACATACCAATAGTATGTATCTAAGCACAAACGTGCTCGCCGCACGGGCGCGCCGCGGCCCTTCGATCAGGCAACCGATGCAGATAGCGTTGGCGCAATGCCGGCCGTCGGCCGAGCATTCGCGGGGGTTGTTGAGCCATGCGCAGATGTCCCATTATTCAGGCCCGTTCAATGCGCCGCGGTACGGCGACAGGTTTCATAAGATGACGCGCTCCAAAATCTCAGGCAGCTCAAGCTTTGCAAGCTCCGCGAAGCGGCGCGCCGTGCGATCCAATGATGAGAGATTTGCCGCCACCCGCGCGGAGCTGATCGCAGCCGCACGTAGATTGTTTGCCGAGCGCGGCTACGCCGCCACCGCCACCGAGAATCTCGTCGCCAACGCGGGAACCACCCGCGGGGCGCTCTATTACCACTTCAAGGATAAAGAGGACGCCTTCCGTGCTGTGATCGAGCAAGTGGCGCGCGAGATCGCCGCGAGCATTAACGTGCGGTCGAGATCGGCGTCGACGCCACTCGATCGTCTGCTGGACGGATGCGAGGCGTTCCTCATCAAAAGCCTGCAGCCCGACATCGCGCGTGTCTATCTCATCGATGGACCGGCGGTTCTGGGCTGGAGTCAATGGCGTCAACTGGATGCCGAATTCGCCGCCTTGGAGCTGGAAGAGGCGGTCGCGGAGGTCGTGGGAGCCGCGGCTAACCGCAGCATCATACGAGTTCGAGCGACCGCCATCTCCGGTCTGCTCACCGAGGTGGCACTGCTGGCCGCCCTGGAACCGGGCTCCGTCAAGCGAACCGTGCTGCTGCGGGAGACGCGTGCGATAATTACCGCCATTCTGCGGGACGTTCCGAGCTGATTCCACGGATGTTTCGACGGATACGGAACCAGCGACCATGATTCCCGCCGATGAGCTGCCGAGAAAATCGGCCCCTGCTCTGCCTTTTCTCCAAGGGATACGGATCGTGGATCTGACGACGTCGATCGCGGGGCCTTACGCGACGCAGCTGCTCGCCGACCTGGGGGCCACCGTATTGAAGCTGGAGAATCCGTCCGGTGGCGACGATGCGCGCGCCTGGGGCCCTCCTTTCCTCGACGGCGAGAGCCTCTGGTACCTGAGCGTCAATCGCAACAAGCACAGCATGACGCTCGATTTCACGCGGGACGAAGGTTACGAGGTTCTGACGCGACTGGTCGAGAAGGCCGATGTGTTCGTACTCAACGCTGTGCCGCGCATACAGGCGAAATTGCGCGTCGATTATGCGACGCTGCGGGTGGTGAAGCCGGATCTGGTGCATGCCTCAATCACCGGCTTCGGGTTGCGGGATCGCCGCGCCGACTGGCCGTGTTACGACCTGATCGCCGAGGGCTACTCGGGCGTGATGGATATGACTGGGGAACCTGATTCGCCGCCGCAGAAGATTGGCACGCCAGCCGCCGATTTGCTCGCCGGGGAGGATGCGGCCCTGGGGATACTCGCGGCGCTCATCCGGCGGCAGCGAGACGGGACGGGCTGCCAGATCGACGTCTCGCTCGTCGAGAGCATGACGCGCTTTCTCTCGCCGCGTCTGCTGCCGTATCTCGGCTCGGGTGAGCTGCTGCGTCGATCGGGTGCCCGCGACAGCGTGATCGCCATCTATCAGGTGTTCGATACCGCGGATCTGCCGATGACTCTCGGTTTGGGCAGTGATGCGATCTGGCGACGCTTCTGGCAAGCCGTGGGAGAGCCTGAGCGCGCCGCTGATCCGAATCACTCGAGCAATGCCCAGCGTCGCCAGCATCGCGCCGAAACAGTCGCGCGGATCGGCGATATCCTCATCACGCATCCGCGCGCTCACTGGCTCACGCTCTTCGAGAAGGCTCGAGTTCCCGCAGGACCGATTTACCGTCTCGACGAAACGGCACGGGATCCTGGGTTGCTCGCAAGTGGCTTGATCTACGCCTTCGAGCGCAATGGGTTCCGGGTGCCGCAGGTGGGCCTGGGAGTAAGGTTCGATGAACGTTCAGAAGGTTGTTGCAAACCTCCTCCCAAGTTGGGAGAGGACACCGCAGAAGCGCTGCGCCAATGGCTGGACATTCCGGAGAGCGAACTGCAGCGGCTTAGGAACGACAACCTCATTTGAAGGTCATGTCGGCATCATGATCGCCGCATGAGCGAGAGAGCCGGCGAGTCGTGTTCCCACTGTTGCACTTGACCGGTCAACGGATCGCCCATGACTCCAGCAGGTTCTCTTTCCTTAACGTTGTCTGCACGCTGGGACGCGCCGCTATATTCGCGACGTAGGCGGTGAGCTGTGGCCATGCTCCGAGATTGATTGATACGTCCCGGCACCAGTTCAAGACAGTGAATAGATAAGCATCCGCGACCGTGAAAGCTCCGCCCGTCAGGCAGAGCCGGCGGCCGAGTTGTTCAGCCGTCCAGTCAAGACACCTGGCGAGTTCTTCCACTTGACGCTTCTTGATAGCCTCAGCCGGCGTTTCATCGTACAGCGGAGAGAACTGTTTGTGCAGTTCACAGGCGATGAAGCTCAACCACTCCTGCAGGCGATAGCGCTCCAACGTTCCATCGGCAGTCGCCAGGCGGCGGTGCGGCGCGAGATCCGCGAGATAAAGCAAAACCGCACCGCATTCGCTCAGACGCTGACCATCCTCGAGCTCGAGAAGCGGCACGTAGCCTTTGCTGTGAATCGCGTGGAAATCACTACCATCTTGGGTCTTCTTCGTCCTCAGATTGACTTCGACGAGCGTGTACGGCACGTCGATCTCGTTGAGCACGATGTGTGGCGCGAGTGAGCACGCTCCTGGTGAGTAGTAGAGCTTCATGGATTCGCCTACAGAGTGCGCCGATGATCCAGCGCCAGGCTGGGCGACGAAATCCACACCATTTGACAGCGGTTCACTGCATCATCTCGTACCGGCCGAAGACACGATGCCTGCGAAGCCCCCCGCGACGGCGGCGGCGTGCACTTCGCGCCGCCGCAATAAGGAGTCATAGGTATGCGGCCCGGGATCGAGCCAACCGTATTGCCTGCGGATCTGCGACAGCACCTTGCGGTAGGTTTCCACTTCCACGTAATTGGCGTGACGCGGCGAATCGATATACGACATCTCACCACGCAGGTTCGGACGGTGCTCCGCCTTCATCGACGACCATTCTGCGAGCGCGGCACCGGTCAGCTGGATGTGAGCGTCCATCGCCACCATCTGCGCCATCTCATCAAAGCGCTGATAGGCGGCGGAAGCGAATTCGACGAATCCCACAACGGACAAGCCCTGCAGGCTGCGGTGGAAGATATTCAGGTACAGTTCCGGATGCCCGTGATTCCACTTGAAAAGCGCTTCGTCGAGATAGGGGATGCGATACTCGTAGCCGGTGGCGAACAGCGCGAGATCAAAACATTCTTCGGAGCCATCGACGAAAACGGCGCCCTCCGGCGTGAATTCACGAATGTCCTTTTTCGCTTTCAAGTTGCCATGTCCGAGGTGATGGAGAATCTGGCTGTTGAGGATCGGATGCGAAGCGAATGCATCATGATCCGGCGCCGGAAGACCGAAGCGCGTCAGATCTCCCGTCAGAATATCGAGCAAGCGGTTGGGGTCATCGGGAATCACCAGGCCTGGCGGCCGCGGAACGAGACTGTCCAGAAAAACGTCCGCCGGAGCGCCGAAGATGTGTTTGGGTACGATGCGATAACCGCGGCGAACGCTTAGGAACGCTGCGTCGGCGTGCGTGGCAGCGTCGCAAGCTATATCTACGCCGGAATTTCCCGCGCCCACGACCAACACCCGCCGCCCTTTCATCTGCTCTCCGCTGCGATGAGCCACCGTGTGGCGAACTTCGCCGCGAAAGCGATCGAGGCCCGGATAGCTCGGCATGTTGGGATGCCAAGTCACGCCGTTGGCACAGACCAGGCCGCTGTACCGGCGCGCTTGCCCGTTCGCCAGCGTCACAAGCCAGCCAGCGCGCGCACCCTCCCCCAGCGGTACGGCGCGCTCGACGGCACAATCGAACGTGATCGAGTCGCGCAAGCCGTAAGCGTCGGCGAAAGCGCGGATGAAGGCATGAAGCTGGCGGTGATTGGGATAGTCGGGATAACCATCCGGCATCGGAAAGCCAAAGAAGCCTGAAGTGTACTTCGACGAGATGAAGTGCGCGGACTCGTACATAGGCGAGCCCGGGTTCTCGATGTCCCAGATACCGCCTACGTCCACATGGCGTTCGAAGTGATCGAAGGGAATCTTCTTAAGCTTGAAAGCCCGCGCTGCCAGCAGCCCACTGGGTCCTGCACCGACGATGCAATGCTTGCCCTCGTACTGCATGGCCGTCATCCTTAAGCGCGCGCGGTGTCCGCGCGAAGTCTTACAGCAGCCAACTCGCGATAGACCTGCGGGCGTTTGCTTCTCAGCCAAAGCGCGAAAGCGAGACCGCTCAGGCACGCGATGAGATAGACGAATGGGAGAGCGCGCGGCAATGCGCCCTTCCACGCTGCATCCAACGCCATCAACAGTCCGAAATTCTTGGCGATGAGAAACACCGCTACGATCAACCCCGCGGCGCCCAGAGTCGGAATGACCAGGGTCAGCCAAAAATCTGTGCTCCGCAGACGCCGGAAATAAACGACAGCAGCGACTGCGGCGAGGGCCTGCAGCAGTATGATGCCTAACGTCCCCAATCCGATCTGAATCGGAATCAAGGAGGTGTATGGATCGCCCTCCGCCATCCCGAACGCTGCGAGGAACGCCACGGTGATCAAGCTGACGGCGACACTAGCGGTGGAGGGCGCACCGTGTTTCGGGTGAAGCTGATTGAGTTTGTTTGGCAATAGTCTCTCCCGGCTGAGTGCGAAAAAGTAGCGAGTCGTAGCATTGTGAACGGCGAGATATGCAGCCAGAAACGAGACGCACAGCAGTACTCGCGCGAGCGCGGTGATCAGCGGTCCGGAGAACTGATTGATCAGTCCGAACAGCAGTTCCCCGCCTTGCGCTCTGGCAACCTCCTGAGTCTGCGCGGCACCGACGGCGCCTACGGTGATCCATGCCTGAAGCAGGTAGAAGCCGCCGATCAGCAGTACCGCGGCGTAGGTTGCAGCAGGAATGGTCTTGACCGGATCACGCGCCTCTTCGCTGTAGAGCGCGGCGGACTCGAATCCGACGAACGACGTATAAGCATACATCAGCGCAATGGCGAATCCCGGAGCGAATACAGTCTCGACAGTGAAAGATGCCGCCGGAACCGCAGCCCAGCCCTTGGCAGCGAACACCGCGAGATCGAACACCACGAGGACGGTGATCTCCGCCAGCATCAGCGCCCCCAGCACCTTGGATGACAGATCGACGGCTCGATAGCCGAGCACAGCTGTGATGGTCATCCCCGCCGCGGCGTAGAGGATCCAGGACAGATCAACACCCACGGACATCATCGTCAGATCCATGAAGTATGCAAACAGCCCCAGAAGTCCGATCATGAAAGTCGTGTAGGCAACCAGCGCCACGAACGCTGCGCACACGCCGACGGCCTTGCCGGCGCCCTGCGCGACGAACGTGTAGAACGCGCCCGTATTCACCACGCGTCGACTCATCTGTGCGTAGCCGACTGTGAAGCACAGCAGGGTCAATGTGGCGATAAGGAAAGCCCCCGGGACGCCCGCGCCGTTGCCGATGCCCATTGAGACGGGAAGCGTTCCCACCATGGAAGCCAGTGGCGCGGCTGCGGCAACCACCATGAAAACGATCCGTGGAACCGATAGAAGGCGGCGTTGTCCGTCACCGGTGACCGCGTGCGTCCGCTCGTGCATGCTCGTATTCATTGTGACCTCAAGAGTCGGGCGACCGCGAGCGACAGCGCTCGCTTCAGTATGAATACGAAACAGTCAGGCCGTAGGTTCTCGGCTCCGCCTGGTTCACTTGATCGAAGCCGAACGCTGAGAAGTCCAAGCCGTCGAGAGCGTATTCCTTGTTGAACAGATTCTTGGTCCAGAGCGCGACGTCCCAGCGGCCATCCGCCAATTGAACTCCGAGCCGCAGATTCGCCAGGCCGTAGGCGTCCTCGCTGAGACGCTCGGTGTTGCTGCTATTGAAAAACGCCTTGGTTCGGTAGGAAGCGTCGATCTGAGCATAGCCCTGCGCTGCGTGCGCCAGAGCGCGCTGATATCGAAGCAGCGCGCTGAGCGTCCATTGCGGCGCCGCCGGAAGCCGACTTCCGGAGAAGTTCCCTCCGCTCAGCGCGCTGCGAAAGTCAACGTACTTCGTATCCAAGTAGCCGGCGGAAAAAAGGGCAGTAAGCCTCGGAGTGGGCTGCAGCGCCAGCTCGAGTTCTGCGCCATAGATTCTGGCGTCGGCGGCGTTCTCGATCACGGAAATCGGATCACGCCCGACGACGTTGACAAAGGTGAACACCTGCAGATCCTTGTAGTCGTAATAGAACGCAGCAGCGTTCAAGCGCGCAGTGCTATCAGCAAAATCGTACTTCAGCCCTATTTCGTAGGCGTCGACTGTCTCCTCGCCGAAGGGCTCAATTTCCCGCTCTTCCGTGACAAAGATGCCGTTGAAGCCGCCACCCTTGAAGCCGCGATTGACGCTCGCGTAGAGCAACAGGTCTGATTGCGGCTGCCATTGCAGCGACAGGCGTCCGGAGACGTTGCTGAACTGCAGCGCACGCTCGATATCGATGAAGACGAATGCCTCGTCGTCCGCGAAAGAGCGGTAGTCGATGGTCTTCTTCTCTTCCGTATAGCGCAAACCAATCGTCGCGCTCAGCTTTTCGGTGAACGCGAAATCGACCTGCGAGAATATCGCCCACGCTTCGGTGTCCTGGACGTAGGGAAAGTTCGCCGTGAACACAAAGTCCGGTATAGAGATTCCCGTCGGGTTGCTGACCGGATCTGCGAAGAACGGCCGCAAGAAGCGCAGGAAGTCGAATGAGCTGTCGTTGTCGATCCGATCATCCAGATAGAAAGCGCCGACGATCCAGCCGAGAGGATCCTTGCCGTCCGACGCGAGGCGCACCTCTTGGGTGAACTGCCGGTCGCTGTCCCAAAAAAACGACTCGAGCAGTTCCAGGGGCGAAGAATCGGTGTCTTCGACCGTGCTGCGCTGCGTGTCGATCCACCCGGTGACTGACGTCAGAGTGGCAGGGCCAAGGCGCCAATCGACCCGCGCGGATGTAAGCAGCGCCTCGATGCGCTCCTTGTCCTGCAGATTGTAGTCGCCGGCAAAAGGATCGGCGTCCGTGTCGCTGTAACCGAAAACGTCGGTGCACGAGGGGGTGCCGAAGAACTCGGGCAGGCAAAGCGCGGGCGATCCGTTCTGTCCGGTCGCAGGATCAGCAAAGCTGGGGTCGACTGGCAGCAAGCCGCGCTGCTGAAACGTGCGCGCATCCGCCACGGTCTCTCCGTAAGAGACATTGAGCAGCAAGTCCAGATCGTCGGCCGGCTGCGAATCAAGCATGAGACGCGCGCCCCAAGCCTGCTCGGCGTGCAGATCATCGTTGGTGACGCGATTGAGCACGTAGCCGTCGCGGCTTTGATAGAAACCCGCGACACGAGCCTGCAGTTTATCGGCGATCAAGGGACCGCCGAGCCCGGACTCGAACCGCACTTCATCGAAGCGGCCGTAGCGGACTTCGGCGTTGGCACGAAGTTCGTCGGTCGGCCGGCGCGAGATCATGTTAATGAGTCCGCCGGTGGTGTTGCGTCCGTAAAGAGTGCCCTGCGGCCCTTTCAAGACCTCCAGGCGTTCCAGGTCATAAAACTGCAGGAGCTGACTGGCGGTCGGACCGAGATAGACCTCGTCCCGATACAGGCCAACGGCGCTCACGGCGTTGCTGCTGAAATCGTTGAAGCCGACCCCGCGCAGGAAGATGGTGGGATTGGTGAATCCAAAGAGCGCCTTGACGTTGAGATTCGGCACGAGACTCGCGATGTCCTCGACGCTCGAGAGGCCGAGATCGGTCAGCGTCTTGCCGCTGAAAGCAGTGATGGCGATCGGGACATCCTGAGCGGACTCTAGGCGCTTTTGCGCGGTGACGGTCACTTCTTGGAGCACTTCATACGTGTCGGCTGGAGACCGGGACTCTGCGGGCGTCTGTGCGGATACCAACGTCGAAATCTGAACCGTGGCGAGAGCTACCGGTACGAGCCATAGAAGATTCCGTTGGTACCTCATGTTCTATTTCTCCGAGTCTGTCGATGTGCCCAAAGCAACCCCCGTGCGCTTGTCCGGTCGCACGAGAACCGCGATTACCGCGAGCGGACCTGTCCGCCAGTCGCCCTAATACCGCTCGAAGGTGGTCCGCGCCAGAGCCGGCATTGCGGATCCCTCGTTTCCTGTCGTTGTGATAGCATACATACAATCCGTATCTTTTTGGCAAGTGTCAAGCACAACCTTTAGAACACCGGCGGAAATCGCAAGGGGAGACGACTGTGAGCACCGCCATCGCCGCTCAGCCGGAACCGTCGCCGACCGTATCCAGCTTCCTCAAGCGCCCACACGGTCTCTTGATCGGCGGGGAATGGGTCGGGTCTCGAGCGGGTGAGCATCTGCCAGTCATTGACCCTGCGTTGGGCAGGAACGTAAGTACGGTTGCGAGCGCCGGCTCGGAAGATGTCGAGCGAGCGGTGGCCGCCGCGCGTACCGCATTCGAACGGGGTCCTTGGCGCGACATGTCCCCTGCGCGACGCGAATTACTTCTCTGGAACCTCGCAACTCTGATTGAAATGCACGCCGACGAGCTTGCCGAACTAGAGAGCATTGATAACGGCAAGACGAAGCGCGTGGCGGATACGATCGACGTGCCCGCCACGCGAAACTATTTCCGCTACATGGCGGGCTGGGCGACCAAGATAGAGGGTTCCACGCTCGATATATCCAGCAGCGCCGTTCCGGGCGCGAAATTTCATACGTATACGAAGCGCGAGCCGGTAGGTGTAGTTGCTCAGATCGTGCCATGGAACTTTCCTCTCCTGATGGCGGCATGGAAGCTCGCTCCAGCTCTGGCGACAGGCTGCACATGTGTATTAAAGCCCGCCGAGCACACCTCGATGACAGCGCTGCGTTTGGGCGAACTGATTATCGAGGCAGGATTTCCGCCAGGTGTCGTCAATATTCTGACTGGCCGCGGTGACACCGCCGGCGCGGCGCTGGTGGCGCACTCGGGCATCGATAAGATCGCATTCACCGGCTCCACGGCGGTTGGCAAGCTCGTCAACAAGTCCGCGACCGATAGCGTGAAACGCGTTTCGCTCGAACTCGGCGGGAAGTCGCCGGTGATTGTATTTCCCGACGCGGACCTGGATGCGGCGACGGCCGGAGCGACGAAAGCCATCTTTTTCAATCATGGCCAAGTCTGTTTCGCTGGGTCGCGCCTGTACGCACATCGCGAGGTGTTCGACCGTGTCGTCGAGGGAATCAGCAGATCAGCTCTATCCCTCAAGCTCGGCCCGGGTCTCGATCCGCAGACGCAGATCGGTCCCCTCATATCGAAAGAACAACAGGAGCGCGTCATGCGGTACATCGAGTCCGGAAAGCGGCAAGGCGCCTCGATCACGGCAGGCGGCAACACCCCCTCTTGCTCAGGTTACTACGTCGAGCCGACGGTGCTTGTGAACGTCAAACCCGAGATGTGCGTAGTGCGTGAGGAAATCTTCGGGCCTGTACTCGTCGCACAGCGCTTCGAGGAAGCTGACGACATTGCCATGCTAGCTAACGACTCGGCGTATGGACTTGCTGCAAGTGTTTGGTCCAGAGATCTAAAGACCGTGCATCGCATCGTGCCGAAGCTTCGCGCTGGGACGGTCTGGGTCAACTGTCACGGCGTCGTCGATCCAAACATGCCGTTCGGTGGTTACAAGCAGTCCGGCTTTGGCCGCGAGCATGGCCGCACTGCATTGGATCTCTACACCGAACTCAAATCTGTCTGGATGGCGGCGTGAAAGAGACGCCATGTCTGAGGACAGTCCTCAGCGCTGCGACGATTTTCCCGAATTAGAGGGGTGATTGAAATATGAGTCAACGGCTGGCTGGCAGAGTCGCGATCGTGACCGGCACCGGCAGAGGCATCGGTAGCGCGATAGCGCGGCTTTTTCAGGATGAAGGCGCTTCCGTGCTGGCTGTGGACAAGAATCCTCAAGCCGCGGCAAGCAGTCACAACGCGAAGGATGCGCTCGCTGATCGCAATATTGAGTTTCTGCGCGCGGATGTAAGCTGTGCCGAAGACGTGCGACGCATCGCGGCCGAAGCTGCGCGGATCTTCGGACAAATTGACATCCTCTGTCAAAACGCCGGTATCTACCCTGAGGCGCGTATCGCGGAGATGAGTGAGGATGAATGGGAGCGAGTGCTTGCTGTGAACCTGAAAAGCCTGTTCCTGCTGTCGAAAGCGTGCTTGCCACATATGAAAGCCCGCAACTACGGCAGGATCGTTGTCGTGTCCTCCATTACCGGCAATCGGACAGGAATTCCGGGCATGGCTCATTACGCAGCGTCCAAGGCAGGGCTTATCGGCTTTGTGCGCAGCGCCTGCCTCGAGTTTGCACCTTATCGGGTGACAATCAATGGCGTAGAGCCAGGTATGGTGCTGACCGATGGGCTCAAAGAGAACCTCGATGAGAATGTGCTCGATGAAATCCGCCGCGAGATTCCGCTCAAGGAACTCGCCTCCCCCCTCGACGTCGCGCGAGCCGTCCTGTTTCTCGCGGGCGACGAGTCCAGTTACATCACCGGTCAGACGATCGTCGTGGACGGTGGGTTGACGATTCCCGAGCTGCCGTTGCGCCTGCTGAGAACCATGTAAATGGGTGACATACAGGGCCGCCCCCCGCTTTCCTAGTGTAACGTTCCGTAAGTAACTTTACGTGCTGAGCGTGGTCCAAGGGGTATTCTTGGGCTACGGAGTATTCGGCGATGCCGCGACCGAACAGTGCAGTGACGTTGACCCGTGAGGAGCGTTTGCAACTGGAAGCGATCGCGCGCTCGCGATCGATGCCGCACGGCCTGGTGCGGCGCGCGCAGATCGTGCTCGGCTCGGCCGCTGGACTGGGTGGCACCGAACTGGCGCGCCGGCATCGAGTCAGCCGGCCGACGGTGAGCCTGTGGCGTCGGCGCTGGCGCGACGCCGGGCTCGCCGGCCTGCACACGGAGCTGCGTCCCGGTCGGCCGCGCAGCATCGGCGATGAACGGGTATCCGAGTTGCTGAGCACGGCGCTCGAGTGCCGACCCGCAGGGCAGACGCACTGGAGCGTGCGTTCGCTGGCGGCGGAAACCGGTCTGTCGCCGACCTCGGTGCACCGTTACCTGAGCCTGTTCGGTCTGCAGCCGCACCGCTCGAAGAGCTTCAAGCTGTCGAACGACCCGTTCTTCGTCGAGAAGGTGCGCGACATCGTCGGGCTGTATCTGAATCCGCCGGAGAATGCCTTGGTCCTGTGCGTTGACGAGAAAAGCCAGTGCCAGGCGCTCGAGCGCACCCAGCCGGTGCTGCCGATGGGGCTGGGCTACGTGGAAGGCATCACCCACGATTACAAGCGGCACGGCACGACCACGCTGTTTGCCGCGCTCGACGTCGCCAACGGCGCAGTGCTCGCGCAGTGCAAGCGCCGGCACCGGCACCAGGAGTTCCTCGCGTTCCTGAAGCACATCGACCAGAACGTGCCGAGTGATCTCGACGTACACCTGATCTGCGACAACTATGGCACCCACAAGCATCCCCGGGTGCGCGCCTGGCTCGCGCGTCGGCCGCGCTATCAGGTGCACTACACGCCCACCTATGCCTCGTGGCTCAACCAGGTCGAGCGCTGGTTCGGACTCATCACCCGGCAGGCCATCCGCCGCGGTTCCGACCGCAGCGTCCCGGACCTGGTCGGACGCATCAGACGCTACACCGAGCACTACAACCTCACCGCGCGGCCGTTCCTCTGGACCGCCACCGCCGACTCGATCCTCGCCAAGATCGAGCGACTGTGTAAAGTTATCGGCGGAACGCAACACTAGGCGTTCCTCGGCAATTGCGATAAGGTAGAGATTGTAGCCATATATCCAGACTTTCGCGAAGCCCGCACAGGCTTCTATCCCTGATGGAATATGCCGATCGGAGGCACATAACTCAGAACGCTGATCAGAGGTCCTTGGCTGGCAATTCAGGCATTGATGTCCAGGTATCCCGGATTGCCTGCTGAGCGAAGACAAACGGAATCTTCCTTTGGCCCAGTAACAAGCTGTTCGTTTTGCAAAATATGAGAACACTTTACGCCGACCATTTCAGGCGACGACACCAGGCCCCCCTTTTCAAAATTGCCGATGATGATGATCCGGTCTCGCTCCGAGACTTCTTCCATTGCCCATCACTCCAGCGCTCGCTTGAGCTGCAGCGCTTCGGCAACGTGCATGGCTTGGATGTCTGCGCTACCGTCGATATCAGCAATAGTGCGCGCTACCCGCAACGTGCGGTGATAACTACGCACCGACATGCCCAGCTTCTCGCGACTCTTCCAGAGCAGGCGTCGTCCGGCCGCATCGAGTCCGCAATACTCATTGATCTCTGGGACTGCGAGCTGTGAATTGAGCTTGCCGCTGCGTGAGAGCTGTCGGCGACACGCCTCCAGCACCCGCGCCGCGACGGCCATACTCGATTCGCACGATTGCTTGGCGTCCATAAGCGCCGATTCCGGCACCGCGGGCACTTCGATGCGCAAGTCGATACGATCGAGCAGTGGACCCGAAATACGCTCTCGGTATTGCGCTACACGCGTTGGGGAGCATGTACAGCGCCCGCTCGGGTCTCCTAAATAGCCACTGTGACATAGTTGCGTTGCCCTTTTGCCGGGCCGGATCGTGCTCATCGCGCCGAAGCCTGTGGTATTTCAAGCGCCTCCGCAGACAATTGGTGAGCATCTCAAGGCCCGCAGAATGGCTCGAGGCTTATACCAGCGGCAGGCCGCTGAAATACTGGGCGTTGATCCGGCGACAGTCCTGAACTGGGAAAAAGGACGCATCGAGCCGCCCACGGCTGCATACCGTGTCATTCTGCCGTTTCTGGGCTATGACCCGCGGCGCCCGCCCAGCACGCTCGGCGAGCGTCTCAGAGCGCGTCGAGGCACGCTCGGACTCAGCATTCGTGAAGCCGCCGCCGCGGTTGATGCAGACCCGACAGCATTCGGCAACTGGGAGCGCGGCGGAATTGTACTGTATAGTAAGCACCGTCACCGGCTCGCCGAGTTCCTCGGCGTCGATCCAGGGGAGATCGATGAACCCATGCGTCGTCTCTGGAACGAGGTGCACGCGCGAGCTGGCTGAAGACCATGCTGAGAAAGCGCGCAATCCGTGGCAGGCGTTCTCACATGGGGGGCGCAAAGTGTCCCGGAACGGGCTGGCGCCGGTCGCTCGTTCAGCCGCGTAGGATGAGGGCGAGAAACCCGTCAGCGCAGGAGTTAGCTACTTAGAACGGGAAGCTTGCGCGCGGGCCAACCTTGACGGCCGATCGATGAACGCTGTCACGATGATTGGACGCCTCTTTGTTCGCGCAGTCTCGAAGGACGCCACTTTCCGGCGACGGCCCCTGGATGTTCGCCATTTGCCACAGCGCGTCCGTCCAATGGCGTTCACTTGGCATCCGCCGAACGAAGCGGAGATGGCCCATCTTTTGTAGGCATCGCCCCTCGACTATGACGGCAACGGTGGTTGATACCCGCGAGCGATTCTCTCCGCCTCGATCTCAGATGACTGAGGAACTCATCCGCATCCTGCGCGCGGGCGAGGAGCATCCGGATCTCGCAAGCATCCTGCGCAAGCACGCGATATCGCTCCACGGATGAACCAACAGTACGCGAGTGGGCCTTACTCGGTCGACCGCGGACCGCGCAAGACGTCGAGACTCGTCACGTTGCTTCCCGCCTCGGTTGTGGTTCGTATCAGTTTGATGCCTGGGGGAACCTCGCCGGTCTCCTCATAATGTTTGACCACAGCATCCAGGTTCACGGTTATGAGTTCGCGGAGGAAAGGGAACGCATCGCCGTGCTCAGCGATGAGTTCCACAAGCGCTCTGCTGTCCTTAACACGGTAGTCACCGTCACCTCTTCCAAGCACGCCATAAATCGGGCGGCGATCTCGGGCGGCAAATCACGCGCGGTGCTCATTGGGAACCTCCAGAATTCTCCCGGGCATCAATCCGGGGGTTAGCAGTTCAGCTGTAACGGCCGTAATTCTCGCCGCGAAACTCGTACAGGAAGCTGCGCCAATAATCTTCTTCAGGGTAGTAGAAGTAGTCGCTGGCCCAGCTATTGTCGTGGGCGTACGACTCGATGAACCAATCTTCGGCGCCCTGCGGTGCTTGAGCATCTGGCTGACGATGAAACAGCAGAATCCACCAGCGGGTGCCAAGCTGGTGAACGATGAGGTGGCCGTCTAGTGTAGTGTCCCAGAAGTAAATGATATATTAATGGGCATCCTCCCGGCCGGAGTCCGCCGATGCCACGTGGTCGCCCGATCGAGCCGCTCGTGCTCAATGATGACGAGAGAATTCGGCTG
>Ga0187894_10002844_pt1 | contig 20215 bp, 21 predicted proteins | sample GBC1701081metaG_FD_136650 | JGI IMG/M metagenome (GOLD analysis project Ga0187894, IMG submission 136650) | White microbial mat communities from a lava cave in the Kipuka Kanohina Cave System on the Island of Hawaii, USA - GBC170108-1 metaG ...
AGAGCCCCTGGAAAAGGCCATATACGTTAAAGCCTCGCAGGAGTTCGTGGACATGCTGAATGAGTCTCAGTGGCACCTCCAGATGAGACCAGCGCAGATCGTAAGGGAAGCGGTAACGGAATATCTCAAAAAGCACCTCCCCAGGGAAGCCAGAGACAAGTATTTCAAGACCCCGGCCAAGTAAGGCTCCGGTACCATAAACCGCGGCTTACGGCGGCAGCCGGATGCCCGCATCGTCCGCGGGAACGATCGAGGCGCGCCCGGTTGTTGTCCGGGCCCCCCTCAACCGTTAAGCTTTATTTAAGGTGAGACAGGTTAAACCCCCGATGAATTCAAAAGCGGTGTTCCTCGACAGGGATAAAACCATTCTTCTCCCTGAGGGCGGCGAAAAGTATATCTATCGGATTGACGACTTCTACATCCCTGAAAGCTATATAGCTGCACTCAGGGAACTGATAGAGAGCGGCTTCCTCCTCTTCGTGGTAACGAACCAGGGCAGGATAGCAAAGGGGCACCTAACCGAGGAGGACGTCGAAGAACTCCACCAATGTCTGGATTTGATCCTGAAATATAACGGCGTGTTTATTACCCAATACGTATATTGCCCCCATAACCCCCGCGGCAGCCTGGCTCCTTACAACGTGGTCTGCGGATGCAGGAAACCAAAGACCGGGATGATCGACTCGATATGCGATTCCCGGTACATTCATAAGGCCGGATCATGGATGGTCGGGGACTCCGGGATCGATATGCTTGCGGGCAGGAATTCCGGACTGAGGACTATTCAGGTCCTTACAGGCTCGGAGATCGATTCCAGGTATGCGGAATTTATCGAGGGAGACCTAGTCAGCGCAGTGAGCAGGATATTGAAAGAGGACGGGAAAGCCGGCCGATAGCGGGCGACTTAATCCCATCCGGCGTTTTTGTTCAGGTGGTTCTGCATGACGAATCTGGCGCGGACCTGATCGTATCCGAGCACGTCCGAGAGCATCCGCGTCACGAGCTTCTTCGCCTTGGGGACGTCCCTCTCCCTCAAGGCAGAACCCATATCCCGGAGGAGCTCTTCGAGGAGCGTGTCTTCCTCACGACCGATACCGCCGCCCTCAGCAATCCTGCAGATAAGCTCGGTCAGGTCTCCCAGCCGCTCAAGCGCCTTTTCTCCCTCGAGGTAAGGGCCGCCCATTTCTCCTCCCGTATCTGATATTATTAATTTTACATTATTCCGGCATCGGAATGAACGATACCGGGGGGGTAAATCCATGAATGAGCTCGAAAGAAAGCTGACTGCGGAGGAGAGGAAGGTATTCGGCCACGCCGTTTCGATCGCGGAAAAAGCAGGGAGGAGACTCCTGCAAAGCTTCAGGAAAGAGGAGCCGGTCGAGCGCGGAACTGTGAAGGAGGTAAAGCTCGTGTACGACATCGTTTCGGACAAGATTATCAGGAGAGAGATTGAAAACCGTTTCCCCGACCACTCGTACGTAACCGAGGAAACCGGGTTCGTCGATAAAAAATCGGAGTACCTATGGATAATAGACCCCCTAGACGGCACGAGCAACTTCGCAGACCAGAACCCCATGTTCGCCGTTTCCATATCCCTCTGGCACCGGGGGGAGCCCGTCCTTGGGGTAATAGAGGCGCCGATGATGATGGAGAGGTTCGCCGCTGTAAGGGGTCACGGCTCTTACCACTATGACCTCCTCAGAAAAAAAGTGAAGAAAGCCAAGGTCTCGGGAGTGAGCAGGGCAAGCAGGGCCTACGGGGTTTACTGCGAGGGCGGGGTCAGGAATAAGAAGAAGTCGCTCGAGCTGATGGAGAGATATTATCTGCAGATAAAGGATACGAGGAAGCTCGGCTCGGCCGCGCTGGAGCTCGCATTCGTCGGCATGGGGAGGTCGGAGAGCTATATAACCACTGCTATATCTCTCTGGGACATCGCATCGGGAATCCTGTTCGTCAGGGAAGCAGGGGGGGAACTCCTTCACTTCGACGGCACCCCTTACCAATGGGGGGAATTCAGGCAGCGGAAGAGGTGCGACCTTCTCGCAACCAACGGAAAAGTCAGGATAAAACTGGGCTGACGATTCCCGCACAGAGCAGTTCGGAAATGGAAAAACCGGTGCGGAACGAAGGCCCCGGCCATAACTTGAAATTCACCCCTTTAAAACAATAAACCCGTGACTATATTTTGATTAAAGCAGGTTTTTGAGATAAAAATTGGAGATAAAAAATGCATAGAGAACTAAACGGCTTCACAGCCACACAGACAGAGACCGGATTCAGAGTCATGTTTCACGATAACCCGGAAGAGATAGACCTCAGCATAAGCGACCTGAACGAGTTTGCCAACAGGTACGCAAAGGACATGATGACCGGAAAGAAGCCGGAGCTGACGGAAAAAGAGGAAGTGATGATCTCGATATGGGAAATGGTGCTGCTGCCGAGCGACGTAAAGCATTGAAACCGATATCCCAACCGGGGAGTGTAACGAGGCCCTGCTTTAGCAAGACTACAAATTGTTGATCAAAGAAACATCGTTTCGGTGTATACCAGACTAGGGCACGAGGGGACTGCATTCGTAATCCACATCGTCCCCGCCGTCTATCACTACCGTTCCGGCAAAATTACTGTTTCCTAAAATTTCATCGATCGTCAAAATTCCCGAACCTATAACCTCACTGAATATATTATTTAGCAATTGGCATTCTACATCAAAGCAATCAATCGCAACACATTCGAGTGGCACTATACCCACACGCAGAGGCTCAGGATCATCGAATCCAGGAACCAGGCATTCGTAATTATTGCAAATCTGCACAAGCCCTTCGGTAGGACAATCCGTGAATTCGGACAGCTGCTCGAAATCCCCTTCTATTGGAATACACTCGGGTTCAGGTGTGGGCGAAGGAGTGGGCTGCGGGTTGTTTCCGTTACCGGAATTGCAGCCTCCAACGATAAAAAAAGTTAGAAAGATGAGTATAGCTAATGCTGCCTTTATTGTAATTATTAAATATATCTTAGTATTCTTACAATATCTAACAGACGGTGCCAAACTGATTCGGCCCAATTTATTTGATTAATGCTTGAGCGATTTCCATATAGTCGGATCCCATGCTTAAGAATTCATAGGTTTTATGAATTAGTATAGATAGAGAAATCTAAATTAATCGGTTCGTTCCGGGGCCAAAAAAATACTACTTAAAATAATCACTTCCCCGCATAGCGGCAGGCCATGTCCGACATCTTGGCCCCGAGTGACTGGTAAGAGCCGTACTCCTCACGCACCCGCTTTTCGGTCCTGCCCAATAGCTTCCCGCTCGGGCTGAAATATTCCTCCGCGAGCCTGTAGAGAGACCTGTCATAGCAGTCGATCTCCCAATAACCGGTCTGGCGTATATATTCTTCCTTATTACCACCTTCCCCTGGTTTAGTGGCCACATATTTTATCCAAAATTTCCTTTTATTCCCGTTTATCTCTATATTGTCCGTATCCAGATACACGATTACCTCTCTGCCCTTTTCATCGCCTATTCTAGTGACATATTTCCATTCGGTGCTCTCGCCGTTCTCGCCCCGGCATGAACCAAGCAATATGAAAACCGAAAAAACCACCAACAGAAACAATCCGTACCTCTTAGCCATAAATCGCTCCTAACCGTTCTTTTTTACGTAATCACAGACAAAATTCAATACCGCTTCGCTTAATGTATCCGGTTTTACGGGACTGAACTGCATCGCGCCCAGGGTCCCGTATTTGTCGACGATTTCCCCTCCCGGCCCGTAGAATACGGCTTCCAGGTTCGTATCGCTCCTATCATCGCAGTCCGCTGCGCGCGATATAGAAACCCTGACGAACGAGGCGCCCGAGGGGAGGGACTGCTCCTTGTAGAACACATGCCCCTGCCAGAACCTTACCTTCCCTCCGTAGCTCTGGATGGTTTCCGTGTCGACGAACACCCTGAACCTGGTCGAGTCGCCCATCGTACCGAACCCTATAGGCTGCCACACGACGGCGTCCGCCCCCGATGCCGCGAATAAAACGGCTGTTCCTGTCATTAAGAGACCGAGAAGAAACGCTTTCATATTATTCCGAATGCTATATTTTAGCTAAATATCTCGAGTATTAAAATGAGTCATGATAAAACCGGAAGTTCCGCAATATCGCAATATATTGCACCCGGCCGGAGAATAGCGCCGAACGTTCTACCTTGCGCGGGCAATCTCGTGGTCGAGATATTTTTTAGTCTCGTCGACTACAACCCTCGACAACCCAAGGAGCCCCACGAGATTTGGGAAAGCCATGAGCCCGTTCATTACGTCGGCGAAAGTCCATACGAGCTCGAGCTTAACCACGGCGCCCACGAGCACGGCTACCGTAAATACGAGTCTGTAGGGTTTTACGGCCCTCTCCTTAAAAATAAATTCTATGGCCTTCTCGCCGTAGTAACACCAGCCGAGGAGGGTGGAGTATGCGAAGAAGGCGAGGCTGATTCCGAGAATGGCCGCTCCTGCCCCTGCCGGTATCCTGCTTTCAAAGGCGAGCGCCGTGAGCGCTGCGCCCGTTTCACCGCTCGTCCAGAAGCCGCTCGAAATAATAACGATTCCGGTAAAGGTGCAGATAACTATCGTATCGATAAAGGTCTGGGTCATGGATACCAGGGCCTGGCCGACCGGATTCCGGGTCTTTGCCGCCGCAGCCGCGATTGGAGAGCTCCCCAGACCGGACTCGTTTGAAAAGATGCCTCTCGCGACCCCGATTCTTATCGTCTGACTGATCGTGGAGCCTAAGAATCCTCCCGCCGCGGCCGAGGGCGAGAAAGCGTGGGAAAAAATCAGGTAAAAAGCGTTGGGTATGTTCTCCTTGTACTCGAAAAGTATGATCGAGGCGCCGATCACATAAAATGACAGCATGAACGGCACGATCGCGCTTGTCGCCTTCGCTATGCTCTTGATTCCGCCTACTATCACGAGCCCCGTGGCGACACACATGACGAGACCCGAAATCCAGGGGGGTAAGCCGAAAGCGGTCTGCATGGCGTCGGCCACGGAGTTCGACTGCACCATGTTACCTATCCCGAAAGCGGCTAATGCCGCGAACACGGCAAAAAGCATCCCGAGCCACCTGAGCCCGAGCCCTTTCGAGATGTAATACATGGGGCCGCCGCTCATCGTGCCGAACTTGTCGACTTCCCTGTATTTGACGGCCAGGACCGCTTCGGAGTATTTCGTGGCCATGCCCAGCAATCCGGTGACCCACATCCAGAAAACAGCTCCGGGACCGCCGACGGCGATAGCGGTAGCGACGCCGGCTATGTTCCCCACCCCCACGGTCGCGGACAGCGCCGTCATAAGTGCCTGGAAATGGGATATGTCCCCTTCCCCCTCCTCGTGTCTCTTTATCAGCGCCAGATTGAGGGCGGGAATGAGAGCGCGGAGCTGGATCCCTCTCAATATGATTGTCAGGTAGACGCCGGTACCCAGGAGCAGCGCTATCAGAGGGATGCCCCACACTATGCCGCTTACATCGGAAAGGAACGATGTGATTGTTTCCTGCATTTATGCTGCCCGTCCTTAGATTTTAAGGTTAGAAACCTATCACATTTCCCGGATTATTGAAAACGGACGGAAACAGCGGCGGGATAAACTTCCCGATTCGGGCACACCCGAGGGAAGGAAACGGCGATTATTGCAAAAAAAAAGCCCCTTATGTACAATTATCCAATAGCTCAAGGACTACTACGGAGGCAATACTTTATAATGACATCACAGAATCCATTTATAGCTCTGAAAGAAGAAATGGATAAACTGGTTATAGGACACGAGGAGGTAAAGGTTTCGCTCCTCCTGGGAATCATAGCCAGGGAGCACATTTACGTCGAAGGGCCGCCCGGAACTGCAAAGACCATGCTTGCCGAGATAATATCCGGGGCCGCGCAGCTTAAATTCTTCTTCTACCAGCTCCACAGGGACACGAGGCTCTCGGAGCTTATCGGGGACCTTGTAATTTCGAAAGAGACCACCGACACGGGCGAGGTAATAAAACAGAAGGTAGTGAAGGGCGGCATACTGACTGCGGAGATATGCCTGCTCGACGACATTTCCAGGGCGCCGGGCGAATCGCTCAACGTGCTCCTGAGAATACTTAACGAAAGAAAATTCTTCGACGAGGAAATACCTCTTCTGACGGCGATAGCGACAAGCAACCCTACGGCGGACGAGTATTATAACGAGCCTCTCGACCCGGCCAACCTCGACAGGTTCGTCCTCCAGATAAACGCTCAGGGCCTGTCCTACGGGAAGAGATGGGACCAGGCGATGGAAGTCATCAAGCTCTACACGAAGAGGCCTCTCGAATATCACGTGCCGGCCAGGGTCAGCAGGGAAGTGTTCGATGAATATTACAAGAAGCTCGCAAGCCTCGACATACCCCTCGAAGTGCAGGAGGGTCTCGCGAATTTCGTGGCGACGCTCATTGAAGATTACGGATGCAATGAAACGAATTCCCTCATATCCGACAGGACGTTCTTCGTAAAGTCGCTCAAGATAATGAGGGCGCATGCGCTTCTCCACGGGAGGGACGCATGCACGCTCCAGGACCTGAACGCTCTTAAATACATGACCGCTTTCAGAATCCCCGAGGAGGTGTTCCTACAGCTCGACCAGATTATCGAGGACCTCACCTCCAAAAAAAAAAAGACAGGGACAGGGGGAGCGAGCTAGAGCCGCAGCCGTCCTCGGAGTTTGACAAGGACGCCCCCGAAGAGCAAAAGCAGGATTCCCCCGACGAGCGGGGGAAAAAAGAGTCCCAGGACCAGCTCACCGAAGCGCGTAAGACTTTTTTCCAGGCCTTAAAAGAACTCAAAGAGAACATACAGAAAGAGAGCTCCATGGCTCCTCCCGAGGATATGAACATTCCGTCCGACCCGGAGGGCCAGCTCTCGGACGACGGCGGCAAGAGGAACGAAAAACAGCCCCCGAAGACCACCAAGGTATTCGCCAGCAAGTCCCCGGACCCCGGCGACGAGGAGGATTACTGGATAGGGGGCAAAAAGAACCTCGAATCGGCCGATAACGTAAAAGTGATAATGAAAGTCCTCGAAGGGAATTTCCAGAGGAGCATCGCGCTCCGTGCACCTCACCCCGGCGGGCTGCCGAGGAAGTGGAAGAGGATGAGCTATTTCGACGAGATCGAGGACGTCGATCCTTACGAGGCCATGTTCTGGTCGGAAAACACCACTCCCACGCTCCCGAGGGTGCATAAGCGCGAAAAGGAGATGATGGGCGGGGAGATCGCTATACTGAGGGACGTAAGCACTTCGATGATGGGTGTCTACAGCGAATGGTCCTCGTCCGTCGTAAGGGGCGTCGTAGAGCTCGCAAGGTCGAAAAAAATGAGGGTCGGATACGTGGAATTCAACCACCGCTCATACAAGTACAAGCGCAACTCCAAATTCTTCACGAGGGACTACCCGTGGATGCTGGAGCTCGCGTCCAAGACGGAATGCTCCGGGAACACCAATTACGAAGACGCGCTCAAGGACGCCCTGACGGAGTTCAGGGGGCGGGGGCTCAGGAACAAGCACATACTCTTCATCACGGACGGTATCCCCACTTCGGGCGACTGCGACGTGCTCGACGAAAGAACGAGGGCTAAGAAATTAGGCGTCTGCATACATTCGATTTTTATTGGGTCCAAGAACTATCCCCGTATACTCCAGAAGATTTCGGGCGAGACGAGCGGGACGCAGTTCATAGCCACTCGGAGAAAGGACGGGACTATCAGGATCGAGAGGAGAGACAAAAAGCTGCTCGCCCCGGTGCTGGAAGACAAGTCGCAAGTCGACCCCTTCGGCAAGGTATTCGCCTAGTCTTTTTTACCTCTGGTACTCCGATACGGCCCTCTGGTGGTCCCTGTAATTCTCCGAGAAGTGGTGTGTGCCGTCCCCTCGGGAAACGAAGTAGATGTAGTCCACAGGGGCCGGTTTCAAGGCCGCGATTATCGATTCCTTTCCGGGGTTTGATATAGGTCCGGGCGGGAGCCCCCTTATCAGATAAGTATTGTACTCGGTCATCGAATTAAGGTCCCCTTTCGTGAGGTTCCCGTCGAAGTCCTCCCCCAGTCCGTATATAACGGTCGGGTCGCTCTCGAGCTTCATACCGAGCCTGAGACGGTTATGGAAGACGGCGGAGATAACCGGCCTCTCGGGGGGAGAGCCCGTCTCTTTTTCGATAATGGATGCGAGTGTGATTACCTCGTTGTCCGTAAGGTTTACCCTCTGCCTCAATCCGCTAAGCGAGCTATAAACTTTCTTGAAACGGCTGACCATCATCCGGACGAATTCCTCCGCCGTAACACCTTTGGTATATGAATATGTGTCGGGGAATAAATAACCCTCAAGACCTGTAATGGAGCGTCCGGGCAGAATCTTCAGGAGCTCCGGGTCCACGGACGCGGCAATGAAATCGTCGGGGTCGAGCACGCCGCTTCTTCCCAGGAGCTCCGCGGTCTGCCTGAGGGTAAGCCCTTCGGGGATCGTCACCTTGTGTATCACCACGTCCCCATCCGCAAGCTTGCGGGCTACTTCCGACGTGGTGGAGCCCCTTTTGAACTCATACTCCCCGGCCTTAAGCTTGTCCTGCCAGCCCCTGCCGATAACGTAGAGCAGAAAGATATCGCCGCTCCCGATGATGCCCTCATCCTCGAGTAAAGCCGATATATTCCTCAAGCCCTTGCCCTTCGGTATATCGACGACCCTGTCTTCCGGAACCGTCGGGACGTTATTGACGTAGTAGTAAACACCCCAGAGCGCAGAAGCGCTCAGGATCAGGATTATCAGGACTGCGATCGATATAATCTTTAATCTTCCGGAACCCATTTCAAAACTTGTAATCCATCAGCGTTTCTCAATTACCGCGAGATCGTCCCGATGAATGACTTCGTCGCTGTATTTATATCCGAGCACGCTCTCCACGTCCTTCGTGCTCATACCCATTATCCGGCGGATTTCGTCGGAGCCGTAAGACGTGAGCCCCCTTGCGACCTCGACCCCTTCCTCATCGACACATGTGACCGAATCCCCGATTCCGAACTTCCCCCGCACGTCCTTAATGCCTGAGGGGAGGAGGCTCTTGCCGCGCGCGGTTATAGCCTTTACAGCTCCTCCGTCCAGTACCAGCTCGCCCGCCGATTTAAGAGTGAACGCGATCCAATGCTTCCTACCCCGGAGGCTCTTCTTCGTGGGAAGGAATACGGTCCCGACATCACGGCCGTCGAATATATCCGCAAGCGTCGAGGCCGATTTGCCGTTCGCAATTATAGTCGGCACCCCGAATGCAGCCGCTGTCCTCGCGGCCTGAATCTTGGTTATCATCCCGCCCGTCGTCGTCCTTCCGAGTGTATCTCCGGCGACCGACTCAATCTCTTCCCCTATCCGGTCTATCAGGGATATGAACTCCGCGTCCTCGTTCTTTCTCGGGTCTTTGTTGTACAAGCCTTCTATATCGGTCAGCAGAATGAGGAGGTCGGCTTCGATGAGGGATGTGACGAGCGCGGCGAGGTTGTCGTTGTCTCCCAGCATAATTTCTTCGACCGCCACGGTATCGTTCTCGTTTACGATCGGAATTATACCCATTCCGAGGAGGGTAGTGAGCGTCTTCCGGGCGTTCAGGAACCTCTTCCTGTCGGCGAGCCCGTCGTGCGTTATGAGGATCTGCGCGACTATAAGCCCGAACGACGAAAACGCCCTCTCGTAATTCCAGATAAGGGCGCTCTGACCGCAGGCGGCGATCGCCTGCTTCATCGATATCTCGGTCGGCTTCCTGCTGAGATGGAGCTTCTTCATCCCGGACGCAATGGCGCCTGAAGAAACTACCACGACCTCTATTCCCCGTGACTTGATACGGGATATGTCCTTCGCCAGAAGATCGAAAACGCCCTCGGACAAATTCCCTTTTTTGTCTGTGAGGACGCTGCTCCCTATCTTGATGATCACCCGTTTCACGGCGTGGATAATGGACTTTCTGTCAGATTTTTTCATTTAGTCACGAAAAAATTTATTTTTCCCTCCGAGCCCGTGTTCACGTGAATTCTTGACAACGAGCGTCCGCCTAGCTATCTTAGTTCTTCACAAAGCGGGAATAGCTCAGCTGGCTAGAGCGTCTCCTTGCCAAGGAGAAGGTCGCGGGTTCGAATCCCGTTTCCCGCTCCACCCGTTCAATCCTCCATCGAAATATATCCCGGCTGAGACCTGATCCGGCCGCACCACAATATGACGCTCGGGTAGGGCGCGAGCTCTATCCCTCCCTCGTGGGCCAGGTTTACGTAGGGATAACATGCGATATCGGCTATGGAATAGCTTCCGGCAAGGAAATCGTTTCGCTCCAGGTGATCGTCCATGACCTTGAGCACCCCGTTCCCCTGCGTACGGAGCTCGTTAAGCCTCTTCTCGTCCCTGTCCGCGGGATCGAGGAACTTCGTAAAATACCTGGCTACGGCGAGGTTAGGATCGACCGAGGTCTTACCGAAAAAGAGCCACTGAGCCATAGCCCCGAACCCCAGGAGGTCTTCCGGGTATAGACGGTTAGGGGAATATTTCCTGCCTATGTATAAAAGTATCGCATTCGATTCCCACATATGGAAACCGTCGTCTATAAGCACAGGAATTTTTTTGTTCGGGTTAAGCGACTGATAGTCCCGCGCGTGCTGATCGCCTTTGAATATGTCGAGGTACTCCCTCTCGTATTCGACCCCGAGCTGGCTGAGCGCAAGCCTGACTTTGTAGCAATTTCCTGACTGGGGATGGTCATAAAGTTTAAGCATAGTCAATCGTCCAGATATTTTTTGAACTTTCCGGTAAACCTCTCTTTCCCCATAACCCTCATGGTCACCTCTTTCCTGGGGATAATATAATCTACCCTGCTCTTCGTGCAAACCTTCCGCTCTTCATAGATAATCACCTCGACCCCTATTTTACGCCCGTCCTCATCTGCGACCCTGCCCCTTACCTCGATCTCGGACACCGCCCCGACCGGCCTCAGAAACTCCATATCGATTTTTGCGGTTAGAGCGATCTTTTTATACCTGTCGAACATTGTCCAGAAAGCGACTTCGTCTACGAGCGCGCACTGGATACCGCCGTGCAGTATCCCGGGGAAACCCTGGAGGTGTTTTTCGGGCGTGATGCGGGTGAAGACGTCCCCCTTTTCGTCGTCGGCGTAGAATCTCAAGCGGAGCCCGTGTGTATTGCGCGGGTCGCAGGCGAAGCAACCGTACCCGGGGAAATCGAGGAATATATTTTCAATCTCGCGGATCATCTGAGCGCTGAGGGCATGCCAAAGAAAAAATACACGGACTAATCCCTTTCCACTACCTTTGCCACGGCGGCTACCTTCTCGTCAGATTCGAGGTCGATGAGCGTGACACCCTGTGTGCCTCTCCCGATTACGCTTATCTCGGAAGCGTTCATCCTGATAACCTTCCCGCCGTGCGTGGTGATTATCATGATCTGCGTATCGTTAGTCACCTGAAAAGCGCCAACGACCCTTCCGTTCCTTCCGGAGGTCTTGATCGTGATCACGCCCTTTCCTCCGCGCCCGGTAACCCTGTACGCGGATACGAGGGTCCTCTTCCCGTATCCCATTTCGGTCACGGTAAGGACCTGGGCTTCAGGGTTTTCTATAACCTCCAGGCTCACGACCTGGTCCCCTTCGTCGAGCCGTATGCCTATTACCCCCGTTGCAGTCCTGCCCATATCCCTCACATCGTCTTCTTCGAACCTTATTGCCTGACCGAAATGTGACGTGAGGAGTATCTCGTCCTGACCGCTCGTAATCCTGGCTTCGATAAGCTCGTCGTCCTCTCTGATATTGAGCGCGATTATGCCTCCGGCACGGGGGTTGGAATAAGCCATAAGCTTGGTTTTCTTAACAATCCCGTTCTTGGTCGCCATGATGATATACTGGTTTTCCTTGAACTCCCTCACGGGGAGCACCGCGGCAACCTTCTCGCCTTCGGATAAGTTCAGGAGATTGACGAGGGCCTTCCCTCTCGCGGTCGGGCCCGCTTCGGGTATCTCGTGGACCTTTATCCAGTAGCACCTGCCGAGGTTCGTGAAAAATAGAACGTAGTTGTGCTTGGACGCTATGAAAAGTGTCTCGACGAAGTCCAGCTCCTTCGTCGTGATCCCGGTCCTCCCTTTCCCCCCCCTCCTCTGACTCCGGTAGACGCTGAGCGGCGTAGTCTTCACATAGCCGTCGTGGGTTATAGTGACGACCATGTCTTCGTCGGCAATGAGGTCCTCTATCGAGATTTCCTCCGAGCTGTCGAGTATCTCGGTCCGCCTCTCGTCCCCGTACCTGTCTTTTATCTCTTTCAGCTCTTCGGTGACTATTCCCAGTATCAGGTGCTCGTGCTCGAGTATCTCCTTCAGGCGCTTCACGGTATTTATGAGTTCATTCCTTTCCTCGAGCATCTTGTCCCTCTCGAGCGCGGTAAGGCGCTGGAGCCTCATGTCGAGAATCGCCTGTGCCTGAAGCTCCGAGAGGCCGAGTTTCTGCATCAACCCGTCTTTCGCCTCCTGGGGGCTCGCCGACTTGCGGATGAGGGCAATAACCTCGTCCAGGTGGTCGAGCGCTATCTTGAGGCCCTCCAGTATGTGCAGCCTGTCTTCGGCCTTGCCCAGCTCATACTGAGTGCGCCTGGTCACGACCTCTTTCCTGTGCTCAATGAAGTGGCTTATGGCTTCCTTGAGCGGGAGCACGCGGGGCTGGTTCCTCACGAGTGCGAGCATGATAATGCCGAAGGACATGTCCATCTGCGTATGCTTGTAGAGCTGGTTCAGCACGACGTCTGCTATGTCGCCGCGTTTGATATCTATGACCAGCCTTATCCCCTCTCTATCGGACTCGTCCCTTATATCGGATATGCCTTTTATCTTCTCGTCCTTGACGAGCTCCGCTATACGCTCTATCAGCTTCACCTTGTTCACCTGATAAGGTATCTCGCTGACGATTATCACTTCCTTGTCTCCCTTCTTCTGCCTCTCTATCCTGGCTTTGGCCCTTATACGTATTATTCCCCTGCCGGTTTCGTATGCCTCCCTGATCGGGGCCCTGCCGGTGATGAAGCCGCCCGTAGGGAAATCCGGCCCCGGGATGTGAGTCATGAGCTCGTCGAGGGTAATGTCCGGATTCCCGGCCTGCGCTACTACCGCGTCGATAAGCTCGCTAAGGTTGTGGGGGGGGATATTTGTCGACATACCGACGGCTATACCGGACGAGCCGTTAAGTAACAGGTTCGGTATCTTGGCCGGGAGCACGAGGGGCTCTTTCTCGCCGCCGTCATAATTGGGGACGAAATCCACGGTCTCTTTATCGAGGTCCGCGAGCATCTCGCTCGCAATCCTGTCGAGCCTGACTTCGGTGTACCTCATAGCGGCCGGGGGGTCTCCGTCAATAGAGCCGAAGTTGCCCTGACCGTCGACGAGCGTATACCTCATGGAAAAGTCCTGCGCCATTCTGACGAGCGCGTCGTATATAGCGGCGTCGCCGTGCGGATGGTATTTACCCATCACGTCCCCGACTATCCTCGCCGACTTCTTATAGGGCCTGTTCCACTGGTTCCCCGCCTCTTCCATTCCGTAGAGTATTCGCCTGTGCACGGGCTTGAGACCGTCCCTCACGTCGGGAAGTGCGCGGCCGATGATGACGCTCATCGAGTAACTGAGATAAGACTCCTTCATCTCGTCTTCGATGTTGACGGGCAGTATCTGAGACGGCATTGTCATTTATTGCGGGCCTCCTAAATGTCTATAAATATTGGCTAATAAGGTTATATGAGAGGACGGCAAGAGTCAATCGATTTGCGGCCGGAATAAATCATAAGGTACGTTAGATGAAAGATATTCCCCGAAAAACCGTTTAACCGGACGGGCCGCGGTAAGGGCCCGGAATGAAGCGGGTATATGAAAAAATTTCTCTACGGCGTAATTAAATTCGCCATAAAAACGGTACTGCTGATAATTGCCGCAACCCTGGTCTGGGCGGCGCTCTATAAGTACGTGAATCCGCCTCTGACGCCCTTGATGGTCATCGGGTACTTCGGAGAAAAAAGAGCCATAAAAAAGGAGTGGAGCGACTATAAGCATATCTCGAATTACATGAAGCTCGCCGTAATCGCAGCGGAGGACCAGAAATTCCCCCTTCACGAGGGGTTCGATATTGAGTCCATCAAGGATGCGATTGACGAAAAGATGAGCGGCGACAGGCTCCGGGGGGCGAGCACAATAAGCCAGCAGACCGCGAAGAACGTATTCCTCTGGCCGTCGAGGACGTGGATGCGAAAAGCAGCCGAAGCCTATTTCACGTTCCTAATTGAAAAGATATGGGGCAAAAAGAGGATTCTGGAGGTATATTTGAACGTCATCGAGACCGGGAAGGGTGTATACGGCGTCGGGAAAGCGGGCGAAATATATTTCGGGAAGTCCGCCGGGAACCTCACGAAAGAGGAATCCGCCTTGATAGCCGCCATCCTTCCGAACCCGGTGCGCATGTCCGCAGTAAAACCTTCGAGGTATGTGCGCGAAAGGAAGCTCTGGATAATGGGTCAGATGGATAACCTGGGAACGGGCTATCTGAAGAAGATCGAATGATTCCCGGTCAAGGTACAAAATCCTCGCCCGATTGACACGTTCATGGACGGGGTGTAAAACAACGGATACATTACGCGGGAGAGAGAGAATACGCATATGGCAAACGAGACTGCGCTCATAACAGGGGCGTCTTCCGGGATCGGGCTCGAGCTCGCGAGGCTTTTCGCTGCGGACGATTCGAACCTGGTGCTCGTCGCGCGGAGGGAGGAGAGACTGAAAGCGCTCGCCGACGAGCTCAAATCCGAGTTCGGCGTCGACGTCTTCATTCTGCCGAAAGACCTTTCGGAAAAGGGCGCGCCGAGAGAGATTTTCGATGCTCTTCAGAAAGAAAACATACAAATAGACGTCGTCGTAAACAGCGCGGGCTTCGGCGCCCGCGGGAAATTCGCCGATCTCAGCGAGGAAGCGCAAATGGACATGATCCGGGTTAACGTAGCGGCGCTCACCCATTTAACGAGACTCTTCCTTCCGGGCATCATAGAGAGGGGGCGCGGCGGCGTACTCAACGTAGGCTCGCTCGCGGGGTTCCAGCCGGGACCCAACCTCGCCGTATACTACGCGACCAAGGCCTACGTGCTTTCATTCACCGAAGCGCTTTCCGAGGAGGTAAGGAACCCTAACATTAAAATAACCTGCCTCGCTCCCGGTCCCGTGAGGACGGAGTTCGGAGAGAAATCGGAGCTCGATGACTCGCTCCTGTTCAAGCTGAGCCTCATGGACGTCGAGCCTGTGGTCAAAGCCGGCTACGAGGGTTTCAGGAGAGGGGATGTCATAGTGCTGCCCGGTATGAAACAGAAGCTGATACCGTTCCTTCTGAGATTTATGCCGCGTTTCCTCGTGAGGAAGATAGTCAAATCCCTTCAATCCTGAAAGCCGGCATACCTCCGGCCGCTTACGGCCAGCCGGCGTTCAATAAATCAATTGCCCTCTGCCGTCCGCTATGATATGATTAGATTTCGTATTAATGGGTATTGCTTAGACAAAATTTAAATTCGTTATTTGAGGGAAGAGCCGATGAATATATTCAAATCAAATAAAAGTAAACAAAGGCCGGTGCTTCTGCTGCTATGCGTGCTGTCTATACTTTTCGTATGCGGGTGTCAGTGCGAGGGGGCGATAGGTACAAAAGCCAATAAAGGCAGCGGCATTAACGTAACAACTAATGCATTTGATACGAAGTAGAGCGTAACAAGCAAAAAGGAGGAGGATTCTTTAGATGAAACTGTCAAAGAGAATAACGAGGACAATCAGGATGTCCCTTATATTCGTGAGTCTGGCTTTAGTATTCGCCGCGCCGGGAGTGATGAAGTGCTCGGGCTCGGTCGACGTACCTGAAGGTAAGTCCTCGGTCCAAATTTAACATTACCGCATTAAATAAACCGCAGCGCCCGATCGAGGAGTATTAATTTGAAGTGAGCACCGCCGGATAGGTTATTCAGCAAAAAACCCTTCGAGGCCGGATATCACCTCTTCCGAGCCCGCTATGAGCCGGCCGCATTCGGGAAGGGAATCGAGGAAGTACCTCCCGTAGAATTTACTGATAATCCTTCTATCCAGCACCAGCACCACGCCCCTGTCGCTCCTCGTCCTGATGAGCCTCCCGAACCCCTGCTTGAACTTGAGCACGGCCACGGGGACGCTGTAATCGGTGAACGAGTTCACGCCCATGCTCTCCATATGCTCGACACGGGCTTCGATTATCGGCTCGGTCGGGACCCTGAAAGGGAGCCTCGTTATCACGACCAGCCTGAGCGCGTTCCCCGGCACATCGACGCCTTCCCAGAAGCTGTCGGTCGCGAATAGGACCGACCCGTCCTCGACCCTGAACTTATCGAGGAGCCTCGCCCGCGGGAGTGCCCCCTGCTTGAGAGCGGTCATGCCCGCCGATTCGAGCTCTTCGTAAATCTGTCTGTACACGTTATCGAGGAGGGAATAAGACGTAAAGAGAATGAGGGCGTTCCCCCGGGACGCCTTCACCGCGTCCAGTATGAGCGGAGTGATCTTCCGCGGGAAATCCTTCGTACCCGGCTCCGGCATGTCGGTCGGGATAGACAGTAAGAGCTGCTCCCCGTAATCGAACGGAGACGGGAGAATGAGCTCGGACACCCTCGTATCGTCCATGAGGCCGAGCCCCGACTTCAAGAATTCGAAATCCTTTCTGACGGCCATCGTGGCCGAGGTCATAACGACCGCGTCGCATCTCGAGTAGAGCCTCTCTTTTAACGGCTGGGATATATCGAGAGGGGATAGCCCCAGGCCCGAAACTACGGCGCCTCTCCCCATCCTGCCCTCCACCCACCTCACATAACCGTCGTCTTCGGGGCTGAGGAACGTTGCTATTACATCCGAGTAATAGTCGAGCTTGTTTGCTACACCCCTGAACTCGACTATGAGCCTCGCGAAATCGTTCTCCCCTTCGTAATCGAGTAAAAAATCAGTAAAAGACTTTATCTCCTCGTGGAGCTCCTTCAACCTTATCCTCAGGACCGAAAACTTCCTGTCTATCTCTACCCACCCTTCGCGGGAGAAGGCCGCCTCCGTAATCCTTATGCTCACCTCCTGGCTCTCGGGCTCCTTCTCCTGCATGAGTGCGAGCGAGAAATGATAGAGCGAATCGAAAGCGTCGGCCACGTATTGTTCGGCGGCGTCTATCCTCGGAGAAAGGTTCTGCTCCACTCTCCTCAACACGTCGTTCACAATCCCCTTCCTCATGACCTTTACGAGCTTAGTCGCGAGTGACGCGCTGTAGTAGATGAGCCCCCTCGATTCCCCGCCCTTCCCCCTCCTCTTCATCCTCCTCAATATCCTGACAATCCCGAATTTCGTGGCCCTCATTCCGAAGTGGGAGGTAGCCGCGTCCACTATATGGTGAGCCTCGTCGAAAATTATCCTTTTGAACGGGGGGAGGATGCCGGCGTCGCTCTTTTCGGAAGCGCCTTTGATCGAGAGGTCCGAAAACAGCAGGTGATGGTTTACGACGAGGAGCTGCGAGGACGCGATCTCCCTCCGGGACTTGTAAAAAAAACAGCGGGAATAATAAGGGCACCTCGCTCTCAAACAGCTGTCGCTCTCGGCGGATACCTTGTCCCATACGTCGTCGGGAGGGGTGAAGCTAAGGTCAGATAGCGACCCGTCGTCCGTGACCTTGGCCCATTCGAGAATGTCCGATATCGTGCCCACCTCGTCCTCGTCGGCGATCTCGAAGAGGCCCTCGTTCACGGTTTCCGTCCTCAGCAGGCAGAGGTAATTCCCCATACCCTTGACGAGGGAATAATTGAACTCCCCGTCGAACGCCTTATGCACGAGAGGGATGTCCTTGTCTATAAGCTGTTCCTGTAGGTTGATGGTGTTGGTCGATATAACGACCCTCTCGCCGTTCAGTATCGACCATGCGGCGGCAGGTATGAGATACGAAAGGGTTTTTCCGGTCCCGGTCCCGGCTTCGATGAGCGAAATATGGTTTTCGTTGAACGCGCCGGCTACGGCTTCGAGCATTGCGAGCTGCTCGTCCCGGAGCTCGTATTTATCACCCATCAACCGGGCGATACCGCCTTCGGGAAGGAGGTACCCCCTGACTTTATCCATGTCGAGGCGCTCGATCTCTTTTTCGGAGAAGGGCTCCACGACCACGTATATTCGTGAAGCGTCGTTGTCCACGATGTAGAAACCGATCCCCTCGTTCCCGAATACCGAGGCTATCCGTATATCCTGCTCGGAAGGGGTGAGGTTCCCCGAAGGGTGGTTGTGAATCACGACCTCGCCCGGCATGGCGGAATCGATAACCGCGGGGACGGAATCGTTGTTCCCGCGCGCCACGACGCGCACCTCGTCGATGACAGTACCCTCAGTAAAAGAGCCTACGAAAAAGACCTCGTTCCCCGAGGCCTCCTCGATGCTGATCCTGATGCGGTTTTTTGCGCGGGACGTAAGGAGATCCTTCTGCACGGTGGAAAGTCTACATTATTTGGGAGACTTTCACAGACGGCAAAACACGCCGCATATTGCTTAAACAAATCAGTTTCGGTACGTTATCTGGTTGAATTGCCCGGAGGGGTGGCCGAGCGGCCGAAGGCGCTGGTCTCGAAAACCAGTAGAGTCGAAAGGCTCTCGTGGGTTCAAATCCCACCCCCTCCGCCAGTTAAGAAATTTAGCAACTGATCTATAAGATAGCATGGGAGAACTTTACTATAAAATATTTGAGTCATTACCAAGACAAGGGCCGGGTGACGAAAAGTCAACAAAGAAAGCCTTTCAAAAGCTTTCTGAATTACCCGAATCCCCTGAAATTCTTGATGTAGGATGCGGAAACGGTTCGCAGACGTTGGTTTTGGCGAAACTCATTCGGGGTAACATTACTGCTTTAGACAACCACGCTCCATTTATTGATATTCTCAATCACAAAGCTCGCCAAGCAAGGCTTGAGAAAAAAATCCATTGTGTTGTGGGAGATATGTCCGCAATGAACTTTCCCGGGAAAAGTTTTGATGTTCTCTGGTCCGAAGGGGCGGCCTACAATATGGGGTTCGAGAAAGCTCTCAAGTCGTGGAACGCGTTGCTTAAACATAAAGGTTATCTAGTTGTAAGCGAATTGGTATGGTTCAAAAAAGAAGTACTACAGGAAATTAGAGATTATTTTGAAAGAGAATATCCTGATATGAAATATTACGAGGATATTTATTCCATCATAGAATCGGCCGGATATGAAATGATCGATTATTTTCCATTGCCAGATAAATCATGGTGGACGGATTATTATACACCAGCAGAGAAAAAGCTTGCCGATTTGAGGCACGAGTATCAGTCCAACAGGGATGTACAGCCCTTATTCGATTCATTTCAGTTGGAAATTGATATGCATAGAGAATATTCGGAATACTATGGTTATGGTTTTTACATTATGAGAAAGATAAAAGAATTTAAACCCTAATTGTTAAGAAGAATTTGCCGCCAAAGAAAATTTTGATACATTAACATTATGAGGAAAATAATCGTAACTGAATTTGTAACTTTAGACGGCGTGGTACAGGCGCCCGGAGGACCTACGGAAGATACAACGGGCGGCTTTGCATACGGCGGTTGGTTGTTCAATTACTGGGACGAAATTATGGGCACAGTCATGACCGGATTTATGGGTCTCCCATTCGAACTTCTCCTCGGCAAACGCACGTATGACATCTTCGCCGCATATTGGCCGCACACAAAAGAGGACGCTGTGGTGGCGGAGCCGTTTAACGCCACGAAAAAATACGTCGTGTCGGATAAATCTTTTGAACCTACATGGCAAAACTCCGTGTGCATTACCGGCGATGTCGTGGCACAGATTAAGAAACTCAAGGATGAGGACGGTCCGGACCTGTGGGTGCACGGCAGCGGCAATCTCATCCAGACTCTGCTCAAACACCACCTAATTGACCGAATGTATCTCTGGATATTTCCGGTGACAGTGGGTAGCGGCAAGCGACTCTTTGCGGATGGGGCACAGGCCGAAGGGTTTAAGCTCATTGAGTCCAAATCCTCTACGACTGGTGTCATCATCGCCACCTACGAGTCGATTGGCGCGCTCAAGATCG
>Ga0187894_10002845_pt1 | contig 20211 bp, 21 predicted proteins | sample GBC1701081metaG_FD_136650 | JGI IMG/M metagenome (GOLD analysis project Ga0187894, IMG submission 136650) | White microbial mat communities from a lava cave in the Kipuka Kanohina Cave System on the Island of Hawaii, USA - GBC170108-1 metaG ...
GCGGTCTGTCAGGACATCCTGCATCCGGCAGCCGGTGCGACCACGATGTCGATCACCCTCTCGGTGAGCGGAACGAACTCCGGCATCGGGCCGACGTCTCCAGGCACGCTGCTGACGGACGCCCGCACGGTGCTGAACGTCGTCGGCTTCGACCCGGCCTCCGCGGTCGATGTGGACACGACCGGGCCGGTCGTCGGCAGGACTTTCTTCCGTCAGCAGGCGTACCGCGCGGTGATGGTGAATCAACAGTTGATTCTCACGCTGCCGGTCACGTCGGCGTCGGGCGTGGGCCTCTGGATCGAGCTGATCTCTGTCGCGCAGGGCTCGGCGGTCGCCGGCTCGTTCCAAGCGATTACGGATTTCACGAGCACGGTGCAAATCACGGGCATCCAGCTCTTCGACGCGAGCGGCCAGCCGCTCGCGAATCCGACGCTCACGGCCGATTCGGGCACGCTCTACCCGCTGATCGGCGTCGCCGAGCCGCACGCCGCGTGGCTGCTCGGAGCCGCCGGGCTCGCGTACGCAATGCGTCGCCGTCTGCGCGCAAGCGGTTGCTGATCTCCGGCGTCCCGGAGTCGCGCGCCTTGCTCTAGCCTCGCCCGCCCTACGAAGCGGGAGAGGCGAATGGCCGGCCACGACTACCGAGCTCTCGATGCGCGCGACGTCGCGAAGTGGGACGACGAAGTGGACGTCGTCGTCGCCGGCCTCGGCTGCGCGGGCGCGTGCGCTGCGATCGAGGCGCGGCTCGCAGGCGCGAGCGTGCTCGTGCTCGAGCGCGCGAGCGGCGGCGGAGGTGTTACGGCGATGGCGGCCGGGCACGTTTATGCCGGCGGCGGCACGCGCGTGCAGCGCGCAGTCGGCGTCGCCGACACTGTGGAGGACATGGAGAAGTACCTGATCGCGAACACGCCCGAGCCCGACCGCGACAAGATCCACCTCTACTGCAGCGAGAGCGTCGCGCACTTCGACTGGCTCGTGGCGCAGGGCGTCCCGTTCAAGGACTCGATGTACAAGGGCAAACACGTGCTCCAGATGACGGACGAGTGCCTGATCTGGAGCGGCAACGAGGAGGCGTGGCCGTATCGCGAGCAGGCGAAGCCGGCGCCGCGCGGGCACAAGGTGGCGCTCGAGGGCCACGCCGGCGGCGCGAAGATGATGGAGCTGCTGATCGCGCGCGCGAAGGAATTGGGGGCGCGCGTCGAGATCGAGAGCTGGGTGCGCGAGCTGGTGCGCGACGGCGAGCGCATCGTCGGCGTGCGCTACCGGAACTTCGAGCGCGAGCGCACGCTGCGCGCGAAGAAGGGCGTCGTGCTCGCGACCGGCCACTTCACGAACAACGAGGAGATGCTGAAGCGCTGGGCGCCGCATCTGCTCGACGCGCGGCTCGAGCGCCAGTACACGCCGAGCGACGACGGCGCCGGCATCCAGCTCGGGCTCGCCGCCGGCGGCGAGGCGCTGCACATGGCGGGCGCGCTGATCACGTATCCGTTCTATCCGCCCGAGCACCTGCTGAAGGGCATCCTGGTCAACAAGCTGGGCCAGCGCTTCGTCGCCGAGGACGTCTACCACTCGCGCTCGAGCATCGAGATCACGCTGCAGCCGGACGCCGAGGCATACCTGATCGTCGACGAGGAGTGCTTCGGCCGGCCCGAGTTCGGCGGCTGGGACGTCGTCGACGCGTGGGAAGACTTCGCCTCGATGGAGAGCGATCTCGGAATGCCGAAGGGCGCGCTGCAGAAGACGCTCGCCGACTACAACGCGTACGCGGCGAAGGGCGAGGACCCGGCATTCCACAAGCACTACAAATGGCTGAAGCCGCTCGACAAGCCGCCGCTCGCGGCGCTACGCGGCTCGCTCGGCAGCGGCCCGTTCCGCACCTTCACGCTCGGCGGCCTGCGCGTCTCGCGCGACGGCGAGGTGCTGCGCCCTGATAAATCCCCGATCCCGGGTCTCTACGCCGCGGGCGCGTGCGCGTCGAACATCGCGCAGGACGGGAAGGGCTACTCGAGCGGAACGTGCATCGGCGAGAGCACGTTTTTCGGCCGGCGAGCGGGCCGACATGCTGCCACGCGCTGACGCGAGGCTGTGAGACGATCGCGCGCGGAGGAACTGCGATGGCCTACGACGAAGGTCTCGCGCAGCGCATCCGCGAGCTGCTCGAGGACGACCCGCGCATCACGGAGAAGAAGATGTTCGGCGGCGTCGCGTTTCTCGCGAATGGCAAGATGGCCGCGGGGATCATCCAGGACGAGCTGATGGTGCACGTCGGGCCGGACGCGCACGACGAGGCGATCGCGCGGCCGCACGCGCGCATGATGGACTTCACGGGTCGCCCGATGCGCGGGTTCGTGCAGATCGCGCCGGCGGGCTTCGAAGACGACGCCGACCTGCTTGCGTGGCTGGAACGCGGCGTCGCATACGCAGAGACGCAGGCGCGGAAGCCCGCGGCCGTCCGCAAGGCTGCGGGACCGAAGAAGGCCGCAAAACGGCGGAGCGGCGCGCGGCGGGGAGCGAGCTAGCTCCGCGCTCCTGTGAACGGATTCACAGCGCGGCGCCGCGGGCGATGCGCACGATCGACGCAGTGCTGGAGGCCTGCTCATGCCCGTCGTCGTGCCGCCGAAGCGTCCGCTTCAATCTCTGAACGACACGCGCAAGATCCTCGAGAACCACGGCGTGACCGCGGCCGTGTCCTTGCTCGGCGTGCGCGGCTACTACCGAGACTCGCTCGGCATCCCTGGCCAGAACGATCGCGGCATCTTCGACGACGCGATCTTCGTCGTGTCCCCGGCGGCCTACGCGTCCTTCAACGCGAACACCGATCCGAGCATCACGCGCCCGGGGATGGCAGTGCTCGCGGCCGGGCTCTGGCGCTACAAGCGCGGAAACCACAACAGCAAGACCGTCGGGCCTTATCCAGCGCTCCGGCAGGCAGCCCCGGTGACCGTGCGACGCGACGGCGGTAGCGAAGAAACGGGGATGTTCGGGATCAACATCCACCGCGGCGGTCGCACGACGACCGGCTCCGAAGGCTGCCAGACGATCTTTCGCGACCAGTGGGACGCTTTCATCCACCTCGTGTACGGCGAGCTCGAACGACACGCGCAGGCAGAGGTGCCGTATTTGCTGGTGGAGCAGGCGTAGGCGCTACTCGCTGCCGCCGCCCTTCGTCTTCAGCTCACCGGCGTTGGCGTCGATGAACGCGCGGATCTCGTCCGCCATCGCGAGGATGCGCTCCCACTCCTCGCGGTAGAACGTCACCGGGAAGCGCCGCATGCCGTAGAGCGAGACGCCGCCCTTCTCGCTGACGCGCAGGTAAGTCCCGCGCTTCTCCTTCGCCTTCAGCGCGGCGTTCTCCGCTTCGAGCCGCGCGACCTTCGCTTGCAAGTCCTCGCTCATCGCACCCTCCTTGGCGTTTGTTACGCCGCGCTGCACCGTAGCGCCGCGGGTCGCCGAGCTGAACGTGTCCTGGTGTTCACGCGCCGCCCTCGCGCGTTCGTCAGCCTTCGGTCGCTTCGAGCGCGCGGCGCATGCGGCGGACGCCTTCGCGGATCTGGTCCTCGCCGAGCGCGGCGTAGCCGAGCAGCAGCTGCGCGTGCGGCGGCGGCTTCAGATAGAACGGCGCCGCCGAGTAGACGCCGACGCCGCGGCGCTTGCACTCCTCGCGCAGCCGTGAGCTGTCGCGTGCCCGAACGTCCGGCAGCTCGAGCAGCACGTGCAGCCCCGCGCTCGCGCCGCGCACGCGCGCGCGCTCGCCGAGCTCGGCCGCGAGCGCGTCCAGCAGCGCCTCGCGACGCGCCGCGGTGCGCGCCCGCGCGCGGCGCGCGTGGCGCTCGAGATGACCCTCCGCGATGAAGTCCGCGAGCGCGAGCTGCTCGAGCGAGGGCGTGCCCGTGTCGGCGAGCGCCTTCGCGTCGCGCAGATGCGGCGCGAGCGGTGCGGGCGCGGCCAGCCAGCCGATGCGCAGCGCCGGAAACAGCAGCTTCGACGCGGTGCCCGCGTAGATCACGCGGCCGTGGCGGTCGAGCGCCTGCAGACACTCGATCGGCTTGCCGTCGAAGCGGAACTCGCCGTCGTAGTCGTCCTCGAGCACGTATGCGTCGTTGCGCCGAGCCCACTCGAGCAGCGCGAGCCGGCGCGGCAGCGACATCACCTCGCCGGTCGGGTACTGGTGCGAGGGCGTGACGCACGCGAGCCGCGCGTCGCGCACCGGCTCGAGCGCGTCGGTCGTCAGGCCCTGCGCGTCGATCGGAATCGGCACGAGCTCGGCGCCCGCCGCGCGCAGGCAGAACGCGAAGCCCGAGTAGTGCGGCTCCTCGATCACGACGCGAGAGCCCGGGTCGACGAGCAGCCGCGTCACGAGGTCGATCGCCTGCTGCGAGCCGTGCACGATCACGATCTGGTCGGCAGAGCAGACGACGCCGCGCGCGCGTGCCAGGTACTGCGCGAGCGCCTCGCGCAGCTCGTCGGCGCCGCCGGGCGCCTGATACGCGAGCCGCCGCGCGCCGAGCCGCCGCGCGCGCCGCCCCAACAGGCGCGCCCACGTCTCGAGTGGAAGGTCCGCGTACGAAGGCTCGCCGTAGCGGAAGTCGTACGGAAGCAGGCGCTGCCACGGGTTCCATGAGGCGCGCCCCGCGCCCACGACGGCCTGCATGCGCGCGCCGGCCGCGGAGAGGCGCAGCGGCCGCGCGTCCGGCTTGCGCGGCGCCGCGCCGGAGGGTCGCTGCGCGATCGCCGCGACGAACAGCCCGGCGCGCTCGCGCGAGACGACGAAGCCCTCCGCGAGCAGCTGTTCGGTCGCGAGCAGCGCGGTGTTGCGCGAGATCCCGAGCTCGCGCGCGAGCAGCCGCGTCGACGGCAGCCGCTTTCCCGCGCGCAGCCGGCCCGAGAGCACCGCGCCCCGCAGTGCGCGGTAGAGCTGACGGTGCAGCGGGCCTTCGCCGTCGAGGCGGATCCAGAGCATCCGCCTCTGGTACCAAGTTTTCAGAGAAATGTGGACCTGGGCGGGGCCAGCGCCCCGGCCGACCCTGGCGGGCATGACGAACCCGACCGACCTCGAGCGCTTCTTCGGCTACGCGCGGGACTTCGAGCTCGCATACCTGACGGACGACTGGGCGCGCATCCGCCCGTGGTTCGCCGACTCGGCCGTGCACACGGCGCTGAACGGCGGCGTGCTCGGCAGCGGTGCTTCCGGGGCGCAGGCCGTGATCGACGACCTGCGCGACAGCGTGCGCCGCGTCGACCGCCGTTTCGACGTGCGCATCCCCGAGATCGTCGATGGTCCGCGCACGCGTCCCGACGGCGTGTTCATGCGCTGGACGCTGACCTTGCGACGCGAGGGAGCTCCGGACCTCCGGCTCGAAGGCGATCACCTCACCGCCTACGAGGGTGGGAAGATCGCCGCGATCCACGAGCAGCTCGCACCGGAGACGCCCGAGCGGGTCGCCGCCTACCTCGCCGAGCACGGCGCGAAGCTGCGGCCGGCTGGCTCGCTCTTCGCGCCGCCGCGCGATGCGCGCGATCTCGAAGCGCTCACGGCAGCGAGCGCTCGCACGCTGGTGCGTGTCTATGGCTGCGCGAAGAGCGAGGCGAACGTCGGCGCCGCGCTCGCGGTCTGCAGCGACGACTTCGTGCTCGAGGCCGTGACGCTCGGCGTGACCGCGCGCGGGCGCGCCGAGAGCGAGGCCACGCTGCGCCAGTTCCTCCGCGCGTTCCCTGATTACTCGGTGCAGCTCGAAGGCTTCGCGAACGGGCCCGGCACAGTCGCCGCATGGGGCCGCGCGCGGATGACGCTGCAGGGCAGCTGGCTCAGTTTCGCGCCGACCGGCAAGACCGCCGAGCTCCCAGTCTTCTGCGTGTTCGACGTCGCGAACGGAGCGCTCGCGAGTGAGCGCTTCTTCCTGGATCGCGCGGCGTTGTTCGAGCAGCTCGGACTTCCGCTGGAGGCGGGCCGGCGTTGATGGCGAAGCTGCGCGCCGCACGCGACGAGGATTTCCCGCTGCTCGCCGAGGTGCTGTGCATGGCGGGCCGCGGGCATCTCGCGCGCGGGCCGTGGGATTTCGTGTTCCCGGATTCCGCGGAGCGCCTGCGTGGGCTCGAGCACATCGCGGGCGGCGCGGAGCGCTCGTTCTGCCACCGCTCGGTGTTTCGCGTCGCGGAGCTCGGCGGTGTCGCGAGTGCCGCGCTCGTTGCGTTCGACGCGAGCGATTTCGACGAGCACGCGCTCGGGCGCGCGATGTTCGCGACGTTCGCCGCGCTCGGATTCTCGTCCGAGCGCAGCGCCGCGATCGGTCCGCTGCTCGCTCCGTACCTCGCGTGCTTTCCCGACATGCCGCCCCGCACTTGGATCATCGAAAACGTCGGCACGCGCCCGAACGCGCGCAGGCGCGGGCTCGTCGCGCAGCTGCTCGAGCAGGCCATCGAGGACGGCCGTCGCCGCGGACTCACACGCGCGCAGATCTCGGTGCTGATCGACAACGAGCCCGCGTGCCGCGCGTACGAGAACGCCGGCTTCCGCGTCGTCGAGACGCGCGCGACTCCCGAGTTCGCGGCGCTGATGGGCACGCCCGGATTCGTGCGCATGACGCTTGCGCTCGGAAGCGCCGGCGGAGACGCGCGATGAGCGAGGCGCTTCAGTCGCAGCTCTGTTTCGAAGGCGCGCTGCTGTTCTTGCTCGGGTTGCTAGGGGGCGTCGCGATTCCCGCGTTCCGAAGCCCGCGCATCGGGCTCTCAGCGCATCTCGCCGCGATCGAGGGCGGCGTCGTGCTGATCGCAGTCGGCCTGGTCGGCGCACGGCTCGAGCTGCCCTCGGCGTGGGCCGGGGCGATCGCGCATGGCCTCGCGATCTCGCTCTACGCGCTCTGGGTCGGCCTCGTCGCCGGCGCGATCTGGGGCACGGGACGCACGCTTCCGATCGCGGGCGCCGGCCTCTCGGCCAAGCCGCATCAGGAACGCATCGCGCAGCTCTCGATCGTCGGCGGATCGATCGGCAGTGCGCTCGCGATCGCCGCGCTGCTCGTACTTTGGAATTGGCGCGCTCATTAGGGATTCGGAGGAAGCCGTGAAGCGAACCGTCTACCGCACCTGCACGATTTGCGAAGCGACCTGCGGCATCGAGGTCGAGCTCGAGGGACGCGCGGTGACGCGGATCCGAGGCGACGCGCGCGATCCGTTCTCGCGAGGACGAATCTGCCCAAAAGTGACGGGCATGCGCGGCCTCCAAGAAGACCCGGACCGCATCCGCCGCCCGCTGCTGCGCAAGGGCGACGTGTTCGTCGAGATCGGCTGGGACGAGGCGTACGCGCTCGCGGCGGAGGGCCTCGCGCGCGTGCGCGCGGCCGGCGGCCCGAACGCGGTCGCGCTCTACCGCGGCAACCCGACGATTCACGACGCGGGCACGCTGCTCGGCGCGAACGTGCTGCTCGCCGCGCTGGGCACGCAGCAGGCGTACTCCGCCGGCGCGCTCGACACCTGGCCGCGCTTCGTCCAGTGCACCGAGATGTACGGCGGGCCCGTGCGCATCCCGGTGCCGGACGTCGACCGCACCCAATACTTCTTGATCGTCGGCGCAAATCCGGCGGTCTCTCAGGGCTCGATCATGACGGCGCCGGGGATCAAGGAGCGCATCGAGGCGCTGCGCGCGCGCGGCGGGAAGGTGGTCGTGATCGATCCGCGCCGCAGCGAGACGGCTGCGCTCTCGGACGAGCACCACTTCATCGTGCCCGGCGCCGACGCCGCGTTCCTGCTCGCGATGATCGACGTGCTGTTCCGAGAGAAGCTCGTGCGACTCGGGCGCTGCGAAGGGCTCGTGCGCGACTTGGCTCGCGTGCGCGAGCTCGCGCGAGGCTTCTCTGCGGAGCGCGTCGCGCCTCTGTGCGGGATCGACGCGGAGACGATTCGGCGCCTCGCGCGCGAGCTCGCCGCGGCGCCGAGCGCGGTGGTCTACGGGCGGATGGGCACATCGGTGCAGTCGTTCGGAACGCTCGCGAGCTGGGCGATCGACCTGCTCTGCATTCTGACCGGCAACCTCGACTCGCCCGGCGGCGCGATGTGGTCGCGCCCCGCGGTCTCGCTCGCGTTCGCGTTCGAGGCGACCGGCGCGGTGCAGCTCGGGCGCTGGCAGAGCCGCGTGTCCGGCCGCGAGGAGATGTTCGGCGAGATTCCGATCAGCGCGCTCGCGGAGGAGATCGAGACGCCCGGCGAGGAGCAGATTCGCGGGCTGATCACGATCGCTGGCAACCCCGTGAATACGGCGCCGAACGGCGCGCGGCTCGAGCGCGCGCTCGCGTCGCTCGACTTCATGGTCGCGCTCGATTGTTATCGCAACGAGACGACCCGCCACGCGCACTTGATCCTTCCGCCGACCGGCCCGCTGGAGCGCAGTCATTATGACGTGCTGCTGATGCACGTCGCGGTGCGCAACGTCGCGAAGTGGTCGCCAGCGGCGCTCGAGCCCGAGGCCGACGGCCGCGACGGCTGGAGCACCTCGCTCGAGCTCGCGCGGCGCCTGATGGGCCTCACGCAGGTCGCGCCCGAGGCGTTCGACGGCCTCGTGCTGCGCCAGCTCGCCGAGCGCGCGCTGAACGCGAGCCGCTGGAAGGGCGAGATCGCGCTCGACGAGCTGCTCGCGGCGGCGGGCAAAGAGCCCGGCGTCGAGCGCGTGATCGACGCGCTGCTGCGCCTCGGTCCCTACGGCGACGCGTGCGGGCGGAACGCGGACGGTCTCACGCTCGCGCGCGTGAAGGCCGCGGAGCACGGCGTCGACCTCGGCGCGCTCGAGCCGCAGCTGCCCGGCCACGTGATCACGCCGAGCGGGAAGATCGAGCTCGCGCCGGTGCGCATCGTCGCGGACCTGCCGCGCCTGGACGCTTGGCTCGCGAGCGCCGCCGAGACGCCGCTGCGCCTGATCAATCGCCGCGACCTGCGCTCGATGAACTCGTGGCTGCACAACGTCGCAGCGCTCGCGAAGGGCCGCGAGCGCTGCACGCTGCAGATGCATCCGCACGATGCGAAGCAGCGCTCGCTCGCCGACGGCGCCCGCGCGCGCGTGCGCACGCGCGTCGGCGAGATCGAGGTGCCGGTCGAGGTGACCGACGCCGTGATGCCCGGCGTCGTCAGCCTGCCGCACGGCTTCGGGCACGTCGGCCCGGGCCTCGACATGCGAGTCGCGACCAAGCGGCCCGGCGCCAACGTGAACCTCGTCAGCGACGACCTCGCATTCGACGCGCCGAGCGGCGCGAGTGCGCTGTTCGGTGGGGCCGTGGAGGTGGAGGCCGTCTGAGAGAGGGTGCTCGGCGCGGGCAGCGCGGTCGCGGCGGGGCCGGGGATGGCGAGCCTGCTGATCGTCGCGCGGTCCGGCGCGGCTCGGGCGTAGAATCGGCGCCCATGGACGACACACTCTCTCTGACGCTCAGCGAGCTCATCGCCCGCCTACGCCTCCGCAAGCTCTCGCCCGTCGAGCTGATGACGGCGGTGCTGGCGCGCGTCGACGCGACGAACCGGGACCTGAATGCGTTCACGTCGCTGCGCGACCGCGACGCGCTGCTCGCCGATGCGCGCGCCGCGGAGGCGCGCATCGCGCGCGGCGAGGCGCGCGCGCTCGAGGGCATCCCGCTCGGCGTGAAGGAGCTCGAGAGCGCCGCGGGCCTGCCGCACACCGAGGGCAGCCTGCTCTTCAAGGATCGCGTCGCCGAGCGCGACGAGGCGCAGATCGCGCGGCTGAAGGCCGCCGGTGCGATCGTCGTCGGCAAGACGAACGCGCCCGAGTTCGGGCACACCGCGATCACGAAGAATCTCGTGTACGGCGTCACGCGCTTGCCGTGGAATCTCGAGCACACACCCGGCGGCTCGTCGGGCGGCTCGGCGGCGGCGCTCGCGGGCCTCGTGATCCCGCTCGTCACCGCGAGCGATGGCGGCGGCTCGATCCGGATCCCGGCGAGCTTCGTCGGCGCGTACGGCCTGAAGACTTCTTATGGCCGCATCCCGCACGACATGCTCGCGCAGTGGGAGACCGGCGACACCGCGGTCGCCGGCCCGCTGACCAAGAGCGTCGCCGACGCCGCGCTGCAGCTCGACGCGAGCTGCGGGCCGCATCCGCTCGACCCGAACTCGCTTCCGCATCCCGGGATCTCGTACGTCGAAGCGCTCGCCGAGGAGCTGCCGGCCGGCACGCGCTTCGGCTTCTCGCCGGATCTCGGGTACGCGGTGGTGCAGTCGGACGTCGCGGCGGTCGTCGAGGACGCGGCGCACGCGTTCGAGAAGGCCGGGCACCGCCTCGTGCCGATCGAAGGCGGGCCGCCCGCGCTCGGCGCGGCGTGGGGGATGCTCGGCGCGTTCCAGATGCTCGCGCGCCTCTCGCCGCACCTCCCCGAGAAGGAAGGCGTTTTCACGCGCGCGTTCATCAGCGGCGCGAAGACCGGCGCGAAGATGACGCCGGAGCGCTTCGGCGAGATCAATCGGATGCGGAATCAGCTGAATGCGTGGTGCGCGGACGTGTTCTCGCGGGTCGATTTCCTGGTGACGCCGACCGTGCCGTACGACCCGCCGCCCGCGAAGGGGCCGTTCCCGGAGACGACCGAGGGACGGAAGCAGCCGCCGGCCGGCGTCGCGGCGTTCACGATTCCGTTCAACCTCTCCTGGCATCCGGCGGCGACGCTGCGGGCGGGGTTCTCGAAGCGGGGGTTGCCCGTTGGCCTCCAGATCGTCGGACCACGGCATCGCGAGGATCTCGTGCTGCGGGCGTCGCTCGTGTTCGAGCGAGAGCGGCCGTGGCATCCGAAGTGGGCGAGCAGCTGGAGCAAGTAGGACTTGTTGCGGGCTCCGGCCCGCCCGCCGCGCCTTGCGACGGCGCCATCGAGGCGCCGTCGTCGCACTTGATTGCGTGCTCGTGGCGAGCGCTGGGCTGGCGCGATCGTCGCGGCGGGATGAAGCTCGTTCGTTCGGGTGCTGAGGAGGTTGCATGGGCGTTCGGATGGCGGTCACTTATCAGGGAGATTTGCGTTGCGACGCGCTGCACGAGCAGTCCGGCGCGCGGATCGCGACGGATGCGCCGAAGGACAACGAGGGGCGCGGGGAGGCGTTCTCGCCGACGGATCTGGTCGGCGCGGCGCTCGGGAGCTGCATGCTGACGGTGATGGGGATCGTCGCGCGCCGGCATGGCTGGGAGATGAACGGCGCGCGCGCGGAGGTGGAGAAGGAGATGGTCGCGGCGCCGACGCGGCGGATCGCGCGGCTCGGCGTGCGGATCGAGATGCCGGCCGGGATTCCGCAGAGCGCTCGGCCCGTGCTCGAGCGCGCGGCGTGGACCTGCCCGGTGCACGAGAGCCTGCACGCGGAGCTGAAGCAGGACGTCACGTTCGTATGGAAGTGAGCACGAGCGCCGCGGGAGCACGTCGATGATCGACCACGTCTCCGCCTACACGACGCATTACGAAGACGCGAGACGTTTCTACTCCGCGGTGCTCGCGCCGCTCGGCAGCAAGCTGCAGCGCGAGATCACGACGACGTGGGACCCGGAGTTTCCGACGCGGCGCATGTGCGCCTTCGGGCCCGAACGCCCGATCTTCTGGGTGATCGAGGTGCGCGAGCCGTCGACTCCGCGGCACGCCGCATTCAGCGCGACGACGCGCGCGCAGGTCGACGCGTTCCACCGCGCCGCGCTCGCGACCGGCGCACGCGACAACGGTGCGCCCGGCGTGCGGGCGATCTACCACCCGAATTATTACGGCGCGTTCGTGTTCGACCCCGACGGCAACAACGTCGAGGCCGTCTGCCACGCGCCGGCATGACGCGCGCGCGAGAGAAGATCCCGCGCGAGCGCGTCGCGAGCGAAGTGCCGGAAGGCGTACCGCTCGCGCTGCTGCAGGATCTGCACCTGCTGACGCGCGACGGCGACCTCAACGCGGACGCGCGCCGCAAGCTGAAGCAGATCCAGCACCTGATCGGGCTGCTCGGGCCGGCGCTCGACGACGTGTACGCGCGCCACGAGCAGCCCGCGCTGGTCGACTGCGGAGCCGGCAAGAGCTCGCTCGGCTTCCTGCTCTACGCGCTGCGCGTCGGCCCGGCCGGCCGCGGAACGATCACGTCGCTCGAGTCGCGCCCCGAGCTCGCGCGCGCCGCGCAGGAGCGCGCGGCGCGCTACGGCTTCGAGCGCCTGCGCTGCGTCGCGAGCGAGATCGCGCGCGCGGCGCCCGCGCTGCCCGAGCGCGTCCACTTCGTCACCGCGCTGCACGCGTGCGACACCGCGACCGACGACGCGCTCGCGCTCGGGATCGCGCGCGGCGCCGACCACGTCGCGGTCGTGCCGTGCTGTCAGGCGGAGGTGGCGCGCCTGCTCGCGGCGGCAGAGCCAGCAGACGCGGCCGCACGCGAGCTGTTCGCGCACGCGTGGCATCGCCGCGAGTTCGGCTCGCACCTGACGAACGTCGTGCGCGCGCTCGCGCTCGAGGCGCACGGTCATCAGGTGACCGTGACCGAGCTCGCCGGCTGGGAGCACTCGCTGAAGAACGAGCTGATCCTCGGCAAGCGAGTGAAGCGGTTCGATCGCGCTGCGCAGGAGCGCCTCGACGCGCTGCTCGAGCGCTTTGCGGTGCGGCCGGCGCTGATCCGCGCGCTCGACGCCGTTGCCTGACGGGGGCTCAAGAGCTCGCTGACGGCTCGCGCCACAATTTGCGCGAGCGATATCCGTAGCGAAACAGCGCGAGGTAGAGAGGCGCCGCCACGGCGAGGCCGATCAGCCGAGTGGCGAAGAACTCGACGCGGGTCTCGGGCTCTGTGTCTGGAAGCTGGCCCGACCAGCCGAGGGAGTCGAACACGAACGAGTAAAGGAAGTCCCACAGCGGCTGGATCACCGCCCACACGCGCCACGCTCGCGACGACGCGATCGGCTTCCAGAATGCGTACCCGAACAGTCCGACAAATCCGATCGCACTCACGAAGTTGTGGAGTACGTCGAGCGCCGACATCCACGCCACGCCGTACACGGCGACGATCACGGCAACCGAGAGCGCGAACAGCGCGAGCAATGACAGCGCGTAGATGCGCCAGCGAGCCGGCGGTCGGATGATCTCGCCCGGCTGGGCGAGGTCCGAGGCGGGGGCCTCGAAGGGGTTGCCCAATCAGTCGCCTTCGATCGCGTCCGCCGCGTCTTCGCGCAGCTCCTCGATCTCGTCGCCGACGTCCTCGGCCGCCTCGTCGAGCTTGCGTCCGGCCTTCTCGATCGCGCCCTCGTCGCCGTGGCGCAGCTTCTCGACCGCCTCGTCGAACTTGCGGCCCGCCTTCTCGGCCGGGCCCTCCTCCCGGCAGCCGGCGGCGCCGAGCGCGAGCGTGGCAATCAGAGCGGTCCGAAGTGCGAGCGACCGTGTCATACGTGGGGCCTCCCGATTCGCGGCAAGCTCGCACGGAATCTCCGCGGAGCAAGCCGGCGCGAGCGCGTGCAGTGGTCAGTCGTGCTCGTCGCGCGTCACGCTTCCCCGCCGCTGCTTGCGCGCGGCGTGCGCGCGCTTCTCGCCGAGGCGGCGCTCGCGGCTCGCGCGCGTCGGCCGCGTCGAGCGTCGCGGGCGCGGCCGCGCGAGCGCTCCGGCGAGCAGCGCCTCGAGCCGCTCGTGCGCGAGCTCCGCATTGCGTGCGCGCGAGCGCGTCTCGCTGCTCGCCACGCGCACGCGGCCGTCCGCGTCGAGCCGCGTGGAGAGCTTCTCGGCGATGCGCGCAGCATCCGCTGGCCCGAGCGCGTGCGCAGTCTCGGCGAGATCGAGGCACAGCTCGATCCGCGTCTCCACCTTGTTGACGTTCTGCCCGCCGGGCCCGCTCGCCCGGCTCGCGCGCAGCTGCAGCGCCCGCGCTGGAATGCGCCGCGCGCCGGGCAACACGAGATCACGCGTCTCGGCCACCGCTCGCCCTAACTGCTGCCCGCCGTGGGCTCGTTCGCCCAGTCGCGCGGTACGAGGTAGCGCTCGCCGAGCCGCGCCTCGGGCGAGCCGGGCTCGGGCGCGTACTCGTACTGCCAGCGCGCGAGCGGCGGCAGCGACGCGAGCACGCTCTCGATGCGGCGCCCGGACTGCAGCCCGTACTTCGTGCCGCGGTCGACCACCAGGTTGAACTCGACGTAGCGGCCGCGCCGGTAGAGCTGGAACTGGCGCTCGCGCTCGCCGTAGGGCGCTTGCTTGCGGCGCGCGAGGATCGGCTGGTACGCGGGCAGGAACGCGTCGCCGACGCTGCGCACGAACTCGAAGCAGGTCGCGAAGTCGGGCTCCGCGAGGTCGTCGAAGAACACGCCGCCGATGCCGCGCGGCTCGCCGCGATGGGGCAGGAAGAAGTAGTCGTCGCACCACTTCTTGAAGCGCGCGTAGGCGCCAGCGCCGAGCGGCGCGCACGCCGCGCGCGCGACGCGGTGCCAGTGGATGCAGTCCTCGTCGCGGCCGTAATAGGGCGTCAGATCGAAGCCGCCGCCGAACCACCAGCTCTCGCCCGCGCTGAACAGGCGCAGGTTCATGTGCGTCGTCGGCGCGTGCGGGTTGCGCGGGTGAACGATCATCGACAGCGAGACGGCCTCGAACGGGCGGCCGGCGAGCTGCGGCCGGTCGGTCGTCGCAGCCGGGGGCAGCGACGAGCCGCGCGCGTGCGTGAAGTTGACCGCGGCCTTCTCGACCACCGGCCCGCCTTCGAGCACGCGCGGCCGCGAGAAGGTGGCGCCGTCGCCCGAGATCGCGTCGCCGCCGAACTTCGCCTCGCCGTCCTCGCTCTCGAGCGCGGCGCAGATGCGCGCCTGCAGCTCTTCGAGGTAGCGATGCACCGCATTCGGGTCGGCGGACATGCGCGCAGCTTAGGCGGTCGGCACTGCCGGGGCAGTGCGGCGCACGCATCGGCTGCACGTGGGCTGCACGCTCGCGGCGAGCGCCAGCGCTGCGAGCCGACAAGCCGTGGCTCGCTCCTTATCCTGCGCAGCTCGTGTACGCCCCTCCCGAAGCTCTGCTGCCCTCGCTCGCTGCGGCGATCGGCGTCGGCGTGCCGCTGTTCGCGGCGAAGGCGCGCGGTCGCACCTACGCGCTGTTCGCGCTCGTGCTCGTCACGCTCTCGTTTCCGGCCGGCGTCGTGCTCGCGACGCGCCTCACCGAGCTCGCGGGCCCGCGCTTCGGCGCTGCGGTCGGCTGGCTGTTCGTGTACGCGATCGGCGCGACGGGCATCCACATGGCGTCGCTCGTGCGCGCGCGACTGCGCGCGCGCTGGATCCGCTACGCGGTCAGCGTCCCGGGCATGACGATGCTCGCGCTCGGCGCGCTCGCGCTGCCGTTCTTGGTCGCGCTCGCGCCGCTGCGCATCTTGTTGGGAGCCGCCGGCGCCGAGCGCGCGCTCGCGGCGCTCGCCTACGCGGATTGGCTGCCCGTCGCGCTGATCGCGCACGCGCTCGCGACCTCGTTCGGCGCACGCCGCGAGTTCGTGCGCATCGATCTCTCGGACGGCGGCGAGCCGGGCGCGCTGACCCGGCTGCGCGCGCTGCGCGCCGCGACGCCGCATCCGCCGCTCGCGCGCCGGCCGCTGCGCGTCGTGCAGATCACCGACCCGCACATCGGGCCGTGGCAGCCGGTGCACCGGCTCGCGCGGCGCATCGCCGAGCTCGCCGCGCATGACCCCGATCTCGTGCTGCTCACCGGCGACTTCCTGACGATGGAGAGCAACGGCACGCGAGGCGCGCTCGCGCAGGCGCTAGCGCCGCTCGCGAAGCTGCGCGGGCGCTGCTTCGCGATCTACGGGAATCACGACCACGAGGCGCCGGAAGAGGTGCGCTCGGGGCTCGCCGCGAACGGCATCCAGCTGCTGGTCGACGCCGAGGCGCTGATCGAGACGCCGGCCGGCCGCGTGCAGATCGTCGGCGCCGATCATTATTGGGAGGAGCGCGACGAGCGCGTGCCCGCGCTGCTGAAGCGCTACCCGCGCCGCGCGGATCACCTGCGCCTGTTCTTGCTGCACGATCCGCTCGGCTTCCGCTTCGTGCCGCCCGGCGACGTCGACCTGACGCTCTCGGGCCACACGCACGGCGGGCAGATCGGGCTCGTCTCGTTCGGGCTCGATTGGACGGTGCTCTCGCGCTCGCGCTGGCCCGACCACGGCCTGTTCGGCCACGGCGCGAGCCGCCTCTACGTGCACCGCGGCACTGGCTTCTACGGATTTCCGCTGCGCGTGGGCGTTCCGGGCGAGCTCTCGCTGATCGAGATCGTGTCGCGCGAGAGCTGAGCGGTCTTCACAGCAGCGAGAGCTGCAGCGGCCGCCCGAGCACTGCGTCCCAGCTCGTGCCGAGATCCTCGAGGATGCCCTCGGCGACCGGGCGCATCACGTTCTCGACGTAGTACTCGCGATCGATGCGCGGCGGCAGCGGCCGTCCGAGCACGACCGGCTCGGGTCCCGTCGCGGTGATGAGGTAGCGGATCACGGGCCCCAGCCGGCCGCCGGCCTTGCGCGCGGCCTGCACGTGCGGCGCGTTCGCGCTGTAGCGATCGAGGCGCCCCTTGCGGATGCGCTTCGCGGTCACGAGCTCGGCGTCGAGCGCCCCGCTGCGCACCGCCTCGACCAGCTCGCGCACGAACGGCGCCGGATCGCTGTCCGTGAACGCGCGCTCCAGCATTCCCTCCTGCAGCCTTTGCACGACCGGCGGCCAATCGCTGCGCACGGACTCGAGCCCGACCACGCGCAGCTGTCCGCTCGCGAAGCCCGCGTAGCGCTTCTTGCTGCCGGCGCGGCCGCCGCGCAGCCGCGGCAGCCACAGGCGCTCGAAGACCTCCTCGAGCTCGAGCACCAGCTGCGGCGCGACGCCGTACTCGCGCTGCACGCGGCTCGCGATCGCGTGCTCGACGCGCGCGCGCAGCGTCTCGGCGTCAGCCGCCGCGGAGCCCGGCTCGCCGAGCTGCACGAACACCGAATCGGTGTCGCCGTAGAGCACCGCGACGCCGTGCTCCTCGAATGCCTGCTTCGTCCAGCGCAGCGTCTGCTGGCCGAACGTGGTGATCGCGTTGGCGACCTGCGGGTCGAAGAAGCGGCACGAGGTCGCGCCGAGCACGCCGAACATCGCGTTCATCAGGATCTTGATCGCCTGGTCCGCGTGACGGTCGCCGCGCGCCTTCGCCGCTTCGCGGCGCGCGGCGAGCTCGCTGAGAACGCCCGGCAGGATCGACTCATTGCGCGAGAAGCGCGCGCCATTCGGCGCAACGAGCGCGTCGTCGCCGGCTCGGCCATGCGCGAGCGGATCGAGCCCGAACGTGCGGATCAGGCTCGGGTAGAGGCTCTTGAAGTCGAACACTGCGACGCGCGCATGAAAGCCGGGCGCTGGCTCGAGCAGCGCGCCGCCGATCACGACCGCGCTCTCGTGCTCCGCAACGCTCGGCGCAACGAAGCCGCGCCGCCGCAGCTCGGGCAGATAGAGCAGATCGAACGACGCGATGCTCGCGCCGATGCGATCGAGCTGCATGCCGGTGAGCAGGCTGCGCTCGACCGCGAGCTCGAGCAGCCCCTCGCGCGCGAGGATCTCGGGCACGAGCCGCGCGTCCTCGAGGTTGTAGGCGGCGAGCGCCTCGGGCTCCTCGCGCCAGAGCCGCAGGATCTCGGCCGCCGCATCGGGCACGTCCTGATCGATCTTCTTGCCGCGCCCTAACACCGAGCGCGCGACCGTCTCGAGCCGGTAGTCGGGCAGCTTCAGCGCGTCGCGGACGAGCGGAATCCCGTCGAGCACCATGCGCCCGGGAACCTCGGCGCGCGACTGCGTGAACGGCCCCTGGTCGACGAGCAGCCGCGGCGGCTCGTGCGAACGCCCGATCGCGCACGAGCTGCGCAGCGCCGCGCAGCGCGCGAGCAGCACGCGCAGATCGAAGTCGACCACGTTCCAGCCGAGCAGCACGTCGGGATCGAGCGCGCGGATGCGCGCGATCAGCGCGCCGAGCAGCGCCCGCTCATCGGCATGCACGATCGCCCCCGCGACGGCGCGCTCCGCGACGAGATGCACCTCCTCGACGCGGCAGCCGGCGATTGCCGCCGCGAAGATGCGGCTCGCGTCGGGTGTGGTCTCGAGATCGAGCGAGAGCGTTCGCAGCGACACGCGCGCGGGCGATGGCGTGAGCTCCGGATTCGTGAACACGACGACGCCGTCGCCGCGCGGCGCGCCCTCGCCGACGATCTCGAGGCTCGTGCGGATCCCGCGATCGATCAGGTACCGGTACGCGAAACGGAGGTCGGCTTCGTAGGCGAGGCCGGCCGCGTTTTGCACCGCGTCGCGCAGCGCCGGGACCGCGCCCGGCACGTTCGCCTCGACGCGAACGACCTGCGCTCCCGACAAATCGCGCAGCTCGCTCGCGACGACCCGCCCGCCCGCACGCCGCGCAGCATCGCCCGCGCCCGGGCTCGCAAAAAAGTATGGGCGGAAGCGGTCGTCCTCGACCAGAAACGCGTCGCCACTCTCGAGCCGCCCATACAGCTGCACGACGGGAACGCCCTCGCGCACGCGATAGGTAGGGTGAACGACGAACCCGCGGGCCATGCAGAAGACGTTCCGCGACGAATCCGACGCGCGCCACGACGCTGCCGCCGTCGTGCCGTCAGCGAAGCGCGCCGCCACCGCCGAAAAGTGACGCGGCGGCGCCCCGAAGGCACACCCCTTACCGAAACAACAGCCGCGCGAGCGCGCTCCGATACTGCTGCACGAGCTCGTGCTCCCCGCCGAGCACACCGAACACGTCGAGCATCGCCTTGCGCGCCGCGTCCTCGCCGAAGTGCGCGTCGGCCTCGACGCACGCGAGCAGCTCGGCCAGCGCCGGCTCGTACCGGCGCGCCGCCGCGAGCGCGCGCGCGTACTCGATGCGCGCCGCGAGGTCCGCCGGATTCGCGCGCGTCTTCGCTTCGAGCGCCGCGAGCTCGCCGCTATCCGCCGGCGCCGCTGCGCGCGTGCGCAGCTCCGCCGCGAGCCGCTCTGCCTCTTGCTCGATCGCCGGCGCGCCGACGACGCGCTCGAGCAGCGCGAGCGCCTGCTCGGTCGCGCCGCGCTCGCCGAGCGCGCGCGCGAGCCCGACCAGCGCGGCCGCGTGCCTCGCATCCGCTGCGAGCGCTGCGCGAAAGCGCTCCTCCGCCGCGTTGCCGTGGCCGGCGAGCAGCAGCTCCCCGCCTTCCTTCGCGAGCCGATCCGCCTGCGTCGGCAGGATCGCGGCGAGAAAGCGCTTCACCTCGGATTCGGGCTGCGCGCCGACGAACGAGCTGCGCGCCTGCCCGTCGCGGAACGCGATCACGAGCGGAATGCTGCGCGCGCCCGCGGCCGCCGCGATCTGCGGGTTCTCGTCGACGTTGATCTTCGCGAGCACGAATGCGCCGGCGTTCTGCTGCGCCGCGCGCTCGAGGATCGGCCCGAGCGTTCGGCACGGTCCGCACCACGGGGCCCAGAAGTCGACGACGACCGGCACTTCCTTCGAGCGCTCGAGCACGTCGCGCTCGAAGCTCTCGTCGGTGACGTCGATGACCAACCCGCTCGTCCCGAGAGCCATCGCTGCCTCTACTGCGCGACCTTCTCGCGCATCAGCGCCTGCAGCTCGCCGCTCTGGAACATCTCGGTCACGATGTCGCAGCCGCCGATCAACTCGCCGGCGACGTAAAGCTGTGGGATCGTCGGCCAGCTGGAGAAGTCCTTGATGCCCTGCCGAATCGCCGGATCCGCGAGCACGTCGACGGTCGCGTAGCTCGGCACGACGCGGTCGAGCATCTGCACGACGCGCGCCGAGAAGCCGCACTGCGGAAACTCGCGCGTCCCCTTCATGAACAGCACGACGCGGTCGGCGTCGATGGCGGTTTGGATCCGGGATCGCGTCACGTCGTCGAGGGCCATCATTCGTTCTCGCGTTGAATCTTGCCGCGAAGGTACGAGATGCTGTAGGAATCGGTCAACGCGCTGCACCCCACGACCCTCCGAGGATGAAGAAGAAAATGCCCTGGGTGATCACGAGCCTGTGCCGCGACTGCGTCGATCAAGCGTGCGTCGAGGTGTGTCCGGTCGACTGCATCTACGTGTACAAGGGCGACGATCGCGACACGTTCCCGAATCAGCTCTTCATCGACCCGGAGGAGTGCATCGACTGCGGCGTGTGCGGGCCGGAGTGCCCGTGGGAGGCGATCTTCGAGGACGAGCGCGTGCCGGACGTGTTCACCGCCGACGTGAAGCTGAACGCGCTGATCACGCAGAGCAAAGACGAC
>Ga0187894_10002846_pt1 | contig 20186 bp, 17 predicted proteins | sample GBC1701081metaG_FD_136650 | JGI IMG/M metagenome (GOLD analysis project Ga0187894, IMG submission 136650) | White microbial mat communities from a lava cave in the Kipuka Kanohina Cave System on the Island of Hawaii, USA - GBC170108-1 metaG ...
AACAGAGATTTTGAGCCGTTGAAAATGGCGACATAAAAATCAAACTGAAAATTCATAAAAATCAAACTGAAACTGTATGTCGTTATCTTCGATAACTCCGATGCCGCGAATCCTCAGTCGCACAATTAGCATTGTGAGCTACAAATATGAACACCATTTTCAACGGCTGATTGATGACCTAATCAATTACTTTGAAATTTAGTTAAAAGGAAAAAGGGTCGGCAGATTTGCTTCTGCTCGCTACTTTCTCTGTGTCCGCTACGTCTGCGATGTGAAACTACTTCTCAAGAAAATTTCACGCCGCAGACGCAGAGAACGCAAAGTGAGTTTGCAAGAATTTTGTAAGGTTTAATCTGCTGTGGTTTTTAATGAAAAGAATCTGTGTTTTCTGCGGCTCAAATTTCGGGTTGCGTCCCGCTTACGTCACAGCCGCAAAAGTAATGGGACAGGCGTTAGTCAAACGCGGTCTCGGGCTTGTTTACGGCGGAGGCAATGTCGGTTTGATGGGTGTTATAGCCGATGAAGTAAAAAGTTTAGGCGGCGAAGTTATTGGAGTTATACCCCAAGCATTAGCTGAAAAGGAATTGGCTCACACGGATTTGTCAGACCTTCATGTTGTGAAATCCATGCACGAACGTAAAGCATTGATGGCAGATTTATCTGACGGCTTTATTGCCATGCCCGGTGGTTACGGGACGTTTGAAGAGTTCTGCGAAGTTCTGACCTGGGCGCAACTTGGTTTTCACCGTAAACCCTGCGGTTTGCTCAATGTCGAAGGCTATTATTCTCCGATGCTCATTCTCTTTGACCACGCTGTCATAGAAGGCTTTGTGCGCGAACAACATCGCCCGTTGGTTTTAACTGACGATGACCCCGGATGCTTGCTGGATATGTTTGAAAACTACAAGCCGCAACATCTGGAAAAATGGATTGACCGTTCAGAAACATAACCTCGTAAATCGTGAATCGTAAGTTGTAAATAGAGAAGAGAGAAATTGCTTTTCTATTTACGATTCACGATTCGCGAAAAGGATTTTTAATGACATCTTCAACACAAATATCAAATGCGCCGCCGCCGATTGTGCGCGATGAAACAGGCGCAATAACAAATGTATCTTTAGCAAATGTCGTCGAATGGTTTTTGAACTACGACGAGCGCGTGGCGATTTTGCGCCATCCTCAAATCCAAGAACTCTTTCAATGGAAACAATACGACACAGAACAACAAGGCGGTCAACCGGCACCGTTTGAAACAGCCGAAGACCGTTTTGCAATCGGTATATTTCAGGCTCTTGCAGAAAACAATAATCAATCACTGTTGCATCTTTGGATTAGCGATGTGCTGGAAGCATTGCAAGAGGCAAAACAGACAAACGAAGCAATCGCGGAAGATTACAAATTTGCAAACGAGCAAGGCGTGTCTGCAATTGAACAGGCAAGAAAATTACCTTCAAACCGCGAGCGAAGAATTTATCTGACATCATGCTGGCTCGAAGCACTCTGTACTGCCGAAGTTCGCTTGCTTGGTTGGGTTTATCAAGAACTGTACGGCGTGCCATATAGCCCGCAAGGGTAGAGTTCAGCGAAAGTTTTCCAGCAACATTATGCTGCTTGTTAGTTGGTCATTTTGTGTATAGAGAATCTGCGAAGCGTCCGGCGAAACGGCTAATCCGGGAAAGAGCCAGACGGGTTCTTTTACACTATTAAGAATTACGCTCGTTTGTCGTGTGGCAAAGTCAAAAAACTTTAGTTGATAAAATGACTCGCCTTCTTTTGAAACGAAATAGATTCCTAGATTGCTGATTGCCCAATTACGCGACAAAGCGGCTTTTGAAAGTTCGGGTACAGGTTCTTCCACACCACTATTTTTTGACACGCGCCACAATTCCGATATGCCGCGAGCTTTTGAATAATAGATATATTTTTCATCAACGGATTCAAAAGCCTCCATGCCGCCTTGCTTTGTAATCTGAATTGTTTCGCTCCCGTTTGAAGGCATCTTCCAGATTTGAAGTGTTCCGCTTCGGTTTGAGCAGAAATAAATCCACTTTCCATCACGCGACCAATTCGGAATAACGTCGTGCGATGAAAGCGTCGTGAGCCGTCTTGGTGTGCCGCCGTTTGCGCTAATTGTAAAAATATCTCCGTGCTTATCGGGGCGCGAATCAAAAACTATCTGCTTGCCGTCCGTTGACCAACGCGGTGTCCCGGTTGACGGACCTCCGAACGAAGTCAACTGTGTCGGGTTTGAACCGTCTGCCTCACTGACCCAAATCTCTTCGCTTCCCGTTCGGCTTGAAACAAAAACTATTCGCTTTCCATCGGGCGAAAACTGTGGACTATGGTCTGCACGATTTGAATTGATAAGTTTTATTTGAGAGTTGTGTTGATTTTCCATGTCCGGTTTATACGGTAAATTTGTGAGCCAGATATTTGTGTCCTGTTGCTTTTCGACAAAAGCGAGTGTGTGTCCGTTCGTAGCCATTGAGGGATTAATTGCGTTGCGTCCCACGACCGTCAGGAGTTCTTCTTTGCCGTCTGTCGTATTAACGGACAAAAGCACATTTGCGTTTTCACGATATGACGAAAATAGTATCTCCGCGCTGTCCGAAGTCCACGTCAAACCGTTTATAGGAGCATTACCAAACGTAAGACGTTTGGATTCATTGGCGTTTACATCGGTTATAAAAATATCTTCGGCACTGCGATAAATCGTTCGCTTGAAAGCCAGTGTCTTTCCGTTGGGCGAGAAAACGGCGTTCTCATCGCTTGCGAATCCTTGCGGTGTTGTCAACCTGAATTTTGCGCCCGTTTCAATATTAACCAAAAAAAGTCCCACACGGCTTTGCATGGTTTCCCCGTCCGAAACAAGGAGAGATTTTCCATCGGGCGACCAGGCAACATGAGACCAGATTGTTTTCAGTTCACATACTTTTCGCTCTGCGCCGCCAAGTGCGGGAACTAAAATAACTTCGCTTCGATTAGACCACGAACGAACAAAAGCAACGAAGCGTCCATCGGGTGACCAGGCTGGGTTTACGTCATCAGCCGCGTCCGTAGTAAGCCGTAAAGGTGCGCCCGCGCCAATAAGTTTTATGTAGATGTCGAAATTGCCCTCGACATTCTCTTTCCAAGCAAAAGCAAGCTGTTTTCCATCCTGAGAAAATGCAGGCATATCTTCGCGTCCGGCAAGACCTGAAAACGGAACGATTTTCGGAGCGTTTGACGTTTGTGCAGAGCGTTTATTAAGAACAGAACGGACAAAGAAAACAGTTGTTAAAAGCAGCAGGATTGAAACGACAACTACTGCAAACGGCAACCATGAACTACGATTTGTTTTTTGTGCCGAATTTTGAACTGCGGTTTCGTCGTGTGATGAAGGAGCGTAGGATTGTGTGTTGTTTTCAACCTGTAATTCATCTTTTTCTTCCGTAACTTCAGCGATAAAGCGATAACCGAATTTTGGCGTTGTTTCTATGAACCTGGGTGCATTCTTGTTTTCGCCCAATGCCTGACGCAAACGGGAGATGTTTCTCGTAAGTGTTCCTTCTTCGACCAGAACATCAGACCACAATTTTTCTAGCAGTTCGTTTTTATCAACAACTCTTTCTCTGTTCTCAATCAAGACCAAAAGGAGTTCAAACTCTTTCGGCGCGAGGTGAACCGTCTCACCTTCACCGCACAAGAGTCGCCGTTTGTTCAGGTCAACACGATACTGACCGAAAACGTAAAAATGTCTATTTTCCATTGAAAAAAGGCTTGTCCGAACTTTGTCCGAAAAATTTCCGCCCCGTTGTCAGGACTTTTCACATTAAAAACTGTTTGATTATTACATGAGCGGCGGCAAGGTGTCAGCAAAGATTTGCCAAACCGAAACGCTAAAGAAAAAACTTTCCGGGCAACGTCGCTCCTGTTGTTCAAATTACAGTTAACCGATTCTTCAAATTCGATTTTTCCGAATATAACCACTATGAAAATACCCAGTCTAAAAATATCAGAGTTCATAGCTTTGCTGTGCATTATCTTTATCTGCGCGAATGTCGCAACACCGCAAAGCACTACTGCTTTTACATATCAGGGACGCCTTCAAGATAACGGCATTTCAGCAAACGGAAATTATGATTTCGAGTTTAAGCTTTATGACCAACTAAGTGACGGCACGCAGCAGGGAGCGACAATAACACTTGATAATGTTCAGGTGGCAAACGGCATTTTTACGGTTCAACTCGATTTTGGCGCGAACGCTTTTGCAAACGGACAAGTCCGTTATCTGGAAATCGGTGTTCGTTCAGGCGCAAGCCTTGGGGCGTTTACCTTGCTCACGCCGCGTCAACAAATAATGCCCGCGCCTTATGCGATTCGCAGTCAGTCATCTGCAAAAGCGGATAACGCAACAACGGCAATGAACGCAGATAAACTCGGCGGCGTAGATGCAGATATGTATATTCAGACAAACGACCCGCGCCTTAGCGATTCAAGAATGCCGACGACGGGAAGTGATAACTACATTCAAAACTCTGCAACACTGCAAGCCAACAGTAATTTCAACATCAGCGGCAATGGAACTGCCGGCGGGACTTTATCGGGAAATGCGGTTAATGCCGTGGCGCAGTTTAATCTTGGCGGTTCGCGTTTAATGAGTGCGCCGGGCATCAACAATATATTTGTCGGCATCGGTGCGGGCGCGGCAAATACAACGGGCGCGGCAAATTCATTTTTTGGTAAGAACGCGGGGGTGGGTACTACATCGGGCGACGGCAATTCATTTTTTGGTTCTGCAAGCGGTTATTCAAATGCCAAAGGTCGTTATAACTCTTTCTTTGGCGCAAACGCGGGACAAACAAACGCAGATGCCCGTTTCAATTCTTTCTTTGGCGCAAGTGCGGGGCGAGCGACAAATTCGGGCGAAGCTAATTCCTTTTTCGGCTTCGATTCCGGTGTACAAAATACGGGCGGGCAATACAACTCTTTTTTTGGTTTTGAAACAGGCTCTGCAAACACGACGGGAAGTTTTAACTCTTTCTTAGGACAAGAAGCGGGATACAACAATGAAACAGGTTCAGGGAACACTTTTATAGGCAATCGGGCGGGCGATAACCAAACAACGGGTGACGGCAACACTTACATAGGCTCAAGCGCGAAAGGAAAGGACGGGATTTCAAACTCAACAGCAATCGGAACAGGAGCGTTTGTTAATGCAAGCAACACTATGGTTCTGGGAACAAGCGCAACTACGGTTCAGATTCCGGGCAATCTAAACGTAACGGGGAGCATTTTTAGTGTGGCACAGTTTAATGGGAGCATTCTTGGTGCGACACAGTTTAACTTAAACGGCACACCCTTTATCGTCAATCAAAACATCAATAATGCTGTTGTGGGCTTTAATTCGGGCGGAACAAACAGCAGTGGCGTAAATAACACTTTTATAGGCAGTTATGTTGCAACAACAAATACCACAGGCGGGGCAAATGTATTTGTCGGCACACGCGCCGGTCATGTAAATACGACAGGTTCAAGCAACGCATTTTTGGGAATGTATTCGGGTTACCAAAATACTACGGGCAATCTTAATGTTTTCATTGGTGCGGGCGCAGGAAGCGATAACACCGTTGGAAACGAAAACTCTTTTGCCGGAGCAGAAGCGGGAATGAGAAATCAGACGGGAAATAAAAATGCTTTCTTTGGTCGTTCGGCGGGGCTAAACAACATATCAGGCGAAGGAAATACATTCATTGGCAAAAATGCAGGGCAATCAAATATGGATGGCAGTAACAATACTTACATTGGCACAGGTGCGAACGGAAGTGCGTCACTGACAAACGCAACTGCCATTGGCGCAAATGCTTTCGTGGGCGAAAACAACACTATGGTTTTGGGCACGAGTGCTGTCACAGTAAAAATTCCAGGTATCCTAAGTATTGCAGGAACACAACTCAGTCTTGGTGGTTTTCGCGCACTTAGCATTGCGGGTTCAAATAATTTTTTCGCGGGAATTGACGCGGGCATAAATAATGCCGGCAACGCCAATACATTTGTCGGCACATCATCGGGCAAGGCAAATACCAACGGCTATGAAAACACTTTCGTAGGCGCATTAGCCGGAAGAGACAACATTGATGGAATTAACAATACATTTGTCGGAAGTTTAGCCGGTGTGGTGAATACCACAGGAAATCGCAACGCATTTATGGGACGTTATTCAGGTCTGAATAATTCAACAGGTAGTTTTAATGTATTTATTGGAAATTATGCAGGGGTTTCAAACACGACCGAAGACAACAATACTTTTCTAGGTTCGGAGACAAATGGAGTAAGCGGCATCACAAATGCGACTGCAATTGGTGCGAGTGCCAGAGTAACGCAGAGCAATTCGGTTATTTTGGGAAACAATGCAAGCATAGGAATCGGAACACCCGCACCAAAAGCAAAACTAGATGTGACGGGCGGAAATATACTCGTAAGCTCTGCGGGTTCGGGAATTATTCTTAAATCGCCGAACGGGACAGTTTGTCGAATGCTCACGATAGACAACACAGGTGCTTTAATAGTTTCAAATATCGTTTGTCCGCAATGAGATTAAAGGAGACGCTATGAAAATCATCTACTCTTTGAGATTGAAAACCATATTTGCTTTTCTGCTTTTGATAACTCAAACAACCGCACAATCCGGCGGCAATTTACAAATAACACAGTCTGTAACCGCTTCGGGCGGCGATAAGAGTTCAGGCGGCAGTTTCCAAATAACAAACACCACAGGACAATCATTGGCAGGAGTCTTTTCACAAAACGGAGGCGCGGGAATCCGTAGCGGTTTCTGGACGCCTGCACTTACTCCGACTGCGGCAAGCATCACGTTAAGCGGAAAAGTCCAATACGCAAACGGCGAAGGAAAAGGCATCGGAAAAGTGATGCTGACCTTGGTAAATGTTGCAACAGGTATGACAAAAACAACCTTCACTGACGGCAACGGCGATTTTAGTTTTGATGATGTCGAAGTTGGTTTTTTCTACATTGTGAAGGCTGAAAGAAAACTATTTTCTTTTACTCCGAGCGAACACGCTTTTACTCTTATCGAAGAAAGTAATGAAATAATTTTCTTCGGGCAAAAAGAACCTAACCATTTCTAAGAGCGATATTAAAAGCATTTTGCAGGATAGACTGCTCCCGTCTGTTTTGCTTTTTTCTCCAACCATCTGCTTTTTTATTGTCGCAGGCTTGTGTCATACTCTGTAGAAATTCGTGAAAGGAAATCTAATGTATGTCACAAACAAAAACGGCAATGGTGCGTCATCATGTTTCGCCTGAAGAATGGCAGATGCGTGTTGATTTGGCGGCGGCTTATCGTCTGGTAGCAATGTACGGTTGGGACGATTTGATTTTCACACATATTTCGGTGCGCGTGCCGAACGAAGGACATCATTTTCTTATCAATCCTTACGGGATGATGTTTGAAGAAATAACTGCATCGAGTCTTGTCAAAATTGATGTTGACGGAAAAGTTGTGATGGAAACGCCTTATTTCATAAATCCTGCGGGTTTTACGATTCACAGCGCGATTCACTCAGCACGCGAAGATGCGGTTTGTGTGATGCATACACACTCACTTCACGGAGTCGCGGTTTCGACTCAGAAAAACGGTCTGCTTCCCTTATCGCAACAATCGCTCTTTCCCTTGACCTCGCTTGCCTATCACGATTACGAAGGCATCGCGTTAAATGAAGAAGAAAAGCCGCGTCTTGTTGCGGATTTGGGAAACAAAAGCTTTTTCATTTTGAGAAATCACGGTGTTTTGACCGTTGGCAATTCTGTCGCCGATGCGTTTTTGAGAATGTACATTTTAGAAAGTGCCTGCCGAATACAGATTCTGGCTCAATCTTCAAATAGTGAACTGAACACAATCCCGCCACTCATTTTGCAAGGCATGGCAGCACAAGTCGAACAAGTTACAAAAGGAATGGGCGGTGAACTGGCTTGGCCCGGACTTTTAAGAAAGCTCGACAGAACTGACCCGTCTTATCGTGAATAAAAGAATGACGGCATCAGGTTATGAACATCTTCCATCTATCATTTGCCATTCAACAAGTATTCGCTGTGAAACATACAAAATGACAAATGATAGATGGAAGATGTTTTTAGTGTTTATGACCGTGCCCGTGTCCATGTCCGCCTTTTAGAACCAATTCATCTGCATTCTTTTCTTCCAGTGCTTCTATTAAACGCCCCCACTCCGCATTTTCGTGTCCGTGTTTGAGCTTTTCCAAAATAATTTTGTCCTTCTCTAAATCCGCGAGCATCGCTTCAGCTTTGCCGTTTTGAATAGCCTTTTTTCCTGCCTCATACATTATTTTGTAAGATTCTGCATGAACATTTGTCTGATTCGATTTAACTATGGCACGGTCATATGGAAAACGATAATCCGTAGGATATTTTTGTTCAGCATAAATTAGGTCTTGTTCCAATTCATTACGGGCGGCGTCCGATGTTGCATTGCTAAGTTTCTCGCGCAGTTTGTTGTACCTATCGTCTGCCGTCTCTTCCTTAGGTGACGGACTCGGTTTAGGAGAAGGAGACGGCACGGGGTCTGGTTTATTATCAGCCAACAGCTTTGGCAACAATATGATGCCGAGTGCGGTTGCCACAACCATAAAAAAGAGGGTTAACAATACTCCTGCAATTATAAACGGGGCTTTTGACCTTTTTTTAGGTTGCGGTGAAATTAAAGGTTTCACTACATTTGTTCCAGTTGATGAAGTATTGACCGGAGGTATATTTGACGATGTGGAATTTCCAAACATTCCTGTGCTGCCGACAACCGTGAAACCGCCCGACACATAACCGGAAGGTTCATTCAATGCCCCGCTTATAGCGGCTGAAAACCTTTGCGCCAGAGCAGATGCCGTTTGGGGACGTACTTCTCTCTGTTTTTGTAGAGAGTTCATCACAACCGATTCGACAGAGGGTGGAATGCTGGCATTCATCATTCTCAAAGGCGCGGGTTGTTGTGTGACGTGCTGAACGGCGACGGCGGTTGATGTCGCTGAGTTAAACGGGACTACACCACAAAGCATTTCGTATAGAACTATTCCGTAACTGTAAATGTCTGAACGCCCATCCAATTCTTCACCCATACATTGTTCGGGAGACATATAACGCGGTGTTCCCATAACCGTATCGGCTTGTGTCAGATTACCCGCCGTTGACCCGACCATTTTTGCAACACCAAAATCCAAAACCTTTACCTGCAAACCCTTCGGTGTTTCTGTGACAATTATATTATCGGGTTTGATGTCACGGTGAACTATGCCTTGTTTATGCGCCTCTTCAAGTGCGGCACAGACTTGATTTGTTATTTCAGTAACCGTGTTCATTGAAAGAGGACTTTGAGTTTTTACGATTTCACGTAAACTTTGACCTGAAACCAAATCCATCACCAAATACATCAATCCATCTGCCGATATGCCAAAATCATGAATGCTGACAGCGTTGGGATGTTTGAGACGTGCGGCTATTTGGGCTTCACGGCGAAAACGGTCTGCCGCAGAATAATCGGCGGTTCTTTCCGGGTGTAAAATTTTGACTGCTACTTCATCGCCGATATGAAGACGTGTTGCATGATAAACTGCCCCCATTCCGCCTGCACCCAGTGCTTTATTGAGTTTGTACTTTCCGTCAACGACTAAACCCAACAGACTTTTGGCGTTTTCGATTCTAGCCTGTGAACCGCTGTCGTTAGTCGCTTTCGGTAGAATAGCCGTCGGGTCTTGTGATGAAAGGCTTGCTCCGCAAGCAGTACAATAATAAATCCCGATTGCGTTAATTACTTTTCCACATCTTGGGCAGTTCATATTCTTTTATCCTTTCTGAGAAGCATCGGCTTCCTTGATGCTTAGTTGACCAATAACGTGATTTGATTTGCATTCTTGCGTTAATCAACTAATTATATTTTGAAAATTTTACGTGTACGCCAAGTATCAGCGCAGAAGCCATCTGCCGACTGTTTAGTCTGGGTTTGGCGAATTATTACAAGACTTTAGGGTTTTGCCAACAACAACTTAACGTCAAACATTCGTAAATCGTAGTTTCCACGCTGTGTCGTGATAGTTATTTGCCTGCTACAGAAAACAAAATTACGCTGATTTTATTAAGGTCGTTAAAGATGAATACATCCATTCGTGATCTGTTTCCAATTACCGAAAGCCTTGTTTATTTGAATCATGCGGCTGTATCGCCACCACCTTCTACTACAATTCAAGCTGTCAATGCTCAACTTCACAATGTCGCTTTCAATGGTTCACTTCATTTTCGCGCTTGGGTTGCTACGAAAGAACGTGCGCGTCGTCATATAGCGGACACGATAAACGCACGCCCCGAACAAATCGCGTTTATGCGAAATACTTCTGACGGGCTTTCATCTATTGCAAACGGTTATAAATGGAAAACGGGCGATAATATAGTCACTTTCAGAAACGAGTTTCCGTCAAATATTTACGGTTGGCGGCGCGTACGTGATGAGTTTGGCGTTGAACTCAGATTGTGCGAAGAACACGACGGATGTGTTGATGTCGAACAACTTATCAGCATGATTGATAACAACACGCGCATCGTTTCGATAAGCCATATTCAATACGCGTCAGGTTACCGCGCAGACTTAGTACGGCTTAGCAAAGCCGCACGAAAAGTTGATGCTTTGCTGGTCGTTGACGTGATGCAGTCTCTTGGAGTAGTTCCGGTTGATGTCAAATCACAGTTGATTGACGCAGCAGCAGGTGGCTGTCACAAATGGCTTTTGACCCCTGAAGGTATAGGCATTCTTTATCTTTCAGACCGTGCGCGTGAACGGATTGAACCGACAATTGTCGGGTGGGTTAGTGTTGAAAACTCCGAAGATTATCTCAACTACGAACAGGCTTGGCGCAGTGGCGCATTGGCTTGGGAAACAGGCACGGGACCCGCCGTGCTCTTTTACGGATTAGAAGAGAGTCTAAAGCTTTTGACCCACATAGGAATCGAAAAAATTTGTGTTTACCTAAATGAACTGACAGATTATCTTTGCGAAAAGTTAGCGGGAAAAGATTACGACATCGTTAGTTCAAGACAGCCGCAGGAAAAATCTCAAATCGTTTGTATTCGCCACAAAGGCGATTGGACACCCGAAATGCTCTACGGTCATTTGAAACAAGAGAACATCATTGTCGCCCCGCGCAATGACCGCCTACGCATTGCTCCACATCTTTACAATACAAAAGAAGAAATTGACAGGTTAATTGAGGCTTTGCCATAACGGCAGAAGCCCGACTGTAAAAGCATTTGAAAATCTCTCTTTTACAGTCGGGCTTTTGATTTAAGGGCTTGAAATACCGAACGTGTCTCCCTGTCTTAAATCGTCTGTGTCCCACCCACGTTTGAACCAACGCATACGTTGTTGCGCCGTTCCGTGTGTGAAAGATTCAGGAACGACGTAACCCTGTGAACGCATCTGTAAGCGGTCATCGCCGATTGCGTTCGCCGCGCCCAACGCTTCCGGAATGTCGTCTTGGTCAAGCACGTTTTTCATTTGCTGATTTTTACGTGCCCAGAAACCAGCGTAAAAATCGGCTTGCAATTCGAGGCGCACAGATAAATCATTTGCTCTTGTTTCGTTTACACGCGCCTGCAACTCATTGACTTTATCCATCGTGCCTAACAGATTTTGAACGTGATGCCCTACTTCATGGGCAATGACGTAAGCCCTCGCAAAATCACCTTGTGCTTTGAAACGACTTTCCAACTCGTCAAAAAAAGCTAAATCAATGTAGATGGTTTCATCCGCCGGACAATAAAACGGACCGACAGCCGCGCTTGTAAAACCGCAGGCAGATTTCATATGGTCACGAAAGATAGCAAGTTTCGGTTCACGATATTGCCCTCCGCTTTTACGAAAAACATCGTTCCAGACATCTTCTGTATCTGCCAGAACAACAGCAACAAACTTTCTAGCCTCTTCTTCGCGTTGTGAATATCCTTGTTGTTGAGGCATCTGCGGGGCAGAACGGCCAACAGGTTCTTGGTTATAAAATCCTAGGGTCGCCGCCACACAACATCACTATTAATGCGAGAATCAAAAGACCTATTCCGCCTCCGCCGACAGCAACGGTGCGTCCGCTTACACCGCGCCTGTCTTCTACGTTATCGCTCTCTCTTCGTCCTGCCCAACGCATAAAAATTCCCCCCTTTTCTTTTCAAAACTTCTAATCGTTTGCCTTGTTTAATAACCTTGCGGGGTCAGCCTGTGGTGTCATTTCGTCTAAATTCAAACGCATCATTCCGCCCGCATCCGAAAATGCGTGATTCATAGCTTGCTCTTTGCGACGGCGCATAAACACAATGTAACCAAAGCCGCCGCCAATAACCAAACAGGTAAATAATGCCAAACCTGCTGTTTTTAAGACTGTGACAATCACACCGCCCGCCGTCAAAAGATAATGACGGTTTGCGCGGTCATATTCAAAAGGGTCGCCGTAAAGCCATTGTGCTGTTTTTTCGTAAGTGACCTGATTTATTAAATTGTTCGCTGTGGCTTCGTCGGGCGCGTCAAAAACAAAAACAGAATAATTCCCCACACGCTTAAACGCAGAAGGCACAGGCTGATTTTGAGATTTCAGTTCCGCGATTTTCTGTTGAATCTTTGCGTCCGCGTCGGCTGCAAGTTGCGGTGTGTTGTGTTCAATTACGACAAGCTTGGCATTGTCATATTTTGCAACAACGGCTTCAATACTGTCTTCGGCGGGCATTGAATCAAGCAGGGAAAAATTATCTACATACCGCAAATCTTTATAAGAACGCACGTAGGAAGTTCTTGATTGAACTTTCTCCCAGTCGGGAAGATGTTTGATTATTGAAGGGATATCCTCTTCGCTCTGAGGCAGATTATCTGCGATGCTTTTAGCAATAGTATTTTCTGTTCTTGTTGTGGCTTTTTCAATCTCTTCCGCTTCTTCTTTAGTAACAGGTCTTACAGCCATTCCAGGGTCAACAATTTCAATTATTACAAAATAATTGCCTTTAATGAATCGCAAAAAATACCCGTTCCCGTTAGAACAAACCAAACCAAACTCACATTTATTAAGGGTCACACCTATGTATGAGTCTTTTACGTTGTCTATGGAGAAAAGCGAATAAGCATCATATTCGGATTCGGTTTGAATAATAGAAACGAGCAGAAATGACGTTTTATCCAAAAGAGGCGATGTATAACTTCTTTGAAAATCTTTAGTTAAGCTGTCTGCTCCCGATTTACGAAAACTCTCAACTTTCTCAGGCAAAATTTTTGAGAACTTCGCTAAAGGATTTTCTTTCTTTTTCTCTTCAGCAGCTATTACCGATAATGAAAACAATGGAACCGCACAGCATAATAAAAATAGTTGAAAAAATTTCCTGCGAACAAATTGTTTGAAAATTCTTCTGCCGCGAAGCGGCTGTAAGAAGGTAGCCGGACGTGAAACGTCTGGTACAAACACCAAATTGATTCCCGTGCTTAAAGTGCGGGCAGAAGTTTCTTCGCGCTCCTCCAGAGTGCGTAAATTGATGTGCTTGATACCAGACGTTTCACGTCCGGCTACCTTCTCATTGCGCCTTTGGCGCAAACTTTGATTTTCAGAACAACTTCTATTCACTTCTTAAAACCTCTTTTGCGAAATGTGGAAAGAACAACCTTTAGAAACCGAAAGACGGCAGATGTTCCTTACGACTTTCGCCTTAATTCATTCAAAATCAAATCGGCTTTCTGACGCGGTTTGTCTATGTTATGCAAAATTATCTTGCCATCCGTTTCGCTTGCGTTATCAATTACAACACTGCCGAAACCCAGTAACCTCTGTGTAAAACCGGATGAAACCGTCACATCCTGCACTTTGCTCAAAGGGATATTTCGCGTCGTTCGCGATATAAAACCTTCGTCAATTTCAAGCTTTCCGTCTGTCAAAGTATAGCGAACCATGTTGCGCTTTATGTGTTTGAAAGCCGGAATCAAAAATAAAGCAAACCCTAGAGGAATGCCTATCAAACCAATCCAATGCAATTCAATCAAACTACCTAAGAACGTCAACAGAGCCACCAATGCAATCGCTCCTAAAGCCGCCAAAACATAACCGAGTTTTACAAATAACAGTGTAGGTCTGGCGGTAAAAATCACGCGCTCAATGTCGCCGTCTTCATCTACTCTTTCAATAACGTTCGATTGTTTCTTTTCAATAAAGTTTGCTTTCGGTTTTGCTACGCGGGTTTCTTCGTTATCGTAAACTTCTGCGCCGCATTTCAAACAAAAACGCGCATTTTCCGGCAGGTCTGTTCCGCAATGAATACAGTGCATCTTTTAGGCTACTCTCCGTTTCTACTTTGAAAAGCCATCATAACGGATTAAATGTGGTCTGAAAAACAAAAAGAGCAACAAAGCTTTTAAGCCTCATTGCTCTTTGGTCTTTGGATTTAAGTATTTGTCGCTCTTTCTCCCTTAATCCCCTTCTCACCGATTGTTCTTATTGGCTAACCAGCATTGTTCTTCCGTCGGGCAATTTCACAACAGAAATTTCTTTTTCATACAGAGCCAACGGCACAACCTTTTGAGTTGCGGCTTGTTTGAGCGTCATAGGTTTTGCGTTTGCTATGTATTGCGGATTTCGCATCATTTCGTAACGCTTTGTTATGCGACGGACGTATTCTTGTGTTTCGTTGTAAGGCGGTATCGTGTAGCCGTATTTGATAACAGCACCTTCGCCGGCGTTGTAGCCCGCAAGAGTAAGTTTCACATCGTTATTGAACATATTCATCAATATACGGAGATATTTCGCGCCGCCTTCGATGTTCTGTTTCGGGTCCCAAATGTTCGTAACACCGAGTCGTGCCGCTGTTGCCGGCATCAATTGCATAAGCCCGCGTGCGCCTTTGTATGACATTGCGTGCGGCTTAAATGAGGATTCCTGGTGCATCGTTGCGTAGATTAAAACAGGGTCTATGTTGTGACGTTTTGCGGATTCAACAATATAAGAATCAACCTTTGCATCTCCCGTAGTGTAGCCATCAAGTTCTTTACTGACAGCCATCACCATAGTTGGTGCATGAGACATCTCTGGCTTATTCGCTAATGCTTTTTTCCCTTTCCCTTTTCCTTTTTTATCAATAACCAAAGGGGCTGGCGTAGGTTCAACTTTCACTTGAACCAGGTTGAAATCAAAATTGTCCAATGTGTAGCCCGATTGTTGGGCAGAAGCAGAAATCGTAAAAACTAAAATTAAGAAAAATCCGATTGTAAATCTTTTCATGTCAGTCACCGCTAGGGGGGTTATCCGGCACTGCCGAAATTATGCAGGGCAAAAGGTGCTTTCTAACAACAAATACTTCCATTGCAAATACGCCTGACAAATCAAGACGCAAAGGCAGAGTAACATATTGGTTGGTAATTGTTCAACATGGTTTTTCAATACATAATAAAAGGTATTGACAGAGGGGTTATGATGTTCAGACGACCTTGAGTTTACTCTACAAAACTTTCAGAAATTAAGGAGATAAGACTATGAGAAAACTCATTCTATTTAGTTTGCTGTTGTTGGTTTTTACGGCAACAGCCTCAGCACAAAACGCAAATTCGAGTACAACAAAATCAGCACAAAACTCGAATGGAAACGCTAATAAAGCCAAACGCGGACCTGTCTTTCGCGCTACGAAAGACCAAATCATGCAAGCACAGGCGATTCTTAAACAACGTAGCTTTTACGGTGGCGAACAGACAGGAAAACTTGACGATGACACACGGGCAGGGTTGAAGAAATACCAAGAAGCAGAAGGCTTAAAGGTAACGGGAACTCTTAATAAGATAACTCTCGAAAAGATGAGTGTACCGTTGACTGATAAGCAAAAAGCTATGTGAACGAGTAAGGGGAACATTGTAATTTCACGTTAAAAATTTAGACTCAAGGTTGTAAGAAAACAAAAGCCCGACCAAGCGGAAGGGCTTTTATTTTATTCGGATTTAACGTAGAAAACTCTTCCTTTTCGTGCCAGTGAAATCGCTTTTTTATAAAACTCTTCAAATTCCTCGTCTGAAAGTTTGAAAGCCTCGCCCGACAATTTTCCCATTCGCGCATCAAGAACATCCATTAACCCCAGAAAGCACCAATCCCATAGCATCGAGTCAAAATTGTAGGCAATCATTACCTTTTCTAATTCTTCTCTTAAACTGCTTGTTTCCTCTTGGCTGACACCTTGTCTTTCCAAAGTTTTGATTGTGCGGGCTTGTTCTTCTTCGTCAAAATATGTGTCCAGGAATGGTTCAAGAATCAATCCCCAAACGTCAACGTGGTGATTGTCAGAAATGTTATGTTCTTTTGCTTTTGCTTTGAGTTTTTCTCTGTATCCTGCGCTGACGAGAAGAATATCGCCGTCTTTTGTCCAGATTTCAGGCGGGGCTGATGATGAATCTATCTGTTGAATTTCCGTGTAAAGAATCTTGCCGTTTGGATAAACGCAAGCCGGTTTGTAAGGATAACCCCGAAATTCAATTCCGCTTTCTGTGAATGTAACGTCGTTCACAATTTAATTTCGACTGCATTTGCAAAACTTCTCAGCGAACTCTCGCGCCTCTGCGTGAAATTTCTTTTCCGGCTAAAAAGTTTCACGCAGAGGCGCGAGAGTTCGCTGAGATTTGTGAATGCCTGAAAGTTAATTCATGTTGTAAAAACCATAAAAATAATTCTTTCCAAATCTTGTTAATCCTGTAAATCCTGTCAAAAAAGTTCAAGCACTCAGCATTTTTTCAATTACGCCGTAGCTTGCCTCTAAAGCTTCTTTTAATTTTTCGGGTTGTGAGCCGCCGCCTTCTGCCATGTCCGGTTTTCCGCCGCCACGTCCGCCGACAATTGGTGTAAGCTCTTTTATGACCTGTCCGGCAGGAACTCGCCCTTTTATATCATCGGATGAACGGACAATCAGAGAAACTTTCCCTTCGCCGCTTCTGCCCACGACAACGACGCCTGACTTAATTCCCGAAAGAAGCGTATCGGACAATTGCCGCATAGCATTCGCGTCGAGCCCTTCCGCTTCGCTCACAAAAACTTTAACACCCGCAATTTCACGCGCCTCGTTTCCGTTTGAAGAAAATGAACTTACTGCGCCCGTTGCGATTTTCAGTTTCAAATCTTCAACTTCTTTTTTTGCCTTCTTCAAATCGTCTTGAAGCTTTTGAATTGCGTTTGGTAATTCCGTGCGCGAAGTTCTTAAATTATCCGAAAGCCCTGCAACTAAACTTTCGCTCTCCTGAAAACGCCTGAAAGAATCCGCGCCCGTGATTGCTCTGATTCTTCGTGTTCCCGAAGCGATTGATTCGTCGCTGGTGATTTTGAAAGAACCAATGTCACCCGTTGCACGGACGTGAGTTCCCCCGCAGAGTTCTTTTGAGAAAAATCCTTCCGTTCCCGCAATTGAAAGCACGCGCACTTTTTCGCCGTATTTTTCGCCAAACAGAGCCATAGCCCCCGAACGCATAGCCTCTTCAATCACCATCAAATCCGTCTGCACGGTCTCGTTTCTCAAAATGTGATAGTTGACCAGGTTTTCGATTTCCTCGATTTCATCATTGGTTAAAGGTTGATAATGTGCGAAATCGAAACGCAGATAATTTGGCGCGACGATTGAACCCGCCTGTTTTACGTGCGTTCCCAAAACCTCTCTCAAAGCCGCGTGCATCAGGTGTGTAGCCGTATGGTTGCGCCTCGTCGAATCGCGTTTTTCAACGTCAACTTGTGCGACCGTCTCATCGCCTACGTTCAAACTTCCCTTTTCGACTTTGACCATATGAACAATCAAACCTTGCGCCGGCGAATAAGTGTCTTCTACAACTGCGCTCGCGCCTCCTGTGTCAGTACCACCTGCGTTAGCGGGTGGGTGTGTATCTAAGCCATATAGCAACCCACTAACTAACCTACCCGTATCACCGACCTGCCCGCCGCTCTCGGCGTAAAACGGCGTATGACTCAAAACGACTTCGCCCTCATCGCCTTCATTGAGCGCGTTCACTTCTTCATCACCTTTAATCAAAGCGACAACTTTTGCATCATCAACCCGCGTGGTTTCGTAGCCTTTGAATTCTGATTTTGTAGTGTGACGACGCGATAAAGCAACGTAAACGGGTTTTGTTTTTTCGATTTGCTGTGTTTTGCTTCTCTCATCTCTTGTTTGAAGCTTTTTTAGTTCTTCATTAATTTGCTCTCTAAATTCTTCCTCTGTAATAACTTCATAGTCTCTGGTTTGTTCTCCTGTATGAAAGTCTTTCAACCAACGCAACTCAGTCGAAAGAGTAAAATCACCTTTTCGTCCATTAATTTCACAACATTTCTGACTTAAAACAACAAACATTAAGTCAATAGGAGTTCCGAACGTATCATATAAAGATGCGAGACTTTCAATTTTTATTGTTCCTGCTTCGATTATCTCATCAAGTTTCTTCAAACCAACAGTCAGTGTTGAACCAAACCTTTCTTCTTCAAGCCGTACCATCTTCTCAATGTATCCGCGTTGTGCTTCGAGTTCGGGGTAAGCACCTTTCATTTCTTCAACAACAAAGTTTGTGACTTTGTTGAAAAACTCGCCTTCAAAGCCAAGCGTGTGGCGTCCCTGATAGATTGCGCGGCGCATGATTTTTCTCAAGACATAATTTCTTTCGCTGTTGCCGGGCAGGATTCCGTCTGTGATTGAAAAAGCGGTTGTGCGTGCGTGGTCTGCTATGACACGCATTGCGAATCCTTCCTGTGATTCGGGGTCGTAATGACGGTCTGCCAATTTCGCAGTGAACTCAACAATGGGACGAATCAAATCCGTGTCGTAGTTTGATTTCACGCCCTGCATTACAACCGTGATGCGTTCCAATCCCATGCCGGTATCAACCGAAGGTGCGGGCAGAGGTTCAAGATGATAAGACGCAAACTTTCCGTCCGCCGTCTTTTCGCCAACGCCCTCGCGGTTAAACTGCATGAAGACCAGATTCCAAATCTCCATCGTGGTATCACCCGGACCGTTTACAAATTCAGGAAGATTTTGCGCCATGTCTTCGCCCATGTAGTAATGGATTTCGCTACATGGTCCGCACGGTCCTGTTTCACCCATTTGCCAGAAATTATCTTTGCGACCGAAACGCAAAACTCTTTCGGGATGTGCGCCTGCCTTCACCCACAAATCGGCGGCTTCGGTGTCTTCCGAAACTTCATCGTCGCCTTCAAACACAGAGAACCAGAGGCGTTCGGGGTCAAGCCCGAATTCATTTACAAGCAAATCCCAAGCGAGTTTTATTGCGTCTTCTTTGAAATAATCACCGAAAGAAAAATTGCCTAGCATCTCAAAAAAAGTGTGATGCCGTGCGGTCTTTCCCACTTCGTCCAAGTCGTTATGTTTGCCGCCCGCACGAACGCATTTCTGCGACGAAGCCGCACGCGGGTAATCACGTTTTTCGTTTCCTAAAAAGACATCCTTAAACTGATTCATGCCCGCGTTTGTAAACAAAAGCGTAGGGTCGTTTGCCGGAAGTAGCGGGCTTGAATGTACGCGACGATGCCCGTGTCTTTCAAAGTATTCTAAAAATTTTTCTCTTATTTCGTTTCCTGTCATAACCGTTTCAAATCTCTTATAAATTATTCCCGCAAAGGCGGGTTATCTCTTTCGATAAACCAAAGTCAAAATAGCAACCGACCCACAAGTCAAAAAGCTTGCAATCATGCCGAACATGATTGCTTTGTCACCTTGCAGATAACCGTGCAAAATCCCTGTCATCTGCAATACGCTGAAACCGCCAAAAGTCAAAAACGAAACGCCTTCCGAACTCTTATCACGTAAAATTTTTACGATTTGCGGCACGAATAAAGCCGCGTTAATCATCAATCCAAAACCAAAAATAAACGCTACGATTTCTTTGATTCCCATCAGTAAAATCCTTTTTAGCAGTCTGCTTTCAAAAGAAAGGGATTCTAACACGCAAGGCGCGAGGCTATGAAATGGTGTTTGCGAAACATATTTTTTGTAGAGTTTGATTTTTCGTAAGTGATTAGTTCTACTTTGTCAGAATAAAATAACTGACGAATTGTGGTTTTTAGCCCGTATTCGCGGGTTAAATCAAATAAGTTCAGTAATATCAGAAATTACGGTGAAATTTTAATCTAACAAAGTAG
>Ga0187894_10002847_pt1 | contig 20184 bp, 9 predicted proteins | sample GBC1701081metaG_FD_136650 | JGI IMG/M metagenome (GOLD analysis project Ga0187894, IMG submission 136650) | White microbial mat communities from a lava cave in the Kipuka Kanohina Cave System on the Island of Hawaii, USA - GBC170108-1 metaG ...
CAACGTGTCCACGAACGTCGTGAGCTCGCGATCGAGGCGCTTCAAGGCGTGTGGCGTCACACCAGCAATAGATCACGGGTAGATCCGCGCGTCAAGCTAGAAGTGACTGAGTAGTACTAGGGCCATGTTCGTCAGCGGGACAACCTGACCAGACAGTCCTGCCGATGTGTCAGGCCTGCCTATCATCGCCCTTGCAGGAGATCTCGGGACGCGCAGGTTCCGGCCTTCGCTGATCCTCAGATCGGATAACGAGAACCGGGGCCGACGGTCTCCCGTTTGGCCCCGGTTCTCGTTGTCTCTATCGCCTCGACGCTCAGGGTCGCGGTCCACGACGCACTACGAACCTGGCTGCGCGGGCGGAATCGCTCGGAGAAATTCATAGATGGCCTGCAGATCGTGATCGGTGAGGTTCTGGTACACCGGCCACGGCATGACCTGCAGCAGCGGCGAGATCTCCGGGTGCGCGTTGTCGTGATCGACGCCCGTGCGGATCACCTGTCGAAATTCCTGGAAAGTCAGACCGGCGGGACGTCCGTCTTCGTCCGGTGTGAGGTTCCTGGAGACGAACGGACCGAAGGTCATCCCGCCCGCGAGGTAGTGCTCGGCGTTGATGCGCTTCGGCTGGCCCATGAACGGATTGCCGCCCTCCGCGAAGGGAGGATTCGTGTGGCAGTCATTGCAGCCGCCCGCGGCGTTGACCAGATAGCTGCCAAGGCCCACGAGCGCGATATTTCTTCCGCGCAGCCGCAAGGGAACCGGCGAAATCGCGAGCCCGCGCTGGATGCGCGAGAGCTCGGTGAATACGGAACTGGTTTGAGCCGATGAGGAGGACGGCTGCCGGGCTTCCGGACTCTGCCGCGGGTCTTGCTGCGGCTCTTGCGCGCGAACGACACCCATCGCCACGAGCATGCCACTCATCAGTGCGAGGGCCACGACGAATCTCACTGATCGCATGGTGTTCTCCTTTGCCACCCAGATATCCAAGGTTTCCCATCGCGCGTATGACATTCATCCACGCGAAAGGCCGGCGCCGCGTCAACAAACACATGGATCCGGTCTTCTCTGTTCGATCGACCGACGGCAAGTGCAAGAGGACGGCCAGATCGCGAGCGGACGAGTCTCGCTGACGAGTTGCGCGCGTCCGTGCAAAGAGCTCGCAGAGTTTGAAGAGAGAGCGTGACGCGCGCCGGCGCACTCCGTTGCTGGAGGCGCGGACGATGCTCGAAGCCGTACCGTGACGGACTGGCAGGAAGAGGCAAGCGTCGCAGGCGACGCGACGCGGTCAGTGCTCGCGGTGACGTCCGGTCGTAGCGGAGCGGGACGGCGCGTCCATCTCCTTGGCCAGGACGTCGAACGCCGTCTCCACGCGCAGCGGCCGCGTGGCGTGCTGGCCATATTCCTTCGGCGTGCAGCCGAAGTGCTCGCGGAAGCACTTCGCGAAGTACGTCTGGCTGCTGAAGCCGACGGCGTAGGCAATCTCCGCGACGGATCCGGCCTTCTGCTTCAACAGCTCGGCGGCCCGGTGCAGACGGATCGATCGAATCAGCAGCGTCGGCGGCTGATTCGTCAGCGCGCGCAGCTTGCGGTGAAGCTGGGATCGGCTCAAGCCGACCTCGCGGCCCAGGCGTTCGACGTCGAATTCCGGATCGGCGAGGTGATCCTGCACGACCGACAGCACGCGGCTGAGGAACGCCGCATCGACCGGCGTGACCGCCATCTCCGCGGGCTTCAGCGTGACGCTGCCGCTGAAGCGGTGACGCAGCAGCCGCCGCTGATCGAGCAGGTTCTTCACCTGGACGAGCAGTTCCGACGGGTCGAACGGCTTGACCATGTAACAGTCCGCGCCGGTGCTCAGTCCCATCAAACGATCTTCCTGGGCGGCGCGCGCGGTCAGCAGGACGACCGGGATGTGTGACGTCGCTTCGTGACTCCGCAGCTCGCGGCACAGCCAATAGCCGTCCATCGGGCCCATCATGACGTCGCTCAGCACGAGGTCCGGCAGGCCGGCGACGGCGCGTTCGAGCGCTTCGGATCCGTCCCTGGCTTCGACGACGCGGTAGCGCGTCTGGAGGTGCTCGCGCAGCAGTTCCCGCATGTCCGCGTGATCTTCGACGACAAGCACCGTGGTCTCGTCATCGGACACGTTCGATGACATCACGACCGGCGCGTCACCCGCCTTCTCGACGTCCGCACCAGTCGTCGCAATGGAATGGCCGTAAGAGCCCGCACCTGCGCCGGTATTCGCGGCAACGTTCATACTGGCGCTCGCGGGCACGCGCACGGGGCGCGTGCGGGGAAGCGCAACGATCTCGTCGTCTTTGAAGCGATCCGTCCCCTTGGGCAGGCGCACGAAGAACGTCGTGCCGCCGCCCGGTTCGCTGTCGACACGGATGGCGCCGTGGTGCAGTTCGACGAATTCCTTGACGACCGCCAGTCCGATGCCGATGCCCTGCCGCGTGCGCGTGGCGTCGCCCTGATAGAACCGATCGAAGATCCGCGGACGCTCGTGATGCGGAATCCCGATCCCATCGTCCGCCACCGCAATCTCCACGAACCCGTCGCTCACCGCCTCGCCGGCACGCGCGTGCGGCACGGCCGCGATCGTCACGCGCACCGTTCCGCCGCGCGACGTGAACTTGAACGCGTTCAGCAGCAGATTGTTCAGCACCTTCTCGAGCACTTCGCGATCGACGTACGCCTCGATGCGCGCCTCGCCGGACGAGCCGCACGTCAACTGGACGCCTTGCCGCTCGGCCAGCGCGCCGAACGGCAGGACGATGCTGTTGACCATCTCGACGAGATCGGTGCTGGCGGCCTGCAGCCGCACGCGGCCGGATTCCAGCTTCGCGAGATCCAGCAACTGCGAGATCAGGCGCAGCAGATAGTCGGCGTTGCGGCGGATCAACTGCAGCTTCCCCTTGATCTCCGGGGCCGGCGCGTCTTCGAGCAATTGATCGACGGGACCGAGGATCAGCGTCAGCGGCGTCCGCAGCTCGTGCGAGATGTCCGCGAACACGCGCGATTTCAACTGATCGACTTCGCGCAGCTTCTCCAGCTCCAGGCGTTCGAGCGCGCGCTGCAGCTTCAACCAGGCCCACTTCTGGTGCAGCTTCCAGAACAGGACGAGCAACGCGCAGATGGCGAGCCCGTACGCCGCGTACGCGAGGCGGCTGCGATACCAGGGGGGATCGATCGTGAACGAGAACGACGCCTGCGTGCCGATCGTGCCGCGTGCGTCACGGGCGCGGACGTGAAAGCTGTAGCGGCCTTCCGGCAGGTTCGTGTAGCTCCGGTTCGGCTCGCGGCGCCAGCCGGACCAGTCCGCGTCGAAGCCTTCGAGGTGCGTCTGATACTCGTTCCGCTCCGCCTCTTTGAACGTCGGCGCGGCAAAGTCGAAGCGGAGCGAATGATGTCCGAAGGGGATGATCAACTGGCGCGCCGCGGCCGACGGCTTCGAGGCGCCCGGCAGGTCCGGCGTGCCGCCGTAGACGATCGATCCTTCGTCCACCGCGACGCGGCGGATCAGCGTCGCGGAAGACTCCGCGTCGTGCTTCTGCACGGACGGGTCGTAGCGCAGCAGCGCGTCCGGCGTGGGCAGCCAGACGACGTCGCCCTTCGGTTCGAGATAGATGGACCAGACGCGGGACGAGATGATGCTGGCCTTGTCGGCGACGTAGCGGCCGTCCGCGTCCTTCCGCAGGACGTCGACGCTGCCCGGCTTGCGCGACGCGACCCACACCGTGCCGCGGCCGTCTTCGGCAATCCAGAAGAACGACTTGCGCCCCGCGGCAAGCAGCGGCGCGAATTCGCGGACGGGCACGAAGCCGTCCGTCGCGGCGTCGAATTCGAAGATTCCCGTCTCCGACAGGAACACCGGACGCCCCGCGAACTCGTCGGCATACGTCCGCCCCGTGAGCGTCTCGCGGTCGTAGGCGTGGACACGCACGCGCGGCGGCGTCCGCGCCAGTTCGACATCGAACGCGGCGGCGCTGGACCCGGCCGATGCCGTCAAGGCCGCGGACGTCGGCGGCGGCGGCGCGGCGAAGTCCACGCGGATGACGCGCTGCCGTTCGAGCACCATCCACAGGCTGCCGCGATCGTCCTCGGCAATCGACGTCACGGTCTCGTGGATGCCGTCGATGCGGCCTTCGTCCAGCCACCCACCGTGGACCAGGCGCAGCGACGCCGCGCCTTCCTGCAGGCCGACGTACACGCGGTTCGGATCCCGTCGTGATCGATACATCGCAATCGGCGTGGACGCGTACGTGGCGATGCGCTGGAACGTGTGGCCGCGTTTTTCGTAGATGGCGTTCTGCGACGAGATGAGCAGCCGTCCGCCAACGGTCGTGAACGCCCAGACCGGCGGCTCGATCTCGGCGACGCGCGTGAACCGCAATGGCGCCGCGGCCGTGGCGGACGCCGCGTCGTTGGGCGACGGCAGCGCCGCCGTGAACGCGCCCTTGTAGCCGCGCACGTACATCGTGTCCTGGTGGATCAGGATCTCTCGCCACTCCCGCTCCAGGCCGGACTCCTCGCCAAACCGCGAGAACGGCGCGACGGCCTCCACGCGGCTGATGCCGCTCTGCAGCGCGAGCCACAGTCCGCCCTGCCGATCGGCCCAGATGCCGTGGACGTGATTGTCCATCAGGCCGGACTGGCGATCGATCTGCCGGATGATGTGGCCCTTGCGATCGACGATGAGCACGCCGCCGAGGCTCGTGGCGAAGGCGAGCGATCCGTCGGGGAGCACCGCGCCGTCGAGCAGCTCGCCGCGCACCAGGCGCCGGCTGGCCGCGGTGAGGAACGGCTCGAAGACGCCGTCGCGCTGCGCGAACAGATCGAACGCGCGCGTGCCGACGAGCAGGCCCTGGCCGTCGCCGTCCGGGGACGGCAGCATGACGGTGATCTCGCGATCCACGAAGCGCTGGCCGTCGGGCGCGGGACGCAGATCGCCCTGCACCATCTCCATCAGCGCGCCGCGGCCCTGCTGGACGTACTGGCGTCCCGCGATGAACGCGAGGCGCGACGGTCCGCTCCACGGGCGGCAGTCCAGCCGTTCCGCCGCGTAGTGACACAGATTGCTTTTGGCCTGGAAATAGACGCCGGACGGCGTCACGGCTGGCGTGAAAATCTGATCGAAGCGTCCATCCTGTCGGGCGGATGCGGGCAGGAGCGAGAAGAACCGCAGGCGTCCGATCTCGTCCGGCGCCAGATAGCCGAAGTCGCCGGATCCGCCGACGTAGATCCGGCCGGTGCCGCTGTCCAGCGCGAGCGAGAGGACGGAGAGGTGCGACGGCAATTCGATGAGCCGCCACGTGTGGCCGTCGTACTCGACGACACCGGCGTTGTTCGCGAAGTAGACCAGGCCTTGCGCGTTCTGGACGACGTCCCAGTTCTGGATCTCGGCGCCGAATTCCTGGTGGAAGTAATTCCGGATGAGCGGCTGCCCCGCCGGTCCCGCCTCGGCGCGCGCGCGGTCTGGCGCGACGCCTGCGAGCAGCAGCAGGACGGCGAGACACCAGCCCGCTCGGCTCAGCGACGCCTGGCGCAGCGACCGGAAGCGGGGACGACTGCCCCTCTTCGTCTCCATCGGATCCGCCTCTTCGGGTCTGTCCGGCCGCCGACACCAGCCGTGGCGGCCATTCGGCGCCCGACCTGTGTGGCCCGGATGATCTTGTGTTGTCCGGATATGGGTGTGACCGCTCCACCGATGCTCCCACGCGGTCCCCACCCTGTCAACGCCGCGATCGCGCGCGATCACTCGAGACCGAACGCGAAGATCGTCCCGCCGCCCGCGACGGCGACGAACTGTCGATCGCCGACGGTGTACGTCATCGGCGATCCGCGCCACAGCGCGTTCGCCGGGAAATGCCACAGCAGCTTGCCGCTGCGCGCGTCCACCGCGGCAAAGGATCCGCTGTCTTCGCCGAAGAAGACGAGGCCCGTCGCCGTGGACAGGACGCCGCCCCACGTGTTGCCGGCGCCGATCTGCGGATACTCCCACGCAATCTTTCCGGTCTGGACGTCGATCGCGCGCAGATACTTCTTGCCGTCCTCGCCCGGCACGTTCTGCGTGCTGCCGCCGTAGAACGACTCGCCCGGCTCGAACCAGCGGCCAGACTTCCAGAAGATGCTGCACTCCTCCAGCGCCATCACGTAGTACAGGCCGGTCTGTGGACTGAACGCGGGCGACATCCAGTTCGTCGCGCCGACGACGGAGGGACACGCTTTCGTGCCGTTCAGCGATGGTTCCACGCCGGGAATGAGCGTCGGCCGGCCGGTCGTGAGATCGATGCCCGTGGCCCAGTTCATCTGCTTCACGAAGGGCTGCGCGAGCAGCGGCTTGCCGGTCTCGCGATCGAGGACGTAGAAGAACCCGTTGCGATTGGCCTGGAGCAGCAGACGCCGCGCGCGGCCCTGGAATGTCGCGTCCGCGACGATGACGGTCTGCACGGCGTCCCAGTCGTGCAGGTCGTGCGGCGTGAACTGGTAGTACCAGCGCATCTTGCCGGTCTTCGGTTCGAGCGCGATCACCGCGTTCGACCAGAGATTGTCGCCGACGCGCTCATCGCCGTTGTAGTCCGGACACGGATTGCCCGTCGTCCAGAAGATCAGATCGAGCGCGGCGTCGTACGATCCCGTCAGCCACGTCGCGCCGCACGGATGTTCGAGCGCTTTGCCCTTCCACGTCTCCGACCCCGGCTCGCCCGGTTTCGGCGCGCTCCAGAAGCGCCACACTTCCTTGCCGGTCGCCGCGTCGAACGCCGCGACGAACCCGCGCACGCCTTCGTCGCCGCCCGACACACCCGAGAGGACGAGATCGCCGACGACGAGCGGCGCGGCGGTGGCGCCGTAGTGCTCTTTGAAGTCCGCCATGACGTGGTCCCAGAGCAATTGTCCCGTCGCCCGGTGCAGCGCCAGCAGCCGCGCATCATCGGTGACGACGTAGACGCGATCGCCCTTCAGCGCGACGCCGCGATTCACGCCGGCGCCGGCGTCGCCAATGACGCCCGCCGTGCGCGGACGCGAGTAGCGCCAGATCTGCCGGCCGCTCCGCGCGTCCAGCGCATACACCTCGTTCGGCGCGGTGACGTACATCACGCCGTCCGCCACCAGCGGCGTCGTCCGCAAATTCCTCGCATTGCCGACGGGAAACACCCACGTGAGGCGCATCTGTCCGACGTTGGCCGGCGTGATCTGCGTCAGCGCGCTGTGACGATTGCCGCTGACGTCGCCGTTGTACGTCGGCCAGTCGCCCGGCGCCCACGCCGCGGACGCGTCGCGCGCGGCGAACTCCGGCATGGGCGCGCGGCCAAGCCCGGTGAGATCGGCGATCGCGTCACGCTCGAACAGGCGCAGGCGGCCGTCCGCGGTGAGCAGTTGCAGATCGAACTGGCTCTCGTTCGGCACGAGGCCTTCCACCGTCTCGCCACTGCGCAGGCGCGCGCGGACGCGCGGATACGTCCGCGGTTCGCGCGCGGCGTCCGCCATCGATCGCAGGTAGAGCGCGAGACCGCGGATCTCCTCGGACGGAAGCGCGCTCGGCGGCATGCCGCCGGCGGGGACGCCTTCCTTGATGATGCGCTCCGTCTCCGCGGCGGCCCGCCGCGCCGCGCGCTCCGTGCCGACGATGTCCGGACCGCGCTCGGCGCCGCGTCCATCCTGTCCGTGGCAGATCGCGCAGTTCGACAGGAAGACCTGCTCGATGTCGATCGCGGGCTTCGCGGCCGCGGCGGCCGCGGGATCCTGCGCGCGCGCGCCGGCGTGCGCGGACAGGCCGAGCGCGAGCAGCAGGATGCCGGTGAGCGCGGCGCCGACGGCGGTGACGGAGTACGCCACGCGTCGGCCGCGGCCGCGCGGCGCGCGCGATGCGGTGTCGGATGTGGTCGGAGCGTCGTGCGGTGCTGAGTGCATGTCGGTGCCTTACGCGGTCATCTTCTTAGCGACCTTCTTCCGGAGCTTCTGCCTGGGCTTTTTCCCAGGCTTCTTCCCAGGAGGTCTCTAGGCTTTCTTTTCGAGGACCTCGCGCAGCCGTTTGGCGAAGATGCGGTCTTCGCCGGGCCGCATCATCCAGACGCCGACGAGAATCTCGCGGCCCGGGCGGACGCGGATCGACGGCGTGCCGTCGCGCAGCAGGCGGATGGCGTCCTCCGGCGTGATGCCGACCTTCGCCGCGTCCCAAGTGATGCGGACGTGCGGCACGTGGTTCGCCACCTCCGGCACGAATACCTCCGCCTGCACGCCGGACACGGCGGTGGCGCTCGCGCGGATGGTCTCGGCGCGGCGATCGAACTCGCGCCGTTCCTCGGCGTGATCCTTCTTCACGAACAGCTCCAGCGCGACCAGCATGCCGAGCATCTCTTCCTTGTTCACCTTCATGCAGCGGCCGATGGTGTTGCCGTTCGGGGGCGCGTTCAGGCGCGCGGCCTCGATCAGATCCTTGCGTCCCAGCAGCATGCCCGCGCTCTGCGGTCCGCGGATGCCCTTGCCGCCGGAGAACGCGACGAGGTCGAATCCCATCCTGGTGTACTTCCACAGGTTCTCGACCGGCGGGACGTCCGCCGCGGCATCGTTCAGCGTGGGGACGCCGTGCTTCTTGCCGAGGCGCACGAACTCCACGTCCGGAATGCGGCCCACGGAATTGTTGTTGTTGTAGAACAGCATCATCGCGGTGTGCCACGTCACCGCGCGCTCCAGCTCCTCGACCGTCTCGACCTCGATCAGGCGAACGCCGCAATTGCGGACCGCATGCTCGTAGCCGAACCGGTGCGCCTTCTGGATGATGACCTCGCTCTTCATGTCGACGAGATTCGGCAGGTTGACGATCTTCTGCGGATCCTTGCCGGTGAGCACCGCGGCGGTGCCGAGCGTCATCGCGGACGCGGCGCCGCACGTGATCATCGCGGCTTCGCACTGCAGCAGCGCCGCGATGCGCTGGCCGATCTTGTCGTGGAGCTCGTCCAGCATGACGTAGTGCTCGGACGCGTAGCGGATCGCCTCCATCACTTCCGGCGGCATCAGCGACGCCGTCATGTCGGTGTACGTGCCGGCGGCGTTGATGAAGGGACGCACGCCCAGCTCGCCGAAGTGGTCCTGCGCGCCGGCTGGCGTCCATTCCAGGCCGCTCGCGCGTCCGGACACGGTGGCGCCGCCGATGAATCCCCCGATGAGCGGAAGGGTGGAGAGGCGTTCGAGAAAATGTCTACGACCGTACATGACGTGCTCCTTGCGGCCGCCGGGCGCGGACGCCATCGATAGGGTGTTCACGGAAGAAGGTTCGCGCATATGATCGCTGGGCGCCGCGCGCCCCGCACGCCGCGGCGCGTTCGACCCGGTGGGCCTCCACCGGAGACGTCAAGGAGGACGCGTTCCATGCTCGCTCGTCTGCTCGCCGTTCTGCTCCTGGCCCTTCTTCTGGTTCCGACCACCGCCGCCCCGCCGGCCGCCGTCACCGCGCACGACGCGGAACAGGCCACGGCCCAGGCGCCAGCGCCAGCCGCGGCGCAGACGGCCCCCCGCCTGACGCCGGAAGAGATTATCGCCGCGCTGCGCCGGCCCGAGAACAGTACGGGCAATATCGCCGACGGCGTGGAGGCGGCGACCGGCTCGCGCGGGTGGATGTCCACGGACATGAAGCCCATCGCCGACAAGAAGATCGTCGGCCGCGCCTGGACCGCCGTTCTGCGCCCGGTGCTCAAGCAGGACGACCGCACGTATCCGAATTACGCGCTGCAGGTCCTGGATGAAGCGCCCGCCGGCAGCGTGCTGGTCTACGTCCTCGAAGGCCACGCGGACATCGCCGGCATGGGGAACCTGATGGCCACCACCGCGCACGTCCGCGGCCTGGAAGCGACCATCATCGACGGCGCCGTCCGCGACGTGCGCGAGCTGCGCCAGATCGGCCACCAGGTCTTCGCCCGCCGCATCAGCCCGGCAACGTCGGTCGGCCGCCTCGTCAGCGTCTCCAAGCAGACCCCCGTCACCTGCGCCGACATCCTCGTCACCCCCGGCGACTACATCGTTGGCGACACGGACGGCGTCGTGGTCGTCCCGCAGGCCGCCGCCGACAAGGTGGTGGCCCTGCTGAAGGACTACGACGCACGCGAGACGAAGATGGTGGACATCATCAAGCGCGAAAAATCGATGCTCAAGGCGCTGGAGATCTACGGCCGGTACTGATCGTGTCACGTCCGAGGGCTGCGCGCGTCACGCCGCGCCGCCCGTCGACACCAGGTCACCAGGTCAAAAGAGATACTTCACCGAGAGCTGCATCTCCCTCGCCGCGAGGGCGCTGCTGATGACGCCGAAGTTCGTGGTGCCCAGCGTGCCGCCTGGATTATTGTAGTTGACCGTGTTGAACGCGTTGAAGACGTCCCACCGGAGCTGCAGCCGCTGGTCGCGCCAGAGCGCGATCGACTTGGCCAGCGACATGTCGACGGTCTTCAGTCCCGGACCGACGACGGGATTGCGCGGCGAATTGCCGTAGGTCTGCGTCGCTCGGGCGAAGGCGCCGGTGTTGAACCAGCGGGCGATCGTCCGCTCGGACCCGGGCAGCGTCGGATCCTGACCGGACACGAGGTCCGGCCGGATCTCCTCCGAATCGACGTTCAGCGTGTCGCCGTCCTGGTTGATGAAGAACGGCGATCCGGACTGGAACGTCGCGATGCCGCTGAACTGCCAGCCTTTCACCAGACCGCCGGTGATCCCCGTCAGCTCGGATCCGAACGGCAGATCCCAGATGTAGCCCACGACCAGCCGGTTGCGGACATCGTCCGCGGACGCTCCCCACTCCGTCGAGAGATCGCGCGGATTCTGCCGCCGCGCGCGCGACGCGTTCAACCCGCCCTGCTGATTGTCCCGCAACGTCGACAGCGTGTAGGCCGCCGTCAGGCTCAGGCCCCACGGCCCGCGCTGCTTGAATTCGCTCTGCAGCGAATGGTAGCGGCTCTCGCCGTCCGTCACCCACATGCGGATGCGGCCGAAGGCCGGATACGGACGCCGCGACTGGAGGCTCGCGCCCGTCCCCGGTCCGGGATCGGGGCTGTTGAAGTTCGTCAGGCTCGAATCCAGATGGCTGCCGCGCGCGCCGACGTAGCGCACTTCGAGCACCGCGTCCGGCGACAGCTCGTAGCCGAGGGCGACGTTCCAGTTCTGGTAGTAGCCGTCGCGATGGTTGCGATCGACCTCGGCGGAGGTGACGTTGAAGATCGGATTCGCCGGCACGAGCGCCGACGGGAACGGGTTCGCGAACGTCGCGACCGGATTCGTCGCGGGGTTCGTCGTCTGGACGCTGCCGTTCGGCGGATTCGTGCCGAGCGTGTTGATGTTGTCCAGGTGCAGCGCCATGTTGAAGATGCCGTAGCCGCCGCGGACGACCGCCTTCTCGGTGAGCTTGTACGCGACGCCGAGGCGCGGCGCCCAGTGCTGCTGCCGATTGACGTAGAGGCCGTCATTCTCCACCGTGCCCGGCGCGGGCCACAGCACGGGGCCGGTCGGATCCAGATCGAAGCGCAGCGTGCGGCTGACGCCGTTGATGTCGACCGGCACGCGGTTGTGGTCGTACCGCAGGCCGAGATTCAGGGTCAGCCGGGAATTCACACGCCAGTCGTCCTGCACATAGAGCCCGTAGCGCCACTGGCGGATGCCGCCGATGGGAATGCCTTCCGGCGTGCGCGCCGTGCGCGGATAGCCGAGCATGAACGCGGCCGCGGAATGGCCGGAGATGTCGCGCGTGAAATCGAGCGCGCCGAACGGCGAGTTGACGCTGGTCGCGTCGCCCATCAGGCGGCGCACGTCCGCGCCCATCTTGAACGCGTGCTGGCCACGGATGACGGTCAGCGTGTTGACGAACTGATACGTCTGGCTCTTGTCGATGCCTTCACCGGCGGTGCTGTCGCCGAAGCCGTCGAAGCCCTGAATCGTGATCGTCGGGAAGCCGACCTCGACCTCGGTCGGCAGGCGTCCGTTCGGTCCGCCGACCAGCATGCCGTTGATGCCGAGATCGTCGCGGACGTTGAACCCGGTGAGACGCCGCGGGCTGAGGCGATTGAGATCGCCGCGCATGTAGCCGAACCGGACTTCGTTCAGGATGTTCGAGCTCCAGGTCGTCACGTGCTGGACCACCGCGCTGTGGTTGTTGAACTTCCGCGCGAAGGGGAAGTTGCCGTTGACCGGCGTCGTGGGATTGTCGAGGCCCTGATAGAGATAGTGGCCGAAGATCTTCTGCCGCGAGCTCAGGACGTGGTCGACGCGCGCGATGAGCTGATCGGTGGTGTTCTCCGTGCGCTGGACGCCGCGGAAGTTGTTCGCGCCGGTCTGGTTCGGCAGCGGCTGATACTGGTTCACGATGGCGATGGCCACCGGATCGAGCCGCTCGCGCGGGATGATGTTGCCGGCGAACGGCTGGCCGGTGAGCGGATCGCGGATCGGCGTCTCGACGGCGGAGAAGTCGCCGCGCCGCATCGCCTCGGTCAGGACGTTGGTCTGCTGGACGGTCTCGCGCGTTTCGCGGATGCCTTCATACGACGCGAGGAAGAACGTCTGGTTGCGGCGCAGCGGTCCGCCGATGACGCCGCCGAACTGCTGGCGATCGAGCTGCGGCTTGGGCCGCGGCGCCGGCGCGAAGAAGTTGCGCGCGTCGAGCGCGTCGTTGCGGAAGTACTCGAACGCTGATCCGCGCAGGTTGTTCGTGCCGGATTTGATCTGCACCTGCACGTTCGCGCCGGCGTGGCCGCCGTACTCCGCGGTGTAGTTCGTCGACTGGACCTTGAACTCCTCGACCGCGTCGACGGACGGATACATGAACAGGTTGTTGCCGCGGTTGTTCAGCGCGCTGACGCCGTCGAACGACACCTGCTGATACATGACGCGCGCGCCGCTGGCGCGGAAGCCGGTCGTCGTCGACACGACGCCCGCGGTCAGATTGCCGAGGCTGGTGAAGTTGCGGCCGCTGAGCGGCAGGTTGGCGATCGTGTCCGCGGACACGGTGTTGCCGGTGACGCCGCTCTGCGTTTCGAGGAGCTGGCCGGTGGCGACGACATCGACGGCTTCGGTCATGTCGCCGATCTGCAGGGCCACGTCGACGCGGATCATCTGGCCGCCGCGCAGGCGGAACGTGCGCCGCTCGGTGCGGAATCCGGACAGCGCGACTTCGACGATGTACTCGCCCGGCGTCAGATAGCGGACCTCATACGCGCCGTCGGCGCCGCCGACGACACGCTCCGTCACGCCGGTCGCCTGATGGGCCACCGCGATGCTCGCGCCCGGCACGATGCCGCCCGACACGTCCGTCACCGTCCCGAGCACCCCTGTATCGACCGACTGCGCCAGCAGCGGCGCGGCGGACATCGCCCACACCACCAGTACGCCGCACAGTATGTTCATCCGTCTCACATGACCCATCACAAGCGCTCCCCTCCCCCCGAAACATGCCCGACTGCCCGACTTGCCCGACGTCGCCCCGATCTTTCCCGACTCGCGCAGCGCGACCTGTCCGTGACCATCTCCTCCGTGTCTTCCCTGACTGCATGCGTCGCTGAAACGGGTGTGCGGTGAGGCCCCGATGCGCCGAGCCTCACCGCTCCCGTAACGGGCGGTGCGCGGACGGTGTCAAAAATCCGCGGCCAATCACCACCCGTGTTGTGGTCTCCCGATCAGAACAGGAACTTCACCGCGAGCTGGCCGATGCGCGGCGCGCGCGCCGCCCGGATCACCATGAACGCCGATGAATTGATGTTCCCGGACGGATTCAGGAACTGCGCATGATTGAAGGCGTTGAACGCCTCGGCCCGGAACTGGAGCTGCATGCTGCCGCTCAGCGGCACCGTCTTCAGCAGCGCCAGGTCCGTGTTGTTGATGCCCGGTCCGTAGAAGAACCGCCGCGACGCGTTGCCGATCTGGCCGAGCGGCTCGGGGCTGAACACCTGCCGCGGGTTGTCGATCCAGTTCAGCGTCTGCCGCGGATCGTTGGGCGTCAGATCGCCGCCGTTGAACTGCGGCCGGTCGACGCCGAACGTGCCGATCAGCGATCGGTCGTCCGACTCGGTGAGCGTGATCGGGAAGCCGCTCGTCAGGCGCGTCACGCCGGAGATCGACCAGCCGCTCCACAGGCGCGACGGGCCGCTCCACTTGTCGAACGGCAGGTTGTAGCTGTAGCTGACCACGAAGTTGTGGCGCATGTCGTACTGCGACAGCGCCCACGTCGCCTCGTGGTTGAACGGATTCAGCGCGTCGCCGCGGGCGGACGCGTTGTCCATCGACTTGCTGTACGTGTACGAGACGAGGAACGATGTCCGGCTGCCGTTGAAGCGCAGGCTGGTCTGCAGCGCGTTGTACTTCGACTCGCCGACCGTCCACATGTACTGGTTGCCGGCGGCGAAGTCGATGCCGAGCGGCGACCTCGTCCCGTTGACGATCTCGCCGTTCGCGCGCGTGTAGACGACATTCTGGCCGTTCGGTCCGCACGTGGGCGTGCCGGGCGCGACCTGCGACGGATCGCTGAGGCTCAGGCACAGCGCCGGATCGCCCGGATTTGCTTCCACGGACGCGAGCTGCCGGCGTCCCTGGCTGCCGACGTAGGCCAGCAGCCACACCATGCGGTCCGTCACCTGCCGCTGATACGACAGGCTGTAGTTGTGCGAGTACGGCAGCTTGTTGTCCGGATGGATGGCCGGCGAGCTGGCGATCGGCAGGAACGCGTCCCAATCGATGTCGGTGTCGCCGGGCTGCGGCAGCGGACGCGGGAAACGCTGGCCCAGGCTCGCGCCGGTCGCGCGGTTGACGAACGGGGTCTCGAACATCGGCGGCACCGGGCTGAAGTAGTACAGCCCGAACGGCGCGTCGCCGACTTCGAGGAACAACTGGCTGTCGTCCGTCGACGTGTAGAAGAGTCCCCAGGACGCGTGGACGCTCGACTGCCCCGCCGGACCGAAGACCTTGCCGAGGAAGCCTTCTTTCTTGTCCGGCGAATAGGCCACGCCGACGCGCGGCGCGAAGTTGTTGTAGTGCGTCGGCGCGAGCGTCCGCGGGATGCCTTCATCACCCGGAAACAGCCAGCCGCGCGGCGCGCCGGGATAGACCGTCGACTGCTGGCCCGGCACGATCGTCTGGATCTTGTTCTGCGTGTCCCACCAGAACGGGCTCACTTCCCACCGCAGCCCGTAGTTCATGGTCAGCGTCGGACTGATGCGCCAGCTGTCCTGCCCGTAGAGCCCGAAGTAGACCGTGCGCGAGTCGAGCACCTGCTTCGTCGCCTGGATGTACGTCCCCGGCGCGCCGATCAGGAAGTCCGCGAGGTCGCTGCCGGTTTCCGATCCGTCGAATTCAAAGCTGCCATTCGGCGCGTAGATGTTCCGCCCGTTGATCTGGGCGTAGTGGAACTCGCCGCCGAACTTGACGGTGTGGTTGCCGCGGAGCCAGGTCATGTTGTCCAGCACCTGGAACGTGTTGTTCGACTGGACCGTCTGCCCCTGCGGCGTGCCGATTGTCCAGTTGTGTGTGCTGACGTTGGGTACGGACTCGAGCCCTGGAATGACGCCGACGATCCCCAGCGTGTCCTCGCCGGTCACGAAGCCGAGCGAATTGAGCGGGACGCCGACGCCGCCGACGTACCGGTCGTTGAGCGCGGCGTTCCGCAGGAAGTTCACGCGGAACTCGTGCACTTTGTTGGATCCGAACGTCGTCATCGCGCTCAGGTTCACCTGCTGCGCCCGCTGCGTCGTCTCGGATCCGAAGCCAGGGACGTTTGCCGCGGGATACGGGTCCTGTACCGTGGACTGATCGAAGAAGTAGTAGGCGGACAGGAGACCGAAGCGCGTATTGGCGTCGACGCGCGCGCTCCATTTGTCGTCGTGGACGACGTTGTTGAAGGCTGACGTCGAGAAGGACGGCTGCCCTTCGAGCGTCCCGTTGGGACCCGGCAGGTACTCGAGCAGCGGACCGACCGGCGCCGCGAAGGCCGACCTCGGGATGCGTGCGTTGGGGAACACGCAGTCCGCCGTGCTCGCACAGCCCGGGAAGTAGTACGGCTGCCCCGCCTGCACAGGATAGCCGAGCCGGTTGGCGAGCGTCTGCGCCCAGGCCGCGCCTTTGACGCGGTCCGTCAACGCGTCCGCCACGGACGACAGGTCGCCCGACCGCTGCGCATCGCTCGGGACGATCGCTGTCTGCGGCGTGCCGATCGCCTCGCGCGTCCGTTGATAGTCGAAGAAGAAGAACGTCCGGTCGCGCGCGATGGGTCCGCCGATCGTCCCGCCGGCCTGGTTCCGGTCGTACGCGCCCTTCGGCACGTTGTTGTAGTTGTTGAAGTAATCGTTGGCGTCCAGCCGCTCGTTCCGGAAGAACTCGAAGGCGGATCCGCGGAGCGTGTTGGCGCCCGATTTGGTGACAACGTTGACCAGGCCGCCGGCATAGTGGCCGTATTCGGCGTCGAAGACGTTCGCGAGAAGCCGGAATTCCTCGATCGAGTCGAGGTTCGGGATCACCGCGGTGCCGTTGTTCCGCCCTTCCTGGACGGATCCGCCGTTGACCATGAAGCTGTTGGCGTTCTCACGCTGTCCCCCGACCGACAGGTTGCCCGCGGCCAGGTTGCCGGAGACGCCGCCGCCGTTGTTGCCAGAGTTCGCCGGCACCACCCCCGGCTGCAGCCCGAGCAGGTCGACAAAACTCCGTCCGTTCAGCGGCTGCGCCGTCATCGTCCTGGAGTCGATGACATCTCCCATCTGCGTGCTGATCGTCTCGACACGCACAGCCGAGGCTGAAACCTCAACCGTATCGGTGAACTGGCCGAGCTGGAGAGCGATGTCGAGCCGAACGACGGCGTTCGCGTTGAGGCCGATGTCGGTCTGCCGGAAGTCCTTGAAGCTGTCGACATGTACTTCGACGCGGTACTTCCCGACGGGCAGCGCGAGGAACGAATAGACGCCCTCCGCGTTGGTCCTTGCCGTGTGTTTGACGCCGGTCTCCTGATGAGTGGCAACGACGGAGACGCCGGGCATGATGGCGTCGGTGTGATCCTTCACGGTACCCGTGATGCTGCCCGTGACGGCCCCCCACAGCGTCGTTGACAGGCCGAGGCATAGAACCACTGCGCCAACGATTGCTCGCATGTCGATCCTCCTCCGGCGGTTTGTTGAAAGCTGACGCGTCGAGCGGACCGGGCCCGTGGCTCCAGCTACCCCCGCCCGCAAGTGTTGCTGCGTGTATGGCCAAATCTACGCAAGAACGTGACAACAGGTCGAGTCACGCTCGTCGCAAAGATCACCACTCGTGTCGCATCGCGCGAATCGGAGGTGCGAATGACAACGTTTCGGTGTGAGAGACCACTCGTTTCGGCCTGAGTGACACTCTGTCGATGTGTGGAACGTGAAGGGTGTCGTCGTTCACGCGCGCCGCGGACGCGGGCGCCGGTGGTCTCGACCCGTTGTCTCGATTCGTCTCGTCCCGTCTGACGTCGTTTCCAGACGGTACGACGTCTCGCGGTGACGCGCCGCGTCGGCGTCACCGCGTGCGCGTTCGCAATGTCCGCGTGGCGATGTACGTCGGCGCGTCCGTGGCCTGTGAGAAACGTCCGTGCATGGGATCACCGGGGCCGCGGAGATGCGAGCGGGATCACCATCACTTCACCCAGCGGTCCGCGATCCACGCCGCGCGGGTCGATCAGGTGCAGGGAGACGCGAGCGGTCTGCGCCGGCGCCTGGACCGTGGCCGCGAGCCGGACCGGCTGCAGCGGCGTCACCCCGGCGACCGGCGCGCTCCCGATCCGGAGGCCCTGCCGATCGTAGAAGTGGGTCACCAGTTGACCGGCGAAGAAGACGCCGAACTCGCCGGCGAGCGAGAGCCCCTGCGGCGTTGCCGACGCTGTCAGCGGTTCACCCACCGCTCCGGCATATGTCGCCGTCTCGAGCGTGCGCCCCAGGCGCGTCGGATACCACTCGGTCCGCAGGCCGTACCGCTCACCGGGGGCGAGCAGGATCATCGGACTGTTGATCTCCGCTTCCACGTAATAGATCGGCGGCCGCGGCGGCGCATCCGCCGGCGGCGTCGTGCGCGGCGTCCGCGGGATCCCCGTTGAGTAGAAGATGACCGTCGCCTTGCCCGGATACTCGGCGGTGCGATCGTAGTGGAAGCGCTCGATCATCGCGTAGCCGGTGCCCCCGTCGAGGACGGCCACCCACTCGTCCGGCGAGTCGATCCACACTTCACCGCCCTGCTCCGCGCCGCCCGGTTCGCCCCCACTCCGTTCGCCATAGTGAAGAGTGAACAGGCCGTCGCGCACGCGGTACGCGGCGTTGGACGCCGATCCCGTCCGCACGTGGTAGCCATTCAGGTACGCGCTCTGCGGATTGGCCGGCGTGAATCCCCAAAAGTCCCGGTTGAGCTCCGCCGGATTCTTCGGGTCGGTGACGTCGTACTGCGACACCGACTGCGCGGACCACCGCAGCGGATGCCCGGTGACGTTGGTCATGATGGCGTTGAACCGGATCTCCGGCGAGTCGGCGCCGATCGCGATCTCGCGCGTGTAAGTCAATCCGACCTGCGGATCCGGCGGACTCACCATCCGCACGGCGCACGTCTCACCCTGCGACAGCACCTCGAACGAATACTCCCCACCGTCCAGCACCGAACCCACCGCGCCCGCCCAATGCTGCTCATCATCATTGCCTTCGGGCATCGGCCAGATTTTGTCCCCACCATAGTTGAACCAGGTACGCTGCGCGGCGGAGACCGCCGGTGGAAAGTACTGTCCTTTCAGCCGCTCGTTGACCCACAGATAGTCGTGATCGCCGAACCGCACCTGCATGAGCCGGCCACCGAGCTGCGGCACGATCGTCAGCGTCACCCAACGATTGGACATCGACTGCGCGTTCCAGCCGTGGAAGTCGACGGGCGCGATGCCGCAGGTCGGCGTCCGCCGATCCTGTCCTCCTTGCGCGTCTCGTCTTCCCTGTGCGTCTCGTCTTTCTTGTCCTGCTCCTCTTTCCTGTCCCTCTCGTCCTTCTTGTCCTTGCGGGAACGCCGCCGCGAGGCACACGCCGGCCAGCACCAGGATTGCCGTGGACGTCTTCATGTCGCGGGATCATGCATGAAGCTGGTGTGTGGGTCTAGCACGCTCGTGGCAAAGATCAGCACTGAGCGCGCATCCCGTCCTGTCCCGCGCGACATGGTTGACGTTGCGCGCCGTGGTAGGTTGGACCTCATGGAATATCGCAAGCTCGGAACGAACGGCCCGCGCGTGTCCGCCCTCGGGCTCGGGTGCATGAGCATCGGCATCGCCGACACCTACACCAGCAGCGTGCGGGATGATGACGCCGCGGTCCGCCTGATTCATCGGGCGATGGCGTTGGGCACAACGCTGCTCGACACGGCCGACATCTATGGCGACTCGGAGATTCAGGTCGGCAAGGCGCTGAAAGGCCGGCGGGATCAGGCCGTCCTCGCCACGAAGTTCGGCTTCGTCCCTGGCGGTCTCGACGGCAGCCCCAAGCGCGTCCGCGAAGCGTGCGACGCGTCGCTCACGCGGCTGGGCGTCGATCACATCGACCTCTACTACCTGCACCGCGTCGATCCGAAGGTGCCGATCGACGAGACGGTCGGCGCGATGGCCGATCTCGTCACGCAAGGCAAGGTCGGACATCTCGGCCTGTCCGAAGCCAGCGCGGACACCGTCCGCCGCGCCCACGCCGTCCATCCGATTGCGGCGATCCAGACGGAGTACTCGCTCTGGAGCCGCGATCCGGAGGACGCGCTCCTGCCGCCACTGCGCGAGCTGGGTGTCGCGCTCGTCGCCTACAGTCCGCTGGGACGTGGATTCCTGGGCGGCCGGTTCCGCACCATCGACGACCTGGCGCCGGACGACTGGCGCCGGACGAATCCGCGGTTCCAGGGAGAGAACTTCGCGAAGAACGTCGCCGTCGCCGATCGACTGAAGCAGCTTGCCGACGAGAAAGGCTGCACGCCTGCACAGCTCGCGCTCGCGTGGCTGCTGCAGCAGGCCGACGTCATCCCGATTCCGGGGACGAGCAGCCTCGCGCGGCTGGAGGAGAACACGGCGTCGGTCGACGTGACGCTGTCGCCGGCCGATCTCGCACGCATCGACGAGGTCTCGCCGAAGGGCGCCGCGGCCGGCGAGCGCTACAACCCCGCCGGCATGACGCTGCTCCAGAGCTGACGTCGCGCGCAGACCCG
>Ga0187894_10002848_pt1 | contig 20182 bp, 12 predicted proteins | sample GBC1701081metaG_FD_136650 | JGI IMG/M metagenome (GOLD analysis project Ga0187894, IMG submission 136650) | White microbial mat communities from a lava cave in the Kipuka Kanohina Cave System on the Island of Hawaii, USA - GBC170108-1 metaG ...
GGCGCCGGTTCGGCCAGTTTTGTGAAGAAGGGAGAAAATGGGGCGCCAATTCAAACCGATCGCAAGCAAGCGCAGGTTAGTCAATCGCCACTAAACAGGCATCAGGAAAATAACGAATGGACGAAAAGAGGCGGTCAGCGGCGCGAATTGAACAACGGGCGCCTTCATTATCCACTCAATGAACCTGAGAGACCGCTGACCGGCTGATCGTTCCCGCTCATTGAAAACAGGTTACGCAGTCATCCTGATCGACCATAGACTGCGATCTCTACGTTTTTCCCCATTTAATTCCGGAGGCAATCTGATGGAACCGCTCTGGCAGGATTTGCGATATGCGGCGCGCACGCTCATCAAGCGCCCGCTTTTCACGATGCTCATCGTCATCACGCTAGCCCTGGGCATTGGCGCGAACGCTACGATCTTCAGCGTCGTCAATGCCGTCGTGCTCAATCCCCTGCCGTTCAAGGAACCTGATCGCATCATCAGTCTGGGGGAGACCAACTCCGGATGGAGCACGACTCTCGCCTCCAGTCACGCTTTCGTATCGTGGCAGGAACGCAGCTCAGCCTTCGAGCGCATGGCCGCGACGGTCTGGTGGGACGCCAATCTAGAGAGCGGCCCGGAGCCCCAGCACATCACGCTGATCAGCGCCACGGGCGACTATTTTTCGGTAATGGGTGTAGAACCCATCCTGGGGCGTAACTTTCTACCCGAAGAGACGGCGCGCGGCGGCCCAAAATCCGTGATTATCAGCTATCTGATCTGGCAGCGGTTAGGAGCAGGCCGCGACATCATAGGGCAGCCGCTGCGGATGGGCGGCGACAACTTCACCGTTGTCGGCGTCATGCCACCGGCGGCTGGCGCCAGTCTCTCCATCGGCTGGGGAGACGTGTGGGTTCCGTCGCAGATGGATTTCCAGTCGGTCAAAACCAAACCGAGCGGATGGCGCGGTTTTCGCGTGATGGCGCGGCTCAAGTCGGGGGTGGGAGTCCCGCAGGCGCGCGCGGAACTGGAATTGATTGAGCGACAGCTCGCTCAGGAACTGCCCAACATCTATGGTGGTTACGCGGTGATGGCGCGCCCGCTGCACGATTTCGTCGTCGGCGACGTGCGGCAGGTATTGCTTGCGCTACTGGGCGCGGTCGGTTTCGTGCTGCTCATCGCCTGCGCGAACGTCATCAACCTCCTGCTCACTCGCGCGGCGAGCCGGGAGAAAGAGATCGCCATCCGGCTCGCGCTCGGAGCGACGCGACGCCAATTGATCCGCCAACTTCTTACCGAAAGTTTGGTGTTATCACTGCTCGCCGCCGCCGCCGGCCTTGGGCTGGCCTGGTTGGGCGTTCGCTCGCTCATGGCCCTTGATCCGGGCGACATCCCGCGAATCGAGCAGACGGCGATTGACGGCCGAGTGTTGAGCTTCACCCTGGCGATTTCGGTAGTCACGAGCGTCATCTTCGGCCTCGCGCCGGCGCTAGGCGCGACGAAGGTCGGTCTCGACCAGACGCTCAGAGAAGGAGCGCGAGGCGCCGGCGGATCGCAGCAGCGTGAGCGCAATCTACTCATCATCGCTGAGACCGCCCTCGCCTTGCTGCTCCTGATCGGGGCGGGACTGACGCTTAAGAGTCTCTGGAAACTCTCCAGGGTTGACGCCGGGATGAAGACGGAACAGGCTCTGATATTTGACTTAACGCTGCCGTCCGCGCGCTACAGGGAGCCGCAACAACGGGTGGCGTTCTTCCGACAGTTGCTGCAAAAGATCGAGGCCTTGCCCGGCGTGGAAGCGGCCGGAGCGAACCGCTACTTTCCGCTGCGCGACCGTCAGTACAGCCAGCCCGTCTTCATCGAAGGGCGCCCCGCGCCGGAAGGCCAGGAACCGATAGTCCATTACGGCGGGATCACGAGCGGCTATTTTCGCGCGCTCGGCATTCCGCTGCTGCGCGGGCGAGATTTCACCGAACAGGAGATGTGGGAGACGAGCGGAGTGGTCATCATCAACGAGAGTTTGGCCGAGCGCCTCTTCCCGAATGACGACCCGCTCGGCAAGCGCCTCAAGCACGGCAGCCAGTGGCAAACGGTCATCGGCGTCGTCGGCGATGTGAGGCAGCGTCGCCTGAATGAAGAAGCGTCTCCACAACTCTATGTTACCTACGCCGATTTCAAACACACGACTATGACTCTGGCGATTCGCACGGCAAATGATCCGGCCGGGCTGATCCCCGCAGTTAGGCGCGAAGTTCAGACGCTCGATCCGGCGCTGCCGATCTTCAACGTGATGACGCTCGACGGCTTCGTCGGGCGGACAATGGCCGGATGGCGGTTGAGCGCATGGATGTTCGGACTCTTCGCGAGTCTGGCGTTATCCCTGGCGGCTGTGGGCGTCTACGGCGTGTTGTCGTATTCGACGGAGCAGCGCGCGCGTGAGATCGGCCTGCGAATGGCGCTGGGCGCGCAAAGAAGCGATGTGTTGCGACTGATCGTCGGGCAGGGATTGAAATTGGTCGTGATTGGCGTAGCGATCGGCCTGGCGGCGGCGCTCGCATTGTCGCGCGCGATGAAGAGTTTGCTGTTCGGCGTAACGGCGACCGATCCGCTGACGTTCGCTGGCGTGGCATTGTTACTAACGATTGTCGCGCTCGTCGCCTGTTTCATTCCGGCGCGACGCGCTGCGATGACGGATCCGATGGTTTCGTTACGCCGTGAATGATTGCACGATGCGGGGAATAGATAGGGACGTTTTTTCTTCTCAGGAGGCTAGCGTGATTGTCAATCCAGCATCATTAACAAGATCGGTTACCCGCAAAAGCCCGACGGAAGCAGCGATAAGAACTCTCTGCTGGTAGACCTCGATTGGGTCATTGTCGACCGGCAGTCAGGAGAGGCGTTCATTTCCGACAGAGGCGTCTTCACCGTTCCCTATTACGGAGACGATCATCTCGGCAAACTCAAATAGCCGTCGAAAAAAGAGATGAGGCGGCGGGAGCGGGAAAAAAGAGAGAAGTGTCCGCCGGTAATGAAGCAGGATGCAGCGATTCGATAGGAGGCAAAAATGATCACACATCAATCAGACCAACATTCAAGAAGAGATTTTCTGCACGGCGCAGCCGGCGCGATGGCGATATCCGTCATCGCGCCAACACTGACGCCCGATGCGCTCGATTCCATCAAGACCGCTTTCAGGAAAGCGAAGGACCGTTCGCCGGAGGAAGTCTCGAAGGACGAATCGCTCTGGGCTGAGGTACAAAAAGCGTTCAACTACAGCCCGGAAGTCATCAATCTCGCCACGGTCGTGCGCGGCGTCGCCCCGAAGGTGGTCAGCGACGCTGTGATTGATACTTACACGAGGGTAAATGAATATCGTCCGGGAGGAAATTACTTCGGCCTCGCTGAGCGGCGGGAGACGATTCGCAAACGGCTCGCCGAGCATGCCGGATGCGCGGCGGAAGAGATCGCCGTCACGCGCAACACGACCGATGGCGTCACCACGGTCATCGCCGGTCTGAAATTGAATGCGGGCGACGAGATCATCACAACCACGCAGGAACACAACCCGTATTACGGCATCCTCTACCAGCGCGCGGCTCGTGACAGCGTGAAGATCCGCTGCGTTCCTTTACCCACACCGGCGCAAACTCCAGCCGAATTGGCCGAAGCTATCGAGAAAGCCGCCACGCCGCGCACACGTTTGATCTTCATCTGTCACGTCTATATGTCGGGGCAAATCTTTCCGGTGCGCCGCCTCTGCGATTTTGCGCATCAGCGCGGAATCAAGGTGTTGGTGGATGGCGCGCTGGCCTTCGGTCACATCGTGGTTGATGTCAAAGCTCTCGATTGTGATTTCTATGCCGCGTCATTGCATAAATGGGGCGCCGGCCCCGCAGCGACTGGCTTTTTCTATGCGAAGCGCGAGCACGTCGCCGGATTGCCGCCGTTATATGGCTACTTCGATCACAAAACACGAAAGCCTGCTTTCGACAGCGACCGGATGGACAAGTTCGTGAGTTTCGGTACGCATCCAGGGGCGGTGTTTCTTTCCATAGGCCAGATGCTCGATTTCCACCAAGCCATCGGCAGCGACCGCATCCAGGCGCGCTTGCATTACCTGAAACGTTACTGGGCCGACCAGGTGAAGGGCGAGAAGAGGCTGAAGTTGCTGGCTTCGCTCGATCCGCAACTGTCGTGCTCGCTGTTGTCATTCGATTTGACTGAAGGCAACCGCGGCGATGTGACGCAGCCGCTGTGGCAGCAACACAAGATCATGCTCGGTGGCGCATACGTGGATGGCGAGTTTGGGAAGCCCGACACATGGCGCGAAATCACGCTCTGCAACACGGCGCTCTTCACGACACTGGAACAACTCGACAAGTTTGCTACGGCGCTGAAAAAAGCGCTGCGCGAAAGTTGAAATGACGCAACTGTTCAGTCGGCGGCAAGGAACGCCGCCAACTGACAAAACCCAGGCCGAAGCTAAAGACGAAAGGTAAGTCATGAAACCAGCCTATAGTGGCGCCCTGCTTTTACTGGCGATCTTCCCTGCCCTCCCGCAAGACCACCAGCCCACTCGTGTCGGTCGGATCGAAACCAAATACGACCGCTTGGCCGATACGACGACCTTACAATGCAATCTGGTCGAACTGGGAGAAGGGGCCCCAAAGCTGACAGTCCAGGCGAACGCATCCTTCCGCGGGAAGGAGCCGAATGAGACGGCGAAATTCTGGCTCGGCCTCGCGTCGTATAAGAGCGGCGCAACGCGGCGCACGCAATGTTCATTCATGGAAGCGACGACGCTCTACTTGACGACGGATTCGGCGCGGCTGGAGGTCCCGGTCAAAGACTACCACAACGACTTTTACGAAATGAATCGCTTGCTCGCCGAACAGGCGCGCGCCGAGATCAACCGCGAGGATTTGCGGAAACTGCTCGACGCCAGGAGTATCGAAGGCAAGTGGGGCGATGTCGAGTTCAAGCTGTCTGATGCCGCGCTCGCGTCACTCAAAGACTTCATCTCACGCCAGGTTTTTGCCGCGAACGACCGCTGAGTGGATTCCGCCCATATACCCAAATCCGCTACGGTTCATCTGCAAGCAAGCAATCAGCAAGTAGGAAACACTCACTCATGCCAGGCTGACAGCCATTCATTGAAAATCGAGCGCGCCGCTGCTCCGCCGCACATACACTGTGGCTGGAAGTTCCTTCCTTAATTCACGGCGGAGGCACAACATGGAAATGCTCTGGAACGACGTGCGCTACGCTGCGCGCGCTCTGTTCAAACGACCCGGTTTCACGCTCGTAGTGACACTCACGCTGGCGCTGGGTATCGGCGCGAACACGGCGATCTTCAGTTTGATTTACGGCATTCTGCTGCGTCCGTTTCCTTACGTTGAGCCGGACCGGTTGGTGAAAATCGAGAGCGTTTACGCCAAGACCACCGGCAGCGTACAAGGCGTGTCGCAACTCGATCTGGACGACTGGCGACGACACACGAAGAGCTTCGACAACTTCGGTCTGCACATCACCTACCCTGCGATTCTGAACGCAGGCGGCGGCGGCCCGTCGCAATCCGTGCGGCTGACATTTGTGACGGCGGGGATGTTCGAGACGCTCGGCGCCTCCCCGATCATCGGGCGCAATTTCAAACCCGATGAAGACATAATCGGCGGCGACACGCTCAAGGCCGTGCTCGGTTACGGCTTGTGGCAGACGACTTTTGCCGGCGACCGCAACGTGGTGGGGCGCGTGATCCGCTTGCGCGGCGCGAGCTACACGGTCATCGGCGTGGCACCGCCGGGCTTTCGTTTTCCTGAACGCTCGGACATCTGGGTTCCATTGCAAGCGCGCTACGCCGGTTACAGAGCCGAATTTTGGAAGGGGCGCGATTTCCGCCCGCACACGGCGGTCGCGCGGCTCAAATCCGGCGTGACGCTCGCGCAGGCGCGGAGCGAGATGAACATGCTGGCGGGGAGACTCGAACGCGAATTCCCGACGACCAACCAGGGCATGCAACTGCGGCTCACGCCGCTGCGCGACGCCGAGGTCGGCAATGTGCGCCCGTATCTTTGGCTATTGCTCGGCGCGGTAGCGATGGTTCTGCTGATCGTCTGCGTCAACGTGGCCAACCTGCTGCTGGCGCGGGGCGCGTCGCGGGAACGCGAGTTGGCGATTCGCGCGGCGTTGGGCGCGGGGCGCTGGCGGTTGATGAAACAACTGCTGGTTGAAAGTCTATTGCTGGCGCTCATCGGCGGCGCGCTGGGGCTTGCGTTAGCCAAGCCCGCCCTTGCGTTGTTACTGCGACTGATTCCTGTGGAGCTGCCATTCTGGATGCGGATCGAGATAGACGGGGCGGCGCTGCTCTTCAACTTCGTGATCGCCGTATTGACGGGCTTGCTCTTCGGCCTGGTTCCGGCGTGGCAATCGTCACGAGCCGATATGAACCTGGCTCTCAAAGAGGGCGCGAAGGGCGCCGGCGGCGCAACGGCTTCTCATCGATTGCGCAACGGTCTGGTCGTCGCCGAGATCGCGATCTCGCTGCTGCTGCTGGTCGGCGCGGGGCTGATGATGCGGAGTTTCATACGTTTGCAGCGCGTGGATATGGGGCTTCAGGCCGGCAATTTGCTGACGGTTTACGTCTCGCGCTTTATGACCAATGCGTCGCAGGAAGAGTTGCTGAAAGCATATACCGACACCTGGACGCGGGTGATGGAGCGTTTGGCCCAATTGCCCGGCGTCATCAAAGTCGGCGGCGGCTACGACATTCCGCACAAGAACCGCCCCGAACAACGCGAGAAGCAACAGGTTTCCGCAGTCGGTCAAAGCCAGGAAGAGCAACGACAGAACGCGCCGGTCATGAGCGGATACATTGATCCAAGCTTTTTTGACGTTCTCGGCATCCCGCTGCTGGCCGGGCGGAATTTCAACGACAACGACACGCCGAACTCGGAACAGGTCATCATCGTCAGCCGACACACCGCCGAAACGCTTTGGCCGGGGCGCGATCCCATCGGGCAAAAGTTGCTGGTAGGCAAAGCTTCCGCCGACAACGTCTGGCGCCGCGTCATCGGCGTAGTCGGCGACACGAAATGGCATGCGGCGGAAACGGGCAAAGGCTTTGAAGTTTACTACTCGCACCGCCAATATCCCATTCCAGCCCTCCACATGCTGCTGCGCGTCGAGGGCGACCCATCAAGTCTGATCCCGCAGGTTCGTCGCGTGATCCACGAAGTCAATCCCGACATCGCCATCAACGAGATCAAGCCGATGGATGAGGTCATCACCGAGGCGCTCTGGCAGCGGCGGTTGTGGGGCGCGCTCTTCGCGCTCTTCGCGGGCGTGGCGCTGCTGTTGGCGGCGGTCGGCATATACGGGGTGATGAGCTACCTGGTCAGCCAGCGGACGCGTGAGATCGGCGTCCGGATGGCGCTTGGGGCGCGGACCTCCGACGTGTTGAAACTGGTCGTCGGCGGAGGGTTGAAGGTCGTCGCCATCGGCGTGGCGATCGGGTTGCTCGCGGCATTGGCGTTGGCGCGCCTGGCGCGGAGTTTGTTATTCGGTGTGACGGCTACCGATCCGCTGACGTTTGTTGGCGTGACGGCGCTGCTGCTGATCGTCGCGTTGATCGCCTGTTTTATTCCGGCGCGGCGAGCGGCGAAGACCGATCCGATGATTGCGCTGCGCACGGAATAGAACGAGGAGAAAAGATGGAAACGCTTTGGCAAGACCTGCGCTACGCCGCTCGGTCATTCGTGAGAAAGCCGGGCTATACGCTCGTCATCGTCCTGACGCTCACGCTAGGCATCGGCGCGGTCTCGGCGGTCTTCAGTTTCTTCAACGCCGTGCTTCTGCGACCGTTGCCATATGAACAATCGGAACGGCTCGCGCAACTTCGGTCCACAGAATCCGAGAAGGACGGCGCGTATTTCTCTCATCCCGATTTCATCGACCTGCGGGATCAGAGCCAATCGTTCGAGCTGATGGCGGCCGCGCGGTCTGGCGGGTGGACGCTGACCGGGGACGGCGACGCCGTGCGACTGCCTGGCGCGCGCGTCTCGGCGGAGTTTTTTCCGATGCTCGGCGTGAAGCCCGCGCTGGGCCGCGTGTTCCGTCCCGAAGAAGACCGCCCCGGAGCCGAGCGCGTCGTGATGCTGCATCACAACGTTTGGCAGCGGCGATTCGGCGGCGATCCGGGCATTGTCGGGCGGACGCTGACGCTCAACGGCTATGGCTACACAGTGATCGGCGTGCTGCCGCGGGATTTTCATTTCTTCCCGATCGAAATCAGCATCGCCGAGATATACGGCACGATGGCGTATGAAACCACTCTGTTGAATCATCGGGAAACACGGCGACTGGCGATCTTCGGAAAGCTCAGACCCGGAGCCACACTCGCGCAAGCGCAATCGGAAACGAGCGGCGTTGCGCGCCGCCTAGCCGAACAGTTTCCGCAAACCAATGCTAATCGCGGCGTGAAGATCGTTTCGTTGCAGGAGCAGGTGGTTGGCGGCGTGCGAGGGTCACTACTGGCGCTGCTGGGCGCGGTCGGATTCGTGCTGCTGATCGCCTGCGCCAATGTGGCCGCGCTGCTGCTTGCGCGCGCCACAGCGCGGCGCAAGGAAATCGTCATTCGGTCAGCGCTAGGAGCCAGCCGTCGGCGCGTGATGCGCCAATTGCTGACCGAAAGCCTACTGCTCGCCTGCCTGGGCGGAGCCGCCGGGCTGTTGCTGGCTCATTGGATGGTCAGGGTAATGGTGTCGCTCAACCCGAAGGGATTGCCCAGACTCGGCGAGGTCAGCGTCGACTCGCAGGCAATGCTCTTCACCGGCGGCCTGGCGCTGCTCGTCAGCGTGATCTGCGGCTTGATTCCGGCGAGGCAAAGTTCCCACCTGGATTTGAATCAATCGCTCAGAGAGGACAGCCACAGCGCTACGGCGGGGGCGCAGCGTTCCGCGCTGCGCCAGACGATGGTCATCGCTGAGGTCGCGCTAGCGCTCGTCCTGCTCGTAGGCGCCGGACTCCTGGGCCGCAGTTTCGCCAGGATGATGCAGGTCGATCTGGGATTCAGACCGGAGAACGTGTTGAAGCTGACGGCCGCCTTGCCCGCGACGCAGTACAAAGACGATCAGCAGAAGGCCGCAATCATTGAACGCGCATTGGAGAGAATCCGCGCGCTGCCGGGCGTAGAGGCCGCAGCCGTCGCCAACGTCACGCCTTTGAGCGGTTACAACTCCCCCATCAACTTCGACATCGAAGGCCGCCCGCCGGCGCAGCCCGGCGCTCAACTGAGCGCCGAATATCGCGCCGTCAGCCACGACTACTTCCGAACGATGGGCATCAGCTTGCGTCGCGGTCGCCCGTTCACGGAACAGGATGTCAAACAGTCATTCCAAGGCGGAAACGTCGTGATCATCAATGAGGCGCTGGCGCGGCGGTACTTTCCCGACGAAGACCCGCTGGGCAAACGTCTCGCGCTGTCGAAAGACGGCGCCGGCTGGCGCGAAATCATCGGCGTGGCCGGCGATGTCAAACATACCGGCGTCATCGCCGAAACCGCGCCGGAGATCTATGCGCCGACGCTGCGCAGCGCGTCAGGCGCATATGATCTGGTGGTCCGGTCGGCGCCGCCGCCGGCGCAGATCGCAGGCGCCGTGCGCGGACAGTTCCACGAACTCGATCCGAACCTGCCGCTCTTCACCGTCCGCACACTTGAAGAAACCGTCGCGCTCAACCTGGCGCGAGAGCGGTTCGCGGTCGCGCTACTCGGCGCGTTCGCGGCGCTCGGGCTGCTGCTGGCGGCCGTCGGCGTTTACGGCGTGATGGCTTATTCGGTCAGCCGGCGCGCGCGGGAAATGGGCGTCCGAATGGCGCTGGGCGCGCAATCGGGCGACGTGATGCGGATGGTCTTGCGTGAAGGCTTGAAGCTGACGGCGATCGGCGTGGCGATAGGCCTGCCGGCGTCGCTGGCGGTCACACAATTGATGAAGAACCTGCTATACGGCGTCAGCGCAGCCGATCCGCTGACCTTCGCGGGCGTTCCATTGCTACTAGCTGTCGTGTCAATGATCGCGTGCTGGATTCCGGCGCGTCGCGCGTCGAAAACCGATCCGATGACCGCCTTGAGGCAGGATTAACGCCTACTCTTTGTATCTTTGCAGGCGTCAACCATTCGCCGCTTATAACCGCCCATTCAACGAAAACAGGTCGCGCCACTATCTGAAATTTGGGCCGGTAATGACTTTGAAATCGTCTTTTGCGTAGAACGCCAACTTAATCTCTTGGCCCTGATACTTCATGACGACGTTGTTCACGTGTTCTTCTTCTTCAAGCTCAAACAGCAACAGGTTTCGCAGTCGCGCGCCGTCTAGCCCTGCGGGCATCTTCCCTTTCAGGTGAACGAAAAACCAATCATCCTGTTTCTCCAGTTTGACCAGCGTCAGCGCCACGCGGCGCCCGGCGCGGTCTTTCAACACGAACTTTTCATTCAGATAGGCCATCACTTCAACCGATCCTTTGCCTGACGCGGCGCGCTGCAGGTTGACGCTGCGGCCCGCGCGCTGCTTGATGGCGTATTCGAAGTCTTCGCCATAAGCCTCAATCATAATCTTGGCCGACTGCTCCGGTTGACTGTACTCGATCGTCGTCGTCGTGAAGTGAACGGGATGGGACGGCCCGCCCGAAACAATGAGCCGTCCGAACAGCAGCAATGCGATCATCCATTGATTATTCGATCTGGACCACATCTTCATCTCATTCAGCTTTGAGTATCGAGGCGGGATCAACCCTTGCGCCTCTCCGGGCCGGAACGAGCGCCGCGAGCAGGGTCACCGCTATCAGCACAATGACAGCCAAGCCGCGCGCCACCCAGTCACCGGGAGGGACACCGTACAAGTACGACTCCAGAAGCCGCGCCAATCCCCACGAACCGAGCAGTCCGGCCATCGCCCCGACGGCGGCGATTCCCATGGCGCGCCGCAGCACTGTGCGGATGATCGCGACAGGCGTGGCGCCCAGCGCCGCGCGAATCGCGAATTCCTTGCCGCGCAGGTTCGCCAGAAACGACATCACTCCGTAAGCGCCTACCGTGGCGAGAACGAGCGCCACTCCCGCGAACGACGCGAACAGGAAGACTGCGAATCGCTGCGTGGCGATCGCGTCATCAGCGACGCTCTTCAATGATTTCACTGCGAACAGCGGCACGTTGGGATCGAGCCGGTCTATCGCCGCGCGTATCGGCGCCGCCCCTACCGAAGCCTCTCCACGCGTCTTTACCGCGACGGTCACGCGGTAGACGGGGCGTTGCAGGTGAGGCCTGAACACCGTCGGCTCGACTGATAAACTCGCGGGTGAGTCTTTGACGTCTCCGACAACGCCGACGATTTGCGCCACCCCCCTGCCGAATTGGAGGTTTCTTCCTATCGAACTCTCATTCGAAAAGTATCGCCGGGCGAAGGCCTCGTTTATCAATATCACTTCGGGAGCGTCGGGGCCGTCGCGTTCTTCCAGATAGCGGCCATTCTTGAGTGGGATGCCGATCGCCTCGAAGTAGCCGGGAGACGCCACATGAAAGCGGCATCGCGGCGGATTGTTCGGAGGGGCGGGACGCCCAACCACCTCGAAGGCGACTGATTCTGAACTCAAGGTGAATCCTACCGACGGCGTGAACGGACGAAATGTCGAAAGACCGGCGTGAACGACTCCGGGCTGCTCCCGCAAACCCCGCAGCAGGTTCGCGTAGAAAGTCCTGCGCTTCTCAGCGTCACGGTAAATCGTGCCGGGGATGTCTACGCCCGCCATCAGAGTTCCATCGGGCTGTATTCCCAGGGACGCTTGCTTGAGGTTATAGAAGGTGCGCGCCAGCAATCCGGCCCCGACCAGAAGCATGAGGCAAAGGGCGAGTTCGCAGGCGACCAGAATCTCAAAAGCGCGAAGCCCTTTCGCGCTGACCGTTCTCCCGCCCGCGCGGAGCCCGTCTCCCTCTTCAACACGCGCGCTTCGTAACGCGGGCAAGGCCCCGAACAGTACGCTTACAAACGGCGTCAACGCCGCGGCGAAAAGCAGCATCCCTGCGTCAACCGTGATCATCTCCCGCCGCGGCAGATTCTCAGGCGCCAGCGACAGTATGGCTTGTACTCCGAGCGCCGCCAGCGGCGCCCCGAGCGCGGCGCCTACGACAGCCAGCGCCAGCGATTCGATCAGCGTTTGCCTCAACAGTCGCGCCCGCCCAGCGCCGAGCGCCAGGCGCACGGCGTACTCCTGGGATCGCGCAAGAGATCGGGACAGCAGCAGGCACGCCAGGTTGGCGCAGGCGATCAAAAGAACGAACCCCGTGGCGCCGAATGAGGCCAGCAATAACGGTTCCGCTTTCCCGACGATCCGCTCCTTGAGCGGCCTGACCGCCGCGCGCCAGTTTGCGTAGTTCGCCGGATAATCGCGCTCCAGCGCCGCCGCGATTCGGTTCAGGTCCGTTCGCGCCTCTTCCGGAGTTACTCCCTGTTTAAGTCTTCCGACGACTTCGAAATTCCTCCAGGTTCGAGAAAGCCGTCCGGGCTGCAATCGCATCGGCAGCCAGAAATCGACCGTGCCGCCGTGCGCGACCAGCGTGTCGCCGACATGCTTCAAATCCGGCGGCGCCACGCCGACGACCAGAAAAGGACTGCGCGAGAGGTTGACGGTCTTGCCGACGATGTTTTGATCGCCGCCCAGCCGGCTTTGCCAAAAGTGATGACTGATGATCACGCTCTCCACGCCGCCGGGCCGCTCATCCTCGGGAGTAAAGCTGCGCCCGAGCAATGGCGTAAACCCGAGCATCTCGAAGTATCCGTGAGAGACATAGTAGCCTGGGAGTTGCTCAGGGCCGGCGGCGCTGGAATATTCGTGCTCGAAGAAAGACAGGAGCGCGACATTCTCGAAGCTGCGGTTCTGCGCACGATACTCATAAAATTCCGCCGGAGTCAGCGGGGACTCAGCCGTTTGAGGATGCGTGGCGTAAACCTGTACGAGCCGCTGTGGGGCGCGATAAGGCAGAGGTTGGAGAATCGCTCCATCCACGACGCTGAACAGAGCCGTGTTTGCGCCGATCGCCACGGCCAGAGTGAGCGTCACTATCGCGGCGAACCCCGGATTGCGGCGCATCAAACGGAATGCATGGCGAACTTCAAGGAACAGTTCAGATGGCATAGGTCCTCCTGCGTTTCCACTCAGTCAATTGTCGTACCGGCTGCTTCCGGACGCGTCCAATTTTCAACAAATGGTATTTTTTGCCGAGTGAGTGGGCAAATAGGCATCGGCAGAGTCGGTGGTAATCGCGCACAGTCTTTCTGCCCCAAGCAGCCGTTGACCTGGCGAATTTGACCGGACGTTACGGCGTCCAGACCAGTCGTTATTTTTTGATGGCCAGCGTCGCGCTCAGCCAATAGCCTCGCGGGCAAAATCGCCTATCGATTCAATACTGTTGACGAAAAGGAATCGCTCCGATGAACTATATTTTGCGCGGACTTCTCTTTCCGATCTTTTGCCTTTTAACCATCTACTCGCCGGCCGCCGGAGCCTCGCGCTGCGAATGTTTTCCGACGGAGCGCCTGCCCGCCGATTTGCGCGCGAAGTCCGAGGCGCTGCTCTTGAAGGCTCTCGATTCCGAAGCGCTCTACACCATCGTCGGCGGTCTGAAGCCGATGAGCAGCGGCTTCGCCTCGTTCAAGTTTTCAGTCGTCAAACCGGACCTCGCTCAGATCGAGGAGGCGCGCCGTCTGCTCTCGGTCTGGCGATGCGGCGACAGGCTCTACGCCGACGTTCACCACTTCGCGGCGATTTACGATGACGAGAAGACCAAAGAGAAGATCCGCTTCGCCGAAGCATTCGTCTTCAACCGCCCGACGTTGGCCGCCAAGATCGGACAATATCTGGATTTCTTTTCGCCCTACGGAATCACGCCAAGCGCGCATCCGGCGGAGGTTCTGATGACGATTGACCACAGCCAGCAAAGCCACCGCTGGCGCGGCCTTGGCTACCTGTTCGGATTTCCGCTCTACGCCGTGGACTTCTTCGTCGCGGCTGGCGAAGAGGAGCAGAAGACCGGCAAATTCGTCGAACGGGGCTTCTACTCGATCCCGACCTTCGTAGCCGCCGAGCGCGGCTTCGTCTGGGCCGCGCCCAAGGGGCACGAAGAAAGGGAAGAAGATCAAGCGATCAAATCCCGCGCGGCGTTGATCCTGGCCGAATATCAAAAGCGGCGCGGTCGGTATATCGGCCCCGGCAAACGCGGTGTCGTCAAAATGCTGCGCGACTGGCTTAATGATAGCGGCGCCTGCCGTTCACCGGCATGAAAGAACCATTCATTGAAAATCGGTGTCCCGCTGAAAGCCAGGCGGATAGTCTGTCTACCTTCTCTCTACTGAAACCGATTCAACCTATCATCAAGATCGCCAAGGAGGACAGGAGCAATGATCGTCAGAATTGCGCGCAAGGAATTCACCGAGATGATCCGTGACGGGCGCTTCAGGTTGGCAGGCGCAATCGTCTTCGCGCTGCTCGTCGTGGCGCTGCTCACGGGCTGGAAGCGGCACGTTGACGTGAGCCGGCAGCATGCCGTCGCGTTGCAGACTCAGCGCGACCTGTGGCTGAGCCAGGGCGCGAAGAACCCTCACTCGGCGGCCCATTACGGCTATTACGTATTCAAGCCGAAACTCGCGCTCTCGGCGCTGGATCAGGGACTGGACCCGTACCTCGGCGTCTCGCTCTTCCTCGAAGCTCACAAACAGAACACAGCGAATTACCGGCCCATCGAGGAGGCTACGCCAGTGCAGCGGTTCGGTGAACTGACGGCGGCGGCTACTCTGCAAGGACTGATCCCGCTGCTCATCGTGCTGCTGGCCTACGCCGCATTCGCCGGGGAGCGTGAACAGCGCACGTTGCGGCAACTGCTCAGCCTCGGCATGGACAGAAAAGATCTGGCGCTGGGGAAAGCGCTCGGCGTCGCCTCTCCGCTGCTGTTGTTGCTAATTCCGGCCACGGCCATCGGCGTCGTGGCGATGGCGCTGCATTCGGGCGCGCAATCTATCACGATGGACCTGCCGCGCCTGGCGATGATGGTCGCGGTTTACATTGTCTATTTCGCGGTCTTCATCGGACTTGTGCTGATCGTTTCGGCGCTGGCGCCTTCGTCGCGGACGGCGCTGGTCATCCTGCTCGGCTTCTGGTTTTTCAACTGCCTGGTCGCGGCGCGCATCGCTTCGGACGCGGCGAAATCGGCTCATCCGGCGCCTTCCGCGATTCAATTCAACCAGGGGATCGCAAAAGAGGCCAAAGGCCACGGCGAATGGGATGACCAGGTGAAAGCGGTCAAAGCGCGGTTGATGACCCAACACAATGTGACCGACGCAAAGCTGCTGCCCGTCAACCCGGAGGCCGTCGCTCTGGACGAGGGCGAGCGGCGCGACGCGCTGATCTATGAAAAACACTTCAACCGGCTGAACGACATCTATCAGAGCCAGCATCGGGTCTATCAGTCAGGCGCAATCTTCGCGCCGATGCTTGCCGTGCAGTCGCTTTCGATGGGATTGTCGGGCACGGACTTCGCGCAGCATCGCCATTTCAACGAGGCCGCCGAACGGTATCGCCGCGCGCTAGTCAACATGCTCAACCAGGAGATCATCGCGCAGGGCAATAGCGAGTTGATCTGGGATTTCAAGGGCGACCGCGGCCTGTGGGAGAAGGCCGCGCCCTTCAGTTACACCGCGCCCGGATTGGGCTGGGCGCTTGGCAATCATGCACCGAGTCTGGCGCTGCTGGCGTTATGGCTGGTCGCTGTCGCGATCGTCACGCCGCTGGTCGTAGCTAGAGTGAAGGTCGATTGAGATTTTCCATTTTCCATTTTCGATTTGTCATTTGCCATTTCAGGAGCATCTGATCTCAGGTTGAGGGCGATGACAAATCAAAAATGGAAAATGGGAAATGGGAAATGGGAAATGGAAATTATGGTTGCTCGAATCATCAAGCATGAGTGGCGCAATCTGACTGCCGACCGCACGGCTTGGGTCACGCTTCTGTTGTTCGCGCTCGTCATCGGTTACGCAAGCTTCAAGGGGCAGGCATGGGCGCGCCATCAGGAAATTACGCTCGCGCAGATGCGGCAGGACGAAGATGAGCGGTTGGGCGCCATCAGAAAACTGATCGCCGAAGAGGAGCGGAAGGCGACGGAGGAAGGCAAACCGCTGGCTTATCCTACCTGGGGACCGCGCCATCCGGCTTACATCGGCATATACCGCGGGCAACGCTACGCTGCGCTGCCGCCGGCTCCGCTCGCATCGCTGGCCGTCGGGCAGACCGACATTTATCCGAACCACTTCAAAGTCTCCGCCGGACTTAAAGAGAGCTTTCTGATCGCGCAGGAGACCGAAAGCCCGTTCAAGCTGCTCGCCGGCCAGTTCGATCCGGCCTTTGTGATTATCTATTTTTACCCACTGCTGATCCTCGCGCTAACCTTCAATCTTGTCGCAGCCGAGAAAGAGGATGGGACTCTGCGGATGCTGCTCTCGAACCGCGTTCGGCTGCGAAACATTGTGCTGGGCAAGGTCGCCGCGCGGGCGCTGATCATCTTTTCATCGGCCATCATCTTCACACTGGCGGGCTTCGCCTTGAGCAGCGAAGCTTTTGAAGGCGGCGCAATCCCGCGTCTGTTGTTGTGGGTTTGCGCCGTCACTTTTTATGGCGCGTTCTGGTTCGCGCTGGGCGTGGCGGCAAATGCCTTCGGCAAGAGCGCGGCGACCAACTCCCTGGCGCTGGCTGCCTGTTACCTGGCGTTCGTAGTCGTCATTCCTTCGCTCGTCAACCTGGGCGCGACGACGCTTTATCCCGTCCCATCGCGGATCGAATTCGTCAACGCGATGCGCGCCGAAACGCAGGAGGCCAACCGGCAGGGTTCACAGTTGCTGGCCAGATACTTCGAGGATCACCCCGAACTCGCAAAACCCCAGGATACGACAAGTCCCTTCTCCAAGACCGGCGAGGACGACTTCGCGATGCTCTCGATGGCGAAAGACGAACTGGTCGCGCGTAGGATGAAGCCGCTGCTGGATCGCTTCGACGCGCAACTCAACTATCAGAATCGGCTGGTCAACCGCTTCCGTTACCTGTCGCCGGCGATCCTGATGCAGAGCCTGCTCTATGACATTACCGGCGCAGGCGTAGACCGGTATCAATACTTTCTGCGACAGGTAGACGAATATCACCAGAGCTGGCGGCGCTATTTCTCGCCGCGCATCTTCGAGAAGCGGGCGCTATCAAGCGGCGATCTGGCCGGTCTGCCTCTGTTCCAGTTCGCGGAAGAGAGCGGCGCCGCAGTCATCAAACGCGTACTGTGGCCGGGACTGGCGATGGCGCTGCTGACGGCATTGATCGGCTACGCGGGCTTGCGGGCTTACCGCCGATTCCCGATTGTCGGCTAATTTTGAGGAGATCGGATGGAGACTCTGTGGCTGGACTTGCGTTACAGCGCGCGAGGCTTGCTGAAAAAACCTCTGGGCGCCTTCATCGTCGTGTTGACGCTGGCCCTGGGCATAGGCGCGAATACCGCGGTCTTCAGCTTCGTCGACGCGCTGTTACTCACTTCTCTGCCGTTCAAAGATTCCGAGCGACTGGCGCAGGTCGCGTCGCTGCGCGGGAATGAATCGGGACTGGTCTCAACGCTGGAGGTCGCGGATTTCAACCGCGAGGCCAAACTGTTCGAGGGCTTCGCCGCGTCGCGCAGCACGCAATACAACATCGCCGAGGGCGGGCAGGCCGAGGTCGTCTTCGCCTCGATGAATACCTACAATCTGTTCGAACTGCTCGGCGTCCGGCCGATCCATGGCGAGACGTGGCAGGCCAGCGTGGATCGCACTAGGAGCAACGTGGCAGTTCTGAGCCACCGGCTGTGGCAGCGGCGTTACGGAGGCGATCCATCTCTGGTCGGGCGGACGATCACGATGGATGGCGCTCCTTATCACGTCGCGGGAATTCTGCCGCCCGGCTTCAACTTCCCTGTCAACACTGATGTCTATCGCCGCTCGCCGCCTGGCGACTACGATAATCGCGGCATACGACAATCGGCGGTTATCGCCAAACTCAACCCCGGCGTGACGATCGCCCAGGCGCAGGCCGAGATCGACGCGATCGCTCGACAGTGGGAGCAAACCTATCCCGAAACCAACGCCGGATTGCGCTTCAGGGTCGAGCCGTTGCGCGACCTGTGGCTGGGCAAGGCCGGTCAGTACCTGTGGCTGTCGTTGGGCGCGGTCGGCCTGGTCTTGCTGATCGCCTGCGCCAACGTGGCTGGACTGCTTTTGTCGCGCGCGCTGGCGCGCGAGAAAGAGGTGGCGGTCCGCGCCGCGCTCGGCGCGAGTCGCGCCAGGATAGCGCGTTTGCTATTGACCGAAAGCCTGCTGTTGGCGACCTGCGGCGGGCTGTCCGGGCTGCTGCTCGCGTTCTGGGGTGTGGAATTGCTATCCGCGCTCATGCGGATCGAACTGCCCGAATGGATCGATATCGGCATCGATTTCAGAGTCCTCGGGTTCACCTTCGCGGTCTCCACGCTCGCGGGCGGGCTGGCCGGACTCTTCCCCGCGTTGCAAGCGTCGAAAACCTGTCTCAACGAGTCTCTCAAAGACGGCGCGCGTGGTTTGTCGGGCGCGGCGCCACAGAGAAACCTGCGCGCCGCGCTGGTGGTGGCCGAGATCGCGCTCGCGGTGGTCCTGCTGGCAGGCGCGGGGTTGCTCCTGCAAAGCTTCCGGCGCTTGCAACAAGTCGACGCCGGGTTTGACGCGGGCAATTTATTGACATTGCAAATCGATCCACCCTATACGCGTTACAACAGGGTCGAACAGACCGCGCCTTACTACCGCCGCGTGATAGCGGAGATCGAAGCCTTGCCCGGCGTGGAATCGGCCGCCGTCAACGATTCGCTGCCCCTCAGTGTTCAGGAAGCGCAAGGCTCCGCCAACCGCACTGTCGTTTATGTCGAAGGCCAATCGATCGAGGAGCAGCGGCGCGCGCCTTACGTCAATCTGCAAATAATCAGCCCGGGCTACCTTCGCGCGATGAAGATCCCGCTGATCGGCGGGCGAGCTTTCGACGAACATGATTCTACGAACTCGACGATGGTCGCGCTGGTTAGCGAGCGGATGGCCGCAAGCTTCTGGCCGGGGCGACCCGCGCAGGCGGCCATAGGCGCCCGCGTCCGGCTGAGCAAACTCGGGGCGAACTACAACCCGCTGATCGCCACTGACCCGCAACAACCTCAAACCGGGGCCGAGCCGTGGTTCACGATTGTCGGCGTCACCGGCGACGTCAAACAGGCAAGCCTGGCGGGCGAGGCCGGGCTGGACTTCTACGTTTCTACCGAACAGTTCTTCGCGCCAGAAGCCTTCGTCGTCGTCCGCTCCAAAGGCGATGCGCCGTCGATGCTCCCCGCCGTCAGGCGGGCCATCTCCGGGATCGATCCCGAACTCGGCGTTTACGACGTGGCGATGATGGAGGAGCGACTGAATAACACGATCTGGCGGCAACGGCTGGTGGGAATCCTATTCTCGGTCTTCGCGGCGCTGGCCTTGCTGCTGGCGAGCGTAGGCGTCTACGGCGTGATGTCACAGGCGGTTGGGCAGCGCGCGCGAGAGATGGGCGTCAGGATGGCCCTGGGGGCGCGGCCACGCGACGTGCTGCGGCTGATATTGAGCGAAGGATTGAAGCTGGCGCTCGCGGGCGCCGGGATCGGGTTGCTCTGCGCGCTGCCGCTGGCGCGCGGAGTCTCGCATCTGCTTTACGGCGTCAGGGCCAACGACCCGGTGATTTTCTTCGGCGTCGCGCTGGCGTTATTGGGCGCCGCGTTGTTGGCCTGTTGGTTCCCGGCCCGGCGGGCGACGCGAGTTGATCCGATGATTGCTTTGCGAAGCCAGTGATCTGTGGGAAACGATTCGAGGATGCGATTATGGAAACATTATGGCAAGACCTGCGCTACGGCGCGCGGACTCTCATCAAGAAACCCGGTTTCACCTTCGTCGTCGTGGCGACGCTCGCGCTGGGCATTGGCGCAAACACTGCGATCTTCAGTTTCGTCAACGCGCTCTTGCTGCGCCCCTTGCCCTACCGTGACGCCGACCGGCTGGTTCGCATTGCGACGCTTCGTGGCAAAGAAGAGGGGCGGCTCTCGATGCTCGAATTGAAA
>Ga0187894_10002849_pt1 | contig 20177 bp, 15 predicted proteins | sample GBC1701081metaG_FD_136650 | JGI IMG/M metagenome (GOLD analysis project Ga0187894, IMG submission 136650) | White microbial mat communities from a lava cave in the Kipuka Kanohina Cave System on the Island of Hawaii, USA - GBC170108-1 metaG ...
CGGCGTGCCGACTTCGCAGTGGAACGAGAACATCCTGCCGCCGGACAAGATGGTCGAGACGCGCAACGCCATCAACAAGCTCGCTGGCGGCACTCAGCGAATGATCAGCCACGGATTGTTGCGCCCGAACATGGGCGCCGCCGAATTCGAGGAGATGGACCGGCAAGCCAAGAAGCTGAAGATAGATTCGTGGAAGATGTATCCCGGATCGAAGATCGGCGCGGGGCCTTACTGGCTGGACGACGAAAAAGGCACGTACCCGTTCTGGGAGCGCACGCGCAAACTTGGCATCAAGAATATCTGCATCCACAAGGGACTTCCGCTGGGCCTCTTCAACGAAGAGCAATGCCATCCGAAGGATATCGAAAAGGCCGCCAGGGATTTCCCCGACATCAATTTCATCATCTACCACTCGGCGTGGCACCCGTCCGCGGCCAGCGCGCGTCGCGAAGGCGCGGCGGCCAATAAGCAATACATCCCGTGGTGTTCGGAGCTGATCGAGATCGTGAAGAAGAACAATCTGAAGAACGTCTACTTCGAACTCGGCAGCACGTGGAACGGTTTGTCCGGCGGGTTTGGCGGAACAGATCTGCCCGCAATGCACTTCCTTGGTCAGGTACTGAACCTACCCGGCGGTGAAGACCATATCATCTGGGGCACCGATTCGATCTGGGGCGGCAGCCCGCAATCTCAGATCGAACGCTTCCGCCGCTTCCAAATCAGCGATGAGGTGGCCGAAAAATACGGCTACAAGAAACTCACGCCCGAAATCAAAGCGAAGGTTTTCGGATTGAACGCGGCGAAGCTTTACAAGATCGATGTCAAAGCTCAGCGCAAAGCGATTAAGGCCGACAAGATCGCCGAGATGCGCGAGGAGTATCTGCAGTCGCCGCGTCCGAGCAACACGCAGTTCGGCTGGGTATGGCGCGAGCGTGGGAGCAGAGCTTAGAAACGAAAAACTGAAAATAAAATGGGGAGGGGAGGCGTTTTTCATTTGAAAATGGAAAACGCCTCCCCTCCCCATTTCGCGATCTGCCAAATATAACTAAAAAGCGCCTCTCCTGACGGCACGGCCGTTGCCGTTCAGGTTGAAATGGAACGGAAGGAATACGTAGCGAACAGTAGCTATTTATCGGCTTTTGTTATTTGTCACGTTACTTTCATCTGCTGCGCGTTATCGTTCAACCTACATGCCGAATCATCGCCACGGATGAAAGACGATCCGGTAGTATCCATACAAACGTTACCGGAAAATAAGATGGGCGCGGACAACGCTGTCCTGACAGGCGTCTCAGCCGCGTTTGGATCCGATACGTGGCTGAACATAATGTTTTTTGATTCATTGGATGAGATCTTCAATCCACGTGAGATGGCGGCTCATCCGGATTACCTGCGAAGCGGCGCCTCTGTAATTTCCCAAATAACTCCTGACCTGATCTCAAAGATGTTTCCCGGCGCGCCGCGCGCCAACATCGAAAAGTATTCGCCGCTCGTGCGCAGCGCGCTTGTCGAGAGAGGCCTGGTTGACAAGGCGATGGTGTTGATGGCGATGGCGACAGTGCGCGCGGAGACCGCCATGTTCGACCCGATCAGCGAGGCGCCGTCCTTCCTCAACACACAGCTCCCTGGCCCGCCATTCAACAAATACGACCGGAGACCGGACCTGGGCAATCTTGGACCGCCCGACGGCGCGATGTTCAAAGGCCGCGGGTTCATCCAACTGACTGGCAGAAAGAACTATGGGTTTTACGGCGCCTTGCTGGGATATAACCTGATCGGCAATCCGGAACTCGCCAACACTCCGCAGCCCGCCGCCCAAATCCTGGCGGCTTACCTGAAAGAGAATGAATCTCCAATCAGGAGCGCGCTAGCGATGGGTGATCTGGCCGCAGCGCGGAAGATAGTCAACGGCGGGGTCAACGGACTGGACAGATTCATAACGGCGTTTTTGATCGGTAACCAGTTGATCCGATAGCTTTGAGATGGCCGAACCCAACCATCCGCTGTCGCTCCTCGTCCCACAACCTCATCGAAGCCGATTTTAAACTCCCCCACAACCCAAACACCGTGGATTCCTGAAAGAGCGGGTTCTCTTCGTGACATTGCTGTAACTTGTAATTCGGGATCTTCGGGCTGAGGTGATGAATGTGATGGAATCCGATGTTGCCTGAGAACCATTGCAACACACGCGGTAGTTTGTAATATGAACTGCCCAGCAAAGCCGACGTGGCGTAATCCCACTCGCCGCGGCCGCGCCAGTAAGTATCCTCGTACTGATGCTGAACGTAGAAGAGCCACACGCCCGCGGCGCCGGCGATAATCATAATCGGCGCAAAGATCATGAGCAGGGACTTCAACCCCATCACCCACCACAAGGAGCCATACAGGGCCAATATTCCCAGATTGGTTACATACAAATTGTTACGCTCGCGCCGTCCCGAACTCTTACCAGCAAAACGGTGGCTGATCAGGAAGATGTACTGCGGTCCGACGCCCAACATGACCAGCGGATTTCGATAGAGCCGGTATTTCAGCCGCCCCCAGCGTGATAGCGCGAGATATTCTTTGACCGTCAGTGTGTTCACATCGCCCACGCCGCGCCGGCTCAGATCGCCAGAAGAGGCGTGATGAATCGCATGCTCGCGCGTCCATTGAAAATAGGGCGTGTGAGTGAGAACTCCGCAGACCGTGCCCACCAAGTGACTCGCCTTTGAAGACTTGAAGAACGACCCGTGCCCGCAATCATGCAGGATAATGAAGATTCGTGTCATAAATCCAGCGGCCGGAAAAGCCAGCAATAAGGTCAGCCAGTATGAAACGGAAAGACTGCGATACATCAGATACCACACTGCGATATAGGGGATGACGCTGTTCGCGATCTGCCAAACGCTGCGCCATTTATCTGGGGACTGGTATTCCCTCACCAGGTCTTGCCAGTGGGGAGTTACAGCAGTAGATTTGATCACGCTGGAATCAAATTTCATTCATTTATCTCCTAAGATTTTATTCGGGGAGCCGTCAGGGTCAGAATGCCGAATGTTATTTGCCGAGGCTTGCGGCGCCAACCGGGAATGGCTGTCAAACTGCTCTAAATCCAAGGTATTACGAAACTATTACAATCAGGAGGCCGGTTTACGATGATCGCCAGAAGATCGAGAGTTCTCTTCCCCGCTCTGCTATTGCTGTCTGCGCTGACGCTGTTGGCGCCGCGCGCGACAACCTCTTCGCAAGAGGCGAAACAGCCCAACAAAACAACGGAGATGGTCGCGATGCGCGACGGCGTGAAGCTCGCGATGGACGTCTTCTTGCCCGAAGGTAAGGGACCATGGCCCGTGATCCTGATGCGCACGCCATACAACAAAGACCCGATGGGCGCGCAGAGCCATCAGTGGATATCAAATGGCTACGTCTTTGTGGTTCAGGATTGCCGGGGGCGCTTCAAGAGCGAAGGCAAATATATGCCGTTTATGGACGATCACTTCGACGGTTACGACACGGTCGAATGGGCCGCGAAGCAGCCGTGGTCGAACGGCAAAGTAGGGATGATCGGCGCTTCGGCGATGGGCATTACGGCCAACCAGGCTTCGATCACCGCTCCGCCGCATCTGGTCGCAATGTATGTGATGGTCGCTCCGGCCAGCGCCTACCAGCACGCGATCTACACCGGCGGCGTCTTCCGCAAAGAGATGAACGAGCAGTGGCTGAAGGCGCAGAACGCGACCGACGTTCTCAACCTGACTTTCCAGCATTACAAGGACGATGGCTACGTGCATATCCGCGAAGGCCGATTGCATTGGGAGAAAGTCCGGGTCCCGGTCTACAACTGGGGCGGGTGGTACGACATCTTCGGGCAAGGCAATATTGACAACTTCGCCGGATTGCAGAATCGCGGCGGTGGAATGGCGCTCGGCAATCAGAAATTGATGATGGGGCCGTGGGCGCACGGGGCGATTGAAGAGGTGAAGTATCCGCCGAACTCCGGAGCCGATCTGATGGCGTCCATGCGCTCCGATGGGCGAAGCCAGGCGGAGCCGTTGCGCTGGTTCGATTATTGGCTGAAGGGCGTCAACAACGGGATTATGGATGAGCCGCCCATCAAATATTACGTGATGGGCGACACGACCGACCCGAAAGCTCCGGGCAATGAATGGCGCACTGCTCAGTCGTGGCCTCCGCCGTCGAAAATCACTTCTTACTTCCTCCATCCCAGCGGCAAGCTCAGCGAGGCGATGGTCGCCGAAGTGAACAGCAGCGGCGTCTACCAATACGATCCGAAAAACCCCGTGCCCACGGTCGGCGGCGCGCTGCTCTTCGGCAAGAAAGGCCCGCTGGACCAGCGCGCGATCGGCTCTCGCAAAGACGTGTTGAAATTCACCACGGCTTCGCTCGAAGCGCCAATCGAAGTTACTGGCCGTGTGACGGTGGAGTTGTGGGCGGAATCCGATTGCCCCGACACCGATTGGACGGCGAAACTGATTGATGTTTATCCCGACGGCGCGGAACGATTGGTTCTTGATTCGGCCCTGCGCGCGCGTTTCCGTGAAGGCTTCGATCGAGAAGTCTTCATGAAAAAAGGCGAGGTCTACAAGTTCAAGATTGACCTCTGGTCAACCTGCCTGATCTTCAACAAAGGCCACCGCATCGCCGTCCACATCTCAAGCTCGAATGACCCGCGCTTCGACCCCAATCCGAACACTGGCAAACCGATGCGAGCGGATGGCGAGACGCGTGTCGCCACAAACACGATTCATCACAGCCACACTTATCCGTCGCGCATCCTGCTGCCGGTGGTGAAGAACTACGATGGCAAGAAGATGGCAGCGAGTGATCGTCGCCGTTGTATCGTGGAATCAACCCATGACGATCACGCGCGTAGTTTCGGACGTGGCAAAAAGCCGCATAGTAGGCGCGGCTCACGGCGCAACGGGAAAGCGATTCCTGGCTAACGCCAAGAGCAGATTGCGACTGAAGAAGCTGAGCCAACCTGAGGTAATCAGCCCAATCGAAGGCCATGTTCACCTACTTTCCGGCGCACGGAAATCCGCCACTACGTGGAGCCAACCTAGTAGATCGGCGAGTTCAAGTTCATAACTATTCTGAATGCGCTCAATCTTGCTCCATGCAATCTGATCGAAAGTATTCTGCTGCACATAAAGCGTCAGATGCGGGTCATCTATTTCCGGGTCGATGTACAACTCCAAAGACAATTCGGCGCGTCCAGCAAACTCCGCACGAGCCAGATTACAAACCTTTTCGGTCAGCCCGATCACGTCGGGATAACGCGTCAAATAATCGCGCACCTCGTCCGCGCGCGGAATCTTGATCCCTCGCGCCTGCAAACGTTGAAGCAGGGATTCGATGGTCGCGGAGGTGGTTACTTCGGTAGTTAATGGCGCGCTCATGAGTGGCTCCTTTCTCCCGCCAATTATTGCCCTGACACGGCCAAAGCCAATTTCGAGGCGCCTTCTTGCGCGCCCTCGCCGCGTCATCTAAAATCCCTGTTTCCTTTACAAAGCAAAATTTCATCTATAGTTCACTGTATGGCTATTGATCGTATCACCGTGCGTGGCGCGCGCCAGCACAATCTGAAAAACATCAACCTGGAGATACCCCGAAACCGCCTGACCGTCGTCACCGGTCTGAGCGGTTCCGGCAAATCCTCGCTCGCGTTCGACACGATCTACGCCGAGGGCCAGCGCCGCTACGTCGAATCGCTGTCGGCATACGCGCGGCAATTCCTCGAACAACTGGAAAAGCCCGACGTTGACGCGGTCGAAGGGCTGTCGCCCGCGATTTCGATCGAGCAGAAAACGACTAGCCGCAGCCCGCGTTCGACCGTGGGCACCGTCACCGAGGTATACGATTACCTGCGCTTGCTCTTCTCTTCGGTCGGCCAGCCGCATTGCCATAACTGCGGGCGGCCTGTGTCACGCCAATCCACCGACCAGATCATCCAGAACATCAAGGATCTGCCTGAAGGCGAACGAGTGATGATCCTTGCGCCGATCGTCCGCGGGCGCAAAGGCGAGTTCAAAAAAGAACTGGAGAAGCTGCTGAAGAGCGGATTCACGCGCGCCCGCATTGACGGCGAGTTGCGCTCGCTCGACGAGGAGATCGCGCTGGACAAGCGCCGCAATCACACTATCGAGGTCGTGGTTGACCGCCTTTTGATCAAACCCGGCATCGCTCAACGGCTGGAAGAATCCGTGCGCGCCGCCACGAAATTGACCGACGGAGTCGTCGTCGTCTCGATCATTGACGGCGAGGAGCGGCTCTATTCTGAGCGGATGGCCTGTGTTGATTGCGGCATTTCGATCCCGCAACTGGAGCCGCGCTCGTTCTCATTCAACTCGGCCTATGGCGCGTGCAAGGAGTGTCACGGGCTGGGGACGAAGAATGAAGTGGACCCGGCGAAGATCGTGATTGACGATTCGATCCCGATCGGTGAGCTGCGTTTTGTCGGCGACGCCGACAAGGCGACCGACGCGTATCTGCGTGAAGCCCTGCTGGCCGTGGCGCGCCATTTTGGCTGCGGTCCTGAAATGACTTTCGCGCAATTCCCCAAAAAAGCGCGCGACGCGTTCTTCTTCGGATTGAAGGAGAAGGTCGAGTTCCGTTACGGCGACTACAAGTACAAGGCCGAATGGAAAGGAGCGACAACCTTTCTGCTCGACGCCATGAACCGGCGCGAGCCTGAGGAAGAATCCTCCGGGCTGGAATCGTTGATCTCGCCCATCACTTGCCGCGCGTGCGACGGCGCGCGATTGCAGCCCGAATCGCTGGCCGTGAAGATCAACGGGCGCTCCATCGCCGAATACGCCGCGATGTCGATCGTTGAATCACTGCGCGCTTTCGCCGAGGTCAGGCTGGCGCCACGCGAAGAGATCATCGCCGGGAGGATTTTGAAAGAAGTCCGCGACCGTTTGAGCTTCCTGCAATCGGTCGGATTGGGATACCTGGCGCTCGACCGCCCCGCGGCGTCGCTATCGGGCGGCGAAGGCCAACGAATCAGGTTGGCCACGCAAATCGGTTCGCAATTGCGCGGCGTGCTCTACGTGCTGGACGAGCCTTCAATCGGATTGCACCCGCGCGACAACGATCGGCTGCTCGACACTCTCGCTCAATTGCGCGACTTGGGCAACACAGTGCTCGTGGTCGAACACGATGAGGAGACGATCCGCCGCGCCGATTACGTAGTTGACCTCGGCCCGGGCGCGGGCACGCACGGCGGCGAGGTCGTGGCCATCGGAGCGCCCGACGACATCGCGCGCGCGCCCGAATCGGTCACGGGCCGTTACATCGCGGGCGACCTGAAGATCGAAATTCCGCCGCAACGCCGCTCGCCCAACGGGAAAGCCATCCTCGTGCGTGGCGCGGCCGAGCATAATCTGAAAGAGATTGACGCGTCATTTCCGTTGGGAGTCTTGACGGTGGTCACCGGCGTTTCCGGCTCCGGCAAATCAACGCTGGTCGAAGACATCTTGTACCGGGCAATCGCGCGGAAGCTCTACCGCAGTCTGTCCGAGCCGGGCGCGCACGCCGCAATCGAGGGGCTGGAGCACATAGATAAGATCATCGAGATCGATCAATCGCCGATCGGCCGCACGCCCCGGTCGAATCCGGCGACCTACACCGGATTGTTCACTCCGATCCGCGAACTTTATTCAATGCTCCCCGAAAGCCGCGAGCGCGGATACAAGCCGGGCCGCTTCTCGTTCAACGTCAAAGGCGGCCGCTGCGAAACCTGTCAGGGCGATGGGCTGAAACGCATCGAGATGAATTTCCTGCCCGACGTTTACGTTACGTGCGAAGTCTGCCGCGGGCGTCGGTACAACCGCGAGACGCTCGACGTGCGCTATCAGAGCAAGAACATCTCCGAACTGCTCGACACCACGGTTGAAGAAGCGTTGCCGTTGCTCGAAAACCACCCGCAGATCAAACAAAAACTGCAGACGCTTTACGAAGTCGGCCTCGGTTATATCAAACTCGGCCAATCGGCGACGACGCTTTCGGGCGGCGAAGCGCAGCGAATCAAGCTGGCCAAAGAGCTTTCGCGCCGCGCCACGGGCCGCACTGTTTACATCCTGGACGAGCCGACCACGGGTTTGCATTTCGAGGACGTGCGAAAGCTGCTGGACGTGCTGCAACGATTAGTCGACCTGGGCAACACCGTGATCATCATCGAGCACAACCTGGATGTGATTAAATCGGCCGATTGGGTGATTGACCTTGGACCTGAAGGCGGCGAAGGCGGCGGAAAGATTGTCGCCGAGGGGACGCCGGAAACAGTGGCAAAGAATAAGAAATCGTATACGGGGCAGGCGTTGAAATCTGTGCTGAACGGACACGGTTGAACTGTCAAATGCCAAAAGTTTGATCCAATCTTGAAGATTTCCGCTTCCATCATCGTCCGCAACGAAGAAGAGAATATCGCCGCCGTGTGCGAAACCGTAGCCTGGGCGGACGAGATCGTCATTGTTGATTCCGATTCGTACGACCGCACTGTCGAGATCGCCCGCCGCTACACCGACAAGGTCTTCAATCACCCGTTCCGCGGCTACAAGGACAAACACGAATTCGCCGACGCGCAAACGACCGGCGACTGGATTTTCTGGATTGACGCCGACGAGCGTGTGACGCCTGAATTGCGCGAAGCGGTTGAAAAACTGCGCGAGCGCGACCCCGACACGCTGCCCGATGGTTTCCACATTGCGCGTAGCGCGCGCTATTTGGGCCGATGGATCAGACACTCCGGCTGGTACCCCGATTACCAGATGCGGCTCTACCGCAAATCGGCGAGCTACTGGGACGGCGTGGCGCCGCACGAGACCGCTCGCGTGAACGGGCGGATTGAAACGCTGCCCGGCGAATTTCTTCATTACACCAAACGCAATTTGAGCGAACATCACCGCGTACTCGACGAATACACGACGCTGGCCGCCGAATATCACTACAAGCAGAACAAGCGTGTCCGCGCGATTGATCTATTCGTCCTGCCCATCGCCGCGTTCATCCGAACCTACGTTTTCAAGCAGGGCTTTCGCGACGGCGCTCCGGGATTGATCATCGCGATGTTCACGGCGTACAGTGTCTTCCTGAAATTCTCCAAAGTCTGGGAAAGAAACAACGTCAAACCAAAGGAGTAGATATGAGCCGATCCCGTAACAGCCGCAGGTCGTTTCTGAAGGCGGCCTCCGGCGTTGCAGCCTCCGCCTCGTTCATCAGTCTGATCCCGCGAGCGGACGCGCAAACCAAAAAATTCGATCCGAGCTTCGGAACAGCTACGCAAGCCGTCAAAGCGCTGCGGAGCGGCGTCATCTCTTCGCGCGAGCTGACCGATCACGTCTTCAAACGAATCAAGAAACACAACCCGAAGATCAACGCCTTCGTCACGCTGATCGAGGAACAGGCTATGGAACAGGCAAGAAAGGCCGACGAATTGACCGCGCGGAAGAAAGCCGCAGGCAAACTTCATGGGCTGCCCGTTGTGGTCAAGGATTCATTCGCCACCGCCGGCGTCAGAACCACCTGCGGGTCGAAACAGTTTGAGAAATACATTCCGAAAGAAGACGCCGTCGTGGCCGCGAGGCTCAAAGCATCGGGCGCGATCATCATCGGCAAGACCAACCTGCCCGAATTCGCCGGCGATTGGCAGTCGTATAACCAGGTCGCGGGCGTGACGAACAACCCGTGGGACGTGAGCCGCACGCCTGGCGGTTCGACCGGAGGCGGAGCGGCGGCTTTGGCGGCGGGCTTCGGCTTCCTGGAGATCGGCAGCGACATCGGCGGCTCAATCCGCATTCCGAGCCATTTCTGCGGCCTGTTCGGTCACAAGCCCACGCTCGATATCGTTCCGCTCGCAGGCCACATACCCCCGCCTCCAGGCGTGCTCGCCCCCGTTGAGTTGCCGGTCGCCGGGCCGCTTGCGCGCAGCGCGGAGGATTTACTGCTGGAGCTTGATGTCGTGGCGGGCCCGGCGTCGGAAGAGGGCGTCGCTTATCGCTGGACATTGCCCAGGCCTCGCAGGGTGAGGCTCAGCGAATACAAGATCGGCTTCGTGCTTGACGATCCGTTCTGCCCGGTTGATTCGGCGATGAAGGAGGTTCTGACAAACGCAACCGAATCGCTGCGGAAAAGCGGGGCGCAGCTGACCGAAGGATGGCCCAATGGCGTCAATCCGCAGGCCATGTACGACAACTACATGTTCTTGCTCTCGGCGATCCTCAACGCGGCGTTGCCCGAAGCCGCGATCAAAGAGATGTTGGGCGCGGTCGAAGGTGGAGTGAAAGACCCGTGGGTGTTGGGCGCCACGACGCGGCATCGCGATTGGGGGCGTCAAAACGAGATGCGTTACAGGGCGAGAGCCGTCTGGCGGGAGTATTTCAAAAGCTTCGACGCCTTTCTGCTCCCGGTCAATTTCGTCCCCGCGTTTCCGCACGACCACAAGAGCGACCTGTTCGCTCGCAAACTGATGACGGCCGGGGGCGAGCGCAGCTACGTTGATCAAAGCAAGTGGATCAGCTTTGCGACGCTGACTGGCTGCCCCGCGACGGTCGCGCCCGCAGGGCGAACCAAATCGGGCTTGCCTGTCGGGATTCAGATTGTGGGACCGTACCTGGAAGACGCGACGTCGATTGACATCGCCTTGAAGTTAGCGCAAACGGTAGGCGCCTTCACTCCCCCGCCGGGATACAACGACGTTTAAAGAATCGCGCCACGTAGTAACGAATAAATTCGTTACTACGTGGTTACTTTCCGAGGAGCCTTCACGTCACGTTGCGACGCCCAGAAACTATGAAAATCGGCGCGCGGTGTACCGTAGGTTGTCCAACCTGCGGAATGCTTCATAACCAAGCTGCTTGATGACAACTGAACGCTTCAATAACCAAGCCTCCGCAGGTTAGACAACCTACGGTACATTTTTCCGAGGAGCAATCTATGACAACGAGTTTTATTCGCCACATCGCCATTTCGCTATTCGCAGTGGCCGCTTTCTCTTTCACCGCATTATCGCAAGCGAAAGAGACGCCGCCGCAGGACCGCTTCGCCAAGCTCGACGCGATGCGCGTGCATTACCAGAGTTACGGCGCGGGCAAAAAAGCCGTCGTCTTCATCCACGGCTGGTCGTGCAACCTGAATTTCTGGAAAGCGAACATCCCGGCGTTCGTCAATCAAACGCGTGTAATCGCGATTGACCTGCCAGGTCACGGCGAGAGCGATAAGCCGCAGACAACTTATTCGATGGATCTGTTCGCGCGGGCGATTGACGCCGTGTTGCAGGACGCGAAGGTCGAACGCGCGACGCTCGTCGGCCATAGCATGGGCGCGCCGGTGATCCGCCAGTTCTATCGCAACTATCCAAACAAGACCCGCGCCCTGGTGATCGTTGACGGAAGCCTGCGCCCATTCGCCAACACGGAACAGATGAAGCAATTTATGGAGCCGTTCCGGGGACCGAACTACAAAGAGCACGCCGAGCGGATGATCGGATTCCTGTCGAATTCGGTGAAGGACAAAAAGACGCTGGAAGAGATCAGGACCGCGATGATGAGCACGCCGCAGCACGTGATGGTCGGCGCGATGGACGCGATAATGGATGAAGCGATCTGGAAGCAGGACAAAATCAACGCTCCCACGCTGGCCGTGATGGCGAAAAACCCTCAGTGGAACGATGAATATGAAAAATTCGTCCGCGAACTCGTCCCCGGCATTGATTATCAAACGTGGGAAGGCGTCAGCCATTTCCTGATGATGGACGAGCCGCAGAAATTCAACGATACAGTCCTCGCGTTCCTGAAGAAGAACAAGCTGATCAAATAAGCGATGAAGACCGTCATACTCTGCGGCGGACGCGGCACGCGTTTAGGCGAACACGGCGTCAGCGTTCCCAAAGCCCTGATAGAAATCGGTGGCCGTCCTGTGCTGTGGCACTTGATGAAGATCTACGCGCATCACGGGTTGAACGATTTCGTCCTCTGCCTGGGCTATCTGGGCGACACAATCAAACGCTACTTCCTCGAACACCACTGGCTCTATTCCGATTTCACGCTGGAGATGAGCGAGGCGGGCGATTACCGGTTGCGTAAGCATGGTTCAGTCAGCGAAGACTGGCGCGTTACGTTCGCCGACACCGGCCTCGACACCAATACCGGAGGCCGAGTCAAAGGGATTGAACATCAGGTCGGCGATGACGAGACGTTTTGCGTTACCTACGGCGACGGGCTGGCAAACGTTGATCTGCGCGGGCTTCTCGAATTCCATCGTTCGCACGGACGCATCGCCACGCTTACCGCCGTTCACCCGCGATCGAATTTCGGGTTGCTGAAACTCGACGATGGAGGCGCGGTGACGGAGTTTGAGGAGAAGCCGGTGATTACCGATTGGATCAATGGTGGTTTCTTCGTCTTCAACCGAAAGGTCTTCGATTACCTGGATGATGACTGCGTTCTCGAACGCGAGCCTTTCGAGCGTCTGGCGAAGGAGAGGCAATTGATCGCATATCAACACACGGGGTTCTGGAAGTGCATGGATACTTACAAGGACAACCTGGAATTCAATCAACTATGGGACGCCGGAGAGGCCGAATGGGAAGTGTGGCGAACGAAATGAGAAAAGTGGCGATTTTGATCTTCGACGAAGTTGAAGTCCTCGATTTTTGCGGGCCGTTTGAAGTCTTCGCGGTCGCGGGGCGAGGGATGGAACAGAAACCTTTCGATGTTTTCACCGTCTCCGAAAAATCCGGGCCGGTGATTGCGCGCAACGGATTGAGCGTCAACCCCCGCTATATGACCAGTGATTGCCCGCAAGCCGACATTCTGATAGTGCCCGGCGGCCTGGGCACGCGCCGTGAAATGCATAACCAGTCCTTGATTGATTGGATCAAGGAGGCCTCCGGCAAAGCGGAGATGACGCTGTCGGTTTGCACGGGATCGTTGCTGCTGGCGAAAGCCGGACTGCTCGACGGCGCCTCGGCCACCACCCACTGGGCGGCGATGGATTTACTGCGTGAAGTCGCGCCTCGCGCGACCATTCGCCCCAACAAACAGTTCGTTGACAACGGGCGGGTGATGACTTCGGCGGGCATCTCGGCGGGCATCGATCTGTCGCTTTACGCCGTCGGCAAATTGCTCGGCGAGGATATGGCGGCCGAGACCGCGCACTGGATGGAGTACAAACACTGGAAGGGTTCCGAGTACTGGCTCAATGAGTAATTCATTCTGGAAAAATCGCAACGCTTTCGTCACTGGCGCCGCGGGGTTCGTCGGCGCGCACGTCGCTCGAACGCTCGTCGAACAGGGCGCGCGCGTCGTCTGCCTGCAACGCGACGCCGTGCGCGCGAATCCGCTCGACATCTTCGACCTGCGCCGCCGCGTCACGGTCGTCAACGGCTCGGTCGAGGATTACAGCCTGATGGAGCGAATCATCACCGAATATGAAATCGAAGCCGTCTTCCATCTGGCCGCGCAGGCCATCGTCGGCGCCGCCAACCGCTCGCCGCTTTCGACATTCGAAGCCAACATTCGCGGCTCGTATTCGCTGCTCGAGGCCTGTCGCCGCGGTGAAACCGTCAAACGCGTGGTCGTCGCATCGAGCGACAAAGCCTACGGCTCGCACGATCAATTGCCTTACAGCGAAGATTATCCGCTGCTGGGGCTGTTCCCTTACGACGCCTCGAAGGCCTGCGCGGACATCATCGCGCGTTCGTTTGCGCATACCTATCGAACGCCCGTGGCCGTTTCGCGTTTCGCCAACATTTACGGCCCCGGCGATATGAATATGTCGCGCATCATTCCGGGCGCGATCATTTCGGTGTTGCGCGACGAGGCGCCAATCATCCGCAGCGACGGCACGCCCATCCGCGAATTCGTCTACGTTGACGACGTGGCGCGCGGTTACCTGCTGCTGGCCGAAAAGATTGACGAGGTAACCGGCGAAGCTTTCAATTTCGGCGCGGGCGAACCGGTACGGATACTCGACCTGGTCAACCGCATCATCAGGCTCGCGGGCAAAGAGGGCCAAATCGAACCGCGCGTGATGCTCGAACGGAAGATCGAGCGCGAAATTGACGCGCAGTACCTGTCGGCTGAGAAGGCCGAAGCGCGGTTAGGTTGGCGCGCGGAGATAGATTTGGATGAAGGATTGAAACGCGCGATTGAGTGGTATTGCGCGTTTTTGGATCAGGTTCAATAGCGTTGGCTCTGTCGCCGTGATTGCGTTAAAGTGCGGATATTGTGAGGTGAGTTATGCAAAACCCAGCTTATATCGAGAGTGTCTTCTATCCTGAGTCGGATGGTACCCCCATGGCCGAAACAGACGTGCATGCAAAACTCATGATCAATCTGTGGTTCGCGTTGGACAACTTTTTCCGCAACGATCCTCAGGTTTACGTCTCGCGGAATCTTTTCCTTTACTACGTTAAGGGTGACCCCAAGAAGAACATAGCTCCTGACGTCTTCCTCGTGCGCGGCGTTCCGAAAGGAGATCGGCGCGTTTACTTTCTTTGGGAAGAAGGCGTCGCGCCACAGGTAGTAATTGAACTATCATCAGAGCACACCTGGAAAGAGGACGTTTTCAGAAAGTTTCACGTCTACGAAAAGCTCGGCGTGAATGAGTATTTCATCTTCGATCCCACTTCCGACTATATCAAAGGCCCGCCCTTGATCGGCTTCCGGCTCGAAGATGGAGAGTATGTGGAGATGGAGATAAATGATGATCGTCTGCACAGCGATGAACTCGGACTCGATCTGGTCATCACTGGAAACACGCTGCGACTTCTCAATCCTCTTACCGGAAAGTTCCTTTCGACTCCTGACGAGGAAGCCGAGGCCAGGATGCGCGCTGAAGCCGAAGTTGAAAGGCTCCGCGCTGAAATCGAGCTTCTTAAACAAAGGTCTTAACCGGAAAACCTGACAACCCCAATAGGAGAGATTATGAGCCTATCCCGACGCGATCTGCTCAAAACCGGCGTGATGGCAGGCGCCGCGCTCATTACCAACAACACTCTCGCCGAACCGGCTCAAACCGCCGCTTCAAGACAGCCCATCCGCATAGGCGTTTCGACCTACTCGTACTGGCATTTCGACAAGGTCAAATACCCAATCGAAAAGGTCATCGAGAACGCCGCCCGGCTCGGCTTTGACGGTGTCGAGATTTTGCACCGCCAGATGGAGAGCGAAGAGAAGAAGTATCTGAACAACCTGAAACGAGCGGCCTTCTCGCTCGGTCTCGATCTCTTCTTTCTTTCTATCCATCAGAATTTCGTCTCGCCCGACAAAGCCAAACGGCAGCGGGACATTGACCACACGAAAAAATGCATTGATCTGGCGCATTATCTGGGCTGCCCCGCGATCCGTCTGAATTCGGGCCGGTGGGGCACGATCCCCGAATTTCAGAAGATGCTGGACGCAGGCGGGCAGGAAGCGCCGCTGCCCGGCTACACCGACGACGACGCGTTCAAATGGTGCATCGAGTCAATCAACGAATGCATCCCGCACGCCGAATCAGCCGGCGTGATCATGGCTCTGGAGAATCACTGGGGATTGACGACGAAGGTTGAAGGGTTGCTGCGGATTTACAAAGAAGTCAATTCTCCCTGGCTCGGCATCAACGCCGATACGGGCAATTTCTTCGGCGACCCTTATCCGCAACTGGAGAAGCTCGCCCCTCACGCGATCGTCGTGCAGGCCAAAACCTATTACGGCGGCGGCGTCTATTACACGCGCGACCTCGATTACAAACACATCGCGAAGATCTTGCGCGACGCCGGATTCAAAGGCTATGTCTCGCTTGAGATGGAAGGCAAAGAGGTGGCCGATACGGCGGTCCCGAAGAGTCTGAAAGTCCTGCGCGACGCGTTCGCGGCGTGAGGATCAAAGACCATTTTCCATTTGCCATATTACATTTTTCATTTGTCATTGCCGGAGCTTTGCCTCCCGCAATGACAAATGAAAAATGTAATATGGCAAATGGAAAATGATCCTCTATCCTCGATCCTCGACATTGTCGTTCAGGTAAAGCCTCTCGATCCGGTCAATCACGCTCTGGCGGTCGAACCGTTCGATCACGCTGGCGCGCGCGACGCTGCCAATCTTTTCACGCAGACGTTTGTCGGTCAGCAGCCTCGAAAGCGCGGCGATCAACGCCCACGCGTTATCCCGTTCGATAAGCAATCCGGTGATGCCGTCTTCAACAATCTCAGCCATTCCGCCGACGCGCGTCGCGACGACGGCGCACCCGGAGGCCATCGCTTCGACCAGGGCGAGCGAAAAGCCTTCGTCGTCCGAAGGCGCCGCGATGATATCGAAGCCGGTGAGCAGCGTGGGCAGGTCTTCGATATACCCGGTAAACCGCACCTGATTGCTGACGCGCAGTTCGTCCGCCATCCGTCGCAATTGGCTGAGGTAAGCTTCATCGTTGGGACCGGGTTCGCCCACGATCAAAAATTCGGCGTCGCTCCAGTAACGGTCCTTGATCAGATGCGCGGCGGCCTGGATGAACAGGTCCTGGCGTTTAAGCGGTGTGATCTGTCCGACGACGCCCACGGCCAGACGCTTCGTGACGCCGAGCCTGGCGCGCGCTTCTTCACGGCTCACACTGCCGAAGGCGCCGGCGTCAATCCAGTTCGGGATCGTGACGACGCGGTCGGCGAAATCGGGAAAAGATTCGATCAGGTTTTCGCGCACGCTGTCCGACACGGCAATCAACGCCCGCGCCTCGCCGATAGTCCAGGCGTATACCGGATTCGATTTGATCGGGTTGAAATGATGGCGCGTGATGAAAAATCCGACCGGGCTTCCCAGTCTGGATGCGATCCTCGCGGCCACCCCGCAATAGGTGTAATCGCGCGCGAGATGGGCGTGCAAAACGTCAATCCAGTTTTTGCGGATCACATTGGCGATGCTCTGCGCGCTGATCACGTCGAGCGCGTTGCGTAAGCCCAATTCGTACCAGCGGATCGGATAACCAGCGAGGATTCCAATCAGCGGGCTGTCGTGGCGCACGGCCAGATGCAATTCGTGCCCACGCTCGATCATCGCCCGCGTCAAATCAATGACGTGACGTTCGCCGCCGCCCAAGCTTTCTGCCGAACAAACCTGTAGAATCTTCATTACCCCCAAGTGCCCTTGATCGCTCTTGATTGCCTTCTGGGTTTCACCTTGCGGTCACTATGATTACCGTGACTTTAACGCAAGCCGACAAAGGATGCTATACGTGACAGTACTTGATCTGCCATTTCTCTTTTTCGCCATCTCCGCTTTTATCTTCGGATTGATCATTGGCAGTTTTCTAAATGTAGTGATTCACCGTACGCCACGCGGATTATCAATAGTGTTTCCCGGATCACATTGCGCGTTGTGCGACGCGCCGATTAGAGCCTTCGACAATGTCCCGCTCATCAGCTACGCGCTGCTCGGCGGGCGTTGCCGCTCGTGCCGGGCGCGAATCTCATTGACCTACCCGGCGGTCGAGTTGGTCGCCGGATTGATGTTTGTCGCGCTGATATTCAAAACCGGCCCGTCGTGGGAGGTTCTCCTTGAATTCGTTTTCGCCTGCGTGATGATCGCGCTGGTTTTCATTGACGCGCGACATTATATGCTGCCGAATGTCATCACCTATCCCGCGTTTGTCTTTGCGCTCGCCGCCGCGACCGCGCGCGCTGGATGGGGCAATCAGCCATCACTGACATTCGACATCTCCATCATTATCCCAGGCCTTCATTCGGAATTCTCCCCCTGGCGCGCGGCGCTGTTTGGCGGGTCGCTGCTGGCGTTGGCCGCGCCGGGGTTCCGGCTGCTCGACTCCCTGGACCCGCTCCTGTTCGGCAAATATTTCGATTGGGAAGAGACCGATGAAAACGAACCTGGGTACGCGTCGCTTCCAGCGCGCCCTGCTTCGATCAAAGACCAATCGAAGAAACCTGGCGCGCTGGAAGCGATGCGCGCTCAGGAACTTTCCGAGGAGATGGAGTCCGAACGTCGCTACAATCGCTCGATTTACGCGGCGATGATCCTGGGCGCAATCACGGCCGTCACGTGGGCGACGATGGTTATCTTCTATTCGGCGCCAAATCAGCAAGCTTACGAAGACGCGTATAGCGGCCTGCTGCGCGCAAGCGCCGGAGCGCTGATCGGCGGTGGGCTGATCTGGTGGATCCGCGCGGTCTACTTTCTCATACGCGGTGTTGAAGGGATAGGCCTGGGCGACGTGAAAATGATGTCGGTCGTAGGCGCCTTCACGGGCTGGATCGGGGCTTTAGGCGTCCTGCTGCTCGGTTCGATCATGGGCTCAATCGCCGGATTGATCTTCATTTACCTCAGCAAGCGGGGGTTGAAGACCCCGCTTCCCTTTGGAGCTTGCCTTGGCGTCGCGACGCTGATCGTGACGTTGACCTCTCTTAATTTCACCATACCGTAACCAAACAGGCCTTCTTGGTGTCTTTAAATCTGTAGGCGCCTGAATTGGGGCTGGCGTCTGCGCTTTTTTGCTTGGAGGTTGTTGGGAAATAACGGTCAGAGGGCATCATCAGAGAGAAACAGAATGAAACTGAGGCTTAGCAAAACACAACTTATCCTGACGGCGATTGGCGTCATCCTGGTCGGTGGAGTAGGAGGATATTTCCTTTGGGAACGCCGAGCCACATCTGAAGAATATATAACCGCAAAGATTGAACGAGGTAATATCCGCAATACGGTATCCGCCACCGGAACGCTGCAGGCGGTGACCACCGTCCAGGTCGGCAGCCAGGTTTCGGGCACGATTAAAGAGTTGTTCGCCGATTTCAATTCGATTGTGCGTAAAGGGCAATTGGTGGCGCAGCTCGATCCAAGGATCTTTGAAGCGCAACTCGCTTCACAGCGCGCCAATCTGGAACAGGCGCGCGCCAATTTGGCCGACGCGGAGGCGAAAGTGCTCGCCGCCAAAGCGACCATCGAGACCCAGCGCGCGGGCGTCTCGGGCGCCAACGCCAATCTCGCCGCGCTCAAGGCGCAACGCGACGATGCGCAGAGCCTGCTTCGACGCCAGGAGACTCTGGCCAAGAGCGGCCTGATTCCGGAACGTGATCTTGAATCGGCGCGAACCAATTACAACGCGGCTGAAGCGCGCCACAACCAGGCGGTCGCGCAACTCGATCAGGCGCGAGTGAGCGAGCGGGTGTCCGCAAGCTCCGGGCTTGCGCAAGCCGAGGCGCAAGTCAAACAGGCCAGGGCGCAGGTTCAACAGACCGAAGCGGCGCTGAAGTTGGCCGAAGTCAACCTGAGCCATACGACGATCACCTCGCCGATTGACGGCGTGGTCGTCTCTCGCAATGTTGACAAGGGCCAGACGGTCGCGGCCAGCCTTTCGGCGCCGACCCTCTTCACCATCGCCAACGATCTGACCCAGATGCAGGTGATCGCTAACATTGACCAGGCCGACATCGGCGTGATCAATCAGAGCAACCGAGTCAACTTCACAGTTGACGCCTTTCCGGGGTTGAGCTTCGGCGGAACAATCAACCAGATTCGGCTCAACCCGCAGAACGTTCAGAACGTCGTCACCTACAACGTGGTGATTGATGTCCGAAATCCCGACCTCAAACTTAAGCCCGGCATGACGGCGAACCTGACGATGACAATCGCCGAACGCCAGGACGCGCTCAAAATTCCCAACGCCGCGATGCGCTTCCGACCGCACGGCGTCACTCCGGAAAAACTGCGCGAGATGTTGCGCGGGGGAGCTGACACTCAAGCCGGGGGAGACGCCGGAAAAGGCGCGGGTAAAGACGCCGCGAAAGACGCTGTAGCGAAGGATTCTGGCGCGAAAGATGCAAACCAAAATGCTGGCAGAGGCGGCGACAGAATGTTCGCAAGAGACGCTGGCAGAGGCGGCGACAGAGCGGCCGGTAGAGGCTCCGACAGATCAGCCTGGAGAAATGCTGGCGGAGGCGGCGACAGAGCGGCATCGAGAGAGGCTGGCGCAAGTGAGCGCCGAGGCAATCGAGCGGAGGGTCAACAAAGAGAGCCTGATGGCGGCGAACGGCGGCGCGATTGGGCAGGCAGAGGCGGCGCCTCCAGACCGGATGGCGCAGGCGGAGGCTGGCGACGACGAGATCAGGCAGATAGAAGCGGCGCCTCCGGTTCTGATGGCGCAAGCGGAGGCTGGCGACGGCGAGATCGAGCGGACAGCGGAGGGCGCCC
>Ga0187894_10002851_pt1 | contig 20162 bp, 18 predicted proteins | sample GBC1701081metaG_FD_136650 | JGI IMG/M metagenome (GOLD analysis project Ga0187894, IMG submission 136650) | White microbial mat communities from a lava cave in the Kipuka Kanohina Cave System on the Island of Hawaii, USA - GBC170108-1 metaG ...
GCCGGAGCCGGAGCCGGAGTTGTAGCCGGAGTTGTAGCCGGGGTTGGAGCCGGGGTTGGAGCCGGAGTTGGAGCCGGAGTTGGAGTTGGAGCCGGCGCCGGTTGCGGGCGAACGGGCGTGGGATCAAAGGTCTGCAAAATCTCGAACTGGGTCATCTGCAAAGTGCTGAGAGCGAGCAATGGCCGCGCGAGAAAATCATCCGGCAAATCTTCGGGATGAAGCTGCTGTTCGATGTATTGCCCGATGCCCATCCGCCGCACGCGTTCGATGTCGCCGGGCTGCGGACCGAAACCGGCGCGATTGAGCATGTGCAAAATCTTCTGCTCTTCGGTCAATTGCGGAATGGAGGCCGCCGCGCGGCGGCTGCGCGTGGGCGCATCCGAGACTTTCGCGGGCAGCGGGATCAAGCGTTCATTGGCGAACGCGGCGCCGGACAGATTGGGCTTGAGCGGAGCCACGGCCGACGGCGCCGGCGCCAGTGGATTGCCCGGCGCTCCCGGCATCGCGGCCAATAGACCGCGCAAACGCGTCTGTTGATCGGGATTGAGCGACGGCGCCAGCTCTTCCAGCAACGACCGCCTCTCGCGATCGATCTGCCCGCGCAACTCATTATGGTTCGGGCTCCCCGGAGCAGACTGGCTCATCTGCCGCAACAGGCCGTCAATGCGCGGCCGCCGCTTGCCGATCAAATCCGCGAGTTTCGACGTTTGCTCCGGCGTGAGCTGCAGCGCGTTGGTCATGTCGGCGATGACGCGCGATTCGTCGAATGGCGGTTGTTGTTGCGCCGCAAACGGAATTGCAAGGACAAGCGCGAGCGTAAGCCCGCCAGTCAGAAGAAACAGAAAACGAACGCGAGAACTCGTAAACATGCTCATCTCAGTTTCCTTCGCAAAAGTTGTTGTCGTGGAGGTTGCGCCATCATACCACTAACATTGGCCTGACGGATTGTTTTTCCGTTCGATGTGGCTATCATCAGTGCGCCAAAGACAGCATCGTCGGCCTGCCAAAGACAGCATGCCAAAGACAGCATGCCAAAGACAGCATGATGGATACTCATAATCGTTCGGAACAACCAGGAGGATCGCCGTGACAGAGGTTTATGGTGTTTTTGAAGGTGGCGGAGTACGCGGTACCGCGTTGGTGGGCGCGGTCGCGGCGGCGGAAAAGAAAGGGATCGGCTTTCGCGCGGTGGCCGGGACTTCGGCCGGCGCCATCGTCGCGTCGTTGATCGCCGCCGGTTACAAAGCCGAAGAGATGCGGACGCTGTTGACCGGGACCGATTTCAAGACGTTCATGGACCCGGTCTCGCGCATCCCGCTGTGGCGGCGTTACGCGGCCTGGCGGCGGCTCGGGCTTTACAAAGGCGATGAATTTCACCGCTGGATCGCCGAGAAGATTTCGATCAAGTTGACGAAGCGGCGGCACGACTCGCCGACCTTCGAGAAACTGCCGATCCCGTTGACGGTGATCGCCGCCGACATCGTGCGCCAACAGGTCAAGGTCTTCAGCCGCCGCCGCACGCCTGATGTCGCCGTGGCCGACGCCGTGCGGATGTCCATGAGCATCCCTCTTTTCTTCTGCCCCGTGCGATTGGGCGAGGAAGTCATCGTTGACGGCGGCGTGTTGAGCAACTTCCCGGCGTGGGCGTTTGAAGAAGAACGCAAAACCGCGCCGCTGCCGATTCTGGGATTCCGGCTGCAACCGGACGATGCGCCGCAACAGAAGATTCGCTCGCCGTGGGCGTTGATCAAGGCCCTGACCGACACCGTCATCCGGGCCAACATCCCGCTGCAGATCGGCCACGTAGGCGGTTTGCACGTGATTGACCTGCCGACGCTCGGCGTGCGCACGACTGATTTCAACCTGGAAGAGAAGAGGAAGGATGATCTCTACCAGGTGGGCCATTTGGCGGCCCTGGCGGCGTTGGCCGAGATCATCCCCAGCTTTGCGACCGCCGGCGCTGGATCGGATGAAACAAAACCCGGGGGTGGCCCCCGCAGGATTACGCAGGAGCGCCCGGACGTGATGATGAGGGCATCGGATAAAACGGAGTCCGGGGGCAGACCCCGCGGAGTTGTTTTAGGCGAGAATACGCGCCGTATCCGAGAAGAAAGATTTACGGCGCCTGCGCCTGTCGGCGCCGGAGGCGCATCCCAAGCGGCCGGCGACAATCCCTTCAACTTTGTCGGGCGGGTCAATCGCGTCGAAGATTTCTTCGACCGCGATTACGAGCGAGAATCGTTGCGCAGTTATCTGGCCAATGGGATGTGTTGCCAGATCGTCGGGCCGCGCCGCATCGGCAAATCTTCGCTGCTCTATCATCTGCCCGGCTTCGCGCGCGAGTGGGGAATGAAACTAGCCATTGCCTATCTGGATTTGCACAACCCGCATAGCCACACGGTCAGAGGGTTGTTGGAGATGATCGGGCAGCAGTGGCAATGCGCCGCTCCGCTCGGCTCGATGACCGACTTGGAAGAGCAGATCAAAGTGATCAACGCGCGCGGCGCGCGGCCCGTGCTCTGTCTGGACGAGTTCAACGAGCTGGCGCACCGCCCCGAACAGTTCAGCTCCGATTTCTTCCTCGACCTGCGCGGGCTGGCGCAGGAGGGAATGACCATTCTGACGACGGCTCGCAAGCCGTTGTCCGAACTCGTGCCGAGCCACACGCCCGCGTCGCCGTTCTTCAACCTCTTCCCGATCCTGCGGCTCGGGCCGTTTCCGGAAAAAGACGCCGAGGATTTCGTCACGCTGAGCCGCGCGGGCGTCCCGCCGTTCACGCCGGAAGAGAAGCGGGCGATCCTGGAATTCGCCAAGGGGTATCCGGCGGCGTTGCAGACCGCCTGCTTCCACGTCTTGCAGGCGAAACGCGGCGGCGCGAGTCTGTCCGACGCGATGGCCAGGGCCGAAGATGAGATGAATACCAATCCGGGCGGTGTTTGAATCGAAGTAACTATTGCAGCCCCGCTGGGACGAAGAGAACCACCGCGGTTACGAATCGAGATCGGAAGGGCGTGTTATGGCAGATTACATCCGTTGGTCGCTCCGACAATTTTATCTGATCCTCTTTTGGCCGACGCGGTTCGAGCGTGAGGTCGAAAGCGACATAGGAGATGGGCAGAAACTGCAGCGCATTGAACGGCTGCGCTATTTGATGAAGCTGCTTCCCTGGATCATTGCGCTGGCGGTGATCGGCAACCTTATCGCTGGCGTTATCTGCGAAGCGTATGGATTAGACTTCAACCGGGTTAGATCCTGGGTTGGAGTGGCGCTTGGAGTGGCGTTTGGAATGGCGGGTGGGGTGGCGTTTGGAGTGGCGCGTAACGTATCGTTTGGAGTGGCGGGTGGAGTGGCGTTTGGAATGGCGGGTGGAGTGGCGTTTGGCGTGGCGCGTGGAGTGGCGGGTAGAGTGGCGGGCGACGTGACGACTGATGTGGTAATTGACGAGATGTTTTACGTGGCGTTTGTGGCGTTTGGCATGCCGGTTGGAGTGGCGGTTGGAGTGACGTTTGGCGTGGTGTTTGCGGTGGCTGCAGTGGAGGAGGGCGTGGCGAGTGGAGTGAAGTTTGGAGTGGCGGAAGGCATGGCGTTTGGATTGGGGAGTGGCGTGATAGTTGGCGTGGGGGTTGGCGTGGCGTTTATGGCCTTTGTCGTGGCGTCTGGAGTGGCGTCTGGAGTGGCGTCTGGAGTGGCGGAAGTCGTGGTGGTTGGCGTGGTGGTTGGCGTGGTGTTTGGCGTGTCGTGTGGCATGGGGGGTGGCGTGACGTCCCCACTGGCTTGGTTGATAACGTATTTTCGACTGGCGTCGTATCCGCTCGATTTTGCTATAACTACCGCCGCCTACCTCGTTGCCAGGAGAAGTCCGCAATCCTCCTTCCGCGTCTGGCGATGGTGCCCGGTGGCTTGGAATGAAGTGATCTGGTTGCCGCTGCCATTTGTCGGAAGACTGCTGGTCCTGATGGTGTGGCAGAACAGGGAGGAGGCATTCAAGCAGATTGCTTTCGTGGCCGCCGAACGTCCACTGCAAAAGCGCGCGGCCATCAAAGCGATGGCTGAAATAGCCATCAATGACGTGCAGGCGAAATCGGTGGCGGAAGTGGCGTATGTGACTGAGAGGTTGATGTGGGCTACTGCCGCGCCCGCCGATCTGCCCGATGAGTTAGCGGCCTGCCTGCCTCGTTTCGCCCAGGTGTCGCAACACGCGGGGCAATACCTGGAACTCCATAACGCCTTCCGCAAGGGCCAGGCGCTTGAAGCGGCGGTAGACAATGTCGTCAATTTACAAAAGAGCCTGATCGTTTCGCGCGGTAAAAATGCGCCGCGTTTGCTGCGGGCCGCCAATTTATGGTGTGACCTATTGCAGAGTGAGTTGAAAACCTTCCGAGCGCAGACGAAAGCCGAGCGCACGATTCCCAATCCCTTCGTCTTCGGCCAACCCGTCAACGAAACCCCGAACAACGTTTTCGCCGGGAGGCGCGACATCGCGGAGCAGATCGAAGAGAGCCTGCTCGGCGCCTCGCAAACGCCGATGCTGTTGCTGCACGGGCCGCGGCGCATGGGCAAGACGAGCATCCTGAAACAACTGCCTCGGCTGCTCGGCCCCGATTTCGCGCCCGCGCTGCTCGATCTGGAAAAAAAGGCCGCGCGCGAAGACGAGTCGTCGCTGCTGCTCTATTTCTCACGAGCCGTGAGCGAAGGCTTGCGTCGCCGCCATGTGGCCGTGGAGCCGCTGACGGAAAAAAGGTTTACGCGCGGCGGCCCGTATCGCGCCTTCGATAACTGGCTGGACGGCGTCGAGCGGGAGATGCCGCCGCGTATGCGCGCGCTGTTGTGTCTGGACGAGTACGAGAGCTTGCAATCGGCGTTGGCTGCGGGATGGGGCGGAGATTTTCTGGACACGATGCGCAACCTGCTGCAGCACCGTCAGCGGTTGGTGTTGATGTTCACCGGCGCGCATACCTTCGCCGAACTGGGCCACGAATGGACGGGCCGTTTCATCAGCGCGCGCCGCGTGCGGGTCAGCTTTCTCACGCGCGATGAGTTGATCCCGCTGCTGACCGAGCCGATCCCCGAATTCGATATGCGTTATGCCGACGACGGAGCGCTGGAGCGGATCATCGCAACCACGAACGGCCAGCCGTTCCTGACGCAGGCCATCGCATTCGAGCTGGTGCAATTCCTGAACAGCGAGAAGCGTAAACTGGCGACCCTGGCCGATGTCGAAACAGCGATCACCCGCGCGATGGAGAGCGGCGGCGAATATTTCGCCAATGTCTGGAGCGACACCGGCGAGGAAGGGCGGGCGATCCTGCTGGCGATTGCGGAAGGCAAGACGCCGCCTGATTTCCCCTCCGCCGAAAACCGGTTGCGCGATCACGATCTGCTCAATGGCGCCGGTCAATTCGCCGTGCCTATGGTGGAGAGATGGGTCAGAGAAAAAGCGTCAGTAACTACTCGGCCCTGGAAGCGTTCACGGGAGAAAGCCTGAAGAGAGAGTACGGAAAAGACGGAAATAACGGAACAAACGGAAACATGTGATAGTGTGTATGCGACCAAGTTATGCGGACTTTTCAAAGTAACCAAAGCGAAGATCAACAGGAAGACAGCCGCGACGGCTCACGTGAGCTGTCACGTGAGCCGTTACATGATGAGGATTCGGATAGCAGGTTGTACGCGTTTGCTCCGCTCGACCGGTACACATTCAAACAACGGTTGATCATCCGACTCGCCGGATTGGCGCTCTACTGGCTGATCCGCGCCATCAGCGCGACGTTGAAATTCGAAGTCGTGGGATGGGAGCATCACACCGACCGTGAGCCGCTGGTTTACTGCTTCTGGCACAACCGGATTCCGATAGCGACTTATTTCTGGCGCCATCGAGGCATCGTCGTGATGTCGTCGCGCAGCTTCGATTCGGAATACATCGCGCGGTTCATTCAGCGGTTCGGTTACGGGACGGCGAAGGGCAGCTCGACGCGCGGCGCGCTGGCGGGATTGATTCAAATGATCCGGGCGGTCCGGTCGGGCAAGAGCGCGGCGTTCACGGTTGACGGGCCGAGCGGGCCGATTTACGTGGCCAAGCCCGGAGCCTTGCTGCTGGCGAAGAAATCGGGCGCGGCGATCCTGCCGTTCTCGATCTCGCTCGACCGCTGCTGGCGGTTGCGGAGCTGGGACCGGATCGAGATTCCCAAGCCGTTCGCGCGCGCCTTCGTCGTCATCGGCGAGCGGATAAAGGTGAAAGACGCGGATGACGAAGCCGAGCAGTCGCGGTTCCAGCGCGCGCTCGATGATTTGCGCGAACGCAGCGACGCGCTTGCCGGAAGCCGTTCTTGACAGCCCCGGAGGCCAAACTTAGAATCGCCGTTCGATTCCGGCACATCTATTTCAACGCCCTGGGAGCGCACGCGGCCTCGCGTGCGTGGGCAGTCGGTCCTTCAATTTGGTTGAAACCGCGCACGCGAGGCCGCGTGCGCTCCCAGGGCGTTCAAGGAGAAAATAATTTGTACAGCGAAGAATTGTCAGGACAGGCAGCCGCGCCGAGACCCGCGCCGATGGCGCGCACGATAGCCGCCACCGTGGCGGCTTTCATCGTGCCCGGTCTCGGTCATCTGCTTTTGGGCAAGGTGGCGCGCGGCGTGATCATCGGCGCGGTCATCATAGTGATGTTCGCGCTCGGTTTTGTGATGGAGGGCCATCTTTATAAGCCTGATCCGAACGAATGGCTGACCTGGTTCTTCAGCTTTCTGGACGCCGGGATGGGGCTGCCTTATCTCATTTGCGCGTTGGCCGACTGGGGAGTTCAGATCACGCCGGAACAGGCGGCGAAGGTCACGTTTGAATACGGAAACACATTTCTGTGTGTTGCGGGCGCGTTGAACATGCTGGCGGCGATGGACGCTTACGACATCGGGGTTGGGAGGAAGGCATGACACATTTTCTGGCTCTGGTTCTGTTCAGCCTGCTGGTCTCGGTAGCCTTCGCCGCGCTCTCCGCCGAACATCACACCACGCCGGAGCGCGTCAAATACGGCGCGAAGGTTTTCGGCTATTTTGTGGGCGTGGGATTTCTGATCGCGTGGGCGCTCTATTTCCTGCCGATCTGAAAAGCGCCGCGGTAAGAAGCAAAAAGGGCAAAATACAGTACCGCGCGCGTGAGCAAGCGGCGCATCACGCAGCCAACCGCTTGCTCACGCGCGCGGTACTGTATTTTGCCCTTTTTGCTTCCATCCGCCGTCGTCGTCATAATGCCTCTCGCGAGGCTGTGTGCAGCGGTCGAAAAGTTTGTGTTGATGACCGATTCGGCGCCGAAGATTCCTTCCGCGCCGTTTCAGATTGTGGGGTGTAGTCATGGAAGTCATGGACGGATTAACGATTAAGGTTGCGCTGGCGATAGGCGCGGTGTTGCTGATCGGGGTTCTATGGCTGGTGTGGAAGTTTTTCACCAAACTGTTCAAGCACGTGATCATCATGCTGCTCATCGGCGGGGCCGGCTCGGCTTTTTATTACTACCGCTCGCTCCCGCCCCCGCCTCCGGCTTACATCGGCAAACATGCTTATATGAAAGAGAACGGAGTTTACATCGGCGTGGTTGAAGGGCAGGGAGACGACAACCGGCGCGGCCCGGTCTGGATCGTTCGCCCGGTTGGAGGCTATCCGCAGAAATACGCCAAATCGCGCGTGACGTTGAAAGATAAAATGGAGCTTAAACCGGAGCAGACCCCGGCTCCATCTCCCGAAAGCAAACCGGCCGCGAGCAAAGTTGAGAAGAAGAAGTAGTAGTGGCTGGAGCAGCGTGGCGCGCTGTGTGACTGATTTGGTAATTCAGACCGGCCTCGTTTAGACTGATCGCTTAAATTGCCACATCGTAAGCGCGCCTGATTCTTACCGGAGAATAGTATGTCTCAATCTTCACCCAAAATTCCCGGCAATATGGAAGAGGTGATCGCCGAAGTCGAAACCTATATGGAGACTTTGGTGACGGAGGACGATGAGCCTGTGGACAACATCTATTCCGATATTCAACGGCGATTGTTGGTTGAGCCGCTGCGTAGTTCATGGCGGCCACTCGACGAGAATGGGAGACCGCGCAAGTATCTGGCTTGTACTGACGTTGGCGTCTTCTATGCGTTGCGGCAGGCGCCCATAGTGCCTGATGTGTTGCTCAGCATGGATGTCGAATCGCCGGAGGAGTTCTGGCTTAAGAAGCACCGGTCTTATTTCACATGGGAGTATGGCAAGGTCCCGGATGTGGTTATTGAGGTCGTCTCCAATCGCGCCAATCGCGAAGGAGGCGAGACGGGCGGCAAGTTGCGTGATTACGCCGTTATTGGAATCCCGTACTATGTGGTCTTCGATCCGGGCAAGTTTCTCAGTGACGATACGCTGCGCATATTCAAGCTGGATGCGCGGCGTTATGTCGCTTATTACGAGAGTTACTTCCCTGAAGTGGAGTTGGGGCTGACATTGTGGGAGGGCAGTTACGAAGACAGCCGGCCTATAACATGGCTTCGCTGGCGCAATGCGCAAGGCGATCTGATTGCAACCGGCGCCGAACGAGCCACCCGCGAAGCCGAACGCGCGGCGTTGCTGGCCGAAAAATTGCGCGAGTTGGGTGTTGACCCGGACTCGCTTTCGCCTGGCCGGGAGTGAGGGAAGTAGCGAGAGCTTTATGCCATTGCACGAAACAGACGCCTTTGTGCTGCGAACCTTCACAATCAAAGAAGCGGACAAGGTCTGCGTCTTCTTCACGCGCGAATCCGGCAAATTGCGCGGCGTGGCGCACGGCGCGCGCCGGTTGAAGAGCCGATTCGGCGCGAGCCTGGAGCCTTTCACCGAAGTCTCGCTGGTCTATTTTCAGAAAGAACATAAGGAACTGGTCTCGGTCTCGAATTGTGAAATCATCAACTCGCAATTCGTCGAGGGAATGAGCAGCGAGATGTTGGGCGCGATGCATTACCTGGCCGAGCTGGTGATCGAGTTCGTTCCCGATCACGAGCCCAACGAACGGGTCTACCGCCTCATCTCCGCGACGCTCGAATCGTTGCGGCGGATTGGCGCGCCGGAGCTTGTGGACGCGCCTCCGGATGCAAAGGATCGCAATGAGAAATTGCCCGCGATTGCTCGTTATTTTGAAATCTGGATGCTGAAGCTCGCCGGATTTTTCCCTCATTGGAAAAATTGCGGGGTGTGCGAGAAGGATTTGGCGGGCCAGGCCACGGTCTGGTTGACGACCGAAGGCATCCCGCAGTGTTCGGCCTGCAGCGGCGCGCGCGGCGAAGAGTTGAGGCCGCTTGTCTGGCGGACGATCCAGGAGGTTATGACGCAATCTCCGGCGAAGTTTCTGTCATCCCCCCGCGATGCGCGTTCGATCGCTCAGGTCGGCAATCTGGCGGCGCGATTGATCACTCGCGTCCTCGAACGCGAATTGAAGTCCTATGAAGTCCTGGACCGGTTGAGGCCGGTCGAATACACAGTCACATAACACAAATGTCTTAAGGAGCGATGAATTACCGATGAGCAAAAAGTACGTATATTTATTTGCCGATGGTCAGGCCGAGGGCACGGGCAAGATGAAAGATCTGCTCGGCGGCAAAGGCGCGGGGTTGGCCGAAATGACCAACGCCGGTCTGCCCGTCCCGCCGGGTTTCACCATTACGACCGAAGCCTGCACGGCCTATTACACGACAGGAGAAAAATTCCCCGAAGGGATGTGGGAGGAGGCGCTGGCCGCTCTGGCGAAAGTCGAACAGACGACCGGCAAGAAATTCGGCGGCGCGGAAAACCCGCTGCTCGTGTCGGTGCGTTCCGGCGCGAAATTTTCGATGCCGGGAATGATGGACACCGTTCTGAATCTTGGCTTGAACAATGAAACGCGCGGCGCCCTGGCGCAGCTCACCGGCAACGAGCGATTTTCTTATGACGCCTACCGCCGTTTTATTCAGCTCTTCGGCAAGATCGTGCTGGGCATCGATTCCGAAAAGTTCGAGCACAAATTTGATGAACACAAAAAGAGACTCGGCGTGACCGAAGACACTCAGGTCGGCGCCGAATCCCTCGCCGAGTTGATCGAAGATTACAAAGCGATCGTCAAGAAAGAGACGGGCAAGGATTTTCCGACCGACCCGCTCGAACAGTTGCAATACGCGATCAAGGCCGTCTTCGCGTCGTGGAACGGACGCCGCGCCAAAGATTATCGCCGCATCAACAAGATCGCCGATGACCTCGGCACCGCGGTCAACGTGCAGATGATGGTCTTCGGCAATATGGGCGAAGATTCAGGCACCGGCGTGGCCTTCACCCGCGACGTTTCGACCGGCGAGAAGGTGCTTTACGGCGAATACCTGCAGAACGCGCAGGGCGAAGACGTGGTCGCAGGCATCCGCACGCCGAAGAAGATTGCGCAGCTTCACGTCGAAATGCCCGAGATGTACAACCAGTTCACGCAAGTCGCCGAGCGGTTGGAGAAGCATTATAAGGATGTTCAGGACATGGAGTTCACAATCGAGCGCGGCAAGCTCTACATGCTCCAGACGCGCAACGCCAAGCGCACCGGCGCGGCCGCGGTCCGCGTCGCGGTCGAGATGGTCAACGAAGGCGTGATTGACAAGGCCACCGCCATTCAACGCGTCGAACCCGCGCAGCTCGACCAGTTGCTGCATCCGATGATCGATCCGAAAGCGCCGGTCGAAGTCATCGCCGTCGGGTTGCCCGCCAGTCCCGGCGCAGCTTCGGGCAAAGTGGTGTTCGATCCGGATCACGCCGAAGAGGAGGCCAAGAACGGCCGGAAGGTGATCCTGGTCCGAGTCGAGACCTCGCCGGAAGACTTCCACGGAATGGTCGCGGCGCAGGCGATCCTGACCGCGCGCGGCGGTATGACGTCGCACGCCGCGGTCGTGGCTCGCGGCATGGGCAAATGCTGCGTGGCGGGCTGTGGCGACGCTCAGATCGATTACTCCGCCAAACAGTTCACCGCGGGCGGCGTGACGGTCAAAGAGGGCGAATGGATCACGCTCGACGGATCGACCGGGCGCGTGATCCTCGGCCAGGTCGCGCTGATCGATCCCGAAGTCAGCGGCCATTTCAAAACGTTGATGGAGTGGGTCAATGAATTCCGCAAACTCGGCGTGCGCGCCAACTCCGACACGCCGCACGATTCAGAGGTTGCGCGCGGCTTCGGCGCCGAAGGCATCGGGCTATGCCGCACCGAGCATATGTTCTTCGAAGGCGACCGCATCGACAGCGTGCGCCAGATGATCCTGTCGTCGGGTGATTACAAAGCCCTCGAAGCGCAGCTCAACTCGGCGCAGGCCGATTCTGAAAAGGCTTCGGGCGACAAGAAGACGGAAGCCAAGAAGCGCGTCAAGGAGATCGAGAAGAAGATCAAACGTCCGAGCGAGCTGTATCACGGCGCGCTGGCCTCGTTGCTGGAATTGCAACGTGAAGACTTCGCCGGCATCTTCCGCGCGATGAATGGGTACCCGGTGACGATCCGCACGCTCGATCCGCCGCTTCACGAATTCGTCCCGCACGACGACAAGACGCTCAAGGAATTGGCCAAGAAGATCAAGATGAACTTCAAGGAAGCCAAAGCCCGCGTCGCGCAATTGCACGAATTCAACCCGATGCTCGGCCATCGCGGCTGCCGCCTCGGCATCGTTTACCCCGAAATCACCGAGATGCAGGCGCGCGCGATCTTCGAAGCCGCCGTCAAGGTCAAACGCGAAGGCGTGGTCGTCAAGCCGGAGATCATGATCCCACTGGTCGCCAACGTGAACGAACTGAAGCTGCAAGCCGATGCCGTCCGCCGCGTCGCCGGCGAAGTCTTCGAGCGCGAAGGCGAGTCGGTCGAGTATTTGGTCGGCACGATGATCGAACTGCCGCGCGCGGCCTTAACCGCCAATCGCATCGCCGAGGTTGCCGAATTTTTCAGCTTCGGCACGAACGACCTGACGCAGACCGCGATGGGGTTGAGCCGGGACGATTCCGGCCGCTTCCTGCCGTTTTATGTCGAGAAGAAGATCTTCCCCGACGATCCCTTCCAGACGCTCGACCAGGAAGGCGTCGGCCAGCTTCTCGAAATCGGCGTCCAGCGCGGACGTTCGACGCGCCACGACCTGAAGATCGGCATCTGCGGCGAACACGGCGGCGATCCCGAATCGGTGATCTTCTGCCACAAGGCCGGATTGAATTATGTGAGCTGTTCGCCCTATCGCGTGCCAATCGCGTTGCTGGCCGCGGCGCATGCGGCGCTGGCCGATCAGGTGGGCGCGAGTGCGGCGGCGACGACGGCGTAGCGTTTGGCCGAAAAGCGGCTCCGCGAATTTAATTTGGCGGGTGTAGAATGCGGGTTGAGGAATTTAATTCTTCAACCCGCATTCGCGCTTTTTGACCGTTTTCGATTAAGGGGGAAGCAATGGTCTCGATAAAAGGAGTGTTTCAAAATGGTGTGGCCAAGCCAATAGATGTTGTTGAAGGCCGCGACGGACAGTATGTGATCATCACTTTTCTCGAAGAGAAAGAAGCTCCTCAAAAACTCGCTCCAGAACAAGATAACGAATGGGACGTGTTATTGAAGCTGATTGAGGAATGCAGTATGAACACTGGCGTCGGTGACTTGGCTCATCAACACGATCATTATTTATACGGAACTACCAAAAGAGAAGAGTAATGAAGAAAGTCTTCGTAGACACTGCGGCCTGGGTTGCGCTGATAAACGAGGATGACGATTTGCACACGAAAGCTTACGAAGTTTTAGAACATTTGCGACAGCAAAAGGCGCGCTTGTTGACGACAGAGTTCGTGTTACTGGAAGTTGCCGATGCATTCTGCTCGCCCCCGTTTCGCGGGAGGGCTATCGCCTATTTGAATGGGTTGCGGCGGATGAAGCAATTGCGAATTGTTTCGGTTAGCCAAGACCTGCTGAATGATGCATGGGCTTTGTTCTGCCAGCGTCCTGATAAAGGATGGGGGCTGACCGATTGCACAAGTTTTGTGACAATGACTCAAGAACAGATTGTCGAAGCCTTTACTTCAGATCATCACTTCGAGCAGTGCGGCTTTGTCAAATTGATGTAGTATCCTTGGAGAATTGGGAATGTTTGTCGCCGACACAATCAACTTCCGGGAGATCGTGATGAAAGAGCCTCTGCCATTGACCACGATTCAGAATGCCGTGATTGATTTTCTGCGTGGGCGCGATGATGTTGTTTTGTTCGGCGCGCAGGCCGTGAACGTCTACGTCAACGAACCGCGCGCAACGCAGGATGTGGATTTAATGTCCACACGAGCCGCGGATTTGGCGGAGGAGTTACGCGCTCATCTAAGCCAACTCTTTCACATTGCCGCGCGCGTGCGCGAGGTCAAAGACGGGCTGGGGTATCGTATCTTTCAGTTGCAAAAGGCCGGCAACCGTTATCTAGTGGATGTCAGATCAGTTACTTCGTTCCCGCAAAGGCAGAGTATTGACGATGTGCAGGTATTGGCGCCCGCCGAACTGCTTGCCAGCAAGGTAATCTCCTATCATCAACGTCGCGGCAAACCGAAATCGGGTACGGATTGGCGCGATTTAGCGTTGCTGTTGCTGACCTTCCCCGAACTCAAATGTGATCCGGGACCTGTCACTGACAGCTTAAAGGCCGCGGGCGTGGATCAGACAATACTGGAAGTCTGGAAGGAATTGGTCTCGCAGGAAATAAAACCGGAAACCGAAGATGACGAGTTCTGATTTTCATCGCACAATCGTAATCGCCGGAACCTCCTCCGACTCAGGCAAGACAACTTTGCTTTGCGATTTGCTGCGCGAGCTGTCGCGCGGCGAAAGCTGGGAAGCGATCAAGCTCACGCGCGGCCATTACCGTTCGTGCGGCAAAGATCCGCACGCTTGCTGCGTCAGCCACCTGTTAAGCGATCAACCGGCGATTCGCTCAGGCCGCGACGAGACCTACGCTTTCGGCAAAGACACCGGGCGATATTGGGATGCGGGCGCGAGCAATGTTCATTGGGTGATTGTGACTGACAATCAGGTCGAACGGGGAATCGGGCAGGCTCTTGCGCGTGTGAAATCCGATCGCGTGTTAATCGAAGGCACGAGTGTGTTGAAGTTCATCAACCCCGATTTTGCCGTAATGACGGCGCGCGCCGATCAACTGAATGAGATGAAGATCAAACCGTCGGCGCGGCGCGCTTTGTCGCAAGGTTTAGTTGACGCGGTCTATCTTTTCAGCGGGCTTTTCGGAGAGGCCGGCGCCGGCGACAGCGCAGTCATTAAAGATTCACTCCCACCGGAATTGGCCGGCGCGGCGCCACTCTACACCAATCGTGAGCTGCCACAGTTGACCAGCCGGATTCGCCAATCCCACTCAGTGCGCGGTTAAACAGCCTTCAATCAACCTTTTCAACTCTTCAATCTCGACCGGCTTGCTGATGTATTCCGAGCCGCCCGCCTCGGTCGCCTGCCGGCGAATCTCGTCACTATCGTGAGCTGAAACGATGATAATCGGCAGCCGCTCAAACTTCTCGTCCCTGCGGATCTCGCGTGTCGCCTGCAGGCCGTCGATCACCGGCAACGTAACATCCATCAAGACCAGGTCCGGGTTTTCCCGCCGGACGGCTTCGATAGCCTGTTGTCCGTCTTCAGCTTCGATTACCTCGAATCCGGTGTGTTTGAGGATCAGTTTTAGCGCGATGCGGTTTTCCTCGAAGTCTTCGGCGATCAAAATGCGCGGCTTTTTTTCTGTCATAGGTCATAGCTAGCCCGTGGAAATGCGATTGTATCGTCGTAGTCATTTTTGACCGGACGCTGGGGTGGTGTTGATTACGTAGGCGAAGGCAACGAACTGGTCAGGAGCGATTGGCATTCTAACAGTGGCGTTGGAGCGCGACAAGCATCGGCTCTCGCGCTCCTGCAAATTGCGGATTGGCATATCTTTTTGTTAGCATAGGCGCGCTTTTGACGAGCGCCCTTTCACCCAATTGAACCAGGCTTATAAGCAAAGCGGCGACGCGCGCCAACCGCGCCACGCCAGACTGCTGAAATTTAGAGTCCCCCCACCGCATTTACCTCGCTCGATCCGCGAGGGGTGAAATCCGCGATGATTAAAGACAGCGAAGAAGCAATCTTGATCGAGACCGGTCGTATGGCCGCGCGCCTGATTCACGATTTCAAAAATCAATTAGGCGGGTTGAAACTTTACGCCGCGTATTTGCAGAAGCGCTTTGCCGACAATCCGGAAGGCGTTGAGATCGCCGAAAAAATTGCGCAGGGGTTGAATGAAATGGCTGAGCAGGCGGCGATCTTGAACAGACTGACGCGCCCTCTGGAATTGCGGCTGGAACCCGGCGATCCGGCGTCGGTCGTCGAACAGGTCGTAAACGGGCTTCGGTTAAGAGCGTCCGCGAAGCGCGTGAAGATCGCCTGCGACCTCGAACCGGACGCGCCACGAATCTCTTTCGATTCAAGGCAGGTCGGCGCGGCCTTGGAGTCGATTATCTCGCGCGCTGTGGACGCGTCGCCCGAAGACAGTGAGATCGAAGTCTCTGTGAAGCGGCGGGATGAGGCGCTGCAGATTGAAATAAAGGATAATGGCGTGACGCTCAGTGACCAGCAGCGTCTTAACTTTTTCGACCCTCTCGCCGGTGATCGCATCAACCAGGCGGCGCTCGGTCTGGCGATGGCGAGAAGAATTATTGAAAAACACGGCGGCCGTATCTCCTCGCGAGCCAACACCGCCACGGGAACGATTGTGGAAGTGAGATTGAACGTAAGTTAGTGTCAATCGCCCGACCGTAAGGGCCATGGCATTAAGTTAGCGCATTGAGTAATGAAGAGAGAGTACGGAAAAGACGGAAATAACGGAACAAACGGAAATGCTCAGACTATTTCCAGTCCTTCTTCCGTTTGTTCCGTTATTTCCGTCTTTTCCGTACTCTCTCTTCATTCTCCGGAGACATTTACTTTTGAGAAAAGAAGGAAAAATTCTGGTTGTTGACGATGAGCCTTCGATCACCGATAGCCTGCGGCTGTTGCTAGGCCTGGAAGGTTACAAGGTCGAGATCGCGTCCAGTTACACCGCCGCCCGCGCCGCAGTCGAGCGGCAGCCTTTCGACCTTGTGCTGACCGACCTGCAACTGCCCGATGACCGCCAGGGCGGGCTGTCGTTGTTGCGCGCCGTCAAAGAACGGGCGCCCGACACCGAAGTGATCGTCATCACCGGCCACGGGACTTATTCCGAAGCCGTCGAAGCCACAAAGGCCGGGGCCTATTACTTCGTCGAAAAACCGTTCGAGGGCGATCAGATTCTGCTGCTGGCTGACAAGGCCCTGGAGCGGCGCCGGCTGGTCAGCGAATCGGAAAGCTTCCGCCGCCACATCCAGCGCCGCGAATATTCGAGCATCATCGGCGCGTCGAAAGCGATGCAGATGATCTACGAGACGATCGAAAGCATCGCCAAGAGCGACGCCAACGTGCTGGTCATCGGCGAATCGGGCACCGGCAAGGAACTGATCGCCAACGCCATCCATTTCAACTCGCTGCGCTCCGAAAAAGAGTTCGTCAAGGTCAACTGCTCCGCTCTGCCGAAAGAACTGATCGAAGCCGAGCTGTTCGGCTACGTCAAAGGCGCGTTCACCGGCGCGATTCAAAACCGCCAGGGGCTGATCGCCCAGGCGAAAGGCGGCAGCCTGATGCTGGACGAGATCGGCGAAATGCCCATGGAATTGCAGCCGAAATTGCTGCGCGTGCTGGAAGAGCGCCGATTCCGTCCCGTGGGATCATCCGAAACCTTCGAGGCCGATTTCCGCCTGATCTGCGCCACCAACCGCGAACCGCGCGAAGCGATCAAGGAAGGCATGATGCGTGAAGATGTGTTCTACCGGGTTTCGACGATCACGATCAACGTGCCGCCGCTGCGCGAACGCGCCGAAGACCTGCAAGTGCTCACCGACCATTTCTTCCAAAAGTTCAAAGAGAAATACAGCCGCCCGTTGCAGGGCTTTTCGCAGGCCGCCTATCAACGGGTATTCTCGCACCGCTGGCCGGGCAACGTGCGCGAACTGCAGAACGCCATCGAACGCGCGGTGTTGCTGGCGAAAGGCAATCGCATAGAACCCGAAGACCTGCCCTTCGGCGGCCAATCCCAGGAAGTCACAGCCGATTCGTTTTACGTTCCGCCAAACATGACGCTGGAACAGATCGAGAAGCTGGTCATCGAACAAACACTCAAACGAACACAGGGTAATAAACAACAGGCCGCCGCAGTCCTCGGCATTTACAGGCCGCGCCTCTATAGCAAAATCAGAAAGTACAAGATTCAAGTTCCCCGCGAACCGCGCAAACGCGCGAAGAAGAGCGTCGCGGCTTGAATCGAAGATGTCATCGGAAAATTTTTGAGAGAAATATCGGATCGCATCCGTGTTCGTGTTGACAGCCGTTGAACCTCGCGTGTATCCTCCGCGCGCTTTCGACAACTAAAGCCGAACTCAGTTTCGTCGAGAGCGTCGGTCAATCAGCGGTACTCAGGTTCTTTTCCCAAACAATCAGGTGGACGAACAACGGTGAAGGTGTCTCAGGTGTTTTTCCGGCTACCCGGCGGCGCGAACGTGTGTTTTGCCTCTGCCGGAATAGTGGCCAGGAGGCGGTATGTTCAGAACGGGATCGATGAAAATTGCCGCGACCCGGGCGACGCGCGTCAGGCTCATCAAATCGGTCGTACTCTTCTTCACGACAGTACTGGGGAGTTACTACTTGATTTCGATAACCTCGCGCACGCAAGCGTCAATCAACGAAATTTCCAGCCCCCCTGCAATTCCAGGCCCACAATCTGCAGTCAGCTCCGCCGGCGGTAACGACACGCCACCTATCCCTCCGGGCCATTTCGCTCCATCGAACGCCGCGACAGAAGACGGCAAGCTGATCCCTGTCGAGCAATTCTTCCCCGCGTCGCGCTGCGCCAAATGCCATCAGGACACGCACACAGGCTGGTCCGAATCGCTTCACCGCAACGCCGCGCGCGAGCCCTTCTATCGCGAGAGCGCCGACATTCTGCTCGGCGCTCGCGGCATCGAATTCACGCGCCATTGCGAATCCTGTCACACGCCGGTCGCTCTCTTCTCCGGCGCTCTTGTCAGTACCGCGACCGGTAGGGAGCGGGTGGCGCCGTTCACTCCGCTCGACGACGAAGGCGTGACCTGTTCGGTCTGCCATTCGATCACCGAAGCCAGGCTCGACGGCACGGGCAGTTTCACCATTCGCCGCCCCGCGCTGCTCGCGCGCCAGGACGGCTCTCCGATTTACGGCGATTTCACCGACGAACAGATTCTCGCCGACGTGCCGGGACACAAACGCGCGGTGATGCGGCCTTTGTTGAAATCGCCCGAATTCTGCTCGACCTGTCACAAGGTTGACGCCCCGCCTTCGCTCAACGGCTACAAACACATTCGGGGTTTTTCCGCTTACGACGAATGGCAGCAATCGGGCGCGTCGCGCGAAACGGTTCAGCCTTTCTATCAACGCGACGAGCGAGCGGATTGCCGCGGTTGTCACATGCCGAAGATCGAGAGCGCTAACGACCGCGCGGCGAAACAAGGCAAGATCGCTTCGCATCGCTGGCTGGGCGCCAACACCGCCGCGCCGCTTTTTTACGGCCAACACGAACAGGCGAAACTGACCGAGAGCTTCCTGCAGGCCGACGTGCTCGACGTGGACATCTTCGCCGTCAAACGCGAAGCGACCGGCGAGTTGATCGCGCCGCTCTCGGCTGATGGCCACAACTGCTTCGCCGCGTTCCCGAACGAAGAGGTCGTCGCGGAAGTCGTCGTCTCGAATCGCAACGCCGCGCACAGCTTCCCGCCCGAAGTGCGCGACCTTTACGAAGCCTGGGTGGAGTTTGAAGCGATCGACGCCGCGGGCAAGACGGTCTTTCACAGTGGTTTTGTAAAAGCTGATGGAATGCTCGACGAGAGCGCTCACGTCTACAAACAGATTATCCTCGACGACCAGGCGCGCCCGATCACGCGCCATCAAATCTGGCTGACCAACATCAAGGCTTACGACAACACGATCCCGCCCGGGCGTTCCGACATCGCACGCTTCCGATTGCGGCCATTTCTTGTGGATGATTGCGGATTGCGGAATGGCTGCGGGATCACCTTGCGCGCGCGAGTCAATTACCGCCGGCTCAATCAGGAATACACAAACTACGTGCTCAAACGCCAGCGGCGTCAGTTAACTCTCCCCATCGTGAGGATGGCGGAAACAGAGGTGAAGCTCTCCGTGGGAGATCATGCCGCGATGAGCGAGCCATCAAAATCCGCGATTCCGCATTCCGCATTCCGCAATCCGCAATGGAAGCGTTGGAACGATTACGGCATTGGCTTGTTGGAGCAGGCCCAATACGGTCCGGCGGCGGATGCGTTCCGTCGCGCCAGCCTTCTCGCCCCGGGCGATCCGAACCTGCCGGTCAACATCGCCATCGCCGAGATGCGGACCGAACGCTTCGGCCCTGAACGCGATCAATGGCGCAAAGCCGAGGCGGCGCTTGAAGAGGCGCTGAAACTCGATCCGGCGAACTGGCGCACGCGTTACTTCCGCGCGTTGGTGTTGCGCGGCGACGGCAAATTGCCGGAAGCCGCCGATGAGTTGAGACAGATTGTCGCCCGCTATCCGCGCGACCGCGAAGCGCAACGGAGTCTGGGCCAGACGCTGCTCACGCTCAATCGCGTCGCCGAAGCCCGCGCCGCGTTCGAGTCCGTGATCGCGATTGACCCGACCGATTTCGGGGCGTGGCAATTCCTGACTTCGATCTACACAAGCGAAAACCGAAAGGCGGAGGCCGAACGCGCGCAATCGCTTTACCTGCAATGGCGCGACGACCCGCGGGCCTACGACATCGCGCTGCGCTTCTTTGCCGCGCATCCGCAATGGGCCGATGAGCGCATCGGGGCGCACGCGCACGGCCAATATTCGGCTCAACGTCCTGTCGTGGCAGGGGCGCAGGCTGCGCCGGATCGCTGATGGCGATGTTTGTAGTCCCGCCTTCAGGCGGCGATGTTTGTAGTCCCGCCTTCAGGCGGCTGGGCTTGGTAGCTGAAACCTTCCGCCTGAAGGCGGGACTACAAACACAAAATTGCTTGGTAACTGAAACCTTCCGCCTGAAGGCGGGACTACAAACA
>Ga0187894_10002852_pt1 | contig 20152 bp, 12 predicted proteins | sample GBC1701081metaG_FD_136650 | JGI IMG/M metagenome (GOLD analysis project Ga0187894, IMG submission 136650) | White microbial mat communities from a lava cave in the Kipuka Kanohina Cave System on the Island of Hawaii, USA - GBC170108-1 metaG ...
CGCAATCGCCAGCAACTATCGCAAGATGCTCGCGGCGAAAGAATTGATGCGGCAGAACGCTCCGAACTCCGAAGTGGCGAAGGCCGTCGGGATGCCGCCTTTCCTCGTCACGAGGTTCAACGAGCGGGTGCGGAAGTTTGATACCGGGCGGATATTGCGCGGGATCGCGCGAATCGCCGAGACCGATGTCGCGCTCAAAACGTCACTCGCCACACCGCGGTTGCAGATTGAGGTGTTGATCTGCGAACTCTGCCCGCGTGAGGATCGAGGATCGAGGATTGAAGATCGAGGACCGAGGATCGAGGATTGAAGATCGAGGATTGAAGATCGAGGATCGAGGATCGAGGATCGAGGATTGAAGATCGAGGATCGAGGATCGAGGATCGAAGATCGAGGACCGAGGATCGAGGATCGAGGATCGGATATCGCGTCATCATGCATAATATGATTCTCGATCTTCGATCCTCGATCCTCAATCCTCGATCCTCTGTCTGCCGGCAAATCCCGTGTCCAGATCGTGCCACCATTCGATGTTCTCTTCACCTCGCCGCCAGCACAGATAGACGACTTTTCCCTCCCGTTCGTGCGGGAAATCACACAATCCGTTGTCGAAATCTTTGATCTCAATGCCGAGGCTGAGAATCTCCTGCGCTGAAGCTATGAATGTTGCAAGCGCGTCGGCGTACTGAAAGCCATACAAGGTGCCTCCGCCGCCCGGGCTCTCGCTTGCGCGTTTGGCTTCGGGGGCCAGCCGGCGGAGCGTCGCGCGCGACCGGTCAATTCTCGCGAACAGCCGTTTGACTTCGGGCAGCAATTCGTTCGCTTCTTCGAGTGTAAAAAGTCTCATCGCGTCTCAACCTGGAAAGTCACCCGGAAAAATTGTTGATTGGCGAAGCGCCATTCGGATGGCCAATTAGAGCAAGCGATAGATCGAAAAGCAAATTCCGGCGGCGCGGCCGAAAGACCGCTTTCTTGCTTGCGCGATTGGCAGGGAGTACCATGCCTTGCGCACTCTGGTTTCGCACCGCTTTTCAAGGGAGGTATCGAGATGCTGAAGAGGTTTTGCTTGTCCGTTTGTCTATTCGCCCTGATCGGTCCCGCCGTCCGCCCGGCCTGTCTCGCGCAAGCGCAGAGCAGCGAATTCATCATTCCCGAAGGAACCGAGATTCAACTTACGTTGCGCGATCCGGTCAGCTCGAAATTGAGCGAACCCGGCGATGAAATATTGGCGGTCGTGCGGCGCGACGTGGTCGTTGATGGGCGCCGATTATTGAGGGAAGGCACGGAAGTGGTCGGGCGAGTCACGCTGGCCCAAGCGGCGAAGCGCCCGCTCAAAGGCGGGAGGCTGCACATCACCTTCGACCGCATCCGCCTGGAAGGGCAAGAGCAGAAGATCTCAGCCGTCATGAAATCGGCCTCCGATTTTACTCGCGATGAAAAAGTGAAATCCGACAGCGAGGGCACGCTCCAGGGTGGCGCGGACGGCGGCAAGGTTATAGATAATGTCCTGACCGGGGCCGAACTCGGTTCCATCGGCGTGACGATTGCGATCCTGGCGGGCTCGGCGGCTTCCGATGACGGGTTCGGCGGCCTTTACGGCGGTCAGGGAGGCGCCATCGCAGCCGCGTCGGTATTGGGCGGGGGCGCCATCGCAGGAGTCTTCATGACCAAAGGCAAAGAGGTGAGGCTGGATGACAGCGCGATCATCAGATTGAAGTTGGTAAGACCCGTGTCATTGGAGTAGGTAGCCAGTGAGTATTTTGCGGTAGAAACCATTTTCCATTTGAGATTTGAGATTTGAGATTTGATATTTGTCATTGCCCCGGAAATCGCTCGATGTTCATTGGGCATCGACTCGGGCCAGCCTTTGGCGATGACAAATGCCAAATATCAAATGCCAAATGGAAAATGAATCGGCTGTTCAGCGGAAGATAGGAAACACCCACTCTCCAACGATCTACCATGCGGCACGTCAACAACCCTCCCAATCCCTGGCTCAGCGCGCGGCACGGATGGATCGGCGAACCGCCCGAAGCCAAGCTCGAAGTCTTTGAAGAGACGGCCACACGTTCGATCATCACCAGCAACAACAGCCCCGACATTCCGTTCGACTATTCGATCAATTGCTATCGCGGCTGTACGCACGCCTGCACGTACTGTTTCTCGCGGCCCACGCACGAATACCTCGGCTTCGGCGCGGGGACCGATTTCGAGCGGAAGATTGTCGCGAAGGTTCGCGCGCCGGAGCTGCTGCGCGCGGAGTTTATGAAGAAGAGCTGGAAGGGCGACCCGCTGGTCTTTTCATTCACGTCCGATCCGTACATCCCGCTCGAAGCCAACTACCAGCTCACGCGCAAATGCCTGGAGGTCTGTCTGGAATTCCGCAACCCGGTCAGCCTGATCACGAAATCGGCGCTGATCCGCCGCGATCTGGAACTGATCAGACAACTCTCTGTCGAAGGCGCCGCGATGGTTCATTTCACCATCCCGTTTCTGGATCACGACGTGAACCGCGCGCTGGAACCGTTCGCCCCGTTCCCCGAACACCGCTTCGCCGCGATGAAGGCCTTCGCCGACGCGGGCGTCGAAGTGGGCTTGGGCATCGCTCCGGTGATTCCAGGATTGAATGAACACGCGATCCCGGAACTGCTCGAACGCGCGCGCGACGCCGGCGCGAAATCGGCGTTCATCAACCTGCTGCGGTTGCCGGGCAACGTCGAGCCTTACTTCCTCGAACGATTGCAGGAGAAAATGCCGCTGCGCGCCCAGAGGATCATCAACCGGATTCGCGAGGTGAAGGGCGGCGTGTTGAACAAGAGCGGGTTTCACGACCGGATGCGCGGCGAAGGGCCGTTCTGGGAGATGGTCAAAAAGACGTTCGAGATTCACACGCGCCGGTTGGGGCTGAATCAGAACAGGTACGAAATGAAAGAGCGCCGGCGGACTTTCCGTCGCCCGTCGGCGCAAGGCAGCTTGTTCGATCTTTAGAGCAGTTTTCAATACGCGATTCTCCCGCTGCTCCGATCACCTTGGACCCTTTGCGTTGAAGCTGTTACCTACTTTTGTCCACCTGTGAAACTGGCCGAATTTCGTTACGGTTTCGCTTTCGGCTCCGCGTAAAACGTCTTGTTGATAATCTTCCACTCGCCATCAACTTTGAGCAGCGACATGTAATCGGTGAATTTGGCGGCCGGATAATCGAGCACGATGACGCCGACGCCGGCGTTGCCTGTGATCTTGACGCTTTCGATCCAGCGCTTGCGCTGCGCTTCGTCGGTGGCGGGTTTGCCAGTGAAGCGCGCGGCGAATTCGGCGGAGGTTACTTGATTGAGCTTGCCGTCGCGATACCAAAAGACCTTTGCGTCGGTGTGAAACGCTTTCCGCATAAACTCGCCATCGCCGGTCGCATGGCCCTTGAGGTAATTGTCGAGCGGGGCGCGCGCGGCGGCTTCCTCGGCGCTCTGCGCCTGAGTGGCGAAACGCCAGGCCGACAGAAATACAACTGCAATCAGGACAGACAACAAAGCAAACTTCTTCATTTTCTTCTCCTTGGGTTTTCGAGGTTGTTACGGAAGATCACGGTCGCAACCGGCTATACGCCGTGACCGCCTGACTTGTTCACTGGCGAAGAAAATCGCCCCGCAATACAACAATCATATCTTTCCATATATTTCCGTCTGTTCCGCAGCCTCTCTTTATCACTCCTTACCGCTTCACTTATACTCCGGTCGAAGTAATCTCCCCCTCGCAGCGCTGGCGGTCAGCGTGGATTCCACAACAACAATTCGGAGAGGGAACGCATGCGTTATCACGCGTTGGCTTGTGATTACGACGGCACGCTGGCCCACCATGGCCGCGTGAGTGACGAGACTGTGGCGGCGCTCGAACGGCTGCGCAGTTCGGGCCGGCGGCTGATTATGGTGACGGGCAGGGAACTCGACGATCTGCAACGAAACTTCTCGCGCCTGGAAATTTTCGAGCGCGTGGTCGCCGAAAACGGCGCGTTGCTCTATTGCCCGAAGACGCGCAAAGAGAAGCTGCTCGCCGAGCCGCCGCGAGAGGAGTTCGTGCGACTGCTTGAAGAGCGCGGCGTCGGTCCGATCTCGGTCGGGCGCTCCATCGTCGCCACCTGGGAGCCGCACGAGATAACCGCGCTCAAAACGATCCACGACCTGGGGCTGGAGATGCAGGTGATCTTTAACAAAGGCGCGGTGATGGTTTTGCCTTCGGGCGTGAATAAAGCGACAGGCCTCAGGGCGGCGCTCGATGATCTGGGCCTCTCGCCGCACAACACCGTCGGCATTGGCGACGCCGAAAACGACCACGCTTTTTTCAGCTTGTGCGAATGCTCGGTGGCGGTAGCCAACGCGTTGCCGGCGCTCAAAGAAGCCGCGGACCTGGTCACGCGTGGCGGCCACGGCGCGGGCGTGATCGAGCTTTGCGAATCGCTGCTCGGCGACGACCTGCGTGAGGTCGAGCCGAAGCTTCAGCGCCACGGCATCCTGCTCGGCGCGCGGGAGACAGGCGAAGAAGTCAGATTGCAGCCATACGGCGTCAACGTATTGATCGCCGGCGCTTCCGGCAGTGGCAAATCAACGCTGGCCAGCGGCTTTCTCGAACGCCTGGGCGAGCGGGGCTATCAGTTCTGCATCATCGACCCCGAAGGAGATTACTCGACTTTTGAGGGCGCGGTCGTATTGGGTGACAACCGCCGCGCGCCGAGCGTCGACGAGGTCTTCGATCTGCTCAACCAGCCGTCGCAAAACGTCGTCGTCAATCTCATCGGCATCGCGCTCGATCATCGCCCGCCTTTCTTCGCGGGACTGCTGCCGCGGTTGCAGGAACTGCGCGCCACCCGAGGCCGCCCGCATTGGACCGTGGTTGACGAGGCGCACCACCTGCTGCATTCGTCGTGGGACCCGGCGGAGTTGACCGTACCGCAGAAGATGCGCGGGATGCTGCTGATCACAGTCCATCCGGAAAGCGTCGCGCCCGCGGTCTTGTCGGCGGTTGATCTGGTCATCGCCATTGGCGAAGCGCCGGAGCGCACGCTGGCCAACTTCAGTCAGGCGGTAGGCCAGCAGCCGCCCGCGCTCAATCCGGTCAAGCTGCAGACGGGCGAGGCCATCGGCTGGCGCCGGCGCGCGTCCGAACCGCCATTCCGGTTTCGCAGCGAACCGCCGAAGGGCGAGCGCCAGCGTCACCATCGCAAATATGCCGAGGGTGAACTGGCGCCGGAACTCAGCTTCTATTTCCGTGGCCCCGAAGGCAAACTCAACCTGCGCGCGCAGAACCTTCACATCTTCCTGCAACTGGCTGACGGCGTGGACGACGAGACCTGGTTCCATCACTTGCGCGGCGGAGATTACTCCGACTGGTTCCGCCGGATAATCAAAGATGACGAACTGGCCGACGAGGCTGCGCAGATCGAACAAAACCAGAGCCTGTCAGCCAACGAGAGCCGCGCCGCCATCCGCGCGGCCATCGAGAAGCGTTACACAGCGCCGCCATCCGGCCCATTCTCTTTCACGGAGTCTTCCGACCCAGGTTCGCGAAACGCGCCGGCGTGAGACTGTGTAGTACAAACAGAGAACAAAAACAGGCTGCCGGCGTAATTCGTGTTGATTCATCAGATCACAACGCACATCAAGCGAGGCGCAAATATGTACCACACCTGTCAATATTGCAGTTATGAATCTCCCGCCGGGGCCAGATTTTGCCGTCAATGCGGGGCGCAGCTTTATGTCGAGACCGAAGCCTCCGCCGCCGGGACGCGCAATTACGGCAGACAAGAGCCTGCGCCTTCGGTAGTCATGGCCGGCTCAGGCCAATTGCCGCCAAGCGTCGCTGACACCATCGCGGGGGAGACCGAACGTTATTACCAGGCGTCTTACGTCCCAACGCCGCCGGCCCCAGCCACTGCCCCGATTAAATCAAGAATCGGATCCTGGTTAAGAATCGGACCCTGGCGTTGGATCCTGTTGCTGCTCGTTCTGATTATTGGCATGGCGATTGGCGCGATGATGAGAGAAGGCGTCCGCCAGGAAAGAGATTCGCGGACGCCCGAAGAGCGTGATCGCAGCCAAAGAGAGAGGGAGGCTAGAAGGCGTCAGGAAGATTTGAGGCGCCAAACGCGGGATCGAGTGCGCGAAGCTGAGAATCGCACCCGCGAGATCCGGGATCGAATCCGCGAAGCGGTTGATCGCTACCGCGAAGCCGCCGACCGAGCCGTTGAGGCAGGCTCGGCTGTTGTGCCGGCCGATGATAAGCTGTACGACCTCAGTCGATATGAATACCCCGGGGCGCCGATCGGCATCTCGATCAGAATCCCCGGCCACGAAATGCTCACAATGCGTACGACTGACAGCTTCGACGCCGTCAATCAGTTCTATCAACAAAAGCTCGGCACGCAGCCGATCCTCAAAGACAACGAAGCGATGGAGAAGAGAGTGATCTATCAATCTAACACCGCTCCTGCAATCACAGTCTCAGTCGAAACTGTTCCCGGCCAGGCAGGACCGGAAATGAAAATCGTCGTGCTGCGTTCGCCTTTCCGGCTTCTCCGGCCTGACGAAACTCAAAACCCGAAGTGACCGTCCGGCGTGGTCTCACGCGCCAACAGATCGTCGCATTCTGCTACTGCGTATAGCGGGCCTTCGCCATTTCCTCCACATCCCGTATTTATCAATCGTTACGAGCTTTTTTGAGAGGCGTAACGTTTCCTTTGGTCGCACAACATTTTTGTTGTACAGTTCGCGTGCTTTTGCGCAGCATTTTTGTTGTGCTAAAACAGGAGGCCATTTTTGAGAAATCGGAGGTTTGCGCAATGAATGGGAACGAGTCGTCAAACGAACCGCTGCCGACCCTGGCCGTTTACAACCCCGCGCTGTTAAAGAAAGAAGACCTGATCGCGCAATTCGTCGCGCGCCGCGCGTTGCTCGACCGGCTGGTCGAAGAGCTGCGGCGCGGCGGCGAAAACGGTAAGCGACATCACCTGATAGTCGGCCCGCGCGGCAGCGGCAAAACCATGCTGCTGCGCCGATTGCGTTACGCCATCGAAGACGACGCGGAACTCTCTTCGCGCTGGGTTCCGCTGGTCTTTCCCGAAGAACAGTACAACGTCTCGCGGCTTTCGGACCTTTGGGTCAACTGCCTTGACGCGCTGAGCGATATGCTGGAGCGCTGGAACCGCAAGGACGAAGCCGAGCGGCTTGAGCAGCGGATTGATGAACTGCCCGCCACTGACGAAAAACGCCGCGCGCGGGCGGCGCACGATCTGCTGATCGGCTGGGCGAAGAAAGAGAATCGCGGGCTGGTCCTGCTCTTCGACAACTGCGACCTGATCTTCGACCGGCTCAAAGACGATCATTGGGTGATTCGAGAAATCCTTTCCGCCGACAACCATCTGCTCTTCATCGGAGCAACCATCGCTCGCATCGAAGCGACCTACAATCACGAAGGCGCGTTCCAGGACTTCTTCAAAATCCACGAACTGCGCGGGCTCAACGATGAAGAGACTTGCGAAGCGCTGCGAACGCTGGCGCGCATACGCCGTACGCCGTACGTCACGGAATTGCTCGAACGCGATCCCGGACGAATTCGCTCGCTAAACCTTCTGGCCGGAGGCAATCTGCGCACAGTCGTGGTTCTTTATCAGGCGCTGGCGCAAGGGAGTGACGACAGCATCCGCGCGGACCTGGAACAACTGCTGGATCAATACACGCCGCTTTATAAACACCAGTTCGAATCACTCTCCGCCCAATCGCAGCAGGTCGTTGACGCGCTTGCGCTCAACTGGGACCCGTCCACCGCGGCCGATCTGGCCGGAAAGCTCCGTTTGGAGACCAACGCGGTTTCCGCCGTGCTCAACCGTTTGGTCAAGGACGGCATAGTCGAAAGAGCGCCGGCGCCGCCTGGCGAAAAGATGTTCTTCCAGATCGCCGAACGATTCTTCAATATCTGGTACCTGATGCGCGCCAGCCGCCGAGTCCGAAGAAGACTGATTTGGCTGGTCGAATTCCTGAAAATGTTTTACGGCTCCGCGGATCTGAAGAGATATGAGGAGGCGGAGGCAGTCTGCCGCAAGGCGATCGAGCTTAATCCGAAAGATGCTGGCCTGCGGATGAACCTCGGTATATTGTTGGGGGATTACCTGGAGAGGTACGTGGAGGCGGAAGCGGCCTACCGCCAGGCGATCGCGCTCAAGCCGAACGAGGCCTGGTCGTGGTTTCATCTCGGCCGATTGTTTGTACAGCATCTGAAGAGGTACGAGGAGGCGGAGGCGGCCTGCTGCAAGGCGGTCGAACTTGCTCCGAACGAAGCTGCTATATGGATGTTCTTCGGTGAGGCGCTGATACGTCTGAAGAAGTACGAAGAGGCGGCTGTGGCCTTACACAAGGTGATCGAGCTTAATCCAAACAGTGAGTTGGCAAACAGCGCGTGGGCAAACCTCGGCCCCACATTGCAAGGTTCAAAGAGGTATAAAGAGGCGGAGGCGGCCTGCCGCAAGGCGATCGAGCTTAAGCCGAACGAATCCCGGCAGTGGATGTTCCTCGGCGGATTGTTGGTGGATCATTTGAAGAGGTACGAAGAGGCGGAGGCGGCCATCCGCCAGGCGATCAATCTTGCCCCGAACGATTCCGGGCAGTGGATTCTGCTCGGGAAATTGTTGGCGGATCATCTGAACCGGCCGGACGAAGCCCAGGACGCTTTCCGAAAGGCCGTAGAATTGAATGAGGACAAGGCTGAATATCGGCGAAGTCTCTCGTGGCGGCAATACCTGCCTAAAGAGTTGGACGAGGCGGAATTGAATTCCCGACTGTCGGTTGTGATGGACCCGGACAACCTCGATTTTTCCCGCAGGGCTGCCTGCATTTTCATCAAGCGCGGGGAGTGGGATGATGCGGTTATCTACGCGCGTAAATTCATCAGCGAAGGAGACGATGAATTTCACGAACGGAATTGGCCCGACATCATCGGGTTCTTTCACGACGCCGTCGCATCGGGCCACGTGGATGATGTGGCGGCTTTGCTCGATGAGACGGAATACGGCGAACGCTGGCGGCCCTTGCGTGTTGCCTTGCAAGCGATTGCCGAAGATGATTCCAGTTGTCTGCTGCGCATGGCTCCCGAAATCCGGCGGCCCGCCGAAGAGATCGTCGCGTTGTTGTTGCCGGTAGGTGTCAGGCTCGGCAGCGCCCCAAAGCCTGCGCGCGCGCGGCGGACACTGCGAAAGAAGCGCTAGATTGAAATGATGGGTAAGCTGCAATGACTCAAACACCCCAATTCAAAATCATTCCCGACAACACGGAACTCGACCAGATCGAGCGCGACCTGCGCTTCCACACGCTCGGCGTCGAAAATCCTTCGACGCTTACGCGAGAGCAGATCGCCGCGTTCAACCGCGATGGTTTTCTCAAAGGCGTCCGCATCTTCAATGAAGACGAGATCGCCGCGCATCGGCGCTACTTCGACGAGCTGCTCGAACGGGTCGTCGCCGCTGGAGGCGACAGCTATTCGATCAGCACGGCGCATTTGAAATACCCGGAAGTTTACGACCTGCTCACGAGCCCACGGATTGTCGCTCTCGTGAAAGATTTGCTGGGCGGGAACGTGATTGGATGGGGCTCGCATTATTTCTGCAAGATGCCGCGCGACGGCAAGCGGGTGAGCTGGCATCAGGATGCGAGCTACTGGCCGTTGACGCCGTCGAAGACCGTCACAGTGTGGCTGGCGATTGACGGCGCCGATGTCGAGAACGCGTGCATGCGATTCATTCCCGGATCGCACCTGTACGGCCATCTGACATGGCATTTGAGCGAAGACGACGAAGGCAATGTGCTCAACCAATCCGTCGCCGGCGCCGAACGGTTCGGCGAGCCGGTTGACGACGTTTTGCGAGCCGGGGAGATTTCGATCCACAGCGACTTGACGCTGCACGGATCTGAAGCGAACGATTCGGACCGAAGGCGATGCGGATTGACTTTGCGGTATTGCGCGGCGGATGTGCGGGCTTATATCGGTTGGAACGCGAAGGGAGTGGTGGTGAGTGGCGCGGATGCCGATGGGCATTGGGCGAATGCGGCGAGGCCGGAGTGAACAAACGCCATCAAGCGGCGTCTTTTGTGGCGACAGGTTCCATCTCCTCGGATTCTTCAAGTTGCGCGGCCTGCCCTCGAAGCTCACGCGGAATCATATCTTCCATCAGCCAATCGATGTCGTCGAGCAGATCGCGAATTTGGTCAACCGGCCCTTGCGCCATTATCGCAAACATCAGAGGATCGCGCGGGTATTCGCGTTCATAGATCGATTGAAGCGCGCTATGCATCATCCCGATGCATTCAATCGTCCGCCCCAGTGACGGTTTCTCCTTGTTGATTCTCTCCTTCATAACTTTATCCTCAAAACGCCTTTCCGCAACTCGCTTTCTTTGACTCGTTGAAAGAAGGCAATCTGTCCGAAGTAATCACTTGTTCCTTCTCTCGTGACAAAGACATCGAATCTGTAGCGACGGCGTATTCTCAAACAATTGTATCCGGCGATCTGTCACTTGAAAGCGGCCAAACCGCGCGCCAATCTCATCGAGCGTGCAATCGTGAACGCCTTCGGACAGCAGACCATCTTCGTTCAAATCGGGGATCGGCATAAAACGAAAGCGGGTGCGAAGGGATGATTATGATTTACTTCACTTCAGCTTCGAGCTTCACAGTCTTCGGCGGCAGGCAGAGCTGGCTCGTGCAGGTCTGATAGCGCGCTTCGACCAGCAGTTTCTCGCCGACCGGGACAGCGCGCCGTTTCAGGGGCAGTTTGAACGTGACCGACTCTTCGTAGTATTCCACCTCGATGCCGAAGTTCGGGTCGGTCCCGACGAAAGGATCCGGCGCTTCGATCTCGCCGGCCAGCTCGAAGGCTTGGGCGGCCGGCAGCGTGATGCGCGTGGGTTTCGGGCCATTGGTGATTGGCGTGAGCGAGTAAAGATGCCAGCCGTCTTCGATCTTCGCCGTCAATTCAGCGGTCGTCGCCCCGCTGGCCGCCGTTGCGTTGACGACCTTGAGCGACCAGGCGACCGGATTCAGAATCTTTTCCTGCGCCGGCGCCGACGCGGCCGTGAGCGCGATCAGGAGCATTGCCGACCGGATCAGGGTTATTGTTTTCATATAAGCAGTCAGACAAAGATTTTGAGACATTTTCATTTTCCATTTTCCACTTGTCATTTTTCATTTGTCATTGTGTTTGCGTCCGCAACTCCGGCAATGACAAATGACAAGTGGAAAATGGAAAATGAAAAACGATTACACCTCGGGATTTTTCCGCGAGCGCTTATTGTGTCCAACCACAAACGGACGGAGAGACAGAGGGAATTGGTCACTCCGTCCCTCTGTCTCTCCGTCCCTCTGTCCCTCTGTCTCTCCGTTCGTTTGCGCCTACTTCATCGCCACGCCTTTGCCGTTGAGCCGGACGGTCGCGGCCTGCAGCACCTTCTTGCTCTTCTCGTCCTGCACGAAGGCGACCACGGAGAGGTTGTTCGCGTTGATCTCGTGCTTCCTCTCGCTGAAGGTGAAGGGATCGTCGCGGTCCTTGCTGCGCGCCGCCTCGAAGTCCCCGGTTTGTTTCTTCAGCGCGGCGCTGATGGCGGCGAGGTCGAAGCGGGTGTTAACCGTCTCGGCCTTCCCCGGATCCATCTTCCCCGAGTCCAGGGTGAAGCCGGTGGCTAGCAGCCCGCCCACCGCGCGCACGACCACTGGGTGAAGGCGTATGCCGTTCTCGCCCGGATAGCGCAGCATCTCCTCGACCAGCAGCACGTGCAGTTTGTAGGCCGGCCCCGCGTCCGATCGCGTTCCGGACGCCTCTTTCGCTTTGGCCTCGCCGGCGCCCTTTTCCAATGCGGCTTTATCGAAGGCCACCTGAGCCGCGACCTTGACGACTCCGTTCTCCAGGGCCGCGTCGAGTTTGAGGCTGGCTTCGGCCGCGGCTTCGAGCCGTCTTTCGATCACCGGGTTGACGCGCTGGTAGAACCCTTTGGTCATCTCCTTCGGTCCGCCGCCCGATTGCAGCCCCAGCCCGTCAATCGTATAGCTGGGCACGCCGCCTCCGCTGTAAAACCGGAAGCGCGCTTGGGTGGCCGCGTTGGTCATCGGGTCGGGCCCGGGGATGTGCTGGTGGTACATCACCACGATCAACTCCTGGCGCGAGTAACGCTCCATCATGGCCTCGAACCCCAGGTCGGCCGCGACGCACGGCGGGCAGGCCGAGCCGGTGAAGACTTCGGCCAGCACGGCGCGATTCGATCGTTTAGCGGTCGGTTGATAGCGCGTAATCGGGATGAGGCCGGCGAACTCTTTGTGATAACGCGCGTCGAGTTCTTCTTCCAGGCCTTCGATCGCGCCGCCATGCGACTTGCGCCAGAACGTTTCAAGCTTCTGCCGATCCGCGGGTTTGAGCCGCCCGGCGGCCAGCAGATAATCGAGCGCCTCTTTCTCCTTGCCCTTCTTTTCCGCGATCTCAGCCAGTGATACGGCGACGTCCGCCTCCTGCGGGGAGATCACGAAGGCCGCTTTCAACTTCTGCTCGGCCTCTTTCAGCTTGCCCTGTTTGAGATAGACCTGGCCGAGAATGCTCAGCGGCCGGGCTTTCTGTCGCTGGAAATTTCGCATCATCTGCGCCAAGTACTCGTCGGTCGCGATGACGGACTTTTGCGCATATTGTTCGGCTTCGGCGAGCAGGCCGGCCTTCATCAGGCGCGAGGCGATATTGTGAGCCGTGGAGCCGATCGAAGATTCGCCGGACGCCTTCTGCATCGCCTTGTCGGCCTGCGCCAGGATTTTGTCCTTGCCCGCGGGCTGACTCTTGATGAGCGCGTCGAGGATTTCCATATGAGCGGTAGGCGCCGTAAAGCTGTCCGGGTACTGGTCGAGAAATTTCTCCAATGCTTCGATCTTCTTCTGCGGGTCTTTGATGCGCGACGCTTCCATATAAACCTTCTGATCGGCTGGCATCGGACGCGCCGCGGGGGCAGGCGTCGGCGTCGGCGTCGGCGTCGGCTTGGCGGCGGAAGGGGATTGCGATGGAGAACGGTTGGTTGGTTGTTGCGCGGCGGCGGCGGCGAGCGTCGCCACAAGGGTCAGAGCTATGAGCAGGCATCTTTTCTTCATAGATCAACTCCTGGAACGGGGCACAGGATGAAAATCCGCGCCGAGTGACAATTACTGGGAGCGGCGGACCGGAATCCGCGTTGCTTTCCTTATTGGCGTGTTGCCGTATTCGACTCCTGTTGGTTCTTAAAATCAAGGCTGACTGGCGCGGTGTTTCGTTTATCCAATATAAAACCGCAACCAACCACGGGGAGCGCGGGGGACACGGGGAGGCTTATCTTTATTGCCTTTCCCCGTGTTCCCCGCGCTCCCCGTGGTTGGTTGCGGTACCAATGTCTGTTGGTTCGATTTAGAACTTCAGCTTCAACGCGAACTGGATCACGCGCCCAGCTTCGCCCGTTTGGATGATGGTCTGCGTCGTGGGCGGCGCGACCGTCTGGCAACAAGTCTGGGCGAAGTTCGGCGACTGAAGGCTTGATGATCCTGTAATTGACGCATCGCGGATGTTATCGAAGTTGGTGTGATTCAGCGCGTTGAACATCTCGGCGCGGAAATCCAGCTTGAACCGCTCGGAGATCTGGAACGCCTTGTTGACGCCGATGTCCAGATTCCAATAGCTGGGCCCGATGAAGATGTTGCGGCCAGCGCCGTTCGACCCCGGCTTCGGAATTGCGAACACGCTATTGTCGAGGAAGAGTACAGGGCCGGCCGTGCTGGGTTTCTCCTGCAATTTGGCCTCGACCGGTTTGATCACATCAACGCGGGATTCGTGCGAGAAGTTGGACGTGCGCACGCCGCTGCGCGGAGTAAACGGCTCGCCCGTCATGAACGTGTAGATGCCGTTGACGCTCCAGCCTCCGACAATCGTGTTGAGGAAGCCGTTGCCGGTATTGAGCCACTTCCCCCTGCCGAAGGGCAATTCCCAAACGCCGTTTGCGCTCAGCGCGTGCGTGCGGTCGAAGTCCGAACGCGAACGCTCGCCGCGCCAATCACGCGCATCGGAGGGCGTGCGCGAATTGGTGGTCGAAAGTCCGCCGCCCGAAGCCGAGCCGACGGGATCAACCGACTGGTTGTCAATTGATTTGCCGAAGGTGTAGGCGAGGCCGAACAACAATCCCTTCTCGAAACGTTTGCGCAACGTGAATTGCGCCGCGTGGTAATACGAATCGCCGCCCGCGTCAATGTACGTGATCACGCCGAACTGCTGGTTCGGGCGCAGCTTCAACGCCAGCGTCGTCTGTTCGACGCGCCCGGCGAAATTACCCGCCGCATTCTGATTCAGGTCGGTGATGGTCGTGCCGGAGTTGACGAAATTGGGGGCCAATAAAGTGTTCGCGCCAGTGGCGCCGAGGTTGTAATTGACGATCGCCAATCGCCTGCCGCCACTGCACGCAGGCTGACCGGCGGCGGTGTTGCGCTGGCTGACACCGTCCGGGTTACAGTTCGTGGCGACATTGAGGTTGTGTTGCATATTCAGAAAGTCGCCGAGGATCGGCTTCGCGTCAATCTGATTGATGTCGTAAGCGCGCAGCAGATGCGCGCCTCGGCGACCGATATAAGCCGCCTGCGCGACAAATCCCATCGGCAGCTCGTACTGCAAATTCAAATTCCACTGATGCACCGTCTGCAGTTGCAGCTTCGGATCGAAGACCGCCACCGGCGGCGCATTGCCCAACGTTACCGCGGGCAACGTCAAGAACGATGAAGGCGGCGTGGTCGTCGGCGGAGGCAACTGCTGTGGGAAGCCTTCGGCAATGCGTGTATTGGCGGGTACCGGAGCGCAACCCAACGGTGGGGCCAGGCCGGGCCGCACCGCGCACGTACTAATCAGGCCCGGCGGGCGGCCCGAAACGGCGGTCACCTGGAACGACGAGATCGGATCGTAGGCGACGCCATATCCGGCGCGCACGACGAATTTGCCGCCGCGCCCCGGACTCCACGCGATGCCCAGCCGCGGGCCGAACGCCAGCGCGTTATCGCCCTCGTAAAAAGTCTTGCTTCTGCCGAATGTGACCAGCCCCTGCGATCCGTCAATCGGTTGATTGGGAACAAAGACGCGGTTGGCCGCCTCTTTCGGCGGCGAGTTGAGTTCCATGCGCAAGCCGTAATTGATCGTCAGATTCGGACGCAGCTTCCATTCGTCCTGCGCGTAGGCGTTGTATTGTTTGAGCCGCGTGCCGACGGAAAACAACGTCACCTGTCCGTCTTTCGTAAACGGCAAAAACGCATCGCTCTTCAAATCTCCCAGGAACAGTTGCGTCAACTGGGCGGGGATGCCCAGCAGATCGTTGGTCGAGTTGCGCAGACGAGTCAGGTCAGTCGCGTTGATGCCCGGCGTCGCGCCGAGCGCCGGCGGATTGAGCGTGGCGCTGAAGGAGAGCGAGGGCGTCACGTTCACGCCGCCCGGCTGGCCGCGCTGATCGTTGTGCTGGTAGAAGCGCACGTTGACGCCGGCGCGAAATTGATGCGCGCCTTTCAGGATGCTCAGGTTGTCCATGAATTGGGGCGTCGTCACCGCGCGGAAAGTGCGCGGCGTATTGATGAACGGGCGGCTCGCCAGATTGAAGACGAACGGCGGAATGTTCGGAAAATCCGGATTGGCTTCGCCCTGGGTGAACAGGAAGACGAATCGCGCGAACCCGACGACGAATTCGTTGTCAATCGTCGGCGTGATGGACGAACGATGGCCGATGGCCAGGTTCTTGGTCGCGCGGAAGACTTCGCCGAGCGGCGGGAAGCCGGGGAAGACCTGCGGCCGGCTATTGAGCGGATCGCCTTTGCGCGTATTCTGATCGGCCTGCAACCAGCGTACGAAGAACGAATTCCGTTCGTTGAGCACGTGATCAACGCGGACGGCCCAATGCGGCCCCTGGTTTTCGGTCGGCGGATTCCAGGCGTAAGTCGCCGTGTTCAACCCGTCGCCCACCGAATAATCGTTCGGTTTCGGATAGGAGTTGAAGAGTTTGGCGATGACCGGATCAATGCCGATGCGGCGCGGATCGTTGGCGAAGATATCGTAGGTGGCGATGCAATTGGTGTCGGCGTCGCCGGCGCAATTGCGCGCGCCGGGAGCGAGCGCGCCGGTCTTGGGATCAACCAGTTGCGGACTGTTCACGCCGTCCTTGAGATAGCGGAATTTGCCCGCCAGAGCCGTCGGCGTGTAAAGCGTCGGAAAGCCGAAGGTCTGATCAATCGGCTGCGCGAACTTCACGTTCTGTCCCTGCCAACTGCCGAAGAAATGGGTCTTGTTCTTTCGGATCGGCCCGCCGATTTCGACGCCGTACTGATGCAGTTTGATTTCGGGCTTCTGCGTGCCGCGCGCGTTGGCGAAGAAATCGTTCGCGTTGAGCGCCGTGTTGCGGAAGAACTCGTAGAGCGTGCCGTGATAATCGTTCTGGCCGCCACGCGTGGCGATTGAGATGGACGCGCCACTGTTGCGGCCTTCTTCGGCCGTCGCGTTGTTGGTCGTGACCTTGTACTCCTGCACGTTGTCAGGAGTCAGGCGATAGAGGTTCGAGACCGGATTCGGCACCGAAGATTCGTTCGCCTCGATCCCGTCAATCGTGACGTTGAAAGCGCGGTCGCGCGAGCCGTTGACGTGCACGCCGGAACCGGCGGCGCCGGAGGAGCGCTGCACCACGCCCGGTTCAAGCGTGATCAACGACAGCGGGTTGCGGCCATTGAGCGGCAAAGCCTCGATGGCTTTCTGCTGGACGACGTTGCCAATCGTCGCATTGTTGGTCTGCAACCGTTCGTAACCGCCCTCGACATTGACGATCTCGCTCGCCTGGCCGACTTCGAGCGACACGTCCGTCGTCACAGGCGTGTTGACTTGAATCACCACGCCCATCCTATTCGCCGTCTTGAATCCGGACTGCTCGACCGTGATCGTGTAACTGCCGACGGGCAGCGACGGGAACGAATAGAGACCGGCCTCCGTGGTGTTTTGCGTGTAGGTCACTCCGGTCGCCTCGTGCTTGGCCGTGACTTTGGCCCCGGCGACAACGGCGCCCGTCGAGTCGGCCACCGTGCCGCTGATGCGTGACGTGCTCGTCTGCGCCCACGCGCAAACCGACAGCGCCAGACCCAGACATAACGCCCCAAGCGATAGGGTGAAGAGTTTATTGCTTGACATGGCTTCTCCTATGGTTTGAATGTCATACCAGAAAGTCAACCGTAAGCCTCAAGTCATCTTGGTAGGCTTCAGAAAAATTGGGTTTGAGTGCCTGTCAGATGGACAAAAATGTTCAGGAGTACGAGAAAAATGAATCCTGATTCCCAAGTAGATAAGCAGTGTGATGGTGATCCGCCGTCATTTAACCGACGCAAGTCACATTCCACCTGGTAATTGTGCTCTTATTCAAATATGGCATGCGCATGTAATCTACTATCCAAAACTATTGCAATAGTTATTAAGGCAAAAGTTGAATCAGCAAATGCTCGACGAGGGCTGATTTCGGGGGCCTATCCGAAAATCTAAACCTGCAGTCCGAAAAAATGAATGTGGGAGGAGCCGTTGACGTCGTCAGGAACGACAGCCTGAAACAATGCAAAGCGGTAGGACAGGTTAGTAACCTTGTCATTACCCAAATCTTTGCGCTATCCCGCTGCGAACTGACCGGGGCTGGCGACAAAGCTCTTCGATTGAAACTACAGAGTCTGGCGCGAGTAGCGCAAACCGCCGAGTTTGCGCTGCTTTCTCAGTTTTGCAGAAGAGAGAAAACAAGAAAACCAGGCGGCGCGACTCTGGAATTGAGTCGCGCCGCCTGGCCGTGTGAGGGGGGCGTTTTTGTGGAACCGCCCTAGAAGTTGATCTTCGCGCCGACGCGAATCTTGCGCGACTCGCCGGCTAGCGTGTCGCGGATGCGCCCGAAGGCGGCGTTGGTGAACACCATGGGGCCGTTGCCCGCCGTCGGGTTCGGGATCCCGAAGCTCGGATGATTGAAGACGTTGAAGAACTCGAAGCGCAGTTCGAAGTTCGCGGTCTCGGTGAATTTCGTGCGCTTGAGCAGCGCCATGTCCACGTTCCAGAATCCGGGGCCGGTGAAGTAGTTTCGCCCGGTATTGCCCAACTCGCCCGCGGCGGGCTGCGAGAACTTGGCGATCTCTTCCGCCGTGAAGTACCCCGGCACGCCGCCGAAGTTGCTCGCCGTCTTGTTCAATTCGCCCATCGAGCGCGAGCAGCCGTTGCAGTTGACCGTCGCGTTGACGAGGTTGCCCAACTGGCTCGAGCCGGTAAAGATCGTGAACGGACGGCCTGTTTGCAGCGTCATCACGCCGTTGACGTTCCAGCCCTCAATGAATCGCTGGACGAGGCCCGGAGCGTCGCCGCCGATCCACCCGCCCTTGCCGAACGGCAATTCCCAGATCGCGTAGCCGATGAAGCTGTGCGTGCGGTCGAAGTCCGAACGCGCGTAGTTCAGGTAGCGGCGGTTGTTATCGAACGGCGTGGACGAAGCCTGTTGCCGGTTAGGGTTGGTATCCACGGTGGTGAAAGCCGGGTCGAACGAGCGGGTGTCGAGCGACTTCGAGAAGGTGTACGAACCCTGGAATTGCACACCCTTCGAGAATTTCCGTTGCATCATTATCTGCAGCGCGTGATAGGTCGAATAGTCATTCGAGTTGATCACGTTGATCCCGGCGAATTGTGGGAACGGGCGGAAGAAGGTGGTCGGCAGGCCCGCGATTTCAAGCAGCGACCGCCCGCCCTGGATGCGCCCCGCCGCGTCAGTCGCGATGGCCGCGACGCCGTTTAAAGCGATGGCGCCGGCGAACTGGCGACGCACGAAATCCGATCCGGTTTCGGCTCCCACGCGCCGCGAGTCCGGCCCGAAAAGCTGATTGAAGAGCGGGCTTTGATAACTCGCGCTGGCCGTCAGTTTGTTGTATTCGCTCAGGAAGCCATTGTTGAAGATGTCCACCTGGCCGATGTTGTAGGCGCCGAACAAGTGGCTGGCCTTGCGACCGATGTAGGCCACGTCAACCAACAGGTTCTTGCCCAGATCGCGCTGGATATTCAGGCTCCACTGGCTGGTTAAGGGCGATCGGAAATCCGGGTCAACCACGGTGATCGTGCCCGCCCCGAAAGGCGCCGGCTGCAATTGAGCGCTGGGGATGACTGTTGACGGCGGCGCAAGCGAAGGGATGCCGTCGCGGATGCGCCCGCCGGTGCGGCCTGGCCCGCCCGTCTGGCCGAATTCAGTGTTGACGACGCCGAGCGTCACGCCCGGGATGGTGTTGTAGATCGCCGACGACAACACGAACGTGTTGATGCGATCGGAGGCCAAACGATAGTTGGCGCGGATCGAAGTCTTGCCGTCGCCCCATGGATCCCACGCCAGGCCGATGCTTGGCGACCAGTTGTTCAGGTCGCTCTCGTAAATGTCACGGTCTACCCAGCGCAAGGCGTTCGTGGCCGGCGCGCCGAGCGTGACCGGCTGTTGCGGCCCGAACAGGCGTCCGCGCGCAAACGGCGTCAACCTTAATTCATTGCGCACGCCCAGATCGAGCGTCAGGTTCGGGCGCAGCTTCCACGTGTCCTGAATGTAGAAGTCATACTCGCCATAACGCGCGTCATTGAGGAAGAGCGAGCCGGCGCGCTGGAAACCGGTCAAACCGATGTCCGCCACGAAGCCCTGCGAGATCGTGCCGGGGCGGCCCAGCAGATCATTGATCGTGTTTTGCATGCGCGTCAGATCATTGGTGTGGATACCCGGCGCGCTCGCGGCGTTCAGCGCCGGCAGGCAGAAGAACTCCTGCCCCGCCGCGTTGACTCCGGTTGTGTTATTCGGCAGGCAAGCGGTGTTGACCCTCGCCGCGCCGGTTAGATTGACGATGGGCTGCGAATTCTGCCCGGCGATCGAACCGCGAATGTCCTTGTGCTGCTGATAGCGGAAATTGACGCCGCTCTTGACCAGGTGCGCGCCCTTGACCCAACACAGGTTGTCCACGATCTGGTAGGTATTGATCGTGCGCAGATTGCCTTCGGTAAAATCGAGCGGATCGGTCGGGTTGACGGTGACGATCGAGAAAGGCTGCTGGCCCACCGACGGATTGATGAA
>Ga0187894_10002853_pt1 | contig 20144 bp, 17 predicted proteins | sample GBC1701081metaG_FD_136650 | JGI IMG/M metagenome (GOLD analysis project Ga0187894, IMG submission 136650) | White microbial mat communities from a lava cave in the Kipuka Kanohina Cave System on the Island of Hawaii, USA - GBC170108-1 metaG ...
GGGAGAGCGCCACTTGCCAATGCTTTCAGCATTGGTACCAAAAAATCCGTTTAGTCCCAGGGTTGGCGGAACCGCCAACCCTGGGCTGAAATTAGTAAACGCCTTTGGCGTTCAAATTAGGACGCCACCACAGATTACACAGATTCCGTCAGATCGATCTGTGTAATCTGTAGATAGAGAAGTAGCAATGGTCCGCGACGATCAGGGCGCTAGCAGGGCACCTATTAGTAACGCGCAAGTCGGAAGAAAAAGGGGTCAGAGGTTGAACTGGCCGCAGCGGATCAACGCATGGCGCGGCGGATCCTTTCCGAGTCGATGTGGTGTCGCTTGATCATCCGATCGAGTGTCTTGCGATCGACGGCCAGGACGCGCGCGGCGGCCTGCTTGTTGCCGCGCGTGTGCTCCAGCACCTGCGCCACGTACCGTCCTTCAATTTCCGACAACGGCACCCAATCTTCGCGCGGCGCTTCAGTGGTTACACCGCCGTTGGCGGCACCGTTCTCCGTCTGCTTCTGCGTGTAGTTGCGCACTCGTTGCGGCAGATCCTTGACGCGAATCGTGCCATCGCATATCGCCACTGCACGCACCACGGCGTTCTCAAGTTCGCGAATGTTTCCGGGCCAACTGTAACGCTCCAACAGCGCCAGCGCCTCCGCTGAAAATTTCACCGGCGGACTCAAGGAGTAAACTCGATCCGCAAAGCTTTGCGCCAACGGTGGGATGTCTTCCCGACGTTCGCGCAACGGCGGCAACACGATCGACACCGCGTTCAAGCGATAAAACAGGTCGTTGCGAAATCTGCTCGCCGCGACTTCATGATCCACGTTGCGATTGCTCGCCGCAATCACCCGCACGTTTACGTTCAGCGTCTGATTCGAACCGACGCGCCGAATCTCACCCAATTGCAACGCCCGCAGCAGCTTCACCTGAAACGAAGGCGTCGTTTCCGTAATCTCGTCGAGAAACACGGTGCCGCCGTCCGCCTCTTCCCACAAACCACAGCGATCGCGATCGGCGCCAGTGAACGAGCCCTTCACGTGTCCAAACAACTCCGCTTCGATCAACTCCGCGGGAATCGCGCCGCAGTTCACTGCCACAAACGGTTTGTCAGCACGGCCGCTGCGATGATGAATGGCAGACGCAACCAGTTCTTTGCCTGTCCCCGATTCGCCGGTCAGCAACACCGGCAGGTTCGTGTTTGAAACACGACCGACCTGCTTCATCACCTCGATAAACGCTTGGCTGCGTCCCACCAGTTCGATATCCGAGTGATACGCAGCCACGCGTCTCGCGGGGGAGGATCTTTGTGGATGTTCCAACAACTGCTCGCGCAAGGCTTGCGACAACGATTGCAGTTCGTCTGGTCCAAAAGGTTTTAGCAGGTAGTCGTACGCCCCAAACGCGGTCGCATCCAACGCTCCGGCGGCAGTGCCATGACCCGTCATCAGCACGACTTTCGTTTCCGGCAGTTTTTCTTTGAAGTGTCGCAGCACGCTATAACCATTCGCGCCCCCAAGCATCACATCGCAGAACACCACGGACCACGGCGCTTCGTTGACGCGCGCAAACGCATCTTCCGCTGATGGCGACAACGCCACTTTCCAACCTTCGCCACGCAGTACATCACCGACGAACTCGAGCACTTGCGGTTCGTCGTCAATTACCAGCGCCTGATAATTTCCGTCGTTCAACCTCTCACTCATCGCCTGACGTCCTCCCCAACATCTGCCTTTTGTCCGCCACTCTGCGCATCAAGCACTTCGCGAACTTTTCTCGCGAGCGCAAGGGGCGTGAACGGCTTTTGAATAAACTCAACATTCGAATCCAGCACTCCGTGATGCACGATCGCATCATCGGCATATCCCGACATGTAGAGCACGCGCGTTGACGGTCTTAGCTTCGCCAAACACTGGGCGATCTCTTTGCCGCTTCTCTCCGGCATCACGACGTCCGTCAACAACAGATGGATCGGCGCGTTAAGTTCACGACAAAGACGAAGCGCGTCTTCGCCACCGCGGGCGTCGAGCACGTAGTAACCCGCCTGCTCCAGGATCTTCCGGACCAAGCCACGGACTACGTCTTCGTCTTCAACCAGCAGAATGGTCTCCGAACCGCGCGGCACGGCCGTTTCAACCAACGTGGGCTTTGGCAACTCCGCGCCTTCCGGTAATTGCGGAAAGTAGACTTTGAAGATAGTTCCCTTGCCCGGCTCGCTGTAAACGCAAACACTGCCGCCACTCTGCTTGACGATGCCGTACACGGTCGACAGGCCGAGACCCGTGCCTCGGCCTTTTTCTTTGGTCGTAAAAAACGGTTCGAAGATGCGAGCTTTGGTTTTCTCGTCCATGCCGCAGCCACTGTCGCTCACGGCGAGCATCACGTAATGTCCCGGCGCCAGACCGAGATGATTGCCGGCAAACCTGGCGTCGTTGTCAAAGTTCGCAGTCTCGATCGTGAGGTTTCCTCCCTGTGGCATTGCATCGCGACTGTTGACGACGAGATTGACGAGCACCTGTTCGATCTGACCGGGATCGGCCCTGATCGGTTTGAGATCGGGATCAAACTTGGCGTTGAACCGAATGTCTTCACCAATCAAGCGGCGCAGCATCTTGTTCATGTCAGAGACGACGTCGTTCAGATTAAGAACGATGGGTTTGAGCATCTGCTTGCGGCCAAACGCGAGCAATTGCCGCGTCAGGTTCGCTGCGCGCTCGCCAGCCTTCCTTATTTCTTCGAGGTAGCCTTTGACGCGATCGTCAGGACTGGTGCGCTGCAAGGCGAGACTGCTGTAGCCGTTGATGGCGGTGAGCAGGTTGTTGAAGTCGTGGGCCACTCCACCGGCTAACTGACCAATCGCCTCCATCTTCTGCGACTGTCGTAGCTGTTGCTCCAGGTCTGTTCGTGAGGCACTTTCAAGCGCTGCCGCAGCGGTCGCCGCGAGAATGCTCAACACTTTCATCTGCGCGACCGTGAACGGACGCACCCGGCTTCCGGCATCGATGTGCAATGTGCCGACGACTTTGTTGGCCACCTGGAGCGGCGTCGAAAACGACGAATCGATTTCGTGATAATCAACCGGGACACGCTCGCGAATCGACCGGGCGCAATTCGCGCCGCCCACGCCGGCAACGTATAAATCGTCAGTACCGTCGTTGCACGGCAGCAGGACGGATACTTCGTCAGCGTCAGTCTGCTTGATAACGGCGTCGATTAGTTTGTTGATGACCGTCTGCGGATCGAGTGTGAGCGAAATCGTCTGTGCCAACTCGTAGATCGCCACTGTCTCGCGCAGTTGCAGGTTTTCAAGCCGCATCTGACGGACGTTCATTGCGCGCTTCAGCAAGGGCGGCAAGGTCTGCAAGCCAAACGGTTTGAGCACGTAATCAAACGCGCCGACTCTCATCGCGTCGACTGCCGTTTGGATCGTGCCCTGACCGGTCATCACAATGCAGACGAGGTGTGGATCCATTTGCAGAGCTTTTTTCACGAGCGTGACGCCGTCCATGCCCGGCATCATCAGGTCTGTCAGCACGACGTCGAAGGCCTGGAGGCGAATGGCCGCGAGGGCTTCGGCGCCGGAGTTGAGACCCCTTGTCTGATATCCCTGTGAGACTAAAGCCTCAACCAGAACATTCGTGAGTTCGACTTCATCGTCGATCACCAGGATCTTTCCGCTTTGGCTTGCACTCATGATGGTTGGAACCCAGAAAGCATTACACCGGCACCGCGCTGCGGCACGCATCTCCCACTCGGATTGTTAGCCTGGTAGGCCGCTAACGAGACGTGTTCCCACGTAATAATCGATCTTCACAGTTGCAGATAGGGGACGGCAACCTCGCCCTGGCTGCCGCCCCCTTTGCACGCGCGAGGACTGTTCGAGACTCTGCGCGTGTATCGTTAAACTCAATTGACCGCGACTCGCGCCGGACAGACCGCACGGCTCAAGCTAAGCATCTCGTAGAGCAGAAACCGCTTTGTACATGTGAACCTGGGGCACGTTGGCGTTGGTATTCGATCCCCTCCGATTCATAGCCCCGCCTGGCCCGATGACGTGAGGTTTGAGACTTGAGTTGAAACCGCATTCAATTGAGCGTGGGGCTATGCATCAATCAAATATCGCAGGGCTAGGCTAAGCGCTCTGTGAAGAGCGCGCAATGAGGAGAATCCTGAAGGGGACTCAGTCAATCCCTGATAGGGGAAAACTCTGATTGACAGCTATTCAACTTCGATCAGGCCGACGATAATGGCGTACCGCACCAGCCCGGCCACGTCGTGGATATCGAGCCGTTCCATCAATTGCGAGCGGTGTGTTTCGACGGTTTTGACGCTAATTTCCAGCATTTGGGCGATCTGCTTGGTCGTGTGACCCTCGGCAATCAGGCGCAGGACCTCGCGCTGGCGCGGGCTGAGGGCCTCCAGCAGGTCTCGTTTGGTTCCCTTCCCGTACTCGAGCAGGGTTTTACGAGAGGTTTCCGGTGAGATGTAAGGCTCGCCGTTCATGACCGTCTGGATTGCCTGTTCGAGCTCCGTGCTCGCCGCACTCTTCGGGAGAAAACCGGCGGCGCCTTCCCGCAAAGCCCGGATGGCATACTCGCCCGCTTCGTGGACGGTGAGGACAATGACTCGCGTCTCGGGAAAATTCTGCTGGACGTGTAACAGGACATCAAACCCATTCCCATCGGGCATCGTGATGTCGAGTAGCACCAGGTCCGGTTTTAACTCGCTGATCAACTCGATTGCTTCGCTTCCCTTGCCGGCTTCCGCGACGACGGTTACCCCTTTGATCTTCTCCACCAGCGCTCGAATGCCCGCGCGCACCAATGCATGGTCGTCAGCTATGAGGGTGCGAATGGATTTCATCGTTTCGGTTTTGCTATCTGCTTAGCAGGACTCAAATTAGCCGCAACGAGCTTCCTTCCCGCAGTCCGGAAGGGCGAAGACGAACGCTAAGACCCGAAGGCCTTAACACAAATCGGTAAGCTCGCGTGAAGCAGGGCATGATCGCAGGATCTACCTGATATCACAATCGGGAATTACCTGAGCGCGCTTCGAACGCTGGCCCGCTCGATCGATGGTTTTGCTTGTTCTACTTCAGCCTTTTCTATCTTTAACGGAAAGCTGGCGCAGATCTGTGTGCCGCGCCTCGGAGCCGAGTCGATGGTCCACGTGCCACCGACCGCCTGCGCCCGCTCTTCCATTCCCCTCAAACCCAACGTCGCGGCGGCTGTGCCACGCACTGCTTTCAGATCAAAACCGACTCCGTTGTCACTAATGACCAATATTAAATCATTACCCGTGCGTTCCAGTCTGACGGAAATCCGGTTCGCACCGGCGTGTCGAATGATGTTTGTCACTCCCTCCTGCACGATGCGAAAACACGCAGTTTCGAGCGCAGCCGGAAAACGATCTTCGTCCTTCAGTGACAGACTAACAAATTCGACCGCCACACCGCTGTTCTTCGCTTGCCGATCGAGGTACCAACGCGCGGCCACGACGAGTCCGAAGTCGTCCAAAAGCAGCGGCCGCAGGTCGACTGAAAGATCTCTGACCTGATCGACTGCCTCATCGATCACGCTCAGGTTCTCTGCGATCGATGCCAGAATCTCCGGGGCGCTACAAGTCTTTTGCAGTGCGTGGAGATTCATTTTAACGGCCGTCAGGATTTGTCCCACCTGATCGTGCAACTCAATTGAGATCCGGCGCCGCTCAGCCTCCTGCGCCTCGATCAACCGCCGCGAATAGGTCCGCAATGCTTCCTGCGCTTTCTTCCGCTCGGAAATGTCGCGCACGCAACCCTGAACGGCGATGGGTATACCGTTCTCGATAATCAGACGGCTGCTTACCTCAACCGGCAGCCGCTGGCCGTCTCGCGTAATCATCTCGATTTCATAGGTCGTCTCGCCATGCGTTTCCAGTTTGCGGCACAACTGTTCGCGCACATGATCGGCATATTCCGGGGCGACCAAACTCGAGAAATGGCGGCCAATGAGCTCTTCACGCGTGTAACCCGAAAGGCTTTCCGCGGCGCGATTGACCGACGTGTAGCGGCCGCTCATGTCGTGCACGTAGATGGCGTCTTTCGAGTTCTCAAACAACACACGATAGCCACAGTACGCCGGGTTGTCTTTAAGTGAACGCACGGAGGCGCGCATTTCTTGCCTGTCTCTCATGGCTGGAAACCTCCAGGAGTCAAGGTACCGTCAAGAGAACAGCCTAGCGCCACTCACCAGCAAACTGGGTTTTCACCGGAGGGTCTGCGGCGCACTTGAAACTTTCACAGGCTCAATAGAAATTGAAGAGGTTGTATCGGTCGCGTGGACTACGGGGCGATCGTGTAAGAACACCACGCGTTATCGGTCAGACGACCTCTGTCTGGGTCGCATTCTAGCACGAGATCGGAAAACGTCATCACTACGTGAGGATCAAATTCGCGGCCACTGCCGGCATGCAAGCGTTCGAACGCTTCCTCCTGAGTCAGACCGGGCGCGCCGTTCTTGGTGTTCGTCAGAAGATCAATCTCTTTCGCAACGCGCAGCACACGCGCAGTTAATGGGATCTGGTCGCCGATCAAGCCGAGCGGACTGCCACTGCCGTCGTAGTTTTCGTATTGGTAACGAATGATGTCCGCGGCGTCTTTAAACTCCGTAATGCAGCCGACGATATCAGCCGCGCTTTCGGCGTTTTCGTAAGGTAGCGCCTGGGCGGCCGCACTCACAACGCCGATGTCGTGGAGAAATGCTGCCGCGGTTAGATCTAACATCAACTCCGGATTCAACCCGAGTTTCTCGCCAAGTGAGATTGAGTACTTACTTACTCGCGAACCGTGCTCATACAGAAACTCGTCTTTCAACTGCAACACCGAAGCCATCGCCCGGACAAAGCCCAGCTTCATCTCCCTGAGCCGCGAGTTAAGACGCTCGTTGTTGGCCGCGAGCAGATGCTGACGCTTGTTCGTTTCGTAATGCTCGACAGCCCGGCCGACACGCAGTTTCAGGTCGTCGTTGTTCCAAGGTTTGTTGATGTACATGTAGACCAGCCCGCAGTTCACGGCTTCGATGAGTGCTTCGAGATCCGTGTAACCCGTTAGCAGAATCCTGACCATGTGCGGACGGCGATCGGCGCTTCTTTTCAACAATTCCACGCCGTTCATTCCGGGCATACGCTGGTCGGTGATGATGACGGCCACCTCGTGCTGGTCCAAAAGTTCGATCGCCTCTTCTCCCGAAGACGCGGTCAGGCAGAAATAGTCCTGGCGAAAAAGACGCTCCAGCAGGCGGATGTTTGCTTGCTCATCGTCGACGATTAGAAGCTTGTAGGTCATTGAGTGTAATTACTCCTCTGGTGTTCGATCGGAATCGAGACTCTGAACGTGCTACCGATTCCGGGTGTGCTTTCGACGGTGATGGCGCCGCCGTGTTTTTCGATAATTCCGTAGCTGATCGACAGGCCGAGACCGGTGCCCTCACCGACGGGCTTGGTGGTGAAGAACGGATCGAAGATCCGGTTGAGGTGTTCGGGCTCGATGCCGCAACCCGTATCGCTGATCCTGATAACTACCGCTGTATTCTCGACGGCAGTGGTCACGCATACCTGGCCTTCACCCTTGATCGACTGCGCCGCGTTCACCAGCAGGTTGGTCCAGACCTGATTCAACTGACCGGCGTAACAATGAACCAACGGCAGCTTGCCGTACTTGCGCACCAGGCGAACGCCGACGCCGTAATAGCGCGACAGCAGTCGAATGGTTGAATCAAGACTCTCATGCAGATCGACGAGCTTGAACTCTGCGTCATCCAGGCGAGAAAACAGCCGCAGGTTCTGGACCACATCGCGGATGCGTTCGGCGCCTTCGAGACAGTCGGCAATCATCGAGCGCAGATCCGGCAGTAACAGTTCGTAACCAATCTCTTTTTTCGTGATCTCAAGTTCTGCGGCGTCGGCATCCGGCAGTTTGGTGCGTTCGTAGATTGAAAGGATCAATTCCAGGCGGCCGAGGTAACCGCGGATCAGATCCATGTTGCCGTAGATGAATCCGGCCGGATTGTTCAATTCGTGAGCAATACCGGCGGCGAGTTGGCCCAGGCCGGCCATCTTTTCACTGTGCACGATCTGCGCTTGCAACCGTTCCAACTCGGCTTTGCGTTCTGACAGTTCGATATTTTGCCGTTCGAGATCGGCGCGATAGCTGCGCGCCGTTAGTGTCAGTTCGCGACGTTCGAGTGCGCGCTCGACTGCAAAACTCAGCACTTCGAGCTCGCAGGGTTTGACCAGGTAATCGACGGCGCCGAGTTGCAATGCGTCGCGAATACGCTGCGGGCGATCGATGCCCGAGATCATGATTACGGCGGTGTCCGGGTAACGGAGACGAATCTCGCGCAGCAGTTCGACGCCGTTGCGGCCGGGCATCTGGATGTCGGAAACGACGAGACCGTAAGTGTCATTTGCGAGTTGGGCCAGGGCCTCGTCGCTGGAGGCTGCGGTCGAGGCGATGTAGTTCTCGTTTAGATAAGCGGAAAACACGCTTCTGATGTGTTCGTCGTCATCGACAACCAGGATGCGTTTCGCCGCTTCGTCGGGCAGGTGTGTGCCTACGAAGTTGGTTTCGCTTGCTTGTAATTGCCCGAGCTGCAGCATGAGTTTCACAGTTACGGTTTGGGAATGACGCCTGCACTGCCGGCTTCGCAGCGCGGTTCTGTGTCTCTGTGCCTCTGTGGTTATTTCATTATTGAACCACAGAGGCACAGAGATACAGAGAAAAGCACGGAAAGGTCACTATCGATTTCCCATTACTCCGGTCTGACTCCTTTCTTTCCGGCGTGGTTGCTCTCAACTCTCCGGTGAAGTTGATAGACATTGCGGACGACTTCCACGTCGCACTGTGACGGCGCGGTTAGCCCGTTGTCGCGGTTGATTCCGGGAAAGCCGTTCATGATCGTTTTGTTCTTCTTGCAGCTGGTGCAATCCCAAAGGCCCATGCCGTGACCGAGTTCGTGGGCCATGAATCCCAGTAATGCCTGCGGTTTGGTGGTCGCGAAATCAAAATCGATCCAGGCTGAGAAGAGCAGCCCGTCTTGATCTTGTTTGAGCGGATTGAAGAAGGCGTAGTGGGTGCGGTCGTGCTTGTAGACCTCGCGACGCGTGATGGTGAGACAAGGGTTGCATTGCGAGAGCTCGTCAGTTTCTCCGGCGTAGGAAAACCTGACGCCGGCGCCTGCCTCGGCTGCCGCTTCAGTCCACGTGTTCATGGCCGTAAGGAGCATTTCGCGTTGTTCGGAGGTGAACATGCCGCGCATGAAAAAGACTCGCACATTTGCATCCGGTGGCCAGTAATAGGAGTTCGCAGGCGGCGCGTTGTGGTTGGTGACACAGTTTGCCGCCGGTTCCTGAGCGGCGCCACTGACACACGCCGCGAGAACAAGGATGGCTACGAAGGCTGGTTTCATAGTCATGTTCCGTGCGAGACCGGTCAGTTGCCGGGTTGGTCCAGCTCCCGGACGCTGACGGTGCTCGCGAAGAGTTTGTAGTCGTAGTACCTGACGCGAATGCGGTAGTGCACATCGCGATTGGGAAAATGAAGCACGTCGTTGGCTTCGGTGCGACTGGGAAAGGCGACTGTCGCACCGGCCAACTCGCGCCACGTCTCGAACAGTGGGAAACGCTGCTTGCCCTGCGGCTCGACGATGCCCCTTACTTTCAGGATCTGAAACGTGGCGGCGTCGATCCACACAGAGCCGCGTAAATATCTTTCGCGCATGCGGTGCGGATTTGGCTTTACGGCAGGCTCAACGCTCAGCAGGTAGACGCGCCGGCCGTCGAGTAACTCTTCTCCGCGGTAGTTGAGGTGGTATTTGACTGACTCGGCTATATCGATGCCGAGTAGCTGCGCGCCGGCGAGGTCCTGAATGTCTTCCCGGGTGATCTGCATCGCGCGAATCGTCGAAGGCGGATGATAAGTGACACGTTCGATGCGATTGCCGCGATCATCGAAGAGAAACTCGGAGTTGCGCACGTACTCTCCGGTGACCTCGCCGTTGCTGCCGATTGTTTGCAGCACGACGTCGCGTTTGAAGGTATGTTGCTTGAGTATCTCTCTCAACCGCGACTCGGTTTGGATGAACGACTCGACGATCGTCTGCGGCGTGCGCAGCCGCATTGCCGGCGGGTCCACCTCCAGTATCGAAGCGGCGCCGGGCACCCGAGCGATGTTGGCCACGGGACCAATGCTCGCCGCGATGCTGGGCACTTGAGCGATACGGGAGGCCTGCTGCGCGGTCGTGGACGCCTGTTGCGCATGGACCGACCGCACCGTCGCAAAAGCAACGATCGTCAGGGCAAGAGCGACGGAAGTCTGTGTATTTCTTCTCGTCATGAGAGTCTTTCGGGGCTGAGAGATTGTTGGTGGGGCGATCAGCACCGGCCTACGCCAAAGGCCATTCCCTTTCACCCCAACATGCGGTCAAAGCAGCCTTTCCGGGGCCGCCCCAGAGGAAATGGCATCTCGTGTGCCACCCGGTTCCACACGCCGCCGCGACTTGATGTATAGTGAGTCTCGAAGTGCGATGACCACACGAACTGAAAGCCTCGTTTCGGAAATCAGAACTCTTCCAGAGGAAGAGAAGCTAAAGGTGCTCGACGCCCTCCTCACAGATTTGGACCGGCGCGACTCTGAGATTGATAAGGTTTGGGCAACCGAAGCCCGCAAGCGGTGGAATGCTTACAAGGCGGGCGAGGTGGCGACAGTTTCGTACGAAGAATTGATGGCTAAATACTCACGTTAAGTGAAGATCAGGTTCCTCACATTTGCTCAACAAGAGATTGATGAGGCTTACCTCTGGTTTGAGGAAAGAGGCGCCGGTAAAGGCGTCGAGTTCCTCGATGAGCTGGATCGTGCTGTACGGCTGGTGAGCGCTTATCCGCTCGCTTCGCGGGAAGTCGAGCCGGGTATTAGAAGGTGCATCTTCGCTCACTTTCCGTACGCGCTCCTTTACGGAGTCGAAACACCAGGATTATTGTCGTCGCGGTAGCTCATACCCATCGCCTTGTGCTTCTTGTGCCTTTTTGCGGCCTTACTTAGACTTGCGCAAAGGGTGGCTTTGGTAGCATCTTTTGCTGCGTGTCTGAAAATCTTCCCCAACTCGCTTCAAGCCTCGCATCGATCGCCAAGAGCCTTCATGCGCGCGGCTGGCTGCTCGGTACGAGCGGTAACCTGAGCGCCGTTGTGCAACGCGAACCCCTGCGCCTCGCGATGAGCCCAAGCGGAATCGACAAAGGCGAACTCGACGCCGCGCAAGTGCTCACCATCGACGAACACGCACGCGTCGTCAGCGATCACGGCGTAAAACCATCAGACGAGAGCCTCTTGCACATCCGCATCGTCCAAACACGCGGCGCCGGCGCCGTGCTACATACACACTCCGTCTGGAACACGATGCTTTCCGATCTCTACGGCCCGCAAGGCGGTGTTAACATCGAAGGCTACGAGATGCTGAAAGGGTTGCAGGGCGTGCGCACACACGAACACAGCGAGTGGTTGCCGATCATCAAGAACTCACAAGATATGCCGGCGTTGGCCGACACCATCGCCGACACACTAAACAACCACCGCACCGCGCACGGCTTCCTGCTCGAACGTCACGGACTCTATACCTGGGGCGATAACCTCGCACAGGCAAAGCGACACATCGAGATTCTGGAATTCCTGCTCGAAACATTCGGACGAACACTGCTCGCAAGAAACAGAGGTTGAACGCATGGCCGTCGTAACCATCGCTGATGAAAACAAAACTGTGCACACCGCAGCAAAGATCACTTCCCTGCTCGCGAGCCACGGTATCGACTACGAACGTTGGAATCCGGCGCATCCCGTCGCCGACGATGCCCCCGCGGAAGAGATCCTCAGTGCCTACTCGCGCGAGATCGACGAACTAAAACAACGCGGCGGCTACGTCACTGCCGACGTCATCGACGTCGATCCAAACACGCCCGGCCTTGAAACGATGCTGGCGAAGTTTAACCGCGAACACTGGCACGACGAAGACGAAGTACGCTTCATCATCGCCGGTCATGGACTCTTTCACATTCACACCACAGCAGGACCAGTGCTCGGGATCGAAGTAGAAGCAGGCGATCTGATTCGCGTGCCGCGCGGCACCTTGCACTGGTTCAATCTCTGCGCCGATCGGCGCATTCGCGCCATCCGCCTGTTCCAGGACATGTCAGGCTGGACGCCACACTACACCGACAGTCGCGCTGACGAACGTTTTCTGCCAGTCTGTTTCGGACTCTCACACCTGGAGCAGCAACGCGCGAATAACCAGTAACACCGTGACTGCCTCTCTTTCCATGACCGGTATTCGCGGCGTCGTTCTCGACATCGAGGGCACGACCACGCCGATCGCGTTTGTTCACGACGTGCTCTTTTCTTACGCCCGAGCGCACGTGAAAGGCTATCTCGTGAATCATGCCCAAGCGGATGACGTCCGCAACGACATCGAACTCCTGCGCGAAGAACACGCCGCCGATGTGCGCAACGGCCAACAACCGCCTCCACTAACAGGCGAGGTAGATTCCGTGGTGAACTACGTCAACTGGCTGATTGATCTTGATCGTAAATCGACTGGCTTGAAATCGCTGCAAGGAAAGATTTGGCACGAGGGCTACTCCAACGGCACGCTGCGCTCGCAAGTTTTTCCAGATGTTGCTCCGGCACTCGCGCGCTGGCGCGTCGCGGGTCAGACGATCGGCATCTTTTCCTCCGGCAGCGCCCTGGCCCAACAACTGCTCTTCGCCCACACTGAAGCCGGCGATCTCACGTCCTTCATCACCCACTACTTCGACACCAATATCGGCAAGAAAGGCGACCCCGAAAGTTACCAGCACATCGCAGAAACGATCGGATTACCGCCGGGCGAAGTGCTTTTTATTTCGGACGTGGTCAGCGAACTGTCAGCAGCGCGTGAGGCCGGAATGAAAACGGTTCTCTCAAGCAGACCAGGCAATCAGCCACAGGAACATGCCGGTCAGTATCAGACCATCGAATCCTTCGACGAACTCTGAACATGCCACGCATCAAACCACTCGACACACTCGTAAACAAAGAAGTTTACTTGATAGCTGCGTACAACTGCTTGGCCATCTCCGCGTCGAGACCCTTGAGGGTTTCGTATTGGGCCAGGGCTGAGGGTTTGTCGTTTATGGCGATGTAGGTGAGGGCGAGATTGTAGTACGCCTGGGCCAATTGTGGTCTGAGTTTGATTACTTCCTTGTAGGCTTCAATCGCTTCGGAGTAGCGGCCCGCGGAGTAAAGCGTCAAGCCCAGATTGAACTGGGCTGAGGCGTTCTTGGGCTCGATCTCCAACGCCTTCTTCAACGCGTTCGCGGCATCGTCATAACGCTTCATTCCGCTATACGCATTGCCGAGATTTTTGTAGGCGTACGAACGAATCTCGTTTCTTTCCTGGAACCCGAGTTTGAAGGCCTCACCGCTTTCACCCAACAACTTGATCGCCTGCTGACTTGCGTCCACGGCGTCCTGGTAACGCCCGCTGTGGTTGTAAGCAAAACTGAGATTGTTGTAGACCTCCGGACTCGTCGCATCAAACTTCAATGTTTGCTGATAAACGTCGATCGCTTCCGGATAACGATTCAAGCGCGCCAGGGAAAACGCCAACGGCAGGTAAGCACCGGCGTAATCCGGTTTGACTTTGATCGCCTGCTGGTAAGCATCCACCGCTTCCGCAAATTTGCCCTGGTCCACGTAAACATTGCCAAGACCGGCAAACGCGCGCGCATCGTCAGGCGCGATCTTCGCCGCTAGTTGATACTGTTCCTCGGCTTCGGCGTAACGCGGCTTCGGAGCGCTGCGCGCGGCGTTTGCCCGCGCGATGATTGGATCCTGTTTCCGAACTGGCGGTTTTGGTGCGCCCCTCTTGATGCGTCCACCGCCGGCGACCTGTCCGCCTCCAGCGGATAGGTGAACTGAAGGATTCTGCGGGGTGCGGAAGATCAGCGCGGCGCCGCCGGTGATGTCCCGGACCAGACTGCCACCGCCACTGATATCCTGAGCCAGAACACTGGCCGCAGTCAGAACAAGAATTAAAGAAATGGGGGCGAAAAGCCGGTGTTTCATGCTTAAGTGCATCTCCTCACCGGCAGATTACAACTCATTCCGTGTGCAGACACAAGCTTTCATCCGCAGATTACCCGGAATTCCATAAAGCAGTTCGTGTAATCTGTGAGGGGCTAGTACTCAGGGACGCTTTTACTTCAAATCGTCGAGTTGCAGGCCAATTGGCTCGGCGCCGGCGCCCTTCAGGCCATCCATCACCTGCATTATTCTTCCATACGGCATGTTGCGTGGGGCTTTGATGAAAACCGTCTTTTCGACTCTCAATCGGTCAGGCAAATCAAACCGGTCGCGCATGTCGTCGCGATAGACCTTGTTTCGCGTTCGCTCTTCAAAAAGCGCGACGAGTTTGAGGCTCAGTTTGGAGAGATCGTCGACAGTGCCCATTTCTGTCAGTGCGTTGAGGCGTAGAGTGCTATCCGGCTCGATTGTTACCACTAACGTTCGTTTGTCCGGTTCGAGTTGCGGCAGGTCGTGTCGCGGCTCGGCCGGGAGTTTGGCAGCGAAGCGACCGGGCTTCAGAGGCGACGCCACCATGAAGATAATCAGCAGTACGAGAAGCACGTCGATGAGCGGTGTAACGTTTATATTGGGCGGCGGCGTGCGGCTCTTCATGGCGTCTTAGACAAGCCGACGCCGAAAAGGTTCCCGGCTTTTACCTGACGTTGCCGCGCGTCCGATCGGATGTTCGGTCGAAAGATACTCGCGGTCACAAAGAAGCACAAAAAGCACAAATGTCTTCGCTAATCCCTTGTGCTTCCTGTGCCTCTTTGTGGCACTGCTTTTCGAGCTCTTCTTTCAATTGAGTTCCTTGAGCCCCTCCATCACGGCACGCGCGACAGTGGGAATGATCTCCCGTTCGTTTGCGTGTTCGGTGGTAAACGTCGCCAATACAAACTTCTGACCGTCCGGCAGTTCAACGTAAGCAACGTCGTGACGCGTGGTGCTGGTCCATCCTGCCTTGGACCACAGACGCGCGCCGTCAACGCCCTTCAGCGCGATGCCGGTAAAGCCGTGTCCCTGGTCGTCGCCGTCGTTACTGGTGCCGGCGTACTCGCGCTTGAGGAGATCCATCATCATCGCCGTGCGCGCCGGGTTGGCGGCTTTGCCGGTCACGATCTCCATCATCAAACGCGCCGTGGCGTCGGTGGTCAACTTGTTGCGGTTCTCGCCGCTCGGTCCGCGCGAGGCACGCTCGCGGCCGTAGGCGTCTTCGCAAAACGTCTTCTGATTGACGTTGATGTTCGTGTAGCCGAGCCCGGAAAAGTAACGATTGACTGCGTTGCGTTTGTACTGCCACTCTTCCATCTCTTTTGGCGACAACTCGAAACCGGAAGTCGTTTGCGTCAGCACGTCGACGACGTATTGGGTGGCTTCGTTTGATGAATCGACAATCATGTCGCGCAACGCGCGCGTCAACTCCGCTGTCGGCTCGATCTTCTTGTCTTCGAGCCAGCGTTGGGCGGCTACGAGATAAAAGAGCTTTACTACGCTGGCCGGATAAATGCGCTCGTTGCCGCGAAAACTCGCGGTTACAGGTCGTTGTGGATCGCGCAGGTCGATCAACGTGATCGAAAGCTGCTTCTCTTCCAGCTTCTTGTCGGCGAAACGTTCGAGCGTTGTCTGGGCCGCACGGTCCAACACAGCCTGCAATGAAAGCTTGGGTTTCTGTTGGGCCACTGCGGAAAGGGATAAAAGCAAAATGAGACAAAGGGCGGCTGCCTGTTTGATTCCAATCATGCGCACAATATAATCTGTCACCCCTGTGCAGAACCACACTGACGAAGGCCTGGTCCGAGGTATCCGCCGCTGGGACCTGGTCGCGATCGCAATCAATGGCATTATCGGCGCGGGAATTTTCGGGCTCCCTTCCAAAGTCTATTCGCTAATCGGCACCTACAGCATCATCGCTTTTATTGCCTGTGCGCTGGTCGTGGTCCTGATCATCGTGTGCTTCGCCGAGGTCGGCAGCCGTTTTGACGACACGGGTGGACCATACCTTTACGCGCGCGAGGCGTTCAATCCGGCGGTCGCGTTTGAGATCGGCTGGCTGATCTGGCTCGCGCGGGTCACGGCGTTTGCCGCCAATTGCAACCTGCTGATCAACTATCTCGCCTACTTCTGGAACTCAGCTACGGATCCTCTCTGGCGCGCCACGGTTATTGTGTTTGTCGTTCTGGTCCTGTGTGCAATCAATGTGCTAGGCGTCAGGCAGGCGGCGATCGTGAGCAATGTCTTCACAGTTGGGAAGCTGGTGCCGATCATCATCTTCATCGCCGCCGGACTGTTCTTTCTCAACCCGCAAGCCTTCGCGCTTGGCGCCAAACCCGATACAGGCGCGTTCTCGCAATCGGTTTTGCTGCTCGTCTACGCTTTTACCGGATTTGAGATGGCGACGATTCCCGCGGGTGAGGTGCGCGATCCGCAAAGAAACATGCCACGCGCGCTGATGATCGCGATCCTGGTGGTCGCTGTGCTCTACATTCTGATTCAGATTGTGTGCGTCGGCACGCTGCCGGGTCTGGCGCAATCGCAGAAGCCGCTCGCCGATGCGGGTTCGCAGTTTTTGGGAACAGCCGGCGGCGCGATCATCTCGGCGGGCGCGATCATCTCGATCACGGGTAACCTGAACATCTTGATGTTGTCTGGTTCGCGTCTGCCTTTTGCGATGGCGGAACAGAAACAGTTGCCGGCCTTCATCGGCAGCATTCACCGATCGTTCTTCACGCCTTACATTGCGATTCTGCTCACCGCGGGCTTGATGCTGTTTTTAACGTTAAAGAGCTCGTTCGTCGCGGCGTTGACGATCAGCACGATCGCGCGATTGGTAACCTACGCCGCGACGTGTCTGGCGTTGCCGGTTTTTCGCTCTCGACCGGATGCGCCACCGCCGGTTTTCCGATTGCCGGGAGGCACGCTCGTCGCCGTCCTGTCGCTCTTGTTGATCGTGTGGCTGTTGCTTCACAGCACCTTGCAGGAAGCAAAGGTGTCCGCAATGGCGGCTGCAGTGGGTTTGGCGATCTACTTTGCGTACTGGCTTTATTCGCGCTCTTAGCGTGCCTCAAAGTCCAACGCCGCTGTTGCAGGACAGGCATTCCTGCCTGTCACCTCTCGGGTAGTGAACAGCGACAGGCAAGAATGCCTGTCCTACCGTTCTTCGTAAACCACGCGCCCGTCGACCATTGTCAACACAACCTTCACGTTTTCGATCTCTTTCGGATCGATCTTGAAGATGTCGCGCGACAACAACACGAGGTCCGCGAGCTTGCCGGTAGTGATAGTTCCCTTCACGTTCTCCTGAAACTCCGCGTAGGCCGAACCGACCGTGTAAGCGCGTACAGTTTCCTCGACTGAGATCTTCTGCTCCGGCACCCAACCCTTCGAGTTCTTGCCGTCGATGGTGCGGCGAGTCACTGCTGCGTAAACCGTCAACAGCGGATTGAGCGGCGCAACGGTCCAGTCAGTGCCAAAGGCCAGGGTTACGCCGGCGTCGAGCAGCGAGCGAAACGCGTAGGTCGTTTTCGCACGTTCTTTGCCGATGCGTTTCTCGGCCCAACGTCCATCGTCGATAGCATGATACGGCTGCATCGACGCGATCACCTGATCGCGCGCGAAACGTGGAATGTCCTGCGGTCGCAGATGTTGCGCGTGCTCGATGCGGAAACGTCGATCGCGTTTGCCGTTCTCACGTTCGACCTGTTCGTAGATGCTCAGGATTAGGTCATTAGCCCGGTCACCGATCGCGTGAATCATCACTTGCAAACCGGCGCGATCCGCTTCCGCGACGCGTTTGAGCATCGCGCCTTCGGGATACATCTCGTCGCCCGCGATTCCGCTTGTCGACGGATCGTCGCGATAGGGTTCGTAAAAGAGCGCAGTCGTCGATCCCAAACTGCCGTCCGAAAAACCTTTCAATCCGCCAACGCGAAGCATCTCGCTGCCGAAGTGCGCACGCACGCCAGTGCGGGCCAAACGCTCCCACTGCGGTAAAGGAGCGACGGCGTAGATCCTCGTCTTCAATTCACCGCGATCGAGAAGCGCTTGATAGACACCGACGTCAGTGCCCGCGGACACGTCCTGAACGCTGGTGACACCGAGCCTGGCAGCGTAATTTGAGGCAGCACGCGCGGCGGCGAGTTTCTCGTCAAACGTTGCCTCTGGAATGACCTTCCAGACAAAACTCTGCGCCGCGTCCTTGAGGACGCCGGTCGGCTCGCCCGATTTGTCGCGAACGATCACGCCACCGGGCGGGTCAAGAGTTTGACGAGTGACGCCGGCGAGTTTCAAAGCAAGGCTGTTCGCCAGCGCCATGTGACCGTCGAGTCGATTGACGAAGACCGGCGTGTCGCGAGTGAAACTGTCAATCAGTTCTTTTGTCGGCAGCTTTGCCTCAGACCAGCGCTCGTGGTCCCAGTCGCCGCCGGTGATCCAGCGGCCCTGCGGCAGCTTTTCGGCAAACGCCTTGATGCGCGCGGCAAACTCCTGCGGCGAATCCGCGTCACGCAGATCGACACTCGAGAGTTGAAACCCGCCGGACATGAAATGCGTGTGCGCATCGTTGAAGCCGGGCAACAGCAGTCGCTTCTTCGCATCAATGGTTCGTGTGTTTGGACCAGCAAGCTTTCTGATGTCTTTAGTCGCACCGACCGCAACAATCCGATTAGCATAGATCGCCACGGCTTCAGCGGTTGGTTGCGTCTTGTCCATCGTATGGACGACAGCATTGATGATGATCGTGTCGGCGACAAGCTCGGGTTTGTCAGCGTGAACGGGAAGAGTCATAAAGATAAGTGTCAAGGCTACGAGCAAAACCAGTAGGGGTGTGGTTTTCATAAGCGGTAGATTGTACACTGTCAATCAATCTCGGCGTGGATCAAGTAACCGACAAGCTAATAGATAATCTGGGCGCAATCGTAGGCCGCGAAAACGTACTTTCCAAGGCTGACGAACTGCTGGTGTACGAGTGCGACGGCCTGCCGCAACACAAACATCGCCCGCGTGCGGTCGTCTTTCCTTCCTCGACTGAAGAAACCTCCGCGATCATGCGCGAGCTCGCGCGTGCGAACGTTCCCTTCACGCCACGCGGCGCGGGAACGGGACTGTCGGGCGGCGCGCTTGCGCTCAACTCAGGCGTGGTGATCGAGTTTGCGCGCATGCGCAAGATACTGCGCATCGACGTCGAGAACCGTCTGGCGGTTGTACAGCCGGGCGTAGTGAATCTTCATGTATCGCGCGCTGTGCAGCAGTACGGTTTGTATTACGTGCCCGATCCGTCAAGTCAGCCGACTTGCACGATCGGCGGCAACATCGCTGAGAGCGCAGGTGGCATTCACTGCTTGAAGTATGGCACGACCACAGATCACGTCGTCGGTTGCCGTGTCGTCCTAGCAGATGGTGAGATCGTCGATCTCAGCGGCGAATCTAATGGATATGACTTGCTCGGGACGTTCGTTGGATCCGAGGGAACCTTCGGCATCGCGACTGAAGCAACGCTGAAGTTGAGCCAGATTCCTCCGGCGGTGCGAACGCTGCTCGCGGAGTTTGCCGAGGTCGACGATGCGAGTCATGCGGTGTCCGCGATCATCGCAGCGGGGGTGATGCCCGCGGCGTTGGAGATGATGGACCGCGAGATCATTCGCGCGGTTGAGGCGAGTGTGTTTGCGGCTGGGCTTCCGCCTGATGCGGGCGCTGCGCTGCTGATTGAGTTGGATGGGATCGAAGCCGGACTTGATGACGAAGCGCGCAAGGTGACGAGCATTTGCATGGAATACGGCGCGCGCAACTGCCGTCTCGCGCGTGATGAAACGGAACGCAAGAAGCTTTGGGCCGCACGCAAGGGCGCGTTTGGCGCGATTGGCCGCATCTCGCCCGATTCGATGATTCAGGACGCGGTCGTGCCTCGTTCGCGTCTGCCCGAAGTGCTGCGAGCCGCGTATGACATCGCGGCGCGGAACCAGTTGCGCATCGCAAATGTGTTTCACGCCGGCGACGGCAATCTGCATCCTTTGATCTGTTTCGA
>Ga0187894_10002854_pt1 | contig 20141 bp, 19 predicted proteins | sample GBC1701081metaG_FD_136650 | JGI IMG/M metagenome (GOLD analysis project Ga0187894, IMG submission 136650) | White microbial mat communities from a lava cave in the Kipuka Kanohina Cave System on the Island of Hawaii, USA - GBC170108-1 metaG ...
CTCACGAGCGCGGATGGTACTGCCCTGGTAACGGGGTGGGAGAGTACGCCGTTGCCAACCCTTCCCTTTTCCTCCCGTCTCGTTGTCTTTCCTCCCTCCCCCTTCCCCTTTTTCCTTTCCTAAATCTTCATCAATTGTAGTCCCTACTTTTGCTGCTGGAAACCATCTTAGCGGCGCGTCATTAAAATGGTTAAACTGGGCATGTTTTGAGAACACAATACGTTGAAACGGAGCATTCATGTAATGACCGAGTGGATGATCGCCTATACCACGAATGACCTGGTTGATGCACATATCGCCGTAGGTCGCCTTGAAGTCGAGGGCATTAAATCATTCATTCATCGTGAAGTGTTGGGTGAAATTATTGGCATCACCTATGGTACTTTGGGCAAGGTTAATGTGGTAGTCAACCCAGCAGACTATGACCGTGCTTTAGCTATTCTTGAGCCTGATGAGTTGTACGCTCTGTCCGATGACAATGAGGACATCATTTACTACTCGTCGCACCCGGATGAATCTGATGACATTGAATAATTCTCTAACCGATATTCCTGGTATCCGCGTTGGTCATCAAACTGATCTCGAAGGTGCAACCGGCTGCACAGTCATTATTTGTCCGGCTGGAACGGTCGGTGGGGTTGACCAGCGCGGCGGCGCGCCTGGCACGCGCGAAACCGATCTTCTGCGTCCCCTACATATTGTCGAAACAGTGAACGCGATTGTTCTGTCCGGTGGCAGTGCTTATGGGCTGGCGACAGCAGACGGGGTGATGCACTACCTGGAAGAAAATGGAATTGGCTATACGTCCCGTGCTGGTTATCTCGTGCCAATTGTCCCGGCGGCGATTGTGTTCGACCTGGCATTGGGAACGCCTGGTGTAAGACCAGATGCAGCGATGGGCTATGCCGCGTGTCAGGCAGCTACGACCGATCCTGTCCCACAGGGGACGGTAGGCGCTGGGACAGGCTGCCGAGTCGGCGCGATGACGGGGAATGAATTGGCGACCAAAGGCGGCCTGGGTTGCGCCAGCGCCGACTTGGGAGACGGACTAATCGTTGCGGCGCTTATGGTTGTGAATGCAGTCGGCGATGTGGTAGACGAACAGGGTAGAATCATGGCTGGATTTCGCCAGCAATCTGACCCTCAATCGTTCGTGGGAATGCTCGATGCCATGAAGGCGATGGCGCGTATCGTGGATACCCCGGCCACTGAGAACACAGTGATTGGTGTAGTGGCGACCAATGCCCGCCTGACCAAAGAACAGACCAATAAGGTTGCGCAGATGGCGCACGACGGCATCGCCCGCGCGGTGCGCCCGGCGCATACAATGTTTGACGGCGATACGATTTTCGCGCTGGCAACCGGCCAGATACCGGCCAATGTGAGCGTGATCGGTGCATATGCGGCGGAGGTTGTCGCGATCGCCATCCGAAATGCCGTTCGGGCGGCTACTTCGCTGGCTAGCGTCCGCTCACTGCAAGATTAAGTTAAATTAAAGAGTATATATCAATCCGTTAACCTTCTCTTGATACGCTTCAATCAACAATTTCTGTAAAGGCGGCAACCGCATGGCAAAAGTGTTGATTATTGAGGATGAGTTAACGCTGGCCAATAACCTGGCCGACAAGCTGCGCGGCGAGGGTTTTGCCGTGCTGACCGCGCCCGATGGCGAAGACGGTCTGGACAAGGTTCGTAGCGAACGCCCGGATTTGATTGTTCTGGACATTATGCTGCCGGGTCTGGACGGTTTGAGTCTGTGCCGCATCGTCCGCCGTGATACCGCCACCTCCCATATTCCGATCATCATGTTGACCGCGCGCGGCACCGAGGTTGATAAGATCGTCGGCCTGGAAAGTGGCGCGGATGATTATGTCGTCAAGCCGGTGACGCTCGGTGAATTTTTAGCACGGGTGCGGGCGGTGATGCGGCGCGCACCGGGTCGCCCGGTGCTACAAGATGAGCTAACCTCGAATGACTTGCAAGTAAGCCTCACAGGCCGCCGTGTCTATAAACAGGGCGACGAGATTAAACTGAGCAACAAAGAGTTCGACCTGCTGACCGAACTGATGCGCAACCGGGGCGTTGTCCTCTCACGCGATCTGATCCTGACGAAAGTGTGGGGCTACGATTATTTTGTTGATAAACGCACGGTGGATGTGCATATCCGTTGGCTGCGGGAAAAAATCGAAGAAGATGCGTCTGACCCGCGCCGGATCGTCACGGTGCGCGGAGTCGGCTACCGCTTTGAAGGCTGATTTGGCTTACCTGATAAGGACATTCTTGCGGTAAGATACAGGCAGTGCTTCTACGTAAGGATGTACCAAGATGGAAAAAATACTCATCGTCGAAGACGAATTGACGCTGGCCGATAACCTGGCGAACCGCCTGAATGAAGAAGGTTTCTCGGTTATCACGTCGCCCAACGGCGAGGATGGCCTGGATAAAGCGCGAGCTGAACTGCCTGATTTAATTGTGTTGGACATCATGCTGCCCGGCTTGGACGGCCTGAGCCTGTGCCGCATCCTGCGGCGTGATCGTGCAACAGAGCATATCCCGATTATCATGCTGACGGCGCGCGGTATGGAGGTCGATAAAATCGTCGGCCTGGAAAGTGGCGCGGACGATTATCTGGTCAAGCCGGTGGCGCTGGGGGAGTTCCTGGCGCGGGTGCGGGCGGTCATGCGGCGGACGCGCAAACAGCCGGTCGCGGGCGATGAATTAGAGTCCAACGATCTCCAAATCAACCTGATTGGCCGCCGGGTGCATAAAGACGGTGAGGAAATCCGGCTGACCAACAAAGAGTTTGATTTGCTAGCCGAGTTGATGCGCAACCGGGGTGTCGTCCTGTCGCGTGATCTGATCCTGACGAAAGTATGGGGTTACGATAGTTTTGTCGATAAACGCACCGTCGATGTACACATCCGCTGGCTGCGGGAAAAAATCGAAGAAAATGCTTCTGACCCGCGCCGAATCGTCACCATCCGGGGTGTCGGTTATCGTTTTGAGGGCTGATCCGTGATGGCTGATGAACGCGAACACGAGTGGGCGTACAAACAAGCCTTAATGCTAACACTGGCGAACGCTGCCTATGATGCGCTGCTGGTGTTGAATGGCGAACGGCGGGTGATCGCAATCAACAACGCGGCTGAAGAATTGTTTGGCCGCACCCGCCCGATTGGCGAGAGCCTCCTGACCGTGACTGAGACGCCCGAATTGGAGGCGATGGTTCTAAACGCGCTGGAATACCAGGAAGAGGTATTTGAAGAGCAGATCGTTATCAACAAGCGGGTGTACCGGGTGCGGGCGCAGGTCATCCGTCGTAATGGCAATCTGTTCATCGGTCTTGCACTGCAAGACATCAGTGATCTGGTGCGCCTCAACCGCGCCCGCCGTGATATGGTCGCCAATATCTCCCATGAACTGCGCACACCGATTGCGAACATTCGCTTGATTATCGACAGCCTGTTCCACGAGGATGAGAAGCCCAAACGCAAACATAGCATCTCGTCACTTCAGGCGATTGCCCGCGAGACGGATTCGCTTCTGTGGATCATGCAGGAAATGCTCGACCTGTCGATGATCGAATCCGGCCAGTCGATTGTGCGCATGGTGGATGTGCCGCTGCGCGAATTGATCGAGGACGCAGTGGAGCGTATGGAAGACCAGGCCGCCGCGAAAGACGTGAAGATCATCCACGATGTCCCGAAACGGCAGGATGTCATGTGCGATTGGGATCAAATCCGCCGGGTGTTGGTGAACCTGATCCATAACGCGATTAAGTGGTCGCCACCCGGCGGCAAGGTGATCGTCGAGACGCGCCATGATGGCGATGACGTAATTGTCACTGTATCAGACGAGGGCCCAGGTGTGCCGGATGACCAACTGGAACGGATTTTTGAGCGTTTCTATCAGGTTGACTCGTCGCGTTCCGGGCATGAAGGCACCGGCTTGGGACTGGCGATTTGTAAGCATATTGTCGAAGCACACGGCGGGCAAATCTGGGCGGAGGGCAACAGCCATGTCAAAGGTGGGTGTTTCAAGTTTACGTTGTTTGCTGCGGAAGAGTACCCCGAAACGAAATGAAACGCTGCTGAGACTTTTGCATTTCTAACTTTATTTCTGCTATACTATCCTTAATTGAATAAGCAGACCTTCGGGGCAGGGTGAAAGTCCCTACCGGCGGTAAAGTATCAAACGACGATAACAAGCCCGCGACCCGAGCCACCCATCCTCACAGTGTTTCTCCGTTCACGACCATCAGGATTGGTGCATTAGCCCATTTTGGCGCTAACGGTGGATCTGGTGCAAGGCCAGAGCCGACAGTGATAGTCTGGATGGAAGAAGGTGCAGACAAATGGTGTAGTGTCGCCTATTTGTTTGCGTTGCTTGGCAAAGATAACTGGTTTTCTCCAGGTGCCGGGTGGTAGCTGTATGTATTGGCCTCCACCGGCGATCTTCGCATAAGCATTCGCCCCGTTGTTCTGTCTGTGCAACAACGGGGTATTTTTATGCAAGAAACGCTCCCTCAACCCATCCGTGAGCCGACTGATGTATCTCAACGTTGGAGCTGGTCAGCACTGGTCAACCGGCAGACTGCGCCATACCTGACGCTACTGATCGTGCTGCTGTGTTGGCAGGCCATCACCATGCTGCGCCTGTATCCAGCTTTTATCATCCCGCCACCGCTCGCCGTGTTGGAGAAATTTGGGGTCGTCCTGGGTGATGGCAGTTTGTGGCTGCACACCAATACGACGCTGGTGGCCGTGCTGGCCGGGCTGGGAGTGGGGGTGGTCGCGGCGGTCGGGCTGGGTTATATGATTGCGAAAAGCCCGCTCCTGGATACAGTTGTGTCTCCCCTGATCGTCGCGTTCCAGTCGATGCCAGTAGTGGCTTATGCCCCGCTGCTCATCATCTGGTTCGGCAGCGGGCCGACCAGCAAGATCGTCACCAGTGCGCTGATCGTCTTCTTCCCCATGTTGATGAATACGATTGTTGGTATCCGCAACGTTCCTGTCCCGCTGCGTGATTTGATGCGCTCGATGCAGGCCACGCGCTGGCAGACTTTTACCAAACTGGAAATTCCGGCGGCCATGCCTGTTCTGGTTGGCGGCCTGAAAATCAGCGCGACGCTGGCGGTGATCGGGGCGGTGGTCGGGGAATTTGTCAGCGCGAATGCCGGATTAGGTTTCCTGATTAACCTGGCGCGCAGTCAATATGATACGCCGCTGGTCATCGTCGCCGTGCTGACGCTGACGGCGATCGCCCGGTTGCTGTATGGGGCGGTGTCGCTGCTCGAACGGCGGGTGCTGGCGTGGCAAAAACGCGCCCGCCTGAACTGATTGGCTTATCTAACATACCTGGAGGGTATTTCACGCATGTCTCGTAAACCTTTCATCATCGCTGTTTCGCTGCTTCTATTTGCCTTGAGCATCGTTGGCGTCCGCGCCCAGGACGCGACGCCCGCGTCAGTCGATCAGAATTTTTTCCTGACGTTTGTGCCGAACGTTCAATTTTCGCCCGTCTACGTGGGTATTGAGAAGGGGTATTTCAAAGATGGTGGGATCAACCTGACCATACAACACGGTGACGAACCCGTCGGCCTTGACCTGATCGCATCTAACCAATTGCAATTTGGGTTAATCAGCGCCGAGGAAGTCATTAAAGCCCGCGCGAATGGCCGCCCGGTGGTTAGCGTGTACGACTGGTTCCAGCAGTATCCGGTGGGAATCGTCGTGCCGGAAGGAGTCGGCATCGAGTCGGTGAAAGACCTGGCGGGGAAGAAAGTGGGCATTCCGGGCCGTTTCGGGGCGAGTTACAACGGCGTGACCGCGCTGCTGACCGCGAACGGCATGGTCGAAAGCGACATCCAGCTTGAGCCGATTGGCTTCAATGCGCCGGATGTGTTCTGCGTCGGTGGGGTGGAAGCGGCGGTGGTGTATATCAACAACGAACCGCTGCAAATCGAAGACCGCATTAAGGCGGGCGAATGCAACGGCTACACCGGCGTGCGGGTGTTCCCGGTTTCAGCCGCAGCCGATATGGTTTCGAACAGCCTGGTCACGAATGAGGAAACGATTGCGAATAACCCCGAACGGGTAGCGGGGCTGGTCACGGCTTTCGACGCGGGGCTGCGCGATGCGATCAACAACCCGGCGGAGGCGTATCTCATCAGTGTGGGTTACGTGGAAAACCTGCCGCTGTCTGATGATTTCAAAGCTGCGCTCGAAATGGCAGCGACAGCCCAGGAACAATTCCTGGCGGGCGATCCGAGCCGCGCGGTCATCGCGGAGAGCCGCGCGGCGCTTTTGGAAGATTTGTCCGGTCAGTTTGAATCGGCGACGCTGGTGCAATTCCATGTACTGCTGAACACGATTGAATTGTGGGATGCTGACCAACTTGGTTCAAGCGCGCTGTATTCGTGGGAAGTGACGCAGGAAATCTTGAAGACGATGGGCTTCATCACCGAGCCAATCGATCTCGAACAAGCCTTCACCAACGACTTCCTGCCTATGGCTGAGGGCTAAGTTATGACCGTGCGCTTGTCGGCGCGGGATGTGACGGCAGTGTACGACGCGCCGGGGGGCGGGCTGCTCCCGGCGCTTGGCCCGCTGACCATGACGGTTGAGGCGGGGACGTTCATGTGCCTGGTCGGGCCGAGCGGGTGCGGCAAAAGCACGTTGATTCGCATCCTGGCCGGGTTACAGCGCCCGACCTCCGGTACTGCTTACCTAGATGACCAGCCAATCCTTGAACCTGCGCCGCAGATTGGGTTGATGTTCCAGGACTCGAACCTGCTGCCCTGGCGGACAGTGCAGGACAATATTGCGCTGCCGTTGGAACTGGCCGGTGTGACTCAGGCTGAACGCTACCAAACGGTACATGACCTGCTGCCCACGCTTGGCCTGTCCGAATTTGTGCTGGCGTATCCGGGCGAGTTGTCCGGCGGGATGGCGCAGCGGGTGGCGTTGGGGCGGGTGTTGGTACAGCAGCCGGGCGCGCTGCTGTTGGACGAGCCGTTCGGGGCGTTGGACGCCCTGACGCGGGAGCAAATCAGCCTCGACCTGATGCAATTGCGCTCGAAGCAAACGGTGGTGATGGTGACACACAACATCCATGAAGCGGTGCTGCTGGCGGATCGTATCGTGGTGTTCAGCCGCCGCCCCGGACGGATCATCGCCGATATTCCGGTTGACCTGGAACGCCCGCGCCGCCTGGAAGATGCCTACACTGAGGAATTCGGCGGCATCGCGCGCCACGTCCGTGCGGCGATCAATGAGGCGTGATGCTTGAAATCGCTTGTTCGACGTTTTCGGCGCGTTTGATTTTGAGGGTCATGCCGAAGGTTGTGCCTTGCCCGGTGCGGCTGCGGACGTAGACACTGCCTCCGTGCGCCTCAGCGACGGACTTGACAATTGCTAGCCCCAGACCCGTGCCGCGAATTTTGTCGGTGTCGGGGGCGCGGTAGAACCGCTCGAACAGGCGGGCTTGCGCTTCAATGGGGATGCCTGGCCCAGTGTCGGTCACTTCGATATGGAGCATGTCGCCATTGGTGAAGGTCTTCACGGTGATGGTGTCGCCGGAGCGGGTATATTTGGCGGCGTTGTCGAGGTAATTGGTCAGCGCGCGTTTGACCCAGCGGCGATCCACCTGGGCGAGGGGCAGATCAGCAGGAATGTCGGTCGTACATTCGAGCGATTTTTCAACCAGGAGTGGCTTGATCTCGGCGCAGGTTTCGCGGATCATGTCGCCTACGTCCACTTCGTCCATGTTGACATCGTAGCCGTTCTCGATTTGTTCCAGGTTGAGCAGGTCGTTAATCAGGTCTTGCATCCGGTTGATGCCGTTGGTGGCGATGCCGATGATCTCATTGGCAGTCTTGTCTTCAGCTTTGAAGAAACCTTCGAGCAAGTTGAGCGAACTGAGGGCGACGCCGAGCGGATTGCGCATGTCGTGGGCGGCGGCACGGATAAATTCGGCGCGCTGCATTTCGGCTTCGCGCAGGTGGGTGATGTCCTGCACGACGATAACCCAACCGTCTTTCTGGCGATCCTGATCGACCTGGCTTTCGATATAGACGGGCGAAATGAGCAGGGACAGCATCCGCCCATTATCGAGGGTAGCCTGGAACGCCTCGTGGCCTTCCTCACGCGAGGAGAGGGCATAGAGCAGCGAGTCGCGGACGCGAGGATGGATCGGGGCTTCACGCAAGGACGTGCCGATCAATTTGTCCGCCTCAACATCGAAGATGGTTTCTGCCGTGTGGTTAATCAGGCTGAGTCGCCCGTCCTGGTCGGTGGCGATCATGCCGTCGGCGGTGGATTGAAAGACGGCGCTCAGGCGTTTTTCCTGCTCAACGCTGGTTTCGTACAGGCGCGCGTTGTCGAGGGCGACGCCGACCGTATCGGCGATGGCTTTGAGTACCGTGACCATTTCGCTGTTGAAGGCATCGGGCTTGTTGCTCATGATGCTGAGGATGCCGATGATTTTGCCGCGTGCGTGCATGGGCGACATCGCAATGGAGCGGAAATGTTCGTCCAGGAAGCGCGGGACGGCGAGTTCTTCCGTGCCATCGAGATCGTTGTCCAGCACCACATCGTTATTGGAGATGACCCTGCCGGACATGCCCTTGCCCAGCGGGATGCGCATGGGCGCGGTGACGAAATCGTGCAGCCAGCCCTGTTGGGCGCGCAGCACGACCTCGCCAGCACGTTCGTCAATCAGGCTGATGCCCCCGGCTTCCGCGCCGACCACTTCCAGCACGGCTTGCAGGGCGGTCTTCAAGGTGCGGTCGAGGTCGAGGGATTGGCTGACGGTGGCCGCGACGGTATTGATGGCGGCCAGTTGGTCAATCCGGCGTTTGACCTCTTCGGTCAGCAGGCGATTCTGTAAGAGCAGACTTTGAATATCTTGCACAGTCGTCTCGCAAAAAGGATGTAACCATTATAGGTGCTTAAAAAGAAATGGGAGTATACCCTATGGAGCGCGGTCGCGCGTAGGTAGGAAATTCGTCCTATATGCTATGTGGCTCGAAAAACGACGAAAGCGACGAAAACGAATGAGCGACTTTCGCTTTCGCCTACGACGTTGTTGCGGCGGCGGCGGCGCGATGCCCGTTTCCAGTTACCATTGTCCAGAATAAGACGAGATATTTTTCACCACCGCCTCCTTCGGAGAGGTTTCGCACAGACACCGCGTACACACAGAAATAGCGAAAGACGTGACACATAAAAATCGTACCACAAAGTAAAGATGAAAGGTTGAACATTTGTTCAGACATTTGTTTCGATTTTGAGGGAAGGGCGCGGTGGATGGCCGGGTTTGGCGGGGGTTGATCACGCTGGCCGTCGCGGGGGTGTGCCAAAGCTGATATGATTAGCGATTATTTCGCCGCCACAGGATGAACAGCCATGACACTCGATTTACAGGCTATCCGCGCCCAATTCCCGTTGCAGGATGCCACTTACTTCGATAACCCGGCTGGCACGCAAGTGCCGCAGGGGGTGATTGACGCGGTGAGCCATTACTACCGCACGATGAACGCCAATTCGGGCGGGGCGTTCGCCACCAGCCAGCGCACGGACGCGATGGTGCAGGATGTACGCATAAAAGTCGCCGATTTCCTGAATGCGCCGCGTGCCAAAGAGATCGTGTTTGGCCCCAATATGACGACGTTGACCTTCGGCCTTAGCCGCGCCCTGGCGAAAACACTGTCGCCGGGTGACGAGATCGTCCTGACGCGGATGGATCACGACGCCAATGTCGCTCCCTGGCTGCTGATCGCGCAGGATTATGGGCTGGTGGTACGGTGGGTGGATATTCGCACCGCCGATTGCACACTGGATATGGACAGCCTGGAAGCGGCGCTGACCGAGCGGACGAAGGTGGTGGCGACAGTACATGCGTCGAACGCGGTTGGCACGATCAACCCGGTGGCGCAAATCGCGCAGATGGCGAAGGCCGCCGGGGCGCTGTACGTGATCGACGCGGTGCAGAGTGCGCCGCATGTGCCGATTGACGTGCAGGCTATCGGCTGCGATTTCTTGCTGTGTTCGGCCTATAAATTTTATGGCCCCCATATCGGGGTGATGTGGGGGCGGTATGACTTGTTGGCTGATCTACCGGCCTATAAAGTGCGCCCATCGAAGGACAAGCCGCCGCACCGTTGGGAAACCGGCACAGCTAGTTTTGAGACGATTGCAGGGGTAGGCGCGGCAGTTGATTACCTGGCGGGGCTGGGAGAACAGTATGGCGCAGGGTATGCGGCGCAGTATCCAGGATTCACTGGCCGCCGCCTGCACCTAAAAACAGCGATGGCGGCGCTGGGCGATTATGAGCATGATCTCGTCAGTCATCTGATCGAGATGCTGCAACAGGTGTCCGGCGTGACGATCATGGGGATCACCGACCCGACGCGCTATCACGAGCGTGTGCCGACGGTGGTATTCACGAAAGCAGGTCACTTGCCGAGCGCGATTGCGCAGCACCTGGCGGGGCAGAATATTTATGTGTGGGATGGGAATTACTATGCCGTCGAGATCATGAACCGGCTGGGGCAGGGTGAACATGGCATGGTGCGCGTCGGGCTGGCGCACTACAACACGCATGAGGAGATCGACCGTTTGGGGACGGCGTTGGCGATGCTGGGGTGAGGCGGTGCGCTGGTCATATCCCCTCCCCCTAACCCCCTCCCCATTGCATGGAGAGGGGGAACAAGGCATGTAGCCGAGCGTTTGTGAAGGTGGCCGGTAATGGGCGTCACTGAAGGATGGTATTAGCCGATGATCTCTTTGGAGATGGCGGCGGCGAGTTGGGCGGTGACGAGTTCGAGCATCAGGACATTTTCCTGGGTGATCGAGTTGGGCATCTCGCGGCAGGCGACCAAGACACCATAGTGGTTGCCGCTGAAGATGACCGGCACACAGGCGGCTGCACCGAGATGGCCTTTCGCCACGAGCGGGTAATTGGGCGAATCCTGCGACCCGGCGATGCGGCTCTGGCCGTTCTGAGCGACCCAAGTGATGAGGTCATCCGGTGTAGCCGCTTTGGGGGCGACCGATTGGATTGGCATCGGGCCGTCCTGGGCTTTGAGCGTGACGGCAGGCGGGTCACCGCTTTCGAGGCGGTAGAAGGCAACATAGTCGTAGCCCAGGTCTTTGCAGGCGGCGACGGCGGCCTGCTGCTTGCCCAGCTCACCCGAAGCCTTACGGAGTTCTTTGGCGAACTGGCGGACGGCGGGCAGGCTGTCGGCGCGCAGGGTTTCTAGCTGGCGATCTGACATCAGGCGGGTGATACGCTTGATGAGGTCGTTATTCTCGAAGGGTTCGGTGCTGATTTCGTCGGCCTGGCCGGGCATCCCGAAGTCGGCTTCTTCGTCCACCAGGACGATGAACAGGCGCGGGAAGCTGTGGCGCAAATCCTGAATAAACTCGTAAATGTGGCCGAGGCTGTTGTCCAGCACCAGTACATCAATGTGCTGGTCGCGGTCAGCCAAGATATCAAAAGCATCGCCGGTATCAGATACCATCTGGACGCGGAAATCGCGGTAGGCCGATAGGTTCTTGTAGTAGCGGTTGGCATCTTCGCGTCGTACCGCGACCAGGACATCGACGTTCGACATCATTCAAATCCTCATGTAGAGCGGTTTCATCATCTGATTATAAAGGCTCAATCGCAAAATTGGGCTATTGATTTTGTTGAGCTGTTGCCAATGCCAGGATGACCAGTTGGCGCAAGCCGTCAGCAATCGGCCCGGTTTCGATAAATTCATCCAACCGATGGGCATTGCCGCCGCGCGTGACGCCGACGGTGACGGCTGGGATGCCATGTGACAGCGGGACGTTGGCATCGGTGCTGCCGTTTTCCAGCGTGCCACGCACGCCCACGATGTCGAGCGCGGCCAACGCGCCCTGTACCAATGGATGCTCAGGCGCGATTGACCCAGCGGGGCGGTCGCCGACGACCTCAATAGCGAATGTCAGATCAGGTTTATGGAGTGCATCGACCTGCGCGCGGACTTTTTGTTCAAACGTGGATAGGGTGGTCACGTCTTCCGAGCGCATATCTAACCAAAGACTGGCACGGGTGGCGATGGCGTTAATGGTCTGCCCGCCGTCGATCATACCGATGTTGAAGGTGGTGTGTGGCGACTGGGGCGGGTGGAGCGCAACGATGCGTGCGCCCAACTCAACGATGCCGTGTATGGCGCTGGCGCGGCCATAGTTAAGCCAGCTATGGCCGCCCGCCGCCGCTGCTGTGATGTGCAGGCGGCGCACGGCGATACCGGCATGATAGACATGTCCGAAGGCCATCCCTTCCAGGTTGATGACCTGGCTGATATGGGGTTGCAGCCGTTCAAAGGCAGCTTTCATACCGCCGAGATCGCCCAGTCCTTCCTCGCGGGTGTTAGCGACGAACCAGATGTCGCATTCCGGCGTGATGCCCAGTTCTTGCAGGGTTGCGGCCAAGCCGAGTAAACCAGCGACGCCCATGCTGTTATCACCCAGCCCAGGGCCGTAAATCAAGGTATTTTCGCGGCGGATGTCCAGGTTGGTATCCTGTTCAAAGACGGTGTCGGTGTGGGCGGAAACCATCATCCCTGGCTGGCGCTTGCCACGCAGCAGGCCATACACGTTGTAGAAGTCGTCGATTTCGACATTTATCAGTCCGATGGTGGTGAACTGCCGGGCAATGTAAGCAGCGCGCGCTGCTTCGTGGAAGGTCGGCGCGGGGATTTGCTGAATGGCAATGCCCTGGTCGATCACCCATTGGGTGCGCGATGCCAGCGCAGCCCAATCGAGGGCGTTGTTGATCTGTTCAACCTGATGTTTCATAGACTTGTTCCGGCAGTATGTGAAAAAATATCCAGACTGGCGATTATGCCACAACCTGCTTAAAATTGCCCTCTGCCCTGACCATCAGGGGGTTTCATGCGGTCGAAAAGATCGCTATAATCCCGTGCCTTGAGCAAATCGGTCAACACGCCAATCGCACAGTTCCATCAGGAGGTGTACTATATGGAGGCGGCGAGAGTCTTATTCATCGGACGCATCCAAGTTAATCGTCTGTCGATGGCGACTGCCCTTGAAAAACGATATAAAGTCGTGATCGCGCCAAGTGGCAAGGTGGCGGTTGATCTCGCCCACGAAAAGCCATTTCAGGTTGTCGTGCTGGATGCTGCGTCGATGCGGACTCCCGGCGACCGCATCTGCTTGGGTTTGCGTCAAAGTCTGGGCAAGATGCCAATCGTGCATATCCATCCTGGGCCGAAGAACGGCACGCAAAGCCCCGCCGACGTGCTACTGTTTCAACCGTTAACGCCGCGCCGACTCCTCAACTGCATTGACCGGCTGCTCAAGCCCCAGGACGAAGCAACGATCAGTTATGGGCCGTTTTCGATCAACCTGGATCGGCGTGTCCTGATCGTGAACGGACAGGAAACTCAACTCACCCCGAAGCAGTCGCTCCTGGTCGAGACATTCCTACGCCATCCGGGCGCGATTTTGGATCGAAAGACGTTGATGGAAAAGGTGTGGCAGACGGATTATCTAGGTGACACGCGCACGCTCGATGTGCATATCCGTTGGATTCGAGAGGTAATCGAAATCGACCCCGGCAAACCGCGCTACCTGCGCACCGTGCGCGGCGTGGGTTACTGCCTGGAACTGGGGGACGAGGGCGTTTACGCGCAAGAGTATAATGAAGACGCGGTGCTGGTGCTTCCGAATTAGCATAGTAATGCCGAAAAACAGAAAGCCGACGGTTGAGGTCGGCTTTTTTGTTGTCTAACGCAGGTTGGGGTGTTATTTTGCCTGGGCTTCGAGCGCGGCAAGCTGTTTCATCAAACGACTCTTGCGGCGGGCCGCATTGTTGGGGTGGATCGTCCCCCGGCTAGCGGCCATGTCCAGATCGCGGATGGCGGTGCGGGTGGCTTCCTTCGCTTCGTCGAGGTCGCTGCCATCGGCGATAATGCTGCGGGCTTTCTTGACCAGGGTGCGGACGCGGGTGCGGTAAATGCGGTTGTGGACGCGGCGTTTTTCGCTCTGGCGGAAACGTTTTAGCGCCGATTTATGGTTAGCCATGTGTGCCTCGTACTTTTTTCAAGAACCGTGTGAAACGAAAAATGATTTTATCATGGGGTCAAATGATTTGTCCAGCGTGTCTTCGCCCATGTTTCGGCGGCAGCAGCACTTATTTCGCGGTCAGGTTCATGACCAGGAAGGCGACCGCGCCCACATTCAAGAGCAGCACGCCTAACAAGCCCAGGATGACCAGCGCCGGATACCGTTCGCGCGTGCCGGGTAAACGGGTGGGCTGGATGTCCTTCGGGATATATTGGAAAAATTCAGATGCGTCGAGTTTTCCCATGTCGTCTCGGTCAAAATCGGAACTGAAGGCTGAACCCAGCATGTCACTATCATTGATTTCGTCCAGCAGCGCATCGTTCGACTTTCTTGCCGCCGGCGACGATTTGGGAGCCGGAGTCAGCGGGGGTGGGGTATACGTCGGCGGCGGGGTGTTGGCGATGGGCAGCGCCGAGTCGGTCGCGCTGAACGGCCCAGACGAGAACAGGTCATCGTCGCCGCCAACCTGGACGCCCCCGGAGAAGAGGTCGTCGTCCTCATCTTCAAACGGCGTTGCCATGAACTGTGCCGCTGCGTCCAACGTGCTGTTTTTGAAGGTATCTCCGGCTGCGCCGCTGCCGAGATTCAGGTTGCTCACCCAGTCGTCATATTCTGCCGGAGAGGGTTCGTCCACCTGGTAGTTTGAACTGGCGCTGCTGGTGGCAGTCGGCGGCGCGGGCGGTGGCGGCGGCGCGGCATTCCATTCAATACTGGATGGGAGTTCGTCTTCGTCGGCGTCTACGCTGAACAAGTTGGCGGCAGAAGCAGGCGCGGGGGGCGGCGTGAAGCTGGTACTCGCCAACACATCATCCGCCAGGGAAGCAGCCGAAGCAGACGACACGCTAGGGCTGGCCTTCTGGTTGAGCATTTGTAAACCCTGTTTCGCCCGGTCATTCCCAGGGTTGATGGTCAACACATTTTCCAGACAGGTGCGCTGCTCATCAACCGATTCGACGACGGCGCTCAACCAGAGCCAGGCTTGTTCGTTGTACTGGTCAATTTCAACGGCACGCAGCAGCAGGGCGCGGGCTTCGTCTTTCCGCCCGGCGCGATAGGCGCTGATGCCTTCACGCACCATTCCATCCACATTCGCTGGCACGAGATTTGTCCCTCATGATAAAGATAGATGTTTACCGCTCATCATAGCATAAAGGCGCGCTGGGGGAAAATGAGATTGGACGGTTATAATGTCCAGGGCATAATGATCTGTGCCGGAAACGTACAGCGATTTTGTGTTTCATTGGAGTCCAACATGCCTGCTCGATTAGAAAATGACCGCTTTCGTCTGGAAATATCGGTAGTGGGGTATGAGTTCCCAGACATGGTGGATGATCCCGATGATGCTAACTGGCTGCTCATCCGATTGGTGCTGCAATCGCAATTCGGCGCGTGGCGCTGGCAGGTCGAAGATGCGGGGGCGCTGACGTGGGAGTTGGCCGATGGTGTCCAATGGCTGCTCAGGTTGAGCGCGGGAGAACCCGTCGAGCGAGAACAATGCGGTTTTTCTGAACCGGATATTGCGTTTGAGGCGATCCGGGGCGAAGACGGCCAGGTTATCGGTTTGTCGGTGCAGCTTATGGACGAATTTCAGCCGCCGACGAAAGTGCTTGTCCCGCGCGAAAATAATATCGTCAGCCTACGTTTTCATACCCCGCCGAACATTTTGCGCGCATTCGCAGATGATTTGACGTCAGAACTAAACCATTTCCCCCTGCGTGGGTCGCACCCAACTTAAAGTAAAGCTGTAGCAATTCCGCCCCAGTGTACTTGCGCCGTGGAATTAGCCAGAACGCCGACGCGAAAATCCGTAACGTCACCCAGCAGTCGCCAATACCTCGCGCGCTGCCCGCCAGCCGCTTTCGAGCGCGCCGTGTACCGTCTGCGGGTTGCTGTCGTAGGCGGTGGCTTCACCGGCGAAGAACAACACGCCGCCTTCCGATTGGGCGAGGGTGGGACGCTCATACACCGCCCCCGGCGAAATGTGGGCGTACCCGCCGCGCGCATAAGGATCATCCACCCATGAGACGCGCTTACCGGCCACCAGATCACGCTTCAAGCGCCCCGGACGCAAGCCTAGCAATTTGCCCAGGTCTTTCAGCCCGAATTCCAAAGCGGTGGCTGCTGTCATATCGTCAATACCACGCGCCCGTCCCGCCGTGATGTAGCAGGCGATCACCGCTGCGCCTTTGCGCCCGTAGCCTGGCGTCCACCAACGGGCAGCGACCCCGCTATGCGCCATATAGGTGAGCGAGTCGTCCCACAGGGGTTCGCGGAAACGGTATATTAGCTTGGTGGCCGGTTGGGTGTCGAAGCTGTTGATCGCGCGCTGCTTGTCCAGGCTCAAGGGCGGGTCGAACCGTAAACCGCGTAACACAGGGATTGGGACGGTGATGATGCAGCGGTCGGCCAGGAAAAGGTGGTTATCCGCCGTCACCATCACGCCGTCTTTTGTCCAGCGGATACGCCGAACCGAGGTATTCAGGCGGATCGGCAGGTCACGGCTGTACCACTGGAACAGCGCGCCGTAGCCTTCTTCAATGCGGAACTCTTTGTCGCCGGCGTGGTCAGCCTGCATCTCGCGGATCAGGTCGGCGCATGACAGCCTATCAAGACGAGCGCAGCAGGTTTGCGCCAGCAGCACATCAGCCATTTTCAGTGCATCTTCGCCCCAACCGCGCCCACGTAAATAATGCGCCAGGGACATGTCGCCGGGACGCGCTTGATCGGGCAGGTTGTCATAATCGCGTAGCAGGCCGTTAATCATCTCGCGCACGGGCGGGGGTAATTGGTGGCGGGGGACGGCGGGCTGGCCGTTTTCCGACCACCACAGGTTGTCCATGCGCACGACCGGGATGGTATGTAAACCCGCGTCCTGGACGAGTTCGTGGGTGGCGGCGTGTTCGCCGTGAATAAATTCTGCGCCCAACTCGACCGGAAAATCGGCGAAAGTGTGGTCTGTCCACGCCCGCCCGCCGATCCGGTCGCGCGCTTCGAGGATGAGGATATTGTGACCGGCATCGTGGAGCAGCCGCCCGGCGGCCAGCCCCGCCGCACCTGCGCCGATGATGAGTGTGTGGTGCAAACCTCACCCCCCATCTAATGTAATCAGGTAGGGATTGGTCGCCGACAAACCCCTACAACCATACCAACGTTTTGATGGATAGAAAAGCGGAGAGCGACAACTAGATCATGATTCGACCAGAGGCAGGGTGACGCGGAAGCAAGTCCCCTTACTGACATCGCTCTCGACCGTGATCTCACCGCTGTGCAGTTCGACAATTTCTTTGGATAGACTCAAGCCCAGCACCGTACCGCTGACGAGTCCCTGGCTGGCAACTGAGAACGGCTGGAAAACGTGCGCCAGCATCTCCGGCGGGATGCCCGCGCCGTCATCCTCAACCTCGATGACGACTTTCGAGTCTGGTTTTTCGACCAGGCGCACCCAGACATGCCCGCCCGCCGAGGCGCGGTTCAAGGCGTTCGAGATCAGGTTGGTCAACACCTGCGAGATGCGTTTGTGATCGAGAAAGGCAAGATGTTGGCCGTCGCCCAACGCGGTCGTCAGGCTGATCTCGCGCCGTTCGGCACGCGGGGCGAAGCCTTTGGCCGCCGCCCGCACCAGGTCTTCCAGCGCGGCTTTCTCGCGTTCGAGCATCATCACGCCCTGCTCGAAACGGGCGACATCCAGCATTTCGATAATCAACTGCTGCATATACGACGTGACGCTCTCCATCACCTGGAGATGTTCTTCGTTCTTCTCTGGCTGTTTGCGCAGCAGGTGAATCCGGGTGCGCAGGTTCGCCAACGGGGTTTTGAGTTCGTGTGAAGTATTGGAGATAAAGCGCGTCTTTTGCGCCTGGAGTGCCTGCTCCTGGCTGGCGTCGCGGATCACGGTGACGACGCGCGCGCCATGCCCGTTCGAGCCGCTCACCGACGCTCCGATCACGCCGACCTCGACCTCGCTGCCGTCTTTGCGGTGGATTTTGTACTGTCCCTGCCAGGTGCCGCCCTGATCGGTCACGCCCTGCACGACCTCGTTCAGGCGCACCAGTTCGCGGACGAAATGACCCGGCGAATCCGTCTCCGACGAGGGGTTGTTGAGGACTTCTTCAGGCGAGTAGCCCGTCAGACGTGACAGAGCGCGGTTGGTGTAGCGGATGCGCGAGCCTTCGGAATAAATCACGCCTTCATCCATCGCGTCGAGCAGGGCTTTGAGCTGCGCCCGTTCGTCTTCCAGTTCGGCAGCGAGTTTGCCGACATGGGCTTTCAGTCCCATATAAAAAATCGCCCCATCGGCTTCAAGCGTCGTCCGCTCGTCTTCGGCGCGCCGGATAAACCAGATCACCAGCGCCAGGGCGAAGACCAGCAAGATCGTCATAATCCCCAGGAGCAGGAGCAACTGCCGGCCCGCGCCGACCAATACCACTCCCCAATCCAACCCGCGTGCGTTCTGGTCGATCAGGCGGAGCAGGTCGCTCAAGGTGATGCCGACGGCGATCATCGCGGCGAACAACAGCACCAGCAGAATCACCAGCGGGACGATACGAGGTGTGGTCGGGCTGCGTGGGCGAAGGTGAGTGGGTGGCTTTGGGTCGTTCATGCCAATCTATTCCTGCGCGACAAACGTACAGCGGTGTACTGCCGACTGTGCGCTTAGTGTAAATAAAGGGGTGCGTGAATGCTATCCATCTTAGGTCACATTTGCACAATCTTATTACGCATTGACTCTATCCGCTTCTGTAATATTCGCAAGGACGCCCGATTGTTCAAAATCGCGGCTGGCAGCGGTTTGCGCAACCGGCACGTTTAACGATGGCTTAACATTACTCGGTAATCTCATAACACTCCGATTGATTCCGGTTAATAATCGCAGGTTACGATGGTCACGAAATGCTCAGGCATTTCAAAACCTCGGTTTGACCATGTTGAAGGAGACACGCGAGTATGTTGAAAAATCGTATCGCAATTTTGTTTGCACTGTTGCTGTTGGTCGTTGTGCCTTTTGTGGGCGTTTCAGCACAGGATCAGAATATTGTTGAGATCGCCGCTGGCAACCCTGACTTCTCTACCCTGGTTTCGCTGGTGCAGGCCGCTGGCTTGGCGGACGTGCTGGCGAGCGAAGGCCCGTACACCGTTTTCGCTCCCACCAATGATGCTTTCGCTGCCGTCCCCCCGGTGGCAGTTGAATACCTGACCTCACACCCGGAGGTGCTGACCCGCGTGCTGACCTATCATGTCGTTTCGGGCAACGTCATGTCGGCGGACATCACCGAGAGCATGATGGCCGACTCGATGGAGATGGCCTCGGTGGGCGGCGAGATGACCGGCAGCCAACTCGACGTGAAAGTGACCGAGATGGGTGTGACGATTAATGGCGCGCACATCACGACTGTGGACATCGCCGCCAGCAACGGCGTGATCCACGTCGTTGACCAGGTTCTCATCCCCGATCTGAACGACCTGATCGAAGAAGTCGTCCCCGCCACGCTGACCGGCGACATTGTGATTGACGGCAGCTCGACGGTGGAACCACTGACGGTTGCGGTGCAAGAAGCGTTCCAGGGTGAAGGCTTCAGCGGCAACATCTCGGTTGGCGAGAGCGGCACGGGCGGCGGTTTCGCGGCTTTCTGCGAAGAAGGCGTGACCGACATCAGCAATGCCAGCCGCGCGATCCGCAGCGGTGAAGGCGAAGAAGCCAGCAAGTGCGAGGCGCTGGGTCGCCCGGCGGTTGGTTTCCGCGTCGGCACCGATGGTATCGCGGTGGTCGTTAGCTCGGCCAACGACTTCGCCACCGACCTGACCTACGAAGAACTCCAGGCCGTGTTTAGCACCGCCACCAACTGGTCGGATGTGCGTGCCGATTTCCCGGCGGAGGCGATCCTGCGTTATACCCCCGGCACGGACAGCGGCACGTATGACTTCTTCAACGAACAGGTTTTCCCGGATGCCGATCCTTCGCCCATCCTGGCGGCCATCAACCTGACTCTGAGCGAGAATGACAACGTGCTGGTGCAGGGTGTC
>Ga0187894_10002855_pt1 | contig 20124 bp, 16 predicted proteins | sample GBC1701081metaG_FD_136650 | JGI IMG/M metagenome (GOLD analysis project Ga0187894, IMG submission 136650) | White microbial mat communities from a lava cave in the Kipuka Kanohina Cave System on the Island of Hawaii, USA - GBC170108-1 metaG ...
ATCGAGTACACCGGCCATCTGGCGGTGGACAAGAAGGAGGATTACGACGAGGAGTCGCCGGCCGAGCGCGAGAAGCGGATGCACGCCGCGTTGGCCAAGCGGATCAGCAACGCCGAGATCGCCGATGTCAAGTTCGAGAACGTCACCGATCCTTTCAAACCGCTCGTGATTTCTTACAAGGTGCGCGCGCAGGGTTACGCCGAGCGGACGGGCAAGCGACTGTTCCTGCAACCGGCCTTCTTCAAGAAGGGCGTCGGACCGCTCTTCCCGACCAACACGCGCAAGCACGACGTCTATTTCTATTACCCCTGGGCCGAGGAGGACGACATCGTGATTGAGCTGCCGGCCGGCTACGCGCTCGACAACGCCGAGCAGCCCGGCGATCTCTCCTTCGGCGATCTCGGCCACTACAAGATCAAGATCGGCGTCACGCAGGATCAGCGTGCGCTGAGCTACAAGCGCCAGTTCCGCTTCGAGGGGATGATCTTCCCGAAGGAGACCTATCCGAACCTGAAGCGCGCCTTCGACGCCGTTCACCAGGTTGACAACCACGCCCTCACGCTTAAGCAAGGGGCCGTCGCCGCAGCGAAGCAGTAGGAGGAATCATGTTGAAAAGATCGCTTGTCTCTATTTGTCTGGCGGCTTGTCTGCAAGCCGCCGCCGTGGCCAAAGGCGATGACGCGCCGGCCTGGCTGCGTCAGGCCGCAGCAACGACCGTCCCGGCCTACGGCAAGGACGTTGACGCCGTCGTGCTGCATCACGAATCGCTGCGGACGGTCGAGGAAGACGGCCGCATCACCGCCACAGAGTACTACGCGGTGCGCATCCTGACGCGCGAAGGCCGCCACACGGCCGTGGCCCGCGAGGTTTACAGCACCGACTCGGAGAAAGTGAAGGAGATGCGGGCGTGGCTCATCCGCCCGTCGGGCGAAGTACGCAGCTTCGGCAAGAAAGAGGCCGCGGACGTCGCCCTGGCCGACAACGACGTGTACAACGAATCGCGGGCGCGGGTGATCCTTGCTAAGGACGACGCCGACGCCGGCTGCGTCTTCGGCTACGAGGTCGTGACCGAGCGGCGGACGATCTTCTCGCAATTCGCTTGGGGCTTTCAGGATGATCACCCTGTGCTGCTTTCGCGCCTGCGGGTGGCGCTGCCCGCGGGATGGCGCGCCGAGAGCGTGACCTTCAATCACCAGAAACTGGAGCCGGCCGTCGAGGGCGCGAGCTACACCTGGGAGCTGCGCAACCTGCCGGCCGTCGAACGAGAGCCTGCCAGCCCCGGTCTCTCCCGGCTGGCGGCGAGTCTGGCCGTCAACCTCTATCCACCAGCCGGCAAGCAGACAATGCTCAGAACCTTCGCCAGTTGGAAGGACGTGTCCCGCTATGGCAGCGAGCTGAACGACCCACAATCAGGCTTCAATGACGCCATGGCCGCCAAAGCGCGCGAGTTGACGGCCGGCGCAAAGACGGAGTTCGAGCGCATCCAGGCCATCGGCCGCTACGCGCAGAACGTCAACTACATCTCGATCCAGATCGGCGAGGGGCGCGGCGGCGGTCATCGTCCGCATGCGGCTGCCGACGTGTTCAGCAAGAATTACGGCGACTGCAAGGACAAGGCCAACCTGATGCGGGCGCTGCTCAAGTCGCTGGGTATCGAGTCCCATCCGGTGATCATCTACTCCGGCGACCCGAACTACGTGCGGCAGGAGTGGCCCTCGCCGCACCAGTTCAATCACGCCATCATCGCGGTCAAGGTGAGCGACCAGACCGATGCGCCGACGGTCATTAAACACACAGCCTTGGGCCGGCTATTGATCTTCGACCCGACCGACGACGACACGCCCGTCGGCGATCTGCCGGATCACGAGCAAGGAAGTTACGCGCTGATCGTCGCGGGCGAAGCGGGCGATCTGGTCAAAATGCCCGTCACGCCGCCCGAGGCCAACCGCTTGGAGCGCACGGTCGAGGCCGAGTTGAGCGCGGATGGCGCGCTCGCCGCGACAGTGCGCGAGCAGTCGTTCGGGCAGGCCGCGGTCAAGGAACGCCGCCTGTTCAAACGCGCCGCCCGCCCGCAATACGCCAAAAACATCGAACGCTGGGTCACGCAGACCGCGCCGAGCGCGAACGTTTTGAAATCGGAGCCGAACGACGACGCTCGCGCGGGTAAATTCGCGCTCGATGTCGAATTCAAATCGCCGAATTACGCGCAGTTGATGCGGGGCAGGCTGATGGTCTTCAAACCGGCGATTGTCTCTCGCCGCTCGTCGGTCTTTTTGACCGAAGCCAAACGCAAACATCCGGTCGTGCTCGATTCGGAAGCTTACAATGAAACGGTCAATATCAAATTGCCCGAAGGATTCGACGTTGACGAAATGCCTGACGCCGTGGAGATCAATCAGCCGTTCGGCAATTACGCGGCGAAATGCGAAGTGAAGGACGGGCGCCTGATCTTCCGCCGCTCGCTGGCGCTCAGAGCGGGAACGATTCCCGTCGAGCTATACGCCTCGGTGCGAAGCTTCTTCGAGCGGATACGAGCCGTCGAACAAACGCCGGTCGTCCTGGTCAAGAAGTGAGCGTCAGCTCAACACATTGTGTTGAGAAAGTTCAATTCATGCCCATTTCAAGTATTGCGACTGGCTCCGCCCGATTTTTCCATCAGCAAATTTGATGTAATTGTTACACCAAATTTGCTGATTGGGGCTGACAGGCGCCACACGACAGCATATAATCCCACCCGTCGGCGGATCTCGCCGGCCTACCTTCACTGACAATAAATTCCTTCATCAATAGATCGCCGTTCCGGCGAAAAGAAACACACAGGCTGGGATTGGTTAGCAACGAGCAGGCAGAGCGCGGCGATCGGCCGCATCACAAACACTCGCTTTTAAAATGTTACCGTTAACGGAGAGACGTCGTCTCGCCGTCAACCTGACGTAACCATTATCTCGACTGAGCATCACTACGGAGGAAAATTTATGTCTCCCCTAAAAGGCGTCAGAATCACCCTTATCGCGGCCTTGATTGTCGCTTGCGCGGCCGCCACGCAACTGGCTCAGGAGTTCCGCGGCTCGATCACGGGCCGTGTCGTTGACAACAACGGCGCGGGCGTGGCCAACGCGGCCGTCACCGTCACCAACACCGCCACCAATACTTCATCGTCAACCACGACTAACGAGCATGGCGATTACACGGCGCTCTATTTGATCCCAGGCTCTTACAGCGTCACCGTCGAAGCTACGGGGTTCAAGAAGTCAACCAGACAAAACATCGAGATTCGCGTCGGCGACAAGTTGCAGATTGATCTGCAACTGGAAGTGGGGAATGTGTCAGACACAGTCAACGTCACGTCCGATGCGCCGCTGCTCGAAACCAGCACGGCCACGGCGGGACAGGTGATTGACCGGCGGCGCATTTCGGAACTGCCACTTTCGGACGGCAACCCGTTCACCCTGACGCGTCTCGCGCCCGGCATTGGATACGTGGGCGATCTGAAATTCTCGCGGCCGTTCGACAACAATGGGAGTTCGGATTTTATCTCGAACGGCGTCGCGCGCGCTGGTGGGCACGAATTCACGCTCGACGGGATCCCCAACACAGACGATAACGGTAGTAATAGTATGCGCGTCGCCTTCGTGCCTCCGGCCGATGCGGTGCAGGAGTTCAAGGTCGAAACCGCGAGCTTCGACGGACAACAGGGGCACGGCGCCGGCGCCGCAGTCAACGTCGCGCTGCGGAGCGGCTCTAACAGCCTGCACGGCACAGTCTACGAGTTCGTGCGTAATGATGTGCTCTCGGCCAACGACTTTTTCCTCAACCGGACCGATCTGGCGACCACCCCCGCGCGCGACAAGGATAAGGATGGCAAGGCGGACCGCGATGCGCTCCGTTACAACCGCTACGGCGCGACAATCGGCGGCCCCATCGCGCTGCCGAAGAAAGTCTTCGGCCCCCTGGGCTATGACGGCCGCAACCGGTCTTTCTTCTTCTTCGCCTATGAAGGTCTCAAGGACGTCTTCCCGGAGCCGAGACAGGATACAGTCCCGACGCTAGCGGAACGGAACGGCGACTTCTCGGCGCTGCTGACCATCAGCCCGAGCTTCCAAATCTACAACCCGTTCACGGCGAGGGCCGAAGGTAGCGGCGTCCGGCGCGACCCCTTTCCGAATAATATCATCCCACAAAATTTGCTCAGCCCGGTCGCCAAGGCTTATCTCCAATATTATCCCTTGCCCAATCAACCGGGCGATCCACAGGGGAGGAATAACTTCATCAGCGGCAATCCACGCACCGACACCTTCCACTCGGAGAGTTATCGCTTCGACCAGACGGTGAGTGAAAAGCAGAAGTTCTTTTTCCGCTACACGCATAACAATCGGCTGGAGTCACGCAACAATTGGACTGGCGCGGTCAACGGCATCAAGCCGTCAGGGAATTTCCTGACGCGTAAAAACGACGGCTTTAGCTACGACCACGTCTACACATTCTCTCCGACAACAATTCTTGACGCGCGTATCGGCTTCTCGCGCTTCCTGGAGCGAAACGCCCGCCCGAGCGAAGGTCAGATTGATCCGGCGAGCCTGGGGTTCTCGGGACAAGCAGCGGCCTTCTTCGGAGACGTCAGATATCTGCCGCGCTTCCGAATAAACAACAACAATAATGACAACGCCAACAGCCCGTTCACCTCAATCGGTGACGGCCTGGGCGATATCAGGACGCACAATATCTATGTGGCGCAGCCCACACTCACCAGGATCGCCGGCGCCCATTCGTTCAAGATGGGCTACGATTTTCGCTCTTACCGCGAAAACAGCAATCCTTCCGGCCACGTCGCTGGCCGGTATGATTTCAGCACCAACTTCACGCGCGGCCCGCTCAACAGCTCAGCCGCCGCCCCAATTGGCCAGGAGTTGGCTTCATTCCTGCTCGGTATACCGACAGGTGGTGTCATTGATCGGAACGCTTCTCGCTCGAACCAAACCCTTTACAACGGGATCTTCTTTCACGATGACTGGAAAGTGAGTCGCAAGCTGACGCTGAACCTCGGCCTGCGATATGAGCTGGAAGGAGCGACCACCGAACGCTACAACCGTAATCTCCGTGGCTTTGATACGACCGTCAGCAGCCCGATTGAAGCGGCGGCGAAGGCTGCTTACGCCGCTAACCCGATCCCGGAAATTCCGGCGGGCAGTTTCAGCGTCAAAGGCGGCGTGCTCTTTGCCAACGACGACAATCGAGGTTTCTGGGAGGGCGACAAGAACAACTTCCAACCGCGCATCGGCTTCGCCTATCAGCTCAATCAAAACACCGTCTTGCGTGGCGGGTTCGGTGTCTACATGGTTCCGTTCGTGATTGACGGAGTAAATCAGAACGGCTTCTCGCAGTCGACACCAATCGTGCCGACGCTGAACGGAGGGCTGACCCTTGCGCCCGCTTGCGCAACCTGCGGCAATCTCTTCAATCCATTCCCGACCGGAGTCGTCGCTCCTCCGGGGGCTAGTTTGGGGGTTGCCACATTTCTCGGCCGAGGCCTGGACATTGCGCCTGCCAACAGACGCAATGGAGAACTGCAGCGTTGGGAATTCAGCGTTCAGCGTGAATTGCCCGGCCAGTGGTTGGTAGAGGCCATTTACGCCGGTAACCGCGCCTATAATCTAACCACAGGTAACGACACGAATGACAATGTGGTCCTTAACCCGACGCCGCGTCAGTTCCTTTCAACCAGTCCGGTGCGGGATGATGCGACCATTGCATTCCTGACTGCTAACGTCCGTAATCCCTTCCAAGGGTTATTACCTGGGACGAACCTCGATGGCTCGACCATCCAGCGGCAGCAACTTTTGCGCCCCATCCCGCAGTTCGAGCGGATTCGCACCCGGCGCGATGACGGAAGCGCCAGCTATCACGCCGGCCAGTTCCGCGTGGAGCGACGCTTCTCCCGCGGGGTCACGATCTTGGCTGGATACACCTGGTCGAAGGTCATCGAAGAGGTGACGTTCCTCAACGAGACGGATACGGAGTATGAGAGGAGGATCGGCGCGGACGACATTCCGCACCGCCTCGTCGTCAGCGGCATCTGGGAACTGCCGTTCGGTAAGGGCCGCAAGTGGGGCGCGAGTTGGAACGGATTCATTGACGCTTTCGCGGGCGGCTGGCAGGCGCAAGGCATCTACCAGTGGCAGAGAGGGCGCCCGATTGATCTGAGCGAACGGAATGTTTATTTCAACAGCGACCCGAGCCGGCTCCGGACCGACATCAGTGGGAAGACAGTGGATGCTGCCTTCGATACGAGCGGCTTTTTCGTTCCCGGCAATCCCAACGCTCACCGGCTGGCGAACAACATCCGCACTTTCCCCTCGCGCCTGCCCGGGTTCCGGCGCCAGTCGCTGAACTTGTGGGACCTCTCACTGATCAAGAACTTCTCGATCACTGAGCAGCTAAAGTTCCAACTGCGTGGCGAGTTTCTGAATGCGTTCAACCGCCCGCAGTTCGGTGATCCGAACACCGACCCGACCAGTTCAAGCTTCGGCAAGGCGACGAGCCAGTCCAATCTGCCGCGCAATGTGCAGATCGGCTTGAAGCTGATCTTTTAGTAGGTTACAACTTCGCAGTTCCACCTGAGGGGATTTGAGAAATCGGAGGTAAGAAGTTAATGAAGCAGTACTGGCTCGGCGCCTGTCTGTTGCTGACGCTATGTTTTTGTGGCGTCGCGCAGGCGCAGGATCTCAAATGGGAATCGGTCAAATACCGCGCGGTTGAAGACGTCGTCTACGGCTACAAGGACGGATTGGGTTTGACGATGGACGCGCTGATTCCTGAAACCAAACCCAAAAACATTGGCGTCATATTCATTGTCAGCGGAAGCTGGAAATCGCGCAAAAACTCGAGTCCCGAAGACGAGGAGAAACAGCGCCGCCAGCATTGGGCGCAAGGCCTGCTCAACGGCGGTTACACATTGTTTCTGGTTCGTCACGGCAGCACGCCGCGTTACTTCATCCCGGAAATGATCTCTGACGTTCGGCGCGCGGTTCGATTCGTTCGATTCCACGCGAAAAATTATGGGATTGATCCAAACCGCATAGGCATTTCGGGAGCTTCATCCGGCGCGCATCTGGCGTTGATGGCCGCGATGAGCGCCGACGATGGCAAAGCGGACGCGAAAGACCCTGTCGAGCGGGTGAGCAGTCGCGCGCAGGCTGTAGTCGCGTGGTTCCCGCCGACCGATCTGCTCAACTTCGGCGGCGAAGGAGCATACAAGAACGTGGGGAAATTGCGGCCGACGCTCTTTCAAGAGATGTTCGGCAAGGTGACTGAGCTTGAATCGCAATTGAAATCAATCTCTCCGATCAATTTCGTCAACCAGGACGCGCCGCCGCTATTGTTGATTCACGGCGAAGCCGATAAAACCGTGCCGTTGCAGCAATCGCAAATTCTCAAAGCGAAGTACGAAGAGTTGAAGCGGCCCGTGCAAATGGTAGTTCAACCTGGCGCCCCGCACACCTACTGGCTGGGAATCGAGAAACATTATCCGGCGATCTGGGAGTGGTTCGACCGGTATTTGAAATAAGGGGGAAGGGGGAATGGGGAGTGGGGAATGGGGAATGGGGAAAAGACGCTGTTTCCCACTCCCCACTCCCCACTCCCCACTCCCCACTCCCATCCACCATCCACCAAACGAGGAGACATTATGAGCAAGACCACACGCAGAGATTTTATTCGAACATCTTCAGCCGCGGCGGCGGGCGCTGGGCTGACCAATCTCAACATTCTTCGACCTGACCGCGTGAAGGGCGCGAACGGACGCGTTCGCGTGGCCATCGTCGGCGCGGGTGACCGAATGATGAGTTCGCTCGTCCCGGCTTTCTTCGGCCTGGCCGAAGAACTCAACTTTGAGCTCGTCGCCGTCTGCGACATATGGAAGCATCACCGCGAGACCAATACCGCCAAGATCACCAGTAACGAGAAGTACAAGAACAAAGCGCAAACCATCGCTACCGCGCGCAACACCGACGAGCTTTACGCGATGAAGGATATTGATGCGGTGATGATCGGCACCGCCGATTTCCAGCACGCTTATCACGCCATCGAGGCCGTCAAGGCGGGCAAGGACGTTTACGCCGAGAAGCCGTTCGCCAACATCATGAAAGACGCCAACGAGGCGTTGAAGGTCATCGGCGGGTCGAAGCAGGTCTTTCAGGTCGGCACGCAACGCCGCTCGACGACCAGCTATATGCTCGCCAAGGAGTATCTCGATTCCGGCAAGTTCGGCGACATCGTGATGGCCGAGATGACCTGGAATGTCAACCAGCCGGGCCGCTGGCGGCGCGTCAAAACAGTCGAGCTGATGAAAGAGCAGGATACGGATTGGAAACGCTTCCTCATCAACCGCGACCCCAAGCTTCCGTTCAATCCGCGCCACCACCTCGAGTTCCGCCTCTTCTGGCCGTTCTCGTCAGGCATTCCCGATCAGTGGTTGGTCCACCAGATTGACACCGTACACTGGTTCACTGGCATCTCGCACCCGCGCAGCGTCGTAGCCAATGGTGGAATCTATCTGTGGAAAGACGGGCGGCAGAACTGGGACACGATGACCGCGGTGTTCGACTATCACAATCCGAAGACCGACAAAGCCTTCCAGGTGCTCTACACCTCGCGCATGACCAACGAGGCGGGCGACGTGAAGGAGATTTACTATTCCAACGCCGGCACGCTCAACCTCGACACCAACAAGGTCACGCCTGAAGGCGGCTTGAAGGCGCGCTACGCCGAGCCGATGGGCAAGCAGGCGAACCTGCTCGAACCGTTCACGCTCTCGGACGAGGGCGGCGTCGAGACGGCGGCCAACACCGGAGCGGATAAGCAGACGGTGGCGCACGTCCGCAACTGGATGCAGTGCGTTCGCGATCGCAAACAGAAGACCAACGCCGACATCCACGCGGCCTACAACCATTCGGTCGCGTTGTGTATGACGATCAAAGCGATTCAAACCGGCAAGCGCGTCACGTTCGACGACAAGAAGCAGGATGTCGTAACGAGCTAACATCAATCAACCGCCAAGACGCCAAGAACGCCAAGAAAAACTTCAGCGGGATTGATCCGCGCCTCTTCTGACTTCTTGGCGGTCTTGGCGTCTTGGCGGTTAGAAAACAAGAGAAATTATGAAGCTCATTCTCATTCTTTTTTTCGCTTTTGGTTTCATCTCGATGGCTTCGCTCTCCGCCAACGCCCAGAGTGTCAAGATCACCGAAAACAAAGAGAAGAAGCAACTCGATGTGACCGTTGACGGAGAGTTGTTCACTTCCTACCTTTACTGGGACGATCAGAAGAAGCCGATCCTCCATCCGCTGAAGACCTCGAAAGGAACCGTCGTCACGCGCAACTTCCCGCTGGCCAAGGTCGCGGGCGAGCGCACCGACCATCCGCATCACATCTCGATGTGGTTCAACTACGGCAACATCAACGGCGTTGATTTCTGGAACAACAGCGGCGGCCGTAATTCAGAAAAGATGGGCGCGATCAAGCACGCCGAGGTGAAGGCGATCAAGAACGGCAAGGGCCGGGCGCAGCTCGACGTGACGATGGATTGGATCATGCCCGACGGATCGAAGGTCATGCGGCAGGACGAGACGATCATCTTCCGCGCCGCGAAAGACGTTCGCATCATTGACCGCATCATCACGCTGACGGCGCAAGACAAAAAAGTCGTCTTCGGCGACAGCAAGGAGGGAGCGCTCGGCATCCGCGTCACGCGCCAGCTCGAAGAGCCTTCAACCAAACCCGAAATCTTCACCGACGAGCAAGGCAATCCGACCAAGGTCCCGGTGATGGACAACACCGGCGTCGCCGGCGTCTATCTGAGCAGCGAAGGCAAAGTCGGCGAGAAGGAGGCCTGGGGCACACGCGCCAAGTGGATGACGCTCTCCGGCAATGTCAAAGGCCCAAACGGTAATGAGGAAGTTGTGATCGGCATCTTCGATCATCCGAAGAACCCGACCTATCCGACTTACTGGCATTCGCGCGGCTACGGCCTGTTCGCGGCGAATCCGTTCGGCGCGAAAGAGTTCACCAAAGGCGCGACGACGTTGAATTACACGCTGGAGCCGGGACAGAAAACGACCTTCCGTTTCCGCGTGCTGGTCAACTCAGGCAAACTCACCAAAGAGCAGACCGAGGCGCTCTATCAGCAGTTTTTGAAAGACGTGAAGGACTGATCGTGGCGGAGGGCGCGCGTCCCTGGCCACGCCCATTGCCCATTGCCCATTGCGCATTACGCATTGCGCATTGATTGGCAGGGGGAAAGACCTCCCTGCAAAACAATGTGGAATGTGGAATGCGCGATGGGCAATGCTTTTTGCCCCACGGTAGATCAAAAGTAGATTCTCGCCGCGAATTGAACCTGGCGCGGGTCCTCCGCGCCGGTGATCACACCGAAGTTGGCCGCGCCAAAAGCAGTCCCGGGCGCTTGAAAATTCGCGCGGTTGAAGACGTTGAACGCTTCAGCGCGAATCTGCAGCCTGGCGTTCTCAGTGAACCTGAAGTCGCGCTGCAACGACAGGTTGGTCGTGAAGTAGAGCGTGACGTTGAGATCAACCGCCTGCCCGACTTCAAGCCGCAGGCGCGGCCGGCGGTTGATTTTGAAGCCACTGGCTTGCGCTTCAAGCGTATAAAAACCCGGCTCGATGAAGGTGAAAGTGAAATGCCCGCCTTCGCCGGTAGTGAACGTCTTCTTCAATCCGGTAGCTGTGTTGGTCAGCGTCGAGGCGGCGACGGGAATCGAACCCGCGTATAAAGGTCTTGCCGACCTGCGGCCTTCCCATTTGGCTACGCCGCCTGCAATCTTGTTATTTGTCATTGAAAATACGCCGACCAGCGCCGCGCGCGCCCTGGCCCAAAGCGTTTTAAGGCCGCAGGCGGCCTCGAACTCACATGGCTCGTAGTCGTAGGAGCTGACACAACCCACTGGCATTTGTTATTGCTGTTGAGCTTTTGCGCCCGTTTCGCTGCGGAGCGGGTAATGGGGGAGCAGAGTGGTCTTGCCGCTCCCGGACGGGCCACGCACGACCAGCGCCTCGCCCGCGGCGATCTCAAAACTGACACCGGCAAGAACCTGCTGCCCGCCGAGACTCTTCGACAGATGCGCGACGCTGATGGCCGGCTGTCGCTCGGATTTGGTCAATAACTCCATCCCTTCCAATCCTTCGCCCCTTCGTGTTGAAAAGCATTTCGATAAAGTAACACGACAATGAAAACGCCGCTGCGTGAATCATCTGCCGGCTTGCACGCAGCGGCGTAATCGTTTCTCCGTCTCGTTGAGCTTGATCCGGTTTACTTCGTATTGGCCTTCTTGAGGTACGCCGCGGGATTCTTCTTCACCGTATCAATGCAACCGGCGCAACAGACGTAGAACGCCTGTCCGTCAGCTTCGCCTTTCAAATCCTTGTTCACGGGTTCGCCGGTGACAGGACAGGTCTCGACGCCATCGCCTTTACCGAGGAAGGCCTGCTCTTTCTTCTCGCCTTCAACCGGCTTCAGGTAAGCGCTCGGATTCTTCTTCACCGTGTCGGCGCAACCTTCGCAGCAGACGTAAAACACGCGCCCATCAATTTCATTCTTGAGATTCTTATTTACAGGCTCGCCAGTCACGGGACAGGTCTCGACGCCATCGCCTTTACCCAGAAATTTCTGCTCGCCGCCCTTTGAATCCTGCTTCCCACTCTCTTTTGGATTCTGGGCGTGATGATCGCCGTGATGGCCTTCGCTCTTCGGCAGGTTCTTCGTTGCGGCGACCTGCTGGGCGTGAGTCTTCTTGATGTAAGCCGCCGGACTCTTCTTCGCGTCACTGAGGCATCCGGCGCAACAGAAATAGACAGCGCGACCGAAGAATTGGCCTTTGACGTCTTTGTTGTGAATCTCTTCGCCGGTCACCGGGCAGGTTGTGACTCCGTCGCCTTTGCCCAGAAATTTCCCCGGCGCCGCTTTCGCGGCCTGAGTCTTTCCTTTGTCGTGAGCCTTCTTGTCGTGTTTACCGTGCGCGAATGCTGACAGCGAGAGCGCCGCGACGACGATCAATGCGAATGAACTGATGGTCTGTTTCATAGCTTTAATTTCAACCTCAGAAAAGAGCATGGAGTTCAGCCTTCAGGCTGCCAGGCTTACCGTAAATAGCAGAAAAGAGCATGGAGTTCAGCCTTCAGGCTGCCAGGCTTACCGTAAATAGCAGAAAAGAGCATGGAGTTCAGCCTTCAGGCTGCCAGGCTTACCGTAAATAGCAGACATCGGAGTCCAGCAGCCTAAAGGCTGAACTCCATGCTCTTTTGTCCAGCAGCCTAAAGGCTGAACTCCATGCTCTTTTGCAGGTTTCTTACCCAAAGAGTTTACCAAAATAATATGGCATCGCCTGGCGCCACCAGGGCCAGTCGTGATTCACGTCTTGTCCCCAAATGTCCAGCCAGTGCGGGATGCCCTTGCTGTTCAGAATGTCTGACAACCGGCGCGAACGATCGGGCGCTTCATACGCGCCCTGCCCGCTGAAGATGATGATCGCGCGTCCGCCGCGCCGCAGGATCGGCAAGTAGTGGTCGTCATTCAAATCCGGCAGGTAATCCACCGGATTGTGGAAATAGACGCTCTCGTTGTAATGACCGTCCAGATAGCCGCGGATGTCGTAGCTGCCGCTGAGCAAAATCGCCCCGCCGAACAAGTCCGGGTGTCGAAAGAACAGATCGCCCGCGACGTAAGCGCCAAGGCTGATGCCGGTCACGATCGGTTTGACGTCTCCGCCTCCACAATCCTGATGAATCAGCGGCAGGACTTCCTTCGTGACGTAAGCGTCGTAACGATCAACCCATTCGACCTTCTCCCAGGGCGTGGCGCGGTCGTTGAGCAGCGCCAGCCGATTGACGCTGTTGACCGAGTAAATCTTGGCGCGCCCGTTCTCCAACCACCATTTGACCGAGTCAATCAGATGAAAGCGTTCGTATTCGAGAAAATCCGCGGCGGCGGTCGGTACCATCAACACCGGCGCGCCGTAATGGCCATAGGCTACCAGCGGCATCTCCTGAAACAGACGATCACTGTACCAACTGGTGATGTCGCGTCGCATCAATTAGAACTCTCCTCCTGAACTCTCCTGAAATTGTGTATGGAGGGCCGAAGCCGAGAACCGCGCGGGCGGCCCGCGAATGAAGGCGGATTCTAAGTTGTGCCAACTCCCATCGTCAAATATGATGGCGATTCGTTAAACCGCCAAACTGCAAATATTCAATCATCTCCGGAGGAGTCATTAACACGGCGACGCCCGGAAACAACGAAAATCAGAGTTTGTAGTCCGTCGCCGAGGCGGAAGCGTTCGGTATCACGTGATGGATCTGCAGCGGACGCTTCCGCCTCGGCGGCGGACTACAAACTCTGATTTTCGGAGGAAATTTATGCGAAGCCTCTGTCTACGTTCTCCCATCATCACGACATCACTCATCCTTGCGGCGACGCTTCTCTGCCTGGCCGTGTTTACGCGCGCAAAGATCGAGGCGCGGAATGGCCAGGCGGCGCGGCCGCAGGTCCGCTCCGAAATGCTGGTCTCGACCGATTGGCTGGCGAAACACATCAACGACCCAAACCTCTTCGTGATTCACGTCGCCGCCGAGCGCAAACATTTCGACGACGGCCACGTCCCCGGCGCGCGCTTTCTTTCGTCGAAAGAGATTCTGACCACGCGCGACGGCGTCGCGAACGAATTGCCCGCCGTGGCCGATCTGCAGAAGGTCTTTGAACAACTCGGCGTCGGCGACACAGGGCGAATTGTGATCTACGGCGATAATTCGGGGCTGCTGGCGGCGCGCGTCTATTTCACGCTCGATTACCTGGGCCACGGCGACCGCGCCGCGCTACTCGACGGCGGGATCGAAAAATGGAAGGCCGAGAAGCTCCTGGTCGAGACGCAGCCGGCCAAACCCGAGCCGGCCAAGTTCACCCCGCGTCCGCGACCTCAAATCGTCGCCAAGATTGACGCGATGCGCGAGCTGTCGCGTATGGCAACCAATGTCACGGACGCCAACATGGCCATCGTTGACGCGCGGCCCGAAGAGCAATACGCCGGCAATCAAACTCAACGCAGCGGCCATATTCCCGGCGCGGCCAACATCTATTGGTTGACCCATCTCTTGAGCAGAGAGAACCCGACGATGAAGCCGCCGTCAGAATTGAGCAAGATTTACGAGGCCGCCGGACTCAAAGCGACGGTCTCGGCCGTCACTTATTGCAACACCGGAATGCAGGCCTCGCACGCTTACTTCACGCTCAAATATCTGGGCTACAACGTGATGATGTACGACGGCTCTTTCAGCGAGTGGAGCGCGGCTGAAGGATCCCAGGTTGTGAAAGGGAAAGAGCGGAAATAGCGCTTCATTCCGGTCAGCCAGTCGAATTGACCACGGTCGCGGTCTGACGCCAGATATCGGACGGCTTTCAATTGAGGAACAAACGCGATGAGAGTAGCTGTCGGATTATTTTTGTTGTGCTTATCGGTTTTTCTCTCTCCATTAGCGCAAAGCCAGCGCGTATCGCCTCCCTCTGATTTTACCCGCGACAGAAACCTCAATCGCAATACCCATGGCTCGACGCCGAGAGGCGAATTCACCTTCGCGCGGCTGATCTACGAATCCTACGGCCGGCGCGGGAGATGGACGACCGATTATCCAAAGGCCGACGAACAGTTCATTCTCGGGTTGCGCGACTGGGTGCGCAGCGGATTGGTGATCTCCGACGATCCGGTCGCCGTTTCGATGCGGGACCAAAAGCTGTTCAATTATCCGTTTATCTACGTCGTCGAACCCGGATATATGGAATTGTCGGAGGATGACGCGGCGATGCTGCGCGAGTATCTGCTGCGCGGCGGCTTTATGATGCTCGATGATTTCTGGGGCGAGTATGAATGGCAAAACGTTCAGGAGCAGATGCTAAAAGTCTTCCCTGAATACCGGATCAAGGAGCTGCCGCTCGACCATCCGCTGTTTCATTGTTTCTTCGACATAGACGAAGTAGTTCAGGTTCCCAGTGTGGGGAACATTATTTATCGGGGCAGGACAGACGAGAAGGGCGGGATCGTGCCTTACTACCACGCCATTGTTAATGGCGAAGACCGTGTCATGGTCTTTATCGCGCGCAATACCGACAATGGCGACGCCTGGGAATGGATTGATGAACCGCAGTACCCATTGAAATATGGGCTGGCGGCATACCGTTTAGGGATGAACGCGATTGTTTATGCCATGACGCACTGAATAATCGCCCGGCTGCGCGCTCAGATAAATCTGACCTCCGCGCTTGCTGCCTGGACTTTAAACCTGACAGTCTTGTCAGGTTTAATCTCGCGTGCTAGGATCAGATTTCAACTGAGGAAGTAATAACCATTAACAACCATGAAGATAACGGCACAGGAAGAATATGGGCTGCGTTGCATTCTGCAACTCGCGCGCGAACAGATCGCCAACTCCGATAGCAATTTGGAGCCGGGCGCGATGTTTGTCCGCGACATAGCCGGACGCGAAGGCCTGTCCGTAGCCTATGTCGAGAAGATTCTGTGGACTTTGAGCCGTAGCGGGCTTGTCGAGAGCGTGCGCGGGCCGAAGGGCGGTTATCGTTTGACGCGCCCTTGCGGCGAAATATCGTTGGGCGAAGTGATGCGCGTGCTCGGCGGCATACCGTCGGAAGAAGAGATCTGTTCGCAGTTCACGGGCAATCAGGATATCTGCGTGCATCACGATGGTTGCGGTTTGAGACCTGTCTGGACCAGCATTACTGATTTCGTTCACAGCGTCTTCGATAAAGTTCCGATCTCGACGCTGCTGAACGGCTCAATGGACGTGAGGTTCGTGCAGATCACAAGCCGAAGCGGTGGGAAAGAACCGTTTCGGGCGCAGCCCATAAGTTGAAAATTTATCCGCCGGAGTTTTTTTCGGATTAAACCTGACAGTTTTGTCATCTTTCAGTTTTAGTAATGACGAGGGGAAGAGATGAGCGCGATTGAAGCAATTGCAAATCGAAAATACAAATACGGCTTTGTCACAGACATCGAGTCGGAGGTTATTCCGCGCGGTTTGAACGAAGAGGTCGTCCGCATGATCTCCGAAAAGAAGAACGAGCCGGAGTGGATGCTGGAGTGGCGATTGAAGGCCTATCGCCAGTGGCTGCAGATGGAAGAGCCTGTGTGGGCCAACGTCCATTACCCGAAGATTGATTACCAGGACATCATCTACTACTCGGCTCCGAAGCAGAAAGAGAAGAAGCAGAGCCTGGACGAAGTCGATCCGCAATTGCTCGATACGTTCGAGAAACTTGGCATTCCGCTGCACGAACAGAAGCTGCTGGCCAACGTGGCCGTTGACGCGATCTTCGACAGCGTCTCGGTGGCGACGACGTTCAAGGAGAAACTGGCCAAGGAGGGAGTGATCTTCTGCTCCTTTTCGGATGCCGTGCGGGATTACCCGGAACTGATCAGGAAATACATCGGTTCGGTCGTTCCCTACACCGACAACTACTTCGCGACGCTGAACTCGGCGGTCTTTTCGGACGGTTCGTTCTGTTATATCCCGAAGGGCGTGCGCTGCCCGATGGAGCTGTCGTCGTATTTCCGCATCAACAACTCGGAGTCGGGACAGTTCGAGCGCACGTTGATCATCGCTGAAGAAGGCAGTTACGTCTCCTACCTCGAAGGTTGTCATCCGGCGGGCGAGCAGGTTTCAACGCCAAATGGGTGGGTGAACATCGAGAGCCTTAAGGCTGGCGATGTCGTTTACGATCACGAAGGCAATCCGCAGCAGGTTCGCGCGGTGATGACGCGTCATCACAAGGGCGAAATGATCACCATTCGTCCTGTATCGCGTTACAACTCATTTCGCCTGACGCCTGAACATCCGGTGTTGGCAATCAGACGCGCGGATGCGCTGGTGAAACGTTTACCACGCAATGACCATTGGCTACCGGAAGTTGATACGAAGAAACTTGTCAAAGCCGAACCTGAGTGGATTAAGGCGGGTGAACTGGAAAAAGGCGATTTCGTTCTCGTGCCCAAGTTGCGTGCGAAAGAGAATGAAATCTTCAGTGATGAAGAGATTGAATTGCTAGGTTATTACCTGGCTGAAGGAAGCACGTATTTCAACAAAGCTAACAAACAGTTCACCAACCAGCTTTCCTTCGGCTTGCAAGAGAAGGAGTTGGTCAATCACGTTCGCGAACTGGTTGAGAAGGTAACCGGCAAGCGTGCTTACGTCACTGAACAGCCTGACAGGAATGGCTCGAGCATCGCCTTCTACTCGGAAAAATACTCTGACTGGTTCGCTCAACATTGCGGCAAGGGGGCTTGTACCAAAACGCTTAGCAGCGAGTTGATGAATCTCTCGCCGCGCCAGACGAAAATCCTGCTCGACGCTTACCTGGCGGGTGACGGGAATGTCTGCGAGCGTGACGGTTCAACGATGGTTCGTTTCTGTACTGGCTCCGAATCGGTCGCGCGTCAGGTGCAAATGTTGCTGAACCAACTCGGCATTCATGCCTGGATTCAGGTACGACCGGGCGGCGTGGTGAAGTTCTCAAATCAGTCGGATCGAGTTATCAATCGCCAGCCGCTTTATCAGGTCGGTTACGCAGAGGAGAAGAAATGGGATATGGTTCGCGAGACCGAAACCCACTTCATTGTGCCAATCCGCGAAATCACCCGTGAACCCTGGGATGATCCGGTCTTCAACATTGACGTTGAAGAAACGCACAGCTATCTGGTACGCGGCATCGCCGTTCACAACTGCACAGCTCCGAAATTCGACAAGAACCAGTTGCACGCCGCCGTCGTCGAACTGGTCGCGCTGGACGACGCCGAGATCAAATACTCGACCGTGCAGAACTGGTACGCGGGCGATGAAGAGGGCCGTGGCGGCATCTACAACTTCGTCACCAAGCGCGGCAAATGCGCCGGCGTTAATTCGAAGATTTCGTGGACGCAGGTCGAAACCGGATCGGCGATCACGTGGAAATATCCGAGCTGCATCCTGCAGGGCGACAACTCGATCGGCGAGTTTTACTCGGTCGCGCTCACAAACCACCGGCAGCAGGCCGACACCGGAACCAAGATGATCCACATCGGCAAGAACACCCGCAGCCGGATCATCTCGAAAGGCATCTCGGCCGGGCTTTCGAACAACAGTTATCGCGGTCTGGTGAAGATATTGCCGAAGGCCGAGAACGCGCGGAACTATTCGCAATGCGACTCGTTGCTGATCGGCGGCCATTCCGGCGCGAACACTTTCCCCTACATCGAGGTCGGTAACAACTCGGCGAAGATCGAACATGAAGCTTCGACCTCGAAGATCAGCGAGGAGCAGATCTTCTATTTCAACCAGCGCGGCGTTTCGAACGAAGACGCCGTCTCGATGATCATCAACGGGTTCTGCAAAGAGGTCTTCCGCGAATTGCCGATGGAGTTCGCGGTTGAAGCCACACGGCTGCTCGGATTGAAGCTCGAGGGTAGCGTCGGTTAGCGGCGCTTCGGGAGAGAGAGAGCCATGTATTACTGGGTTCTGCTTGTCATAGCAGGGATTCTCGAGATCGGTTGGGCCGCGGGCCTCAAATACACCGAAGGTTTCACCCGCCTTTGGCCGTCCTTTTGGACCATGCTGGCGATGGCCGCCAGCATGTATTTGTTGGCCTTGGCCGCGCGCGGCTTGCCCATCGGCACGGCCTATGCCGTCTGGACCGGCATAGGCGCGGTCGGGACGGCCATCGTCGGCATGATCTTATTCGACGAGTCTCGCGATTGGGCGCGGCTGGTCTGCATCGGATTGATCGTCGCTGGGGTGCTGGGACTCAAGCTGGCGCCCAGATAGGGCGCGTCCTCAATAGTTGAAATCAATCGATGGCCCGGATTCAACAGCATCCGGTCAACAAGAAAGGTTCATCCTGGTTTATGTCGGACAAGATTTCAGAGATTGAAGCTTCGCTGCCGCCTATACCGGAACCGGCGGGTAATTACGTTCATGCCGTTCGCGCCGGGAACCTGCTGTTTCTGGCGGGCAAGGGCGCTCTCGTGTCAGGCAAAGTAGGCATTGAGTTCACCAAAGAGCAGGCCTACCAGTTCGCGCGCGAGACGGGGCTGCTCCTGCTGGCCGTGATGAAGCAGGAGTTGGGGACGTTGCGGCGCGTGAAGCGTGTGGTCAAAGTCCTCGGGATGGTCAACGCCACACCTGATTTCGGAGATCACCCGTTCGTCATCAACGGCTGCTCCGACCTGTTTGTCGAAGTGTTCGGCGAAAACGGGCGGCACGCGCGCTCGGCGGTCGGAATGGGATCGCTGCCGAGCGGCATTCCGGTAGAGATTGAAGCGATTGTCGAAGTTTCTGATTGAAGAGAAAGAAAAGATGGCGATAGCGCTCGACATAAATAAAATCATCGAAATCTGCCGGCAGCACGACGTGGCTTGGCTCGGAGTATTTGGGTCAGTCGCGCGCGGCGAGGCGTCGGAAAAGAGCGATATTGATCTACTGGTTCGGTTTTCCAAACCGATCAGCCTCTTGTCTCATATCACGGTTGAAGATCGTCTGGCCGAAGCGCTCGGACGCAAGATTGATCTGGTGACGGAGGAGGCGCTCAGTCCTTACATACGTGAGCAGGTGATGCGCGATCTCAAGGTGGATTTATGAGGCCGCTGTTTGAGCAATTCACCAACAAACGGTGAACAAAATAAAACCGCCGATGGTGAGTAGCCACCGGCGTCAATCAGGAAATGGACTTAACGTGCTAGAGATTCGCAATTTACACGCCGTGATTGACGGCAAAGAGATTTTGAGAGGGCTCGACTTGTCGGTCAAGGCGGGAGAGATTCACGCGATTATGGGACCGAACGGATCGGGTAAAAGCACTCTGGCGAAGGTTCTCGCCGGCCATCCGTCTTACGAAGTGACCGAAGGCGAAGTGATATACGAGGGCAAGAACCTGTTGGAGATCGAACCTGACGAGCGAGCGCGCCGGGGCGTCTTCATGGCCTTTCAATATCCGATTGAAATTCCCGGCGTGAGCAACGCCAACTTCCTGCGCCTGGCCTACAACGAAAAGGCGAAGTACGAGGGGCGCGACGAGCTTGAC
>Ga0187894_10002856_pt1 | contig 20106 bp, 13 predicted proteins | sample GBC1701081metaG_FD_136650 | JGI IMG/M metagenome (GOLD analysis project Ga0187894, IMG submission 136650) | White microbial mat communities from a lava cave in the Kipuka Kanohina Cave System on the Island of Hawaii, USA - GBC170108-1 metaG ...
CCGACGGCAGTGCCAGGCGCACGCCTTCAAGCCGTATCGTGCCCGAGCCGGTGGGCCGTCCGCCACGGCTGCCGAGCGTCACATCGAACACGGCACGGCCGCCAACCTGCTGGATATCGGGGCCGAGCAGGCTGGCGAGCATCGCAAGGTCGAGTGGCCCTGTCAGCTTGACCGTCCCGGCCGGCGGGCCCTGGGACGGCATCTGCGCCGTGGCGGTCAAGCCGAGGTTGTTGCCGCCGGCCGTCAGGCGCGCCTCGGCCGTCACAGTGCGGCCACGCACCGTAGCCGCGCCGGTCAACGTCACCGCCGGGATCGACGCCGTGGCGATGGTGCGCAGCCGCGCTTCGCGCACCGCATAAGTAGCGTCGACCTGGGGGTTGCTCAGCGGGCCGCGCACGCGCAGCTGCATCTGCATCGTTCCCGCCGGCCTCACCTCGGCACCTGCCACCGCCGCCAGCTCGGCCAGCGGCAGCGTCGCGATGTCGACGGTCAGGTCGCTGTTGTCGGCATCGAGCACGCCGGCGACCCGCAGCTGGCCGCCGCCAACGTTGAGCCGCAGCGGTTGGATCACGGTACGCGCGCCGGCAAGGCGAAGCTGCGCCGCCCGGGCGAGCACGAAGGGCCGGCCATCATGCGTGCCCTTGAACGTGTCGACATCGACGATGATCTCATCGCCGCCGAACCTGGCTTTCACGGCGCCATTGGCGCGGAGCCTGGTCCCCGAAACATCCGCGCTTGCCGTGATGGACGTGCGATCGCCGGATGCCTTGAGCGACACGGTATGGATTTCGGCAACGCCGCGCACGGTGTTGGCGGTGAGGCTGGCGTCGAATGAGGCGCGCCCCAGTGGATCGGCGAGCGTGGCTTCGCCAGTGACGGTACCGGCACCGAGATCGCCCAAAGCCAGGCCGGTGCCACGCAAGGTCAGCTTCAGCCTTCCGTCACTGGCCTGCGGGTCGGGCACGACAGTGATCTCCAGCCGGCCGGCCGCGGATTGATCGGCGAACGTCCCCAGCTCCTTGAGATCCTCGATCACCAGATGTGCCGATCCGGTCGCCGATGTCCGGTCGACGGCAAGATCACGGATCGACAGGCTGGCCTTGCCCAGCGACGCCTCGAAGGACGGGATCGACAGGCGCTCGCCGGCGACGGCCGTGAGCCGGCCCTTGGCACGCAGCGGACGCTCGCCGCTGACGCCTTCCAGCTCGAGCGTGCCGTCGAGACCGTCCTTGCGCAGCGTCACGCCGGCGTCGACGTCCAAACGCTGGACCGCCGTGTTGTCGAACTTCGCCTCGGCAAGCCGCGCCTTCAAGCGTACCGTGCGCCTGGTATCGGTGACGTCGATCCGGATGTCGCTGTGCAGATGCCCGTCGTAGCGCGGGTCAAGCGGCGCCAGCTTTGGCAGCGCAACCCTGAGATCGAGCGTGCCGGTGGCATCGCGCCCGGCACCGCTGGCATCCATCGAGATCGTGTCCGAGGCGATCGATGCCTTCTCGAGGCGCCACTGGCCCTGTCGATCAACCGTGCCGTTGGCCTTGACCCGCACGCTCGGAGTCAGCAGGGCCGGCGGCACGGTCGCGACGACGGCGTCGCGCATCGTCGTATCGAGGGATACGGCAATCCGGTCACGCGTGCCGGTGATGTCAGCCTTGAGACTCGCCGCGCCGGCGATCGGCCAATTCGCCACATTCTTCAGGGCCGACAAGTCGGGCAGATCGAGCGTCGCGCTCGCCGCGATCGCGCCGCCGGCATCGAGGCTGCCGGATGCGGACACGCCCAACAGCGACGACCGGATATCGAGCGACGTGATGGCGAGGGTGCCGGCGGCATTACGCTCGGCGACCGTCTCGATCCGCACGTCTCGCGCCGACATCTCTTCCGCGCCCGTGCGCCAGGTGACCGTCCCGATCGTGCCCTTGACCTGCGCCCGCAGCACCGGGCCGGCGGACAGGTTGGCGCCCTGTGTCGATGCCGTCAGGTCGATGTCTTTCGCCACCGCCGGCGCTGACCCGAGCTCGGCGGCGCGCAGCGACAGCGTGGCGTCGAGCGCCGCCAGCGTGCCGTCGGCCTGCAGCTCGATCCGCGCATCGCGCCAGCCCGCGCCGGGCATGATCGCCGCCAGCATGGCCGGATCGCCGCCGGTTGCCGCCGCGCGAAGCTGCAGGCGCCTGTCGCGCGGGTCGTAGCGGCCGCTGGCGGTGGCTTCCAGGGGCGCCGTCGTCACGCGCATCGTCTTCAGGTCGATGACTCCCGTCGCTTCCAGCACCGTCTCGACCTCGAGCCTGGCCGGCCGGGCCAGCGCTGCCTGCCACAGCGGGTTCGGGATCCGGCCACCCTGGATATCGAGCGTCACGGTGACGCGATGGCCCGTCGCTTCCGGGCTCATCCGCCCCGATCCCGTGATGCGCAACGCATCGCCGGCTTCGACGGACAGTTGCGCTTCGCCGCCCGTACGCGAGCCCCGGGCCTTGAACGTTCCCGCGGTGTGCGGCAGGTCGGGCCGGCCGAGCAGGGCTGCGATCACGCCGGCCGCGCCTTCCTCGAACGCGCCTTCGGCATTCATGACGCCGCTTCCGCCGTCATGGCTTGCCTTCAAGATCAGACGGCCAGTCTGCCCATCGGTGCGCGTCATGTCGACGGACAGGGAGTTCGCGGCGGCGAGCCCATCGATTCGTGCGGCGCCAGTGATCTTCCAACGCGAGTCGACTCCGGCCAGTGCCGCGCCCAGCCGCAGCTCGTCGACCACAAGCGATCCGACCGACAGCTGCACGGGGAGCGAGCTAATGCCGTCGGAGGCGGATACCGAGGTCTGTTTCGGCGGCGCCTCGCGCAACCGCTGCACGTCGATACGGGCGGCGCGCACGGTCTGGATGTCGAGCCGGCCGCCGAGCAGGGGCAGGAACGACCACGACACCGCGACATCGTGGGCGGCGAGCCATATGCCCTTGTCGTCGGACACCTCGACCTTGGCCAGCTTCAGGCCGGTCGGGAAAAAGCCCGAAGGCCCCTCAAGCCGCAGCGAGCGGCCTGGCGACGAGGCGAGCGAAGCGATCGTGTCGAAGAGCAGGCGCTGCCCGACTCCGGTCTGCACGGCGCCGAACAGCACGAGCAGTGTGATCGCGATGGCCGCCGCGCCGCGGAGCAGGAGGCGCCGCCACCGCATCAGAACGCCTGCCCGATGCTGACATAGACGCCGAGCCAGGAATCACCGGGTCGGCGGTTGAGCGGCACGGCGACGTCGGCGCGGATCGGGCCGAACTCGCTGTAGTAACGCGCGCCAATGCCGGCGCCGATGCGCGGCGCATCGCCCTTGCCGGGAAACGGGCCGGCATAGGTCGTGCCGGCATCGACGAAGGCAACGGCGCCGATCTTCTCGGTGATCCGTTGTCGCAGCTCGATGCTGCCCTCGACGACGCTCTGACCGCCCAGCGGCCGGTGGTCGATGTCGCGCGGGCCGGCGCTCTGGTATTCGAAACCGCGCACCGAGCCGCCGCCGCCGGCATAGAACCGCTTGTCCGGCGGCACCGCATCCTTGGTCGCGCCCGGCATGGCGCCGACCGACGCCCGCAGCGCCACCACCGTCGAGCCCTTGCCGCTCAGGTCGAAATAGGTGCTGCCGGTGGCGCGCAGCTTGAGGAACGGCTTGCCGGCGTTGCGCAGCTCGAAGTAGGGGATGACGTCGAGCGCCAGGCGATAACCGCGCGTCGGATCCAGTGTGCTGTCGGAGCGATCGAGCGTCAGTCCGATCGGCAGGCTCAGGGGAAAGTAAGTGTCGCGCCGTTCGGCCGTTTGCACGATCTCGGTTTCGGCGCCAATGCCGGCCCGCACGACGAGACCCTTGACGATCGTCCGCTCCAGCCCGACCGCGATCAGCACCGAGCGGCGGCGGTAGGCGTCGTTGATCTCGCGCAAGGCGCCTGCCCGCGCCGTCAACACCTGGTCGAGGCGCAGGAAGTCGGGCTTGCGGTAGTCCACCACGAAGGCGAAACCGGTATCGACCAGCTTGCGCTCGACCAACCCGGTTACCTCGGCCGTCAGGCGCAGTGAATCGGCCTCGCCCGTCAGGTTGCGATGCTGCCAGTAGGCGCGCAGGCCGACACCTTCCGACGTGGCATAGCTGGCGGCGAACCCGATCGTGCGCGGCAGGCGCTCGGTGACCTCGACGTCGATCGGCAGGCCACCCTGCGCGTCGAGCGCATTGCCGCGCACGATGCGGATGCTGCTGAAGATTCCCAGGTCGGTGAGGCGGGTCCTGAGATCGGCGAGGCGGTCCGGATGGTACGGCTCGCCCGGTTTGAACGGCACGCGCCGCGCCAGGAAATCCCGTTCGGTGCGCTCCAGGCCGCGGAACGTCACCGGCCCCATGGTCGCCGGCGGGCCGCTCTCGATGCGCCAGGTGATTCGCGCCGCCCGCCTGTCGTGATCGATCACGACGTCGCGGTTGACGATGCGCGCCAGCGCGTAGCCCTGGCGCTGCAACTGAAGGAGGATCTCTTCGTCGGTGGCCAGGATCCTGGCCGTCTCGGCCGGCTGGCCGGGAGCGAGCGGAAACTTGTCGCGCGCGAATGCAGGGCCTGGCGCGCCGGTCAGCACCACATCGATGCTCTGCACGGTGAAGCGCGGGCCGGTGTCGACCACGACCTCGACGGGCACGTCGGCGCCCGACGGCAGCGCATCGATGGCGTCGAGCGCCGTCACATCATCGATGCTCTGGCCGGCGGCGCGCGCCGTCACGCGATTGCCGTAGTAGCCGTGCGCCCGCAGCGTCTTCACCACCAGCTCGCGCTGCGCCTGGGCACGCTGCAGGAGGGTGACGGCCGAGCCGGGACCTTCCTGGGTCCCGGCCTCCGCCTGGACGACTTTCTGCAGTTCCTCGCGGACCGCCGTATCGCCGACGACCTGGAGTGTGACCACGGCCTTGCCGACGCGTCGCGACGGCGCAGCCGGCGGCACTTCGCCTGGCGGCAATGGAGCGGGGGCCTGTGCTACCGCGGACGCCGCGGCCAGGAGCAGCACGACAGCACCACCGGGACGCATCAGCCTGAAGTAGCGATGGCCGATGGTTCCCATATTGTTCTCCCCCGGTCCCACAAAAATACAACCCACGAGCCTGTGCCGCGGCCGGCACGAGCCGGCGGCACGCCATGCTACGGCGATAACAGGCGATATGTCCCCCTGTCGACGAACCATGATGACAAAAAGGGCCCGCCCGGCAGGAGGTTCCATCGGGCGTTGCCGGACGGTGCGCCCTGCCCGATAGTGCGGCCGCTTACACCTTTGCATTGTCCACGAAACCACGCGGGATCATCCCTTGCCACCGCCTGTCCAACGTCCCGGAACCGGTTCGCATGTCATGTGCCTGGCGCGGCGCGGAACCGTGCTGCTGGTGGCCGCGGCGTTGGCGTCCTGCGGCTTCGAGCCGATGTATGCCGAGCGGACAGGCACGCCGCCGGCCGGCCATCCGGCGCAGAGCGGCGTGCGGAGCGACATGTTCGGCACCCGGGTCGGCACCATCTCGGACCGGATCGGGCAGGTCCTGCGCAACCAGCTGGTCGACCGGCTCAACCCGCAAGGCGAGCCGGCGCAGCCCGTCTATTACCTGATGATCCGGCTCAATGAGCAGAGGGAGTCCGTGCTGACCCGCAGCGACGAGTTCTCGACCGCCACCAACCTGCGGCTGCTCGCCGACTATGAGGTGCGCGACCCGCAGGGCAACGTGCTGACCACCGGCTACAGCCGCGCCGTCACGCGCTACAACACCTTGCAATCGCAGTACGCCACCATCGCCGCCGAGCAGAATGCCCGCGAGCGCGCCGCCCGCGAGCTGGCCGAGGATATCCGCGCCAAGCTGGCGGTGTTCTACGCCCACCGCCGCGGGTTGTGACAATTTCTTACCTTCCCCCGGAGGGGGAAGGTGCCCGAAGGGCGGAAGGGGGCGAGTGAGCCGTGGATGCCGACTTAGAAACCCCGGAGGGGGAAGGTGCCCGAAGGGCGGAAGGGGGATGTTCGATCGTCCGCAATGATATGACTTGGCATCGAATGCATTCCAACATCCCCCTTCCGGCGCTGCGCGCCACCTTCCCCCTCCGGGGGAAGGGAGGCTGACCCATGGACATCAAGGCGGGCCAGTCAGAGTCGTTCGTCGCCGGCTACGCGCGCAAGCCCGACCCGGCCTTGCGCGTGGCGGTGCTCTACGGCAACGACGAGGGCATGGTCGCCGAGCGTGGCCGCGCGCTGGCGCAGGCGGTATGCGCCGATCTGACAGACGCCTTCCGCGTCGTCGAGCTGACCGGCGCGCAGATCAAGGATGATCCGGCGCGGCTGGCCGACGAGTTCCAGTCGCTGTCGCTGATCGGCGGACGGCGCGTGGTGCGCGTGCGGCCGGCGGGCGACGAGGCCACGGCCGCCGTCGAGACCGTGCTCGGCGCCACGGCCGGCGACGCGCTGATCGTGATCGAGGCCGGCAACCTGCCGCCCGCCTCGGCGCTCAGGAAGCTGGCGACCGCCGCGGAGCGCGCCGCCGCCATCGCCTGCTTCGAGGATGGTGAGCGCGCGCTGGAGGGCCTGATCGACTCGGTGCTGGGCGGCGTCGGTCTGCGCGCCAATGACGACGCGCGCGACTACCTGGTCGACAACCTCGGCGGCGATCGTGGGCTCTCGCGCAGCGAGCTGGAGAAGCTTGCGCTGTACAAGGGCATCCCGAAAAAGGACACGCCCACGGCGGCGCGCACCGTGACGGTCGACGACGCCATGGCGGTGATCGGCGACAGCGCCGCGATCGGGCTGGACGACGCAGTGTACGCCGCCTTCGATGGCGATCCGGTGGGGCTCGACCGCGCGCTCGACCGTATCTTCGCCGAGGGCGTGGCGGCGCCGTCGGCAGTCCGGGCCTTCCAGCGCCACGCCGACCTGCTGCACCGGCTGGCCGGCGCGGTCGACATCGGCGCGCGGCCCGAAGACGTGATCGCCAGGACGTGGCCACAGCCGCATTTCAGCCGGAAGTCGGCCCTGACGCGCCAGGCACGCACGTGGCCGTCGCCGCGGCTCGCCGACCTGATAGGGTTGCTGCTCGAGGCCGATATGCAGTGCAAGACCACGGGCCTGCCCGACGAGGCCATCCTGCGCCGCGCCGCCCTGCGCGTCGCCCAGGCCGCGCGTGCGTTGGCGAGGGCCCCGGCAAAGCGGTGACGTCATTTTGCTTCCCCGCGAAGCGGGGAAGGTGGCCGAAGGCCGGATGGGGAGCCGGCGTGATGCTGATTACAAAGACCTCGTCGGCTCCCCTCCGGCCCTTCGGGCCGCCTCCCACGCCAAGGCGTGGGAGGACAGTGCATGGGAGGATGATCCATGCTGGGCGCGATCGCAGGCGATATCATCGGTTCGCGGTTCGAGGGACAGCAGGGCCCGCCGCGCGACTTCACCCTGTTCCATCCCGACTGCCGGTTCACCGACGACAGTGTCTGCGCGCTGGCGGTCGTCGATGCGCTGCTCGGGCATCGCGATTTCGCCGCCAGCCTGAGGGCCTTCACGCGCCGACATCCCAACCGGGGCTACGGCGGCATGTTCCTGAGATGGGCCTTCTCGGACGTCGCGCCGGCCTATGGCAGCTGGGGCAACGGTGCGCCGATGCGCGTCGCCGCCGTCGGCTGGCTGGCGCGCGACCCGGCGGAAGCGCTGGAACTGGCGGCAGCCCAGGCCAGCGTCACCCACAACCATCCCGACGCCGTTGCCGGCGCCCAGGCCGTTGCCCTGGCGATCCTGCTGGCACGCTCGGGGATGTCGCGCGCGGATCTACGCCAGCGGCTGGTCAAGGATTTCGGCTACGACCTGACGCCAGCCCGCGCGCTGGCCGGCGGAAGCTTCGACGTCTCGGCCGCCGGCACCGTCCCGCCGGCACTCACCGCCGTCCTGGAGGCGGATGACTGGGAGGCCGCCGTGCGCACCGCGGTCTGCCTCGGCGGCGACACCGACACCCTGGCCTGCATCGCAGGCTCAGTGGCGGAAGCCGTGCATGGGCTTCCGCGCGACATCGCGGACCGCAGCCGCGCTCGCCTGACGCCCGACCTGCAAGAGGTCCTCAACAGGTTCGAGGCCGCCGTCCGATCCTGAGTGCTCAGCAGCCCAGCCTGGCAGCAAGGTCGACGAAGCTGTCGGCGGGGATGTCGACGACGCTCATGTCGGCCGCGAGATCGGTCTTCTGCCCCGGCCCGTGCTCGGTCGGGCGCGGCACGAAGGCGGTGCTCAGCCCTTGCGCCTTGGCGGCTTTCAGATCGCCGTTGTGCGCCGCCACCATCAGCACCTGCGGCGGCTTCAGGTCGAGCATGCGGCAGGCCGACAGATAGGCCTCCGGCATCGGCTTGTAGGCGCGCGCCGTCTCGGCGCCCAGCACGCAGTCCCACGGCAGGCCGGCGCGCTTGGCCATGTTGACGATCAGCGCGATGTTGCCGTTGGAGCACGGCGCGATGATGTGCTTCGTCTTCAGCCGCGCGAGGCCCGGCACCGCGTCGGGCCACGGGTCGAGACGGTGCCAGGCGCGATTCATGTGATCGACGTCGGCCTCGCTCAGACCCTTGATGGCGAACTCGCCGATCAGCGTCACCAGGCTCTCGCGGTGCAGCACATCGAGGACGGTCCAGGCGCGACGGCCGCTGCGCACCTCGTCCATGCCCGGCTGGTAGAGCTTGCGCCATGCGACCGCGAAGGCCAGCCAATCGACGCCGCTGATGCCCTTGCCCTCGGCGAAGGCGGCGAGATCCCGGCTGACGCTGGTGCGCCAGTCGACCACGGTGCCGAACACGTCGAAGATGCAGGCCTTGATGTCGCCGGGCATGGGCGGTTCCTCGTTGCTTGATGCGAGTGCCCATCAAGCGCCAACTCTGCCGTCATGTCGAGCGCGCCCGCGTCATGCATGCGGCCGGATTGACGCCCGCCGTCATCCCGCGCGCCCGCAGCGCCGTCCGTGGATTTCTCGCTGCGCTTGGGATGACAGCGCGGGTCGGATTCATTCCGCCGTCTGTCTTCCGCCTTCCGTATGCCGGTAAGTGTGGCGCGCGCCCGGCGCGGCCTCGACATCGAACGTGAACAGCTCCTGCGGCCGGGCGACGCCACGCAGCGCATAGCGGCCCAGCGACACCAGCTCGACGCGCCGCGGCCCGCACTCGACCGCGAAGGCGGAGGAGACGATGACCCGCTGCTCGAGCGAATGGCTGAGCGCCGCGATACGCGACGTCTCGTTGACGGCCGGGCCCAGAACGGTGAAGTCGAGCCGGGTCGCGCTGCCGAAATTGCCGTACAGCACCTCGCCGACATGCAGTGCCAGGTTGACGCCCGCCACCGGCAGGCCGGCGGCGCGGCGCTCGGCCTTGAGCGCATCGATCCGCGCCAGCATGGCGCGCGCCGCGTCCAGCGCGCGGCCGCAGGCGACGAACGGGTCGTCCTCGCGGAAGATGGCGAGGATGCCGTCGCCGATGAATTTCAGCACGTCGCCGCCGCGCCCCTCGACGACGTCGACCACCACTTCGGCGTAGGCGTTGAGCATCGCCAGCATCTCGTCGGCCGGGATCTCGTCGGCGACACGCGTGAAGCCGGCGAGGTCGCTCGACCAGATCACGGCCCGGATCGATTCGGGCTGGCCGCGCATGATGTTGCCGGCCAGCACGCGGTCGGCGGCATCGGCACCGAGATACGTGTCGAGCAAGGTGCGACCCGCGACACCCAGGCGCTGGGCATGCAACGCCAGCGCCAGGGTTGGCATGACCGCGCGCAGGGCCGCCATGTCGGCGTCGCCGAAACCACCGGCGCGGTCGGTGGCGAAGGAGGCGTAGATCTCCTCGACCTGGCCGAAACGCAGCACGCCGCCGAGCGGGACCACGAAGGCGGCGTACTCGGTGGCTCCCTCCTGCTTCAGCTCGGGCAGGATGGGGAATGCCGCGGCCCGCGCCGGATCGTCGAGCTTCAGCCGCATCTCCGACTTGCCGCGCTCGAGCATGGCGAAGAACGGGCTGGCGCGCCATGCCTGGTCGGTCACCTTGCCGCCGCCGCGCACCGCGTCGGTGTCGACGATGGCCGTGCCGCGCCGCCAGCGCAGCGCGCGGGCTTCCTTGGTCGGATGCAGCACGTCGGAGCCGACGAAGACACGGAACACCGGCACGCCCAGCGTCAGCAGCCGCTCGCAGAAGCCCTGCACCAGCGTGGCGTCGCCACGGCCCCGGAGGCCCTCGGCGACGAGCCAGTCCTGCAGTGAAAGCGATGGCAGCGTGTCAGGCATGGCCGCAGGGCAACACGATCGATGTAGACGGCGACCGTGCTCATGTGGCGCGTCGGCATATCGACAACAAGGGCGAGCCCCGCGGACTCATTTCCTGGCGCGGCGTGATTCCTGCCATGAGTGGCAGGAATCGAACGTCGACGGCATCGGCACGACGTGCCCCGGACAACGTGCGGGATTGGGATAATAGGGCTGTCGCCGCACGTGGCAGGATACGTCCAAGACCCGTGACGCCCGCGGAAGAGCTCGTGAAAGTTCAGGAAAATGTCGAGCACGGCACTGCGACAAGCCCCACGATATCCCGCGCAGCCCGAGCGTGTCCGCATCGCGCGTCACCGGTACGACGACAACTCGCGAACCTTCGTCGTCGCCTTCCTGCGTTTCTTCCAGCGGGTCTGTCGTCTTCACATGGAGTTGTTCGATGGCGACGTCGACCTTGTCGTCGTGGCCGGTGCGGTGGCCATCGCGAACCTCGAAGCCGGCATGCGCGACCCGGCCTTCCGGAAAGCGTTCAGCAGGGTCGACACCGAGATCGGCATCGACCAGCAGCGCGGCTGCAATGCGCTGTCGGTCGCCGAGTCGACCGGGTTGCCACGCGAAACCGTGAGGCGAAAGATCAACCGGCTGATCGAGATGGGGATTCTGGCGCGACGCGGCGCCGGCGACTACGTGCTGCAGCCGGGCATCCTGCGCACCGGCCCGTTCATCGACCTGTTCCGTGACCTCACCGATGAGACAGTCCGTCTGGTGAACGAGTGCCTCGACGAGGAGATTCTTGCCCCCAGCGGTCGTTGCTGATCACGCCCATCGAGTCACGTCAAATCCGCCGGTATCCGAAAGGGGCAGGACTGTCCGCACACGGCCCATCTGTCGTCCCGAGCGCCCCTTCGGCAGGCTCACGGGCATTTGACCCACTGTGCATGTCCTTTTGATTTTGTGACGGCCGGGCATCACGCAGCGACTCGGCACGCCTTGCGCTCGCATTCAACAGGAAACTGAGGATTGAACTGCAACACGTTATATGGCAATAACAATTTGCACTGTTATCTCATCTTCCCAACTATGCGCTATCCCGAACCTGCACGTTCGGGGACGCCTCGTCGGAATCATCGCCAGTGGACGGCCTGGAACACCAATTCATCGGACTTCGTCTGCGCCGGGTGCTGCTCAACAACCTCGATGACGCCGAAGCTGAATTTGCCCACTTGAGGCTCAAGCCCCAGCGGCTGGGCCCGGGGAAGGGCGCAAGCTGGACCGCGAGCGCGCAGCTCGGGCAACTGGGGTTTCGAGTCACGTCGGGTTCCGGGCAGGGTCGGGTTCGGGGCAGCGCACCCGACAACGCCGTGCTCATGCAGATCGACATGGGCTCGGACGGTCCCCGCCGCGTCGCCGGCCGCGCCATCGACCGCGACGATATCGGTGTCGTCTTCGGTGGAGCGGAATTCGATCTCGTCACCGCCAGACACCATCGCGCGGCGCTGTTCAGCCTGCCTCAGACCGTGATCATGGACGCCATGGTCCATCGCGTGCCCGGAGCGGAGCGGCTGATCAACGCGCAGGCGCAACTGGTCCTGACGGGCTGCGCGGCGCAGGTGACGAGGATCCGGGCGCTGGCGAGCGAGGCATTCGGAGCGGTGGATCAGCCGTTCGGCCGGCATGCGCCGCGGTTTGCGTACAGCGACATCCTCGACACGCTGGTTGGCGCGCTGCTTTCACCCCTCCACCGCCAGGCGGCGGCGCGGCTTGAGGTGGCCCACTACCAGCGTCTGCCCATCGTGCGGCGGGTCGAGGAGTTCATGCGTTCCAATCTCGCCGAACCACTCACGCTGCGGGATCTGTGCGGTGTCGCACGCGCCAGCGAGCGGGCGGTGGAGTACGCGTTCCGCGATGTCTACGGCGTCGGCGCCAAGCAATATCTCAGGATCCTCCGGCTCAACCAGGTACGGCGCGAGCTGCACGCGGTGCCGGCCGGCGCGGCCATGGTGACCGACATCGCCTATCGCTACGGATTCTGGCACCTGGGGCATTTTTCAACCGCCTACCGGCGGCTGTTCGGCCACGCGCCGCGGCAGACACGCGGCCTGGTGCAGGCGAATTACCACCCCTACGGACATTCGGCACGGGCTGCCCGACGCCCGAATTGACGGCTGCCGCCCATCGCGAGGCCGTTGCGCGAGGGCGTCGCGGGCGGTCCGCGATCCCGAGCGTCGCGAGGAGTCTCCCCATAGGCGCCGGCTTTGACGCACGGCGGCCCAACTGGACCGCGCGGCTCCCGCCGCGCTCCTCGGTTCTCGGCGGTAGAATCATGAGCGCGCCGGGAGGCGCGCGGTCCAGTCGGGCCGCCGTGCATCAACATCAGCGCCTATGAGGCGATGCGGTCGGACGCCCGCAAGGTCATTCGCCCAGGACGACGACCCGGGGCTCGCGCGCCATCGACGTGGCACGGGCATTCATGTTCATTGCTCACTGATCAGTGTTCAGATAAAACCGGTCTGCCGCTCGGCCCTCAGGGAGGATGTCATGAGCGATGACGCCACGGTTCTGGTCACCGGCGGATCGGGCTTCATCGGCGCCTGGTGCATCATCGAACTGCTGCGCCGCGGCTACGCCGTGCGCGCCACGATCCGCGACCTGAAGCGCGCCGACGCGGTGCGCGCCATGATCGCCACGGAGATCGACCCGGGCAACCGGCTGGCGCTGTTCGCGGCCGAGCTGACGAGCGATCGCGGATGGGCCGAGGCGGTGCAGGGCTGCAGCTACTTGCTGCACGTCGCCTCGCCGCTGCCGACGGCACAGCCGCGCAACGCCGATGAGCTGATCGTGCCGGCGCGCGACGGCGCGTTGCGCGTGCTGCGGGCCGGCGTGGCGGCGGGCGTGAAGCGCATCGTGATGACGTCGTCGGTGGCCGCGATCACGCTGGTGCGCACGACGCCGCGGCCCGATCCCTTGACCGAGGAGCACTGGACCGACCCCGGCCATCCCGAAGCCTCGCCCTACGCGCAATCCAAGACGATCGCCGAGCGCGCCGCCTGGGATTTCATGCGCGGGCAGGGCGGCACCACCAGCCTCGCCACGGTCAATCCCTGCGTCGTCATCGGGCCCGTGCTGGGGCCGGACTATTCGTTCTCGGTGCAGGTGATCGAGCGGCTGCTGAAGGGCTCGGTGCCGGGCCTGCCGCGCCTGGGCTTCGCGCTGGTCGACGTGCGCGACGTCGCCGACCTGCACATCCGCGCCATGACGGCACCCGAAGCCGCCGGCCAGCGCTTCATCGCCGCCGGGCCGTTCCTGTGGATGAGCGAGGCCGCGCACGTGTTGAGGACCCGGCTGGCAGCGCACGCCGGCAAGGTCCCGACGCGCCGGGCACCGAGCTGGCTGATCCGCCTCGCCGCGCTCTTCGATACGCAGCTGCGATTCGTGACGCCCGAGCTCGACCGGCAGCGCAACTATTCCTGGGACAAGGCGCATCGCCTGCTGGGCTGGACACCGCGGCCAGTGGAGGACTCGATCGTCGACTGCGCACAGAGCCTGATCCGCCACGGCGTGGTGAAGGCGGGGTGATCCAGCACCCCCCGTCATCCGAGGGCAGCGAGAAATCTATCGCTTGTCGGGCCCCCGTGACAGGAACGATGTCTCGCTACGCCCGGCATGACAGGAGGGGCCAACCATGATCACCGTCCACCACCTCAACCAGTCCCGCTCGCAGCGCGTGCTGTGGCTGCTCGAGGAACTGGGGCTCGACTACAGCGTGACGCGCTACGAGCGCGATCCCAGGACCATGCTGGCGCCGCCGTCGCTGCGCGCCGTGCACCCGCTGGGCAAGTCGCCGGTGGTCACGGATGGCGATCAGGCGATCGCCGAGTCGGGCGCCATCATGGAGTACTTCGTGGAGCGCTACGGCAATGGCAAGCTGGCACCGGCGCCGGGCACAGCGGAGCGCCGGCGCTACACCTACTGGCTGCACTACGCCGAGGGCTCGGCCATGCCGCCACTACTGTTGAAGCTGATCTTCAGCCGGCTGCCCGGTGGTGTGCCGGCGCTGATCCGCCCGGTGGCACGCATGATCTCCGCCGGCGCGCTCGGCCGGCTGATCGAGCCGCAGCTCAAGCTGCATTTCGACTATCTCGAAGCCGAGCTGGGCAAGGCGACCTGGTTCGCCGGCCCCGACTTCACCGCCGCCGACATCCAGATGAGCTTCCCGATCGAAGCCGCCGCCGCCCGCGCCGGGCTCGACGCCAGCCGGCCGAAGCTGTGGCAGTTCCTGGAACGCATCCGCGCCCGGCCAGCGTATCAGAGGGCGCAGGAGAAGGGCGGGGTGGCGGCGCCGCTGAGATAAGGGGCATCGCGGGGTGTCTCACACCCTGATGGTTTCACACGTTTCGCGGATCCAGCAGACTCTCGACGTTACGCGACCCGTGCAGGACACGTACGATAACAACTTGATCATTGTCGATGCGGTAGAAGACAAGATAGTTGCGAACTGACAACAGCCGGTACCATCCCTTATAGCGGCGCCCGCGACGTGGAAAGGTGGCGAGGGATCGACAACGAGCAATCAGCATCTCAACCCACTCGGCCGCTGCCGCCGGATTGTCTTTCGCGATGTAGTCGCCGATATCGATCAGATCGAGCCGCGCCTTGGGCGAAAGACGACTTCAACCACCATAGCGCTGGCGCAGTTCGGCAAAGAGGCGGTCGGAAGAAATACTCCCGTCCTCCCTGAGAGACTGTTCGCCTTCAGCAAGTTCGGCATCAATGGCCCGAATACGCAAAACCGCTTCCAGCAACCGATTGCCGAGGTCAGTCTGAATTTCGTCCGGCAGAGTCGCGGCTTCAGCGACTGCCTTTTGGAAGGTGCGGTTCATTCCTACAGCTTGCGCCATCTCGGGCCGGTTGCCATCCGTGCGTACAGATCGCCCTCGGCTGCAAGTACCGCCTTCATCATGCCCCGTCGCGATTAGTGCTGGCGTGGTCTCGCGAGAATCGTATCACAGGTAGACGGGACGGCGAGTGATCCAACGCGCGCTTACCGTTTCCGCGTCAACCGCTCCACGACGTCATCCATCTGATCGAAGTTCTCCATCCAGATGGTGATTTGTGTCGTCTCGCCTGGTCCCGTGACGTCGATCGACACCTTCAGCCCCAGCGCGTCCTCGATCGATTTCTCCAAGCCGCGCGTCTCTGCCGTCTTGCCCTTGGACGCAGCGGACGCGCCGCGGCCGGCTGGCACGGTCTCGCTGCCCGACGGTTTGCCGTCCACCCCGCGACCGCGGGGCGCGGGGATGCCGAGCTGCTCGTGCAGGTACGCCTTCGCCCAACCCGGTGGCAGGCCATGGCCATCCCAGCCCTCTTTCTTCGCCTCCTTGGCCGCGGCCGCGAGCTGCTCGGCCTGCCGTGCCGTCAGTTGCTTGGCGATGATGTGGTCGGCCAGGAACACCGGGTCGGGCGTGCCGATCAGGGCCCGCGCGTGGCCCATGTCGAGGCGACCCTGCTCGATGTGTCCCTGGACCAGCACGGGCAGCTCCAGCAGCCGCAGCGTGTTGGCGACGTGGGCCCGGCTCTTGCCGATCGTCTCGGCCAGCCGTTCCTGGGTGTGGCGGAACTCGTGCATCAGGTGGCGGTAGGCTCGCGCCTCCTCGATCGGGGTCAGGTCGGCGCGCTGCAGGTTCTCGATCAGCGCGATCTCCAGGACCTCGCGATCGTCGAGGCTGCGCACCACCACCGGCACGTCGTGCAGCTGCGCCTGTTGCGCCGCGCGCCAGCGGCGCTCACCGGCCACGATCTCGTAGCGGTTCGGCGCGTCGGTGACCGGCCGCACGAGGATCGGGTGCACCAGCCCGTGGGTCTTGATGCTGTCGGCGAGCTGCGAGAGCCGCTCGGGATCGAAGGTGGTCCGCGGCTGGTAGCGGCCGGCCTTCAGCCAGGCGATCGGGACGGTCGTGACTCCCGGCCCGCGCGGCACCGGCTCCGTCGCTGGTGTCGACGTGATGGCGGGCGCGCTCGCGGCCGGTGGCGGCGTCATCTGCACGTCATCGCCCAGCAATGCCGCCAACCCGCGACCCAACCCGCGCAGCCTGGGTTCCTTGGTCATGGCAGGCAACTCATCCGACATGGTCCAGTTCCTTCTGCCCGGACGGCGCGGGAAAGGGGATACGCTCTATGGTTGTAGCCTCGCATCACGCCGCCTGTGGCCGCGCAGGCACGCCGTTGCGGCGGCGATGCAGCAACTCGCTGGCGAGCAGGATGTACGCCTGGGAGCCGGTGCAGGTGTGATCGTAGAGCAGCACCGGCAGGCCATGCGAGGGAGCCTCGGAAACACGCACGTTGCGCGGGATCGTGGTGCCGAAGACGACGTCGGCGAAGTGGCCGCGCACGTCGCGCTCGACCTGCTGCGCCAGCGTGTTGCGGCGATCCATCATGGTCAGGATGACACCCGCGATATACAACCTCTGATTGAGTGCCTTGCGGATCCGTTCTATGGTTCGGGTGAGCTGGCCGAGGCCCTCGAGGGCGAAGAACTCGCATTGCAGCGGCACCAGGATCGCCTCGGCCGCGGCCAGCGCGTTCACCGTCAGCAGGCCGAGCGACGGTGGGCAGTCGATCAGCACCACGTCCCAGCTGGCGAGCTTGCCGTCGAAGGCGTCGCGCAGGCGGAACTCGCGCCGCTCCAGGTCGATCAACTCGAGCTCCGCGCCAGCCAGGTTGACGTTGGCCGGCACGATCTCAAGGTTCGGGATGCGGGTTGCGACAATGGCCTGTGGCAGCACGGCAAAGCCACAGAGCAGATCGTAGCTGCCGATGGTGCGCGCCGCGGCCTCAACCCCCAGGCCGGTTGACGCGTTGCCTTGCGGGTCGAGGTCGACCAGCAGAACCTTCTGGCCGACGGCGGCCAGTGCCGTGGCGAGATTGATCGCGGTCGTGGTTTTGCCGACTCCGCCTTTTTGATTGGCGACGGCATAGATTTGTGGCGGACCGATGGGCGCGTCGGGCGGGGCCGTCGCGGAAAGGGATGAGGGGGCGTCGGCCATCAGCAGTGCAACGTTGCTGCGCGGTACTTTCTTGATTCAGTTATGTTTTCGTTGTTCTACATTGCGGCGCAGCAAAGATTCCCGCTGTGCCGGGCCGGGGTAGGCGACCGCGTGCCAAGCACGGGCGCGGTGCTCAGCGTCGGGGTCGCAGGCGGGCGACCCTCAGGATCGCGGCACCCGGCGCCGTCACGCTCGGCACGCGGTCGACATCCATCATCCAGTCACGGCGGGCATCGGTCAATTCGTTGTCGAGGGCTTCACCCTTGTGGAAAAGGCAAATAGCGGGGTCAGTTACGAATTTGTGGGCCCATCCCAGGAGTTTTGGCAGAGGTGCGAGGGCACGGGCGGTGACGATGTCGGCCGATTGGGCCGGGACGGACTCTATTCGGGCGGTGATGACGATCGCATTCGGGGCCGCGGATCGCGCAACCTCCCCGAGGAAAGCCGACTTGCGCTGGTCCGCTTCCACGAGGCGGACAGTGAGGTCGGGCCGGACAGCTGCGATGACCAAGCCAGGGAACCCGGCGCCGGAACCCAGGTCCATCAGCGTTCGGGCGTCCGGGGGAAGCATCGGCAGAAGCTGGAGACTATCGAGAACATGCCGGCCCCAGATGTCGGCCAGCGTGCTCTTGCCGACCAGGTTGATCGTCGGGTGCCATTTCTCAAGGAGCTGGACGTGGCTTTCCAGTCGCTGCCAAGCTTCCTCCGACAAACTCAGCCCGAGCTTGGCGCATGTGGCGACAATTGAGTGCCAAGTCATGGTCGGCCAGCTTTCGGGTGCCCTGATGTTTCACGTGGAACATTGATCAGCGCGATGCTCATCGGGGCGACACGGCTTGAGCGCCTCCTCACGCTGAGGAAGTGGCGCCAACGGCCGCCTCGAAGGGCGGGCAGCAAGTCTGGAAGTCGTTCGGGTCTCGGCCTGATCGCCCGCGGGGTTTCCCATCCTCCGAGACGCGCGCCCGCGGCGTGGCCGCCAGGACGAGGAGCCACAAAGACGGTCAAAGAATGTTTCACGTGGAACATCGGCCCCCGAACCCCGCCGAGACGCCAAGACGTCAGCTCAGGGTCCGGTCAGGCTGCCCTGGCGCGACGCCGGACATGCTTGAGAAGCGCGACCAGCGCCGCCGGGGTCACCCCGGCAACGCGCCCAGCCTGGCCGAGCGTGGCAGGACGCTGCGCCGTCAGCTTCAGGCAAATCTCAGCGGACAAACTGCCAATTGCGGCATAGTCGAGGTCTGGCGGGAGTTCCAGTGCCTCGTCACGGCGATAGGCGTCAATGTCGATCTGTTGGCGGCCCAGGTAGCCCTGGTAGAGCGCGTCGGTCTCCAGCTGCTCGGCGATGCCCGGCGGGATCCGGGACAGTTCAGGCCATATCGCGGCCAGGCGTGCGACGGACATCCCGGGATAGGCAAGCAGGTCGGCCGCGGAGCGCATGACCCCGTCCTGGTTGACCGGGATCCCATGGCGGGCCAACGCCGAGGGACTCATCGCCAGGGCTCGCGCCAATCCGCGTGCCGATTCGAGCGCCGCCATCCTGTCCCCGTACAGCGCCTGACGCTCGGTGCCGACGCAGCCCACGGCCAAGCCCAAGGGGGTCAGGCGCTGATCCGCGTTGTCGGCCCGCAACTTCAGCCGGTACTCGGCGCGCGAAGTGAACATCCGATACGGCTCCGGCGCGCCCTGCGTCACGAGATCGTCGATCATGACGCCAATGTAAGCGTCCGCACGGTCCAGCACGAAGCCGCCGGCTTGAGAGGTCGGTTCGGTCGCGCGACCCGCACGCAATGCCGCATTGATCCCGGCGACCACGCCCTGGGCGGCCGCCTCCTCATAGCCCGTCGTGCCATTGATCTGGCCGGCGAGATAGAGGCCCACGATGCGTCGCGTCTCCAGGGTTGGCCACAGCTCGCGCGGATCGACATAGTCGTATTCGATGGCATAGCCCGGCCGCAGCATGACGACGTGCTCCAAACCGGGGATGGTCTTCAGCAGGTCGAGTTGCACCTCGCGCGGCAGCGAGGTCGAGATGCCATTGGGATAGACGGTGATATCCTCAAGCCCTTCCGGCTCCAGGAAAATCTGATGGCGCTCGCGCTGCCCGAAGCGCACAATCTTGTCCTCGATCGACGGACAGTAGCGTGGGCCTGTCGAGTCAATCTGCCCCGAGTACATCGGCGCCCGGTGCAGATTGGCCCGGATCAGATTATGAGTCGCGGAATTCGTGGAAGTAAGGAAACAGGAAATCTGTGGAACCGTGATTTCCGAGGTCCTGTAGGAAAAGGGGGCAGGCGGGTCGTCGCCCTTCTGCTCTTCGAGTCCTGCCCAATCGATAGTCCGCCTGTCCAGCCGCGGGGGTGTGCCGGTCTTGAGCCTGCCCAAGCGGAAACCGAACCGCGCCAAGGTCGCCGCAAGCCCGTTTGACGGCGGTTCCAGGGCATCAAACGACGCGACCGATGCGGACGATGGCAGGTCCGAGGGCCCGCCGCCGCTGCGCTGCCCCCGCGCCCGGCCGGCTGGTATCTTCACCTCGCCGCAATGGATCAGGCCACGCAGGAATGTGCCGGTCGTCACGACCACGGCGCCGGCCCGGATCTCCGCGCCCGACCCGGTCACCACGCCACAGACGCGACCGGTTGCATCTAGGATGATATCATCAACCGCACCGGCGCGGATGTCCAGGCCGGGCTGCTCAGCCAGCAACGCCTGCACGGCGCGGCGATACAGCGCGCGATCGGCCTGGGCACGTGGGCCGCGCACGGCAGGGCCCTTGCTGGCGTTGAGCGTGCGGAACTGGATGCCGGCGCGATCGATGGC
>Ga0187894_10002857_pt1 | contig 20098 bp, 22 predicted proteins | sample GBC1701081metaG_FD_136650 | JGI IMG/M metagenome (GOLD analysis project Ga0187894, IMG submission 136650) | White microbial mat communities from a lava cave in the Kipuka Kanohina Cave System on the Island of Hawaii, USA - GBC170108-1 metaG ...
ACGCTTCGATTATTCCGAATCTTTCAACGTCATACCTTGGGCCTGAAGCGGCGCCGAACTCTAGACTGCAGCAAGCAGTTTCAAGATGCACAGGCCATAAAGACCAAAGTCTTCCCCAGTTGATTGCGTAACCTAGTGGTTTGTCAACGGCCTTTACGAGAACATCTTCCAGCTTTCCTACTAGGACATTGAATGTTGAAGGATTGATCAGATCTTTCAGCATTGGTTCTCACTTGCTCTTGAGCGTGAATCATATTTATAACTTGTCGAGCATCCAGACCTTACCATATGTCCTTCCTCCCTGACAGATACATTGCATACCCCATCGCAGCGAATAACACTGCAAGAAAAGCAATTATCGGTAAAGTCGCTGTCTGTGCAAGACCGAAGATGGATGCACCCCATGCATAAAGAAAGATCGCCATCACATCAAATACTACAAACATGAGCACGTAAGCATAATACTGCATCATGAAGTGAGTTCTGCCTTCACCCGACGGGACCTGACCACACTCCATTGGTAGGAATTTTACTGGATTGGTGTATCTCTGCTTCGGAGAGATTACTTTTGCAATAACAAGCATAGGAACCGAAGCAATTACACCGAATAAGAGCATAAGGAGCAAGGGTTCAAAAGCACCCGCAGGCCCAGTAATGGCTTCATGGGTCAAAGTAAGAGAAGCCACTGCCGCAGGCTATAAAAATTTATCTTCAGAAAAACGCTGTCAACACTTAAATCAAGCAATACAGCTTGGACAAGTTGGAGCTTATGAATTCAGGAAAATTATTGATGGTTATTGCAATTGGTGCCTTGATCTTACCAATCACACTTGCAGTACAAGCAGACGCACAATCATCGAAAACAGATCTAAAAGTGTGGCTAAAGGTAGTCAATACAAAGACTGGCACTGAACGCGTGACCGAATGGAAATTGGGAGCTTATCAGTTTGAGGAAAATATTCCAATAGATGTTCCTGCTTTTAAGGTAGCCAAAATAAAGAAGATCTTCGATACAGATTCCTTTGCCTTTACATTTCAAGACAAAGTTCGCAAAGGAAGCTGGCTTCATTTTGATGTAGAGCTGAGCGGAACACCAGTCATTGGAGAAGTCTTGACCATAAGATTTGTGTAGAGGTTGGTTTATTGAGAGACAGAAAACGACCAAATATTGAAAGAATTTGGAACTGCCAAAGGCTCTAAGCCTTTTGTAAGAGATAGAGAAGATAGGTTAGACCGTTACTGATTTTCCAAGTCGAAGCGTCGAATATTTTCTTTCAAGGTGCATAGAAAGGCAGAACGTTCTAATGCTGAAATTGGCGGGCCCGGAGGGCTTCGATCCCTCGACCTCTGGCTTAGAAGGCAAGCGCTCTGTCCAAACTGAGCTACGGGCCCAGTAATGTGTTTTTAATGACTCGTTATATGGATTTCTCGTTGAATCAGGATCTTTTTTCGATATTGTTTCTGGCGTAACAGTAAAGGTACTGTTGCGCATAACCAGCATAAGAGCCGAAATACTCACGCATCTTCGCTGACAGCAACCTGTACGTTTTGGGAGTGATTTTTGTTTCGTCAAGTCTTTCATCGAGCAAATGGCTATAGTAAGAAGAGACCGCCCTTGCCACCCATATATCTACTGGAAACGCTTCTAGTTTTTCGAGGGAGAATAATAATATGCAGTCTGATACCTTCTGTCCTATACCAAGGACATCCATAAGCTCTTCTTTGGCATCCTCGTATCTTGCATGTTTGAGGTTCTCGAAATCTACGTTTCCAGACTGTATGACTTTAGCTGCCTGCTTGATGAATCTTGCCCTAAAGCCAACACTGCACTTGCACAAGTCGTTTATGCTAGCCTCTGCAAGTCTCTTTGGTTCTGGAAATGTGTGAAACTTTATGCCATCATATTCTACCCTTCTGCCAAATCTTGCGCTAAGAGCAGTAAGCATTCTTCTTATCATCGCTATGCTAGTATTTGTAGCGCAGATGAATGAAAGCAGACACTGGTAAGGTTCCTGCCTCATTAGCCTTAATCCGCTTAATGTTGATACAGCTTCTTTGATTACATTATCCTTGGAAATCTTTCTGGCTATTGCGTTCAGATTGTCGTCCATTCTGAATACGCGTTCACCATTTACACTCTCAGGATAGGAAGAGAACTCCAACAAGTTATTGTTCATTGACACTTTTACAACGTTGTTGCCATGAATGCCATACCAGTAGCCGTTGACCTTGCTCCAAAGGAAGACCTGTCCACTGTCAACTGTAAGATCGAGGTTTAAGGGTAGAAACTTGTTAGTTAGCACACCTTTCTACCACAAAACTGGTTTTTAAATAAATTGCATCTCATATTTCCTGCAGTGAATGTAGATCCTTGTTTAGCTGCTCGATCAGTTTCGGGATCTCTACAGGTGCGCACTTTAGGCAGTATTTCTGGAAGGAACTAGGTAATGTAAAGTACTTCTCTCTGTACGGGATATCCTTCCTGCATGCAGTGCAGGTAGGAGGTTTATCAGCATTGAGATTCTTGATGATCATGATAGATGTTAGGCTTTGGTAGATATATCCATTGCACTGGATCATCATTCTTTACAAGTTGGTATCTTACTTTGATCAGCCGATCTTATTATGATACACAAACATGAAGCGACATGGCTGTGGATAGTAAAGACCATGTAAAGAAAGTAAACTCGGCTGTCGATTCTCTCAAGAACAAGGTAGACTTGTACGCTAATGTGACAAATCTCAACAGCAACAAACTGAAAGGGCCTTTGAAGAGTCTAGTTCATGCTTCTGCCCCAGGCAAGAAATTGACCAAGATAGGGTGGGCTGTATTCTGGTTTCCAGAACCTACAATGATATCACATGCTGTTGGGCTACCTATGATAGTTGGAGGTAAGTTACTTGACCATCATTACACTGGTACAACCATAAAGCATGTCGGCTTGGAGGCTACAAAGACGTTAAAGTCGCTGGAAGAATTCTTCAGGTAATGCCATCATCTAAGTCTTCCTCAAATAAACATGTCAGCAATAATTATTAAGAGCGTTGTAAACTACTGCATTCATGCCTAAGCAGCTCTTTGACAAAGACGAATTTCTCAAGATGGCGGACGATGCCATAGATTGCCTGGTAGTTAGAAGGAAGGACAAGGTAAAGCTCAAGGTCAGAAGATCGAGGATGATGTACATATACGTCACAAACGAGTCTGAAGCGGACGAACTTCTCAAGAGCATAAAAGTGAATACGATTGAACTCTAAACCGCAACAGTTTCTCCGACATTTGGCGCATGCGCTTCAAAGCCAAACTTTTCCTTTATCTCTTCTGCAAACTTGATGCAGGCATCACCGTCTCCATGGACAGTCAATACCTCAGGATTGCCCTTTATCTTGCCAAGCATATCGAATAGATCGCTCCTTCCGCTATGACCAGAGAACTCGAACTTCTGTATCTCGGCTGTGACCTTCCTCACCTTTCCCTCTATAACCGCAACACGCTTCTCCATCAGGGCCCTCCCAGGAGTACCTTCACCTTGGTAAGATACCATAGCTATGCCATTCTTCTCACCCTTGGCTACTTGCTGAAGATAGAATACACCAGCACCGCCAACAAGCATTCCTGCGGGAGAGATTACCACACATGGCTTCTTCACTGCTTTCTTTCGCTCGCTCCAGCCACTTATCCATTTTGCTGCCGTTATTGCATCCGAAAAAAGCTGAGGGTCTTTTAGAAACGCTGGATATTTTGACATAATGCTGTTCACTTTCAATGCCATTCCATCCATAACAACATCATGCTTGAAGTTAGCTTCCTTCAAAACACATGCTATTTCTTGTGCTCTTTCCACAGAAAAAGCTGGCACGAAAAGTACACCTCCCCGTTCCACAACTTTATTAGCGAAGTCTACTAGTTCCCTTTCAGATTCTTCCCTTGGTTGATGTTCTCCCATGGAGTACGTGCTTTCAGTTATCACAAGATCAATCTCTCCAATATCAAGATCAGCGTTTCTTAACATTTTGGAACCTTTTGTATTAATATCTCCAGTGTAGAAGATCCTCTTTCCTTTATGCTCAACAACCACGGTTGCGCCGCCTACGACATGACCAGACTCGTGAAGAGTTACATCAACGCCATTGATGGCAAACTTTTCCCTGTAATTAACTCCCTTGGAACTCTTCAGCATGGCAAGCAGATCTATGTATTCAAACGGTAGATAGAAACCTGATATCTTGATCATGTCCTCGATCAACAGCCTTGAAAGCTCGAAAGTTGGTTCAGTTGCATAGGCAGTAACGCCCTTGGTTAGAAAGAGCGAAGGAACAAAGCCAGAATGATCAAGGTGTGCATGCGTTATTACAACAACATCCACATCCTTCGGCTTTACATGCATGGGAAACACAGGTTCGCGTCTCAGCAATACACCATAGTCTAGCAACAGTCTTGTACCATCTGCATCAACGAGAAAAGCAGATCTGCCAACCTCCCTAGCCGCACCGAGTACTGTTACCTTCAAATCTTCGAGTTAGCTGCAAAACCATGCACCTTTAAACATTTGCAGTAGATTATCATGTCGATATGAGGGGCAACGCTGACACAGGATCTGTCGTTGGGTACACCATAATGAAGTCCAACCTAACCTCAATAGCATTTTAATACATATCTTTCATACCTTGATGAGAATTGGTAAAGAGAGGCAGTTTTTCCATAGCCTAGTATTTGCAACAGAAAGTACTAGTTTAGGCGATTAAATCATCAATTACTTTGTTTTTGATTTATCTGGTGTTTAACATACATAACACTGTTTTGTTGGACACAAAAAACTTAAGTACACCCAAAGATGATCAGAGGGCATGGCCAAGAGTTTTAAAGAATGGTGGGCTAGTGTACCAGAAGACTTGAAGAAGAAGGTTAAGGGCAACGACGACTGGAATACCTACAAGCCTCTGTTGAACGAGATAAACTATGTCCTTATGGCTTACAATACAAGCGGAAAGCACAGCATGATGCCCTCGCACGATGATCTATCGTCATGGATCAAGAACGGCGAGATAGACGTCGTAAGGATGATGAAAAAGTAAGTAGCGGTACACGCTAACAATTTTTTCATTTTTGTTTTAATCATAAGAATTATCTTGTCATAAAACAGCGTTATGCAACCAGCAGAGTGTTTAAATATTTCAAAAGGTAACTTTGCGTGAGTGATATAGATGCCAGTAGCTATAATTCCGGACGTAGATGAACAAACATGTATTGGCTGTGCTCTTTGTGTCGAGATTTGTACGGCACTGGGCCCTGACGTACTCAGAGTGAAACCAGTAGAAGGCTGGAAGAGAGGTAAGGCATTTGTCTTCTACCCAGAAAGATGCATCTCTGACGGAGCATGCATTGGTGTTTGCCCAACAAAGGCAATCTTCTGGATGAGACCAATGGAATTCACAGCGGGTCAACCAGTACCACTGCACAAATTCGGTAGGTTCACGAAGGGCTGGGAAGAAGGATAGACGAATAAGGTATCTTCATTTTTTTATCTTTCATTCACAGCGGATGCTATTTCATCTATCTTTGCATCCTTTTGCAAACCAACTAAGTTGATCCCGATTTGATCCATGGCATCTTTCACGAAATCATCAGTGACTATAACTACTCTTTTGAAGTTGTTATTCTTGACGTATGATCTTACTGCTTCAACAAATGTTGGAAAGTCATCTACTCTGAACTTTGTTCTTGCGCTTACATGGTGTGCAGCCGGGAAGAGATCCGAAGCCTCCTCAGGAACCACGCCCAAGAATGGTGAGTAATACGCCAGCTGGACATTGTCATTGGTTAACGCTTTTCTTATCTGGTTATACTGGCCAGAAACATAAAACGGATGTTCGTTAGGTTCCTGTAGAAGCACAAGTGTATCCTTATTGATCCTTACATTTTGCCGTACCATCCTCCTGAACCTGATCAATTCTGGCCTATGCTGATCCAAAGGCGTGAAAAGAAATAGTGCTCTTTCTTTGTATAATGGCGTGCCATCTTCAAGATATTCGGAAGCCTCTGCGAATACCTTCATAGCTTCCATAAGTTTTGGATGGGACATTGCCTTCTGCATAACATACTCCCACAGTCTTCCATCCACGATGGACTGCTTAACATAGTCAACCTCGGTCTTTATTGTGTGAAGGTTGTGTCTTGCCAGTTCAACGAACCTAGTTTCATCCTCAAGTTCGACGAGTTCCCGAGCTGTATATCTAGAACAAATGCCACAACTGCAAGGCAGGTACTGCAGGTCTTCCAACTTGACCGTCCCGCTAGGAAGGATATACCTGTTGTCTCGTGCGTAAAGCATGTACGAGGCTGAATCAAAGGTGTCGCAGCCAAGGGCAACTGCCAGCGGTATAGTCAACGGGTGTCCAGCACCGAAGAGGTGCAAGGGTTTACTTGCTGGAATAGAAGATTTGGCGGCGATTATCATGCTTGCCAGCAGGCTGAACTCGTATGATTCCATAACCTCAGTAGGGCTTCCCAAGGCAAACATGTTGTATCCCAAAATGTCCAACTTTTTTGCGGATGATGTGACAAGGTCAAGATGCTCTCCTCCCTGTATCGGTCCTGCCCAGATGGTCTTGCTACCGTCCATTATGCTGACAGTTTCCTCCGCAGCCTTTAGAGTCTGATTTACGTATGATTCTGCAGTCTCACGTTCAAGCTTGAAACCTGTCGGTTTGTCAAGCGGGATCGCTATGTCACTGTCAATAGCTTCTTCAAACAATGCTATTTCTTTCGGGCTGGCATCAATATCCCCGTATTCTAGAACCTGATAACCTCCAGAGTCGGTCATCACAGCACCGTCAAAGTTTATTATTTTGTGTATATTGTCTGCATTTTCGCCATACTTCTTTTTAGTTATGTACGCATTGGTGATCACAAGATCAAAACCCATCTTCTTCAATTCATTAGGACTTATGGTCTGCCTTACTGGATGCACTACTGGGACAAACGCTGGTGTTTCTATGTTGCCATGTTTTGTGTAAAGTTTACCTATCCTTGCCGCTAGATCTGTTTGCTTTACTTCAAACAATTACTTCCTTACCTCTCTTACAAATTCATCATAAATCGCTTTTACCCTCTCCGCTGAAAGTCCGCTCCCCTCTGCAACACCTCTTTCCGTAACCTTGATCTTGTCCATTACAATTATTGTATTTATGTCGTCTCTGACCTTGACCAGTCCTGGAAAGACTCTGTTCAGTCTTTCAGCAAGCGCGTGAAGATCAAATAATTTTTCGAGTAACTTTATCTCCTTGACGAAACTACCATTAAGGATCATGCGTGATACATTTTCGGTTCCTTCAATATTTTGAAGTATAAGATCAAGCTTTTCGTCAATGCCAACAAGTACTCCCTTGTATATTCTACCCTCTGAAGTCTCAACGGAAACCTTCCTATCCAGAAAAGCAAGAATCTCCTCGCCAAACCTTCTTGATATGATTGCAGCCATTTATGCAAATATCATGATCCTGTTATATGAATCTGATCTGGTAAGGTGCAAAAGTTAAATAAAAAGTCAAATAATGTTGCGCTAACTTCTAACTTATAACGCTAGAATCGCTGGATATCGTTACGTATGGTTAACATACTTGCAAAGCTCGACAATTGGGTCGGCAAGCTCAGTTTTTGGATTTTGCATTGTTTCTGGACAGATCATCGCTGGAGTAACAAATAACGCAAAAACTAGAAAGAAAGACATCATTCCGCCTACTATGATTATAAAGGGTACTACCGCATGCACAATCTGTAAAAGTTTTTTACTTATTATAAAAGTTTTCATATTACACAACCTTCTCTTCTTCATACCAGCATTAGCGTTGCTGATTTCAGGTGTTGGGTAACAGTATATGGATTTAAGCAGATTTCTGTGATTTCTGGCACAAGATACTGAATTATTGCTTGATCAAGTTTCTTATATCTAGCTGTACACAAAAAACTTTTGCATGTCATCATTCTTAACGATCAGGTCTAACCAATCAACTTTACCGATTGAAGGCTTTGACTTACCTTCGAAGATGGAGATGATTTCGTTCACAACCTTTTCTGGTTTCTTTGCCGTGCTATCGATCTCGGCAACTTTATCCCTTCCAAACTTCTTGATTGCATCGTACAAACATACGCCGATTATCTCGCTTGATATGTTATCGCCAGCCTTCTCCTCACTGTATTTCCTCTTCGCGTACACTTTTTTCAACTCATACGGGGAGCGCCTCAGCACTATAACCAAGTCAGCCTTGCTTTTGTTAAGAACGTATGGAGCCAGATGTCCGACTGCTAGGCAATCTCTTGTTAGTTCTCTTCTTATCTGCGAAGAAAGTTTCTTCAGATCAACTACGTATCCTATCTTGTCTTTTTTTATTATTGCATTTTTCTTTATGGCAACTGCATTGATATCGATTAATTCAAGGTCTAGTTTCCCTGCAACTATCTTTGCCGCTGTATGCTTGCCCACACCCGGATTTCCTGTTATGACTAGCAATTTAGTTGACCTGATGTAATTATCATAAATTTTGCGCTATGCTAATAAGTGTATCATACCATCATCGTAGCATGCTTGTCGGTCTGCTTGGTAAAACTAATGTCGGTAAATCTACATTCTTCAACGCAGCTACGCAACTTAATGCTCCGGTAGCGAATCATCCATTTACCACAATCAACCCAAATATTGGAATAGGATATGCTAGGGTCAAGTGTGTCTGTACAGAATTCAACGTCAAGGATAATCCGATTCATTCCGTGTGCATTGATGGCAACAGGTTCATACCCGTCAAACTGATAGATGTTGCCGGTCTGGTGCCAGGTGCACATGAAGGAAGGGGTTTAGGTAACAAGTTTCTTGATGATGCGAGACAGTCCGATGCATTGATCCATGTTGTCGATGCATCAGGTTCAACAGATAGCGAGGGAAGAACGTGCTCTCCGGGAACCCAGGATCCCTTGTATGATGTAGAATTTGTTGAGAAAGAATTCGATCTATGGCTCGCCTCTATAATAGGACGTGATTGGGATAAAACGGTTAGGGAAGCCGAGCATCAAGGCCAAAAACTTGAGCAGCTGCTTGCAAAGAAGTTGAGCGGATTGGCCATTACAGAAAATCATGTGCTGGAGGTTCTTGGTAAATTCAAGACCAAAAAGCCATCAACGTGGAGCAAGGAAGATCTCTTTGAGTTCTGCAAAACACTAAGAATGAAATCCAAACCTGTTATCATAGCTGCCAACAAGGCAGATATTCCACCAGCGGATCAGAATATTGAGAAGATGAAAAGGGGTGGTAGGTTAGTAATACCGTGCGCGTCGGAAGCTGAATTATTGCTAAGAAGGGCTGCAAGCAAGGGTTTGATAGATTACCTAGCTGGTGACACTTCTTTCAAGGTGAAGGCAAATGTCACTTTGACTGACGAGCAGAAAAAAGCACTTGACCTTGTCAAGACATTGATGGATAAAATGGGGTCGACAGGTGTGCAACAAGTGATAAATGCTGCCTGCTTTGAACTGTTGAAACTTATCGTAGTCTATCCTGTAGAGGACGAAACCAAGCTAACCGATAAAAAAGGGAACGTATTACCTGATGCGTATATGATCAAGACTGGATCAACTGCGAAAGATTTTGCCGCTGCAATACACAGCGATCTTGCAAAAGGATTTCTGCATGCAATAGACGCCAGAAGCAAGCAAAGACTAGGTGCGGATCATGCTTTGAAAAATGGTGACGTGATCAAAATAGTTTCTACCATGAGTAGGGGATGAGTATGCTCTGTCTTGGTGTAGAAAGCACTGCACATACATTCTCATGTTCAGTCGTAGAGCTTACAAATGGTAAAGGAAAAATTCTTTCAGATGCGAGGAGTGTTTACAAGCCTCCTGAAGGTTCTGGCATACATCCAAGAGAAGCTTCTAGACATCATGCGGAACAAAGTTCTGATGTGCTCAAAGATGCGCTGAAGAATGCTTCTATTAACATAAACGAAATAGATACAATAGCATATTCTGCAGGTCCTGGTCTTGGTCCATGCCTACGAGTAGGTGCCGTGGTTGCGAGATGTTTGTCTGCGTACTACAAAAAACCATTAGTTCCTGTTAATCATGCAGTAGGTCATTTGGATCTTGGAATGTTACTCACTGGAGCAAAAGATCCTCTAGTGCTTTTGGTTTCTGGAGGACATTGCATGATACTCGCCTTATCAAATAGAAAATGGCGGGTGTTTGGGGAAACACTTGACATAACTATTGGACAGTTACTAGATCAATTCGGAAGAGCGGTTGGCTTTGCATCGCCTTGCGGTGCAAGAATAGAAGAACTTGCAACAAAGTCTAACAATTACATGAACCTTCCATACGTTGTCAAGGGAAATGATGTATCATACTCAGGGTTGCTAACAGCTGCAAAGAAGATGGCGGAGAATTCTAAGCTTGAAGACGCGTGTTATTCTATTCAAGAAACTGCATTTGCTATGCTCGCAGAGGCAACTGAAAGAGCGATAGCATTCTGCAACAAAAAAGAGCTACTCATTGTAGGTGGTGTCGCCGCAAATAAGAGGTTGAGCTTCATGCTCAGCGATGTTTGCAAAAGACAGGGTGCAAAGTTATTTGTAGCACCAATAAACTATGCAGGTGATTGCGGTGCGCAGATAGCTTGGACAGGGTTGCTGGAGTTCAAGACTGGGATCAAGATCAACGTTGAAGATGCTTTTGTAAGACAGTCGTGGCGTCTTGACACTGTGGATATTACATGGCGGAACTAGCATAACTCTTTATTGCAGCGTTTATGGCATCTCTCCATTTTCCCGTGCTAAAAACGCCAAATTTGTAAACAGCTTTGGGTTCTGAAACCTCGACTACGACCTTTTTTACGAGAAAGCCCTCTGCTCTTGCGTTTGTTATCTTGTTCAGAGGAATGTCCAGCGCAACTTCCTTTAGCTTCTTGCTGAAGGTAAGCATGCGAGCTTCGCTCTTCTCAAATATCAGTCTCTGGTTCGTTAGCGTAAGGTAGCCAGAACCGATCTTGTCCTCGCTGCAATCTTCCTGCATGATGAGTTTCTCTCCGCTATGTTGTTCGACCATAACTACAAACTAATTTAATTGCCCAAGTTATAACCTTGCCTAAAGAGATGATTGCTTCCCAAAAATAGCCAAGAACTATTAGAAGCCTATCATATCTTTTATAAGACCTTACTGTACATGATAGCATAGTGGAGAAGATTGCAGGGACTAAATAAAGGGAGTAACATTGACAGCTCTCTACTTGAGCAGTTTCAACGAGAGATATGGAGCAAGGTTCCTCACCTAGAAGAAAAAACAGACGAAGTGAAGATTGTCAACGCAACACCCCTGATTGACATTACTGAAGATTTGAGGGAGTGTGCAAGAAAAGAGTATGGTTTGGATCTTGCTGATAAGGATCTGCGGGTTTTCGGCAAGTTCGATTCGAACTTGCTCGCTGGCTCTATCAAAGTAAGGCCAGCAGTACAGATAATCCATGATGCCATTGCTACAGGAAAGCTTAGGAGTGGACAGACTATATTCGAAGCGACCTCAGGTAACTTTGGGATCGCTCTGGGGGAGATCGGTAGGCTCGGCTTAGATGTTGTTACCCTTGTCTCTAGAAAGCTTCAGGAAGGAGTGTTCGAGGAGTTGAGAAACGAGAAAATACGTATCATAAATCTTGACATGGACATCTGTCCAGCTCCAGGGATGAAGGGGGACGCCAATATTATGGCCGCCAAAGCAACCGCTGCGAACATTCGCTCACAGCTCTCTGAATTCGGATTTGACACTACTATTTTCGATAGAACAAGTTCTGAGGTAGAAGCAGTTTTAGTGAAGCAGGACATAATAAACTTGGCAAAGCTTCTTGCGAAGATCTACAATGGTTTCTGCCCAGAACAGTACGACAACGAGCTGAACATTGAGGCACACAGAACTGTGACTGCTGCAGAGCTGGACCAGCAATTGCGCGAAAAAAGTTATTCGCTCGGTGATTACAGAATTATCTGCACCTTTGGTACCGGTGGCACCTCTGGTGGCTTGAGCAGATACTTGATGGAGAAACATGGAAAGAAGTCGTTGCATGTAGTCTTTCCACTTGCCAATCAAGATGTTGCAGGAATAAGGACGAAAGGAAAGGCGATGGGTTTGAAGTTCTACGAACCTGAGCGTTATGCGGCACAACATGAAGTAGATTTTGGGCAAGCAAAACGTCTGCTGAAGTTTTTCGTAGTCAAAGGTCACGACATAGGGGAAAGCAGTGCCCTTGCGCTTTACGCGGTGATGCAGATGGCGAACTTCGGTGGTTATGGAGGAAAGTTCGTCGTAATGATTGCTGATGGGATCCAAAAGTACAGAAAGAACATTGAAACGATGAAAGAGAGGCAAGGAAGTCTGCAGGTTGGCCTGAAGGAAGCAGTCTCGAACATAGGAGACTACGACAGAGTTCTTTGGATTCACACAATGTATACTCCACGCAAGGAAGGAATAGAGCTAATCGCTAATTCGCTGGGCGTCGATGAAAGCAAGATCTCTGTTCCAAAGGCCAGCGACGTGGAGCGACTTCTAGCAACACAACAGATTCCTAAGGAACTAGATAAAGCACTGGGAGGAGCTAATGGAAAATCGTTGCTTGTTTGCATGATGGGAAATACTTCGTTGCGAGTTGCCGAAGTACTTGCGGGGAAAGGCATTATAGCTGAAAGTTTGAATGGCGGCATATCAACACTTTCTCAAGAGAAAGGAAAGCAAATTTCTGAATTGGTGCAAATAGCTACCGAATAATAGGACGCTTGCGATAATTCGTAATTGAGATAGATCTAGTTCGCAGACAGTTAGATGACTTTTTCAACACACATCCATTGCAGAATCTTATAAGTAACGAAAAAAACTATAACCTTAATGATACTGATAAAAAAAGGCGCAGAGGCAGACATTTACCTCATCAACTGGTATGGTAAGAAGGCTGTTAGAAAAGTTAGAAAACCTAAAAGTTATAGAAATAAGTTACTTGATGAGGAAATAAGGAAAAAACGCACTTTACATGAGGCAGAGATGCTCTCACATGCAAAGCGAGCCGGTGTAACAACGCCAATAATCTACTTCGTTGATCCAAAAAGTACCGAAATAATTATGCAGTATATCAAAGGGAATCTTGTTAGAGACATTCTTGCCAAAAATCTGAAGCTGAGCAGGAGCATGGGGATTTACACGGCAAAACTGCATAAGAACAATATTGTTCATGGTGATCTAACCACATCGAATTTTATTCTGTATGACAGCAAACTTGTCCTCATTGATTTTGGGCTTTCGTTTTACTCTGACAGGATAGAGGACAAAGCTGTGGATATAAGGCTCATAAAGGAAATAATGAGCAGTGCACATGCACAAATATTCAAAAAGGCATTTGACTTGTTTGTAAGAGGCTATGAAAGTGTAGCCGGTTCATCATTAACAGCAAGAATTCTGAAGAAAGTAATTGAAATAGAGAAAAGAGGTCGTTATGCTAGAGTGGTTTAGAGAATTACAAGTCTAAATACTTGCAAGAGTAGGAAATTCAGATGAAACAACTTTATTTCGCTACATCAAACGAAAACAAGTTTAGAGAGGCAAAAAAGATACTCTCAAACCATGGTTTGCGTGTGTATATGAAGAAACTAGAACTTATTGAGAAACAATCTGTCGATCCTGTAATGATTGCATCTGCTAAAGCTAGAGACGCTTGGAAAGCTTTACACAATGATGTTATTGTAGAGGACGACGGCTTATTCATAGATTCACTGGAAGGATTTCCAGGACCATATTCAGCATATGTGTACACGACTATTGGCAATGAGGGCGTTCTAAGATTGATGAAAGGTATAACCAACAGAAATGCAACATTTCTATCAGTAATCGCTTATTGTAACCGTAATTTTGCTCCTATCATATTCAAAGGGGCTGTCAAGGGTAAGATTAGCAAGAAACAAAGAGGAAGATCGTGGGGCTACGACCCTATATTCATACCAAATGATTCCGGTGGATTAACATATTCTCAACTCAAATCAAGGAAGAACACGATTTCACACCGTAGATTAGCACTGGAACATTTTGCCAAGTGGTATACCAGCATCTGATTATGGAAGGGTCAAAATCACAACCAAGTAATCGTGACTATGCTATCCATCTTTCCAAGTATCGCTCATTATTCTGCAGAACAACCACTCTTGACTCTACGCTCTCGTCCATGAGCACAAAGTTTCCAATCTGCTTTGCTAATCCGTCTGCAAACGACCGAACTTCGTCCATCTCCATCATATCAGACTCCTCTAGTCGCTGTGTAGAATGACCTACATGCATGTACGATTTAGCTTCTATAAAGTGCGGATTACCGTGTTTCAACATCTCAGCAAAATCTGGCATCAACTGCATGTTTGCATTATAACTTCGCATAAGTGTTATTCTAACAACAGTCCTGGTGTTTACCTTGCTCAGAAATTCCAAGCTCTCCCACCATCGCTCCCAAGCATCTCTATGCTTAGGCTTATTTATCATGAAGAATAAATTCCTGTTTGGTGCATTGGTCGAAAGATAGAGCTGTGTTGGCAAGGCGTCTTCATCCTGTAGTTTGTACAGCATGTCTGGCTCCTGACCGTTTGTTACCAAGAATATGGATTTTGTGTTCTTCAAACTTTTTAGATATTTTATGAGTTCTGGCAGTCTGGGATACATGGTAGGCTCTCCAGAAAGCGATATGGCATAGTGTGATGGATACATTGCTTCTTTGAGTTTCTTCTTGTTTGCCTTAACATTGCCAAAGTAACCGTTCATCAGTCTGTAACGTTCCTGCATCAGATTCCTTACGATCGTTTCTGGATCGTCAACAGCATTTGCTGGCATCTCCATAAAGTCATAAAACTCCATGGGTCTCCAGCAGTAAACGCACCTGTTCTGACATAACATACCAGCTGGAGAAAACTCCATACACCTATGCGTATCTATACCATAGAACTTCTTCTTGTAGCACTCCCCTTCGTTTACAAATGATTTCTTCGTCCAGTGACACAGTTCAACAGTGGAATGGTTTGAAACACCGTACTTTGCCTTTTTGAGCTGCTTCGTCACATTTGGCTGTATCTGTATCAAGTCATTTACAGGATCCATCTCACCTGAGCAACTCATGTTGCACCTTAACGATACGAGCGGATATTAAGTTTAGTATTGACAGGAGCAAGGCAAAAAATCCATCAGTAAATTAAAAACTAGTCTAAATATGCTTCTTCCTTCTTGACGTTCTTGGGCTCTGCCACCATTTGTGCACGAACCAGTATGTCCCGTATGTAGCGCCAACCGTTGAAACGATTAGAGCCAAGAGCCGAGGCAATGATGTATCTTCGGGAGCAGGGAATGCGCCGTATAAAGTTGCCAACGTGTTTGGAACCAAGATAGCTGTACCGATGACCGTAAGCCACAAGAGAAATGAACCTAGTTTATTTGAAACCTCTGTCTGCAGAACGTTCATTCCGGCTGTGAGAACCTCAAGCACATGCTCCGCCATCTCGATCTGTCTTTCAAGGCCTGCAAGTATAACATCAAACTTCGCTAAAATCGTATCATTATCGGTCACCATGTCAGGATCACCATATCTCAAAGAATGTACGGTTGTGTGTGTTGCCCATATAGCGTTCAGGAACCTCATAACCGAGGTCTTTATGTTTGACATTTCCAGGGTCAGATCTCTTGGTATCTGTCTTAATCCAGCAAGGTCGATCTCGATCTGCTCAGCAGATTCAACGATCATCCTAAGTACAGTAAAGTTGTGCTCGCTCAGCTCGTCGATTATTCTGATCAGCAGCGTAGTCTGCCTCTCGGCCCACTCTTCAGGCTTCGTTGGTAACTTCCTGAAAAATGTACTTGCATATTCAGAGAGCTTTAGAATCTTTCCTGCATGCTCGTCCTGAATTGTAACTATGTGATCTTTGCTTATGTAAATTAACATGGGTGTTGGTCTAACCCTGCTTCCCGTAAACATGATTACCGGGAACATCAGACCGAGGATCTCGCCTCGATCTTCATAACTAGAAAGATAACTCCCAAGAAGGATAGAAGGATCCATTGCAATTCCCAGAGCCTTCGTGACTTCCTTTGCACCCTCTGGTATATCATCTACAATGCATTCCATCCATGACACAGTGCAAGAAGAAGAAACCGAAGAGATCTCTTCGGCCTTTATATTTGACAATTTGAACGATGAACCTTGCGTTGTAATACCTGCGACGTTTATTGCCTTGATCATGTCCTTCAAGTATCCCTAAGTTCCGTAATTAAGGTTTTTTCGATGAAGTGTTGACTAATTTGACAACTGAATGAGCATTATTATATTACTGCATACAAATGACCTCGTGAAGAAGAAGGAGCTGCTGGAAACTGTAGAGAAAAAATTTCCAGAAATAGTGCAAACCGCATCGGAACTTATTCAGATTCCAAGCAGGAATCCGCCTGGGGAAGAGAAGCGCTGTGCAGAGTACATCTATTCGAAGCTGAAGGAATTTGGTCTTGAAACATATCTTGTAAATGAACCGTTCAACAACAGACCGCAGGTAGTTGCAATCGTAAGAGGTAGGAGCGAAAATACGATCATACTTAACGGGCACATTGACACTGTCCCAGAAGGAGATCCAGAAAGTTGGAGTATGGATCCATTCTCTGGCAAGGTAAAGGATGGTTTTCTTTACGGAAGAGGCTCTGTTGATATGAAGAGTGCGCTAGCGATAATGATGCATGTAGCAGAATTTGCTGATATGAATGGAACCATACTCCTCACGTTCGCAGTCGGCGAGGAAAGGGCAGAACCTGGAACTTCGACACTGCTGTCATATGTAAAGAAATTCAATCTGAATATAAAATATGGTCTAGTGTTAGAACCGACAGCGTTGAATGTTGCTTCGTGCCAGAAGGGTGGGGCATGGTTTAGGATCAAGTTGAAGGGAAGGTCTGCACATGCGTCTGCACCTGACGAAGGCATTAATGCCATAGAGATAGCGGCAAAAGTTATGCATGCAATAAATGATTATAGACTTTTGATCGCTAGGAGGAAGCATAGGCTTGCGGATCCACCAACATGCACGGTAACAATGATCAGCGGAGGGTTCAAGGAGAATGTCATACCAGATAAATGTGAACTTGTCATCGATCGAAGACTTGTGCCGGGAGAGTCGAGCAACGTAGTGGAACAAGAGCTCAGGCCCTTCATAGATAGATTGCAATTGGATTATGAACTAGAAAAAATAGGATCAAGGGAGCCTGTCGAGATTGATGACAACAATGCGATAGCAAAGGCAGTGCTTGACGCTACGACTGAAGCAATTGGTTGCAATGCAAGTATAGTATGCTTTCCAGGTGCTACGGATAATGAACATCTAGTTGCAAATGGCATACAGAGTTTGGTCTGGGGCCCCGGAAATCTGAACAAGGCTCACGCTATTGATGAATGTATAAACATAGATGAAATCAAGCATGGAACTATCACCCTTGCGCTCTTGCTTAACAGGTTGCTCGTGTAATTATTTTTAATACCCATTCATCTCAACTATCTGCGTGAACACAGAAGAGATCATGGGTTTAGCGTTGAAACTTGCTGATATGCAGAGCATACCTGCTGACAGTGCGATACATATCCTTGGCAATAATATCGAGAAGGTGTTGTTGTGTATCGATGCAGATCCAGCGGAGCTTATGCTTGCCAAGAATCTTGGATGCGATGCCGTAATAACACACCACCCAATAGGCAAAGCTTCGCTGAACTTCCACATGGTCTTTGACAGGCATGTTGACTATATGATTGAGCATGGAGTACCTAAACAGAAAGCCGAGGAGGCTGTAAAGAAACTTAAGGATAGAGTCGCACTTAGAAACCATACAACGATCTATACGCATACAGTTGCAGCAGCTGAAAAACTGGATATGCCATTGGTAAACATACATTTACCATGTGACGAGTTGATGCGAAGAACTATACTTGCTCAGTTGAAATCAAGCAGAATTGAAAAAGTTTCTGACATAAAATCATCTGTAGAAAAGATCCCAGAGTTCAGGAATGCGGCAACGGAAGTACAGGTCGCTTATGGTGATCCATCTAGTAGTGTAGGAAAATATGCGCTTGTTGTTGCGGCTGGTACCAATGGTGGATATCCAATTGCAAAAGTTTACTTTGAGCATGGTGTATCTACAGTGATCTATTTGCATGTAAGCGGTGAAGATCTGGCAAAACTGAAGGAAGATAAAGTACAAGGGAACCTTGTCATACTGGGGCATCTTGCAGGAGATTCGATTGGGTTGAATCAGCTTGCAGATGCGTTGGAAAAGGAAGGAATTGAGGTAGTAAAGCTTGGTATTCTCGAGAGAGATCTGCAGTAATTTCTAATGTGAGAGAGCTATCGGCGTGGCTACATAGCCCACCAAATTGTTGAGACACAGGGTTTGTCCACTGGTGATACACACAGAAACTAATAACGATAAACAGACCGTGAAAATATGAGGTTACAAACAGATGGCAGATGCCCGGATAGTCGCACTCATAGCTGTGTCTATTTCATTACTGAGTAGTTCTGTAACTTTGGTGTTGGATACGGTTTTGGCAGCTCAGGACACAACGGTGACAGTATTTCAGGCTAGGGCAACCATTGTTTATGTTGACGATGGGCTACGACACGGATCAATCAACGTAAATGACACAACCACAGTTAGATGGTATCAACCGACCGAGGCAACAGACCTGAATGAAGATCCAAAGTTTGGTAGCTATCAGAATATGGAACTTGAATTATTTAAGCTGAGTAGCGTTCTAGGTGCCTCTAGGACTTGTAGTATGGAAGTTTTCAACGCATCTCCAAACGGAAAGGAAGGTGATATGATTTACATTAGCTGTAATTCATTCACCGCACAATCATCCACAATAGATGGCTATGGTCTTAACATGTTTACTGTACGACTTGATGATACGACTGGATCTGCTATCAGCGATGACTCTTTGCCATTAACACTGAACCTAACAAATTGGACATCCGCGCAAGTCAGTCTTTGGTATAGCAAAGGCCCAAGCGTTCCATTGTTAATTCTCGGTAGCCTCACATCGCTTACATCGTCATATGTTTATTCTGGTCTCACAACAGCAACAGCACCAACTCCACCACCAGATTCGACTCCTTTTTCTCCACCATCCGAAATTAATGTAGTTTCAACTTCAGTAGATAATATCACGTTCGCATGGGATTCTGTTCACGGAGCTGTAGGCTACAACATTTATCGCTCTGGCTCACCTGATGGCCCATTCGATCCAATTAACGACTCTCTGGTTAATGGTACGACTTATTCTGATACTGGATTGTCAGCAATGACTAGATATTATTACAAAGTTGCCGCTGTAGATGAAGAAGGAGTAGAATCTGAGCATTCAAAAGTGATTTCCATAAAAATCGATAAGATAGTAACACAAGAGCCTGTCACTCCGCCATCTGAACCCTCTCCACAAGAAGTTAATACACCGTTGGAATCGCCGATTGCTCCTTCGCCAAGTACGAGCAGTCCAGTTCCTGCTGATAAGTTTATAGCTGCTTCTCCTACGCCAACTCGTACCGAGTTTACCACAAATACCGTTCTATTGGGCTCTATTGCTGTACCCGTTGCGGCTACTGCTGTAGTGCTCTTATGGAAGAAAGGTGTTTTCCGTGGCCGAACAAGAATGGAAACAACAGCGATAGAAACTGAAACCAGTGCACCATCAATAGCAGAGGAACCTCTATCGGTAGCCACTTCTACGGTTGCCGCAGCTCAACGTAAGGAGCCAGATATAATGAGAGAGTTTGTGGGAGCAGAGACTAAAACTGAACAGACTGAAGTGAAAGTAATGCCGATGCTAGAGCTGAAGAGTGAACCTGAAGCTGAGACTGAACAGACTGAAGTGAGAGTAATGCCGATGCTAGAGCTGAAGAGTGAACCTGAGCATGAGGAAACTGAAGTAATGCCGATGCTAGAGCTGAAGAGTGAACCTGAAGCTGAGACTGAACAGACTGAAGTGAGAGTAATGCCGATGCTAGAGCTGAAGAG
>Ga0187894_10002858_pt1 | contig 20092 bp, 17 predicted proteins | sample GBC1701081metaG_FD_136650 | JGI IMG/M metagenome (GOLD analysis project Ga0187894, IMG submission 136650) | White microbial mat communities from a lava cave in the Kipuka Kanohina Cave System on the Island of Hawaii, USA - GBC170108-1 metaG ...
GCCTTGTCGACCGGGCAGATGCAGCCGGTGGGCGAGGTCTCGGTGAGCCCGTAGCCCTCGATCAGGGTGGCGCCGGTCAGCTTCTCGAACTCGTTCTGCACCTCGACCGGCAGCGGCGCGCCGCCGGACATGCAGATCTTCAGCGACTTCAGATCGAGCGTCTTGGCCAGCGGATGCTTGTTGATCGCGGTGTAGAGCGTCGGCACGCCGGGCAGGAAGGTCGGCTTCTTGCTGCCGAGATCCTTGACGATCATGTCGATGTCGGGCCGCGGGTAGAGGATCAGCTGGTTGCCGTTGCGCACGGCGCCCAGCATGATTCCCGACAGCGCGTAGATGTGGAACAGCGGCAGCACGCACACGACCTTCTCGGTGCCGGGCGTCGTGTAGGGCTTGGTCCACGCCTGGCCCTGGGCCATCGCCGCCATGATGCAGCCGTGCGTCAGCATCGCCGCCTTGGGCAGGCCGGTGGTGCCGCCGGTGTATTGCAGCAGCGCGACCTCGTCCCAGAGGTCGTCGCTGAGCTTGTGCTTCTGGTAGTTGCCGTCGTTGCTCAGCAGGTCCTTGAACGACATGTGCCAGTCGTCGCGCGGCCACTTGTCGATGTCGGCCTTCTTGGCGAACGGGTACAGCCAGTTCTTGGGCCACGGCAGGAAGTCGGCGATGCTGCCGACGATCAGCTTCTTCAGCCGCGACTTGCCGCGCATGCCCGCCATCTTGGGGTAGAGCAGCTTGACGTCGAGCGTGACCAGGAAGTCGGTCTCGCTGTCCTCGATCTTGTGCTCCAGCTCGCGCGCCGCATCGAGCGGGCTGTAGTTCACGACGCGGCCGCCGGCCTTCAGGATGCCGAAGAAGGCGATCAGGTAGTGCGGCGTGTTGGGCAGGTACAGGCCGACATGCACGCCGGGCTTGACGCCCAGCTTCTGGAAGCCGGCCGCGGCGCGGTCGCTGGCCTCCTTGTAGTCGCGGAAGCTCATCACCTTGTCGAGGAAGTCCGTGAACGGCCTGTCGCCGTACTGGGCGCAACTCTCCTCGAAGACCTCGTGGATGCCCTTGCGCGGCACGTCGAGCTCCCAGCTCACGCCCGGCGGATAGCTCTTCTCCCAGACATGTCCGGCCATCGCATCCTCCCGCGCGTTGTTCTCCGCGACGCATTGGCCGTCGTCGCGTCTCGCTGCCGCCACTATGTGAGCCCCCGACAAGCGGGGTCAAGCAAAGCCGGGCGCGCGCTCTTCCCTTCCCCACGCCTTGGCGTGGGGAAGGTGGCCGTCCTTCGACAAGCTCAGGATGAGAGGCCGGATGGGGACCCGACGGGGTGCTCGTTGGATGGATCTCGTCGCCTCCCCTCCGGCCCTGCGGCCACCTCCCCACGCCAAGGCGTGGGGAGGAAGGACACTGCCGACGCGGCGCGCTCCAGCATTTTCGGAATCTTCATGTAGAATATTCAATAATCCTTATAAACATATGGAAGTTCCCATTATTTCCATGCTATCATACCCTCGATCGGTCCCCTCCCGATCACACGAAGGCGATGCACCAACCACAACCGCGGCCCATGCTGGCCGCCGCCCTGCGTTCCGGCCTGCTGGCGCTCACCGCGGCGCTGGCGCTCTCCGCCTGCGGCGGCTCCCGCGAAGCTCCACCCCGCGACCCCGTGGCGTCGGTCGCCTGGCACGAGTGGCGCCGCGCCGGCGGCCAGCTCCTGGTCTACGATGGCCCCGGCAGCCACAACGGCGGCACCCACGAGACCAGCGAGCCGCTGGCCTCGCGCATCGGCGACTACTGGGCGCTGGTCGGCCGGTCGGAATGGAACGGCCGCAGCGAAAAGCCCTGGTCGGGGATCTTCGTGGCCTGGGTCGTGAACCAGGCCGGCGTGCCGGCGCGCGACTTCCCGCCCAGCGGCCGCCATGCCGGTTTCCTGATGCCCATCCTGGACGCGCAGCTCAACGGCGGCCCGCGGCGCTTCATGGTCCACGACTGGCGCGACTACGCCCCCAAGCCGGGCGACCTGATCTGCGCCGGCACGCGCTGGGCGGCGCCGCGCGATGCCCGTGCCCTGCGCGACGCCGTCGACCGCGAGGTGACGCACTGCGACGTGGTCATCGACGTCCGCGGCAGCCATGTGCGGGCCATCGGCGGCAACGTGCGCGACACCGTCACCATGAGCCTCTATCCCCTCAACGGCGGCGGCACCCTGGCCGAGGTGCGCGGCCGCCCGTGGTTTGCCGTCGTCGAAAAGCGCGGCTGATCGCAGTCACCTCGCGCCGCTGCCGGACCGGGCGGCAGCAGCGCGTACGCATATGGCCTGCATGTCATCCCGAGCGCCCCTTCGACAGGCTCAGGAGAGGGATCCAGGGGCGGCGCTTGGATCCCTCTCCTGAGCCTGTCGAAGGGGCGCTCGGGATGACAGCGGGGTTGGCGGCGCCAGCATGCGTCGTCGGGGAAAGCCGGACGGACGGCGGGGGCGCCGTGATCTGGCTGCCATCCCCGGCAGATCAACCCATTTTGGGTACCACCACCGGCCCCGCGGCCGGGCGTGGGCGCCTGGCTGGCACGCTCCATGCGTTCGGCGCGCCGGCGCATCCAGGCAGTTTCAACGTGAGCGTTGTTTTCGCGATGCGCTCACAATCGCCAGCATCGTTGCTTCACAGCATCCGGGACATGGTGCGTACGGGTTGTCGGGTGCCACGGCCGCCTACGGTCGGGCATCGCGAGTCGACGTGGACGGCGTGCGCTGGTCTGCGGCAAGCCCTGGGGGAGTGGCGTGCCAAGAACATCTGTAGTCTCGTTCTCGACCACCCGGGAAGGCGCCGTGCAGGCCCGGGGTGGGGCGATGAACCGGGGATACGCGGTACCCCTGGGTTGGCTGCGGTCGTTGTGGCGCCGCAAGCTCGTTCTCGTCCTGAGCGCCGCCGTCGGGGGCGCGCTGGGGGTCGCGGTCGCGAACGTCCTTCCGGTTCGCTTCACGAGCGAAGGGCTGATCCTGGTCGATGACAGGACGCCGTCGACGATCCCCGAGCCGAACGCCACGGCCGCGGGCGCGCCGGGCTCCAACCGGACCCGCACCGAAGCGGATATCATCAGATCAAGAAAGATCGCCGAGTCGGTCGTGACCAGGCTGCGCCTGGCCGATGGCGCCGAGCTGCGATCCGCGCCGCGCTGGCCCGCCTGGCTGCTGCCCTGGGCCACCGGGGCGGAGGCGGCGATCGACAGGGTCCTGGGCAACGATCCGGACGCCATCGCGACGATGAGCCGCGAGGAAAAGGAAGCGGCCGCGGTCGAAGCCGTGCAGCGGCGGCTTCATGTCGTGATCGACCCGAAGAGCACCGTGATCTCGGTGCGGTTCAGCGCGCCGTCCGGCGCGTTGGCGGCGACGGTTGTCAACGCCGTGATGGACGCCTACGTCGCCGAAGAGCTGGTCGTGCGTGAGCAGACCACGAGCCAGGCGAATCGCCGGTTGAACGAATATCTCGCGGCGTTGCAGGCGGCATTCGACGACGCGGAACGCAAGGTGCAGGTGTTCAGCGCCGAGAATGCCGGGCGCGATGGTCCGGCGAACGCCATGCTGGATCAGTTGAAGCGCGAGCGCGACTCGCGGGCGCAGGCCTACTACGCGTTCCTCGCTCGCATCGAGCAGATCAGGATGTCCTCGGGCGAGGTCACGACGGCACGGATCATCTCGCCGGCGAAGCCGACGTTCCGCCCCGATGGTCCGACGCTTCCGATGGCCGCCTTGCTGGGGGCCGTCATCGCCCTGCTCGCGATGGCAGCCGTCATCATCGGGCGACACGTGTTGCGCGCCCGGATCGGATCGCCGCGGGAACTGGCGATCGCAAGCGGCGTCACGAACGTCGGCACGCTGCCGTTCTCGCGCCCCTGGGCGCGGCCCGGCAGGGCGCTCGCCATCCTGGAGGAGCGTGATTCAGGCATCGTCCAGACACTGCGTGGCATGAGGATTGCCCTGCGCGGCCTCTCGCCATCGCCCGCCGGCGGCACCGCGGTCCTCGTCACCTCGGCCGAGCGTGGCGACGGCAAGAGCACGATCGCGGCCTCGCTGGCCGGTGTTTGCGCGGCCGATGGATTGCGCGTGCTCCTGGTCGAAGGCGATCTGTACCGCCCGCGGCTGGCGTCGATCCTCGGTTGCCAGCCCGGCGGCAGCCTGGAATCGGTACTGGCGGGAGAGGACGACTTCGAGGACGCCGTGCACGTGGACCCGCGGACGGGCCTGCACGGATTGTTCGCGGCGGGCAACGCCGAGAGCCCGCAGGCCATGCTGGAGTCGCAGGCGTTTCGCGACCTGATGGCGCGCGCCCGCCGCGACTATGAGCTCGTCATCGTCGACAGCCCGCCTGTCCTGAGCGTGGCCGATCCCATCGTGCTGGCGGCACACAGCGACGCCATGCTGTTCGCCGTCGGATGGGAGCGCATATCGCGGGCCCAGCTGCTCGAGGCGCTGGAGCGGCTGCCGCGCGGCATGCCCGGCGAGGTGATGACGGTGCTGACCGGCGTGCCCCGCCGTCACCTGGACCGGCAGGGCTATTTCAGGGGCTACGGCCGGACCGTAACAGGTGCCGGGCCGCTGCTCAGGCCAGCCGCGCGGCCGCAAACCGCCGCCGCCGTGCGCCGCGTGCTGGCCGACAGTGCGCGGCCGGCCGAGCCGATATCGACCGGCCCGGCAACGCCGCAACCGAACGAACCTGCCGCGCCGGGTGATGCCGCCACCGCGCGACGACGCTGGGCGCCGTCAGGCGTGGCGGTGACCGGCGCGATCGTGGCCGTGTTCGTCGGCGCATTGATGTTGATCTACCCGCCGGTCGAATCGGCCGACGAGGCCCAGCGCCGCACGCAACGGCAGTCCGATCGGACGTCGCCGGGTCCGCAGGAGCCGCCGCCCGCGCGGACCGCAGCCGAAGCGACGCGCAAGGCCGAGCAGGAAGCGGCGCAAAAGGCAGCGGCGGAAAAGCAGGCAGCCGAGAGCGCGGCACGACGCCGGAGCGAGGAGATCGAGCGCCAACGCGCCGCGGCGGCCGAGGCGGAGCGCCGGGCGCAGGAAGAGGCAGCGTCGCGCGCGGCCGCCGAGAAGGCAGCCGCGGAGGCCGAGGCGCGCAGGGTCGCCGAGGAGCGCGCCTTGGCGGAGGCCGCGGCGCGGATAGCTGCCGAGGAGAAGGCTGCTGCCGACGCCGCGACGCGCCGCAAGGAGGAAGAAGCCGCGCGCGAGGCCGCTGAGACAGCCCGCCGCGAGGCCGAGCGCCAGGCACGCCTCGAGGCGGAAGCCAGGGCAGCCGCTGAAGCCGAAGCCGCCGCGCGGGCACGCGGACTTGAGGAGGAGGCGCGGCGGGCGGCGGCAGAAAGGGCCGCGGCCGAAGCCGCTGCGCGCTGGCGCGAAGACGAGGCGCGATGGGCCGCCGAACAAAAGGCCAGGGCCGAGGCCGCAGCGCGCCAGGAGGCAGAGGCCGAGGCCCGGGCGAAGGCGGAGGCCGAGGCACGCGAGACAGCCGAAGCCGCGGTCCGCGAAAAGGCCGAAGCCGAGGCACGTGAGAAAGCTGAGGCTGCGGCGCGCGAGACGGCCCAGGCCGAGGCACGTGAGAAAGCTGAGGCCGCAGCGCGCCAGAAGGCCGAAGTCGAGGCACGCGAGAAGGCTGCGATCGCGGCACGCGAGAAGGCCGAGGCTGAGGCCCGCGCCGCGGCGGAAGAGAATGCGAGACGACAGGCGACCGAGGAAGCGCGGCGCAAGGCGGAAGAAGAGGCACGTCGGGTGGCGGATGCCAGGCCGCCGAAGTCGGATGCGGAATCCCGGCAGCAGGCGGAAGCCGTGGAGGCGGCATTGCGACTGTCCGAGCCGGATCGCAAGCGCGTTCAGGTCGCCCTGACGTCACTGGGTCAGGACGTGCGCAGCACCAGCGGAACGTTCGGTCCACGCACCCGGGCGATGATCGCGGCATGGCAGAAGAAGCAGGGCTTGCCGGAGACCGGCTACCTGACGGCGGCGCAACTCGCGACGCTGCAGCAGCAGGCGGCGCCGGCGTTGGCCAGGTACGACGATGCACAGCGAAAGCCCGATGCGACGCCCCGCGGGAACGAGGACGAAGGGCAGCCGCCCGAGGCTGCCGAGGGCGCGCTGCGCCTGTCCGAGCAGGACCGCAGGCGCGTGCAGGTGGCGCTGAACGCCTTGGGCCACGACATCGGCGGCGTGACCGGTTTCTTCGGCCCGCGCACCCGGGCGATGATCACGGCATGGCAGAAGAAGCAGGGCTTGCCTGAGACGGGCTACCTGACGGCAACGCAGCTCACGACGCTGCGGCAGCAAGCCGCCACGGCGCTGTCGCGGTACGACCAGGCGCAGCGCGCGGCGTCTGACGCCCAGCAGCGCACCGAGCAGTAGAGAGGCCTCACGTCTCGGCGGCGCCGGAGAGTCGGCGCAGCAATCCAAGCAGTGCCGTCACGACCGGACGCTGATCATCGCGGCGCTTCAGCGCCCAGAGTTCGGCCCGTCGCGTCGGCGACCGCAGCGGACGGAACACGACGCCCTTCAGACGCATGCTGGCAACCGACGCCGGCACCAGCGCGACGCCACGGCCGGCAGCGACCAGCCCCATCACGGTGGGCATGTCCGCCACCTCGTCCACGATGCTGGGACAGGCCCCGGCATCGGCCAGCTCTGCCAGCATGGCGTCGCGCAGAACGCCGGCATCGGGCGGCAGCGTGACGAACGGCAGACCGTCCAGTCGTCGCGCCGGCACTGTGGCGCTGACTGTCAACGCATGCCTGGTGGGCAAGGCGACGACGAAAGGCTCGACCAGGATCCGCGTCGCGGCCAGCGCCCGCGATGGGCTCGGGGCCCGCACCACCGCGAGGTCCAGCTCGCCGACGGTCAAGGCCCTGGTCTGCGGCACACTCGCCATCTGCCGCAGCACGATCTGCGACTCGGGTAGCTCGCGTTCGGCCGCCCGCAGCACGCGCGGCAACAGCCGGTAGGAAGCTGACCCGACGAAGCCGACAACGACGCGTCCGGCCCGTCCCTCACCGACCGCCGCGGCTTCCGCGAAGGCGTCGCGCAGGCTGGGTAGCAGCAACCGCGTGCGCGCCACCAGTGCGTCGCCGGCCGGCGTCAGCTCGACGCCACGCCGGTTGCGGTCCAGCAGCGCCACGCCGAGCTCCTGCTCGAGCTTCGCGACCTGCACCGAGAGCGCAGGCTGCGCCACATGCAGGCGTTCAGCGGCGCGACGGAAGTGCCGCACCTCGGCCACAGCCAGGAAGTATTCGAGCCGGCGCAGGTTCATGATCGCATTCCGTTATCACCGGGCCATCAAACAATATTGGATTTCGCCTGGCCAGTCGGTTCTGCTGCCGCTCACCGGCAACCTCAGGACGGACGCATGCCCCACGACCTGGAAGTGCGCGAGAAGGACAGCTACATCGCCGCCTACGCCGAGAAGTCTCGCCAGGGAATCCCGACACCCAACTGGACGCACCGGCAGAAGATCGCGCTGGTCTGCCGGATCCTGGCGATGCACGGCCACGCCTCCGGCCTCGCCGGCCAGGTGACGATCCGTGGCGAGCGGCCGGGCACCTTCTGGATCCACGACTATCGCTACGGCCTCGAGGAGGTGCGGGCTCGCGACGTGCTGCTGGTCGACGACGACATGCAGGTGCTCGAGGGCGACGGCATGGCCAACCCCGGGGCGCGCTTCCACGCCTGGATCTACGCCAACCGGCCGGACGTGAACGCCATCTGCCACACGCACCCGATCTTCGCCTCGGCGCTCTCCATGCTCGAAGTGCCGCTGGTGGCGTCGCACATGGATGCGGTCGGGCTCTACGAGGAGGTCGGTTTCCTGAAGGAGTGGCCCGGCATTCCCTTCGGCGACGACGAGGGGCGCATCATCAGCGGCGCCCTAGGCGACAAACGGTGCGTGTTCCTTTCGCACCACGGGCCGCTGGCGGCGTGTACCACCATCGAGGAGGCGTGCGTCCTGCTGGTGGCGATGGAGCGCGCGGCGCGGCTGCAGGCCATTGCGCAGGCCGCCGGCGAGATCCGGCCCATCGACCGGGCGCACGGAATGGAAGGCAAGTGCCTGAAGCAGACCCCCGGCAGCTACCTGACGTGGTTCGCGCACTACGCGCGCGTGGCCACCCGCGCAGACGGCGACTGCCTGCTGTGAGTCGGCCGCCTGGATACACCTGCGACGATACACCATGATCGAGCACTTCGCCCGGCACCAGCGGCCGCGTTCCGGTGGTGGAGGCAATCATGGCAGGGACTGAGCCGGCCATGCTTCACGTTGCGGTGGTCCATGTCGAGGCGGCCGGCGCGCGCATTGCGGTGCACCGCGCCGGCAGCGGGCCGGCAATAGTGTGCCTGCACGCCATCGGGCATGGCGCGCGAGACTTCCACGATATCATGCGATGGTTCGGCTCCAGCCATGAGGTGCTGGCCATCGACTGGCCCGGCCACGGCGAGAGCCCGCCCGACACGCAGCCGGCCAGCGCCGATCGCTATGCAGTGATCCTCACGGACCTGCTGCGCCGCCTCGATCTGGGAAAGGTCATCCTCCTCGGCAACTCGGTGGGTGGCGCAGTGGCGATCAAGATCGCCGCCGCGGCGCCGGCGCAGGTCTGCGGCATGGTGCTGTGCAACCCTGGTGGCCTGCAGCGGGTCGGTCTCGTCGCACGGCTGTACTGCCGGTCGATGGCGCGGTTCTTCGCCGGCGGCGAGCGGGGCAAGCCGGGCTTCGCGGCGAAGTTCCGGCGCTACTACGAGCGACAGGTGCTGACCGAACCGGCGGCGCAGGCGCGGCGCGAGGAGATCATCGCGTCGGGATATCGCGTCGCGGCGATCCTGCGCCAGGCCTGGGAGAGTTTCGGCCGACCATCGGCGGACATACGGTCCCTGACATCCATGCTTCAGTGCCCGGTCCTTTACGCCTGGGCGCGCAAGGACAAGGCTGTCGCCCTGTCGCGGTGCCGGGGCGCGGTGGCGGCAACATTGCAGCATGAGATCGTGACGTTCGATGCGAGCCACGCGGCGTTCCTGGAGCAGCCCGATGCGTTCGAGGCCGCGGTTCGCGCCTTTCTCCCAAAGCTTCCGTCGGCGGACCTGCCGCCGGGAACGGATGAGCCACGCGCGGCGCGCGCCCGTCTGCTCGGGTGACGCGCGCGTCACTTTCCGCTCGCCTTTGCATCAGCCCCCGGCCAGAGCTGCGACAGGACCGTTCATCGCCATCATCCTCACGCTCGACGTGATCGACCGCGAGGCAGTCGGGCCATTCTTCAGACTGATCGACGTCGACGTAACGGGGAAGTCCTGAGCCGGATCACTTCGCCGGCCTCGACGTGCGGAGATCAAGCGACCCGACGGCACGTTGCGGTGCGTTGCAGCTCTGCCGGCGTGTGGGCCAGCAGAAAGGCGCGTACGCGGTCGGGCGGACCCTGGATGCGTGGTGCGCCATAGCTGGGGAACTCGATTGTCACACCGTGCGTCCTGGCCAGCTCGGTGAGCCGTCCCTGAGCTCGAGAGTCGGTGACGAGCAGGTCATAGGCGTCGCTGCCCTGCCGGCGCACGAAGACGTGCTGGGCGCCGCGGAAATCGCCGCGCGCTTCGAGAAGGAACAGTCCGCCGGGCAGCGCGGCGATGCGCACGGCATAGCGGTCCTTGTCGAGGGTGGCGACGTAGACGACGTCGTCGGCACTCAATCGCGCCGGCGCCGAGATCGTGGCGGCCGAGACCTCGCGATCCTTGTCGTTCTGGCAGCGATAGCTGCCGGCCGGGACCGCGACCTCCTCGCCGCGCCCCAGAACACCTTCACGTGTTTCGTAACAGCCGACCAAGGCCAGGGTCGCTGCCATCAGCGCCGCGCCGATTGAAAGCTTCAACTGCATCGTCATCGATTCCCTTGATGCCAGGATCTTCAGTCGCGCGTCACCGGTCCCGCACCATTCATGGCCGCGCGCCGACGTCGATCCAGGGCCGTGGCGATGACCAGCGCGCCGACGCCGCTGAGCACCAGCAGGCCGCCCACGATCCAGAGCAGCGGCACGCCAGGCGCGATCTCGCCCATCGGTACCACGGACTCGCCGAAGATCGCGATCGCGATGCCGAGCGCGATGTCGAGGACCGCGACGGCACGGATCAGCGCAGCCGGTGCGACGGGCGGTGGCCCGGAGCGTGTGGCCATCACGCGGCTTCCTTCGCCGCGACGGCCGCGCCCAGCATCATGTCGGCGGCGCGCTCGGCGATCATGATCGTGGGCGCGTTGGTGTTGCCGCCCACCAGCGTCGGCATGATCGACGCATCGACCACGCGCAGGCCCTCGACGCCGCGCACCCGGAGCTCGCTGTCGACCACGGCCATCGCGTCGGAAGCCGGCCCCATCCGGCAGCTGCCGACGGGGTGGTAGATGGTCTCGCAGCGCGCCCGCACCCACTGGGCCAGGTCGGTGCCCGACGCCTTGCCGGCGCCCGGTTCCAGTTCCTCGCCGCGATAGCGGTCGAATGCCTTCTGGGCGAAGATCGCGCGCGCCATCTTCGTGCCCTTCACCAGCACGTCGAGATCCTTGCCCGCCGCGAGGTAGTTGGCGTCGATGACGGCGCTGTCGGTCGGATCGGCGCTCCTGAGCCGGATGGTGCCCGCGCTCTCCGGCCGCAGCAGGCAGACATGCAGCGTCATGCCGTTCTGCTTCATCTTGGTGCGGCCGTGATCGATGACGAAGGCGGGGATGAAGTGCAGCTGGATGTCGGGTGCCGCCAGCCCCTCCGCAGTACGCAGGAAGCCGCCGGTCTCGGCGATGCAGGAGGTGCCGGGCCCGGTCTTGCCGAACACGTACCGGGCCAGCGTCAGGAGCTGGTTGGCCGTGTCGTAGGTGTCGCGCGTCTTGCAGTAGTAGAGCGTGGCGGCGTCGAGATGGTCCTGCAGGTTGCCGCCCACGCCCGGGACATCGGCAACGACGGCGATGCCGTGCTTTTTCAGGTGGTCGGCGGGCCCGACGCCCGACAGCATCAGCAGCTGCGGCGAGTTGATGGCGCCGCCCGACAGCACGACCTCGCGCGCGGCGTGCGCCAGCTCGTCCTTGCCGTCCTTGCGCCAGGCGACGCCGGTCGCGCGGCCGTTCTCGATCACCACCCGGGTGGTGTGCGCCTCGGTCAGCACGGTGACGTTGCCACGGGCCATTGCCGGCCGCAGGTAGGCCTGCGCCGCGCTCCAGCGCTTGCCGCCCTTCTGCGTCACCTGGTAGTAGCCGACCCCGTCCTGGGTGGAGCCGTTGAAATCGGTCGAGCGCTTGTGGCCGGCCTGCACGCAGGCTTCGAGGAAGCCGGTGTTGATCTTGGCCGGCGACACCTGGTCGGCGACGTTCAGCGGCCCGCCGACGCCATGGTGCTCCGAGGCGCCGCGCTCGTTGTGCTGCGCCTTGAGGAAGTACGGCAGCACGTCGGCATAGCTCCAGCCGGCGTTGCCGAGCTGCCGCCAGTGGTCGTAGTCCCAGGCATGCCCGCGGATGTAGAGCATGGCGTTGATCGACGAGGAGCCACCCAGTGTCTTGCCCCGCGGCCAGTACATCTTGCGGCCGTAGCAGTTCGCCTGCGGCTCGGTCCAGTAGCCCCAGTTGTACATGCCCCTGCCGGCCAGGTTCACCACGCCGGCCGGCATATGGATGAAGAAATGCGTGTCCGGCTTGCCGGCCTCCAGCACCAGCACCTTCAGCGACGGATCGGCGCCCAGCCGACCGGCCAGCGTGCAGCCGGCCGAGCCAGCCCCCACGATGATGTAGTCGTAGTTGTTGCTCGCCATGCCTCCCCCTGCGGCGCTTGTGCGCGTCGTTTGCCGGATGGTGACGCCGTGCCGCGGCCGGCGCAAGCAGCCCTCGCCGCCGAGGGGGCATCCGCGGATGCGATTGCAACCCGCGCCGGGCCGGCCCTGAACCAGCGCATGCCTGTCCTGCCTGCGGCTTCCTCTTCGGAGTCGCCGAGGCCGTCATCTTAACCTATGTTGCAGCGTTGAACGCAGGATGGGCTAGGGTGGTTTGTTGACAGGTAAACTTTCGGGCCGGTACGAAATCTCCTGGATGTGACGCCGTCAGGGCACATTCGGTTTGGCGCCAGCTGGGTCGACGAACGCCGCGCAGCAACCGCTGCAAGCCGCTTGATTCATTCTGGGGGATGAAGGTGTCCGATTCCACGACAGGTCTGTCCGAGCAGCTGCTGGCAACGCTTCCCTACTTGCGTCGTTATGCCCGGGCGCTGACCGGCAGCCAATCCCATGGCGATCAATGGGTCCGCCTGTGCGTCGAGGTGCTGTTGCAGCAGCCAGAGCTGATGGGCGACGCCGCGAGCTCGAAGGTCGACATCTTCGCGCTCTTCCACCGGCTGCAGCGTCCGTTCGGCGGGCTGGACAAGGTTGACAGCGGTGTCGATCCGGGTACCGCGCCCGACCGGCTGAAGGCCCAGATCCGGGAAATACCCGACACCCAGCGCAAGGTGCTGCTGCTGACCGTCCTGGAGGGCTTCTCCGTGGAAGAAGCCGCGCGCATCCTCGGCATTACCGGGGACGACGCGGACCAGGCGCTGCGCCAGGCGCGCGAGGAACTGAGGCGCGTCGCCTCGGTCCGGGTGCTGGTCATCGAGGACGAGGCCGTGATCGCACTGGACGTCGCCAAGATCGTGCGCGGTGCCGGGCACCAGGTCGTCGGCATCGCGGCCACCGAGAAGGCGGCCATCGAGCTGGCCGAGAAGCACACGCCCGACCTGGTGCTGGCCGACATCCAGCTCAGGGGGCAGGACAACGGCATGGCCGCGGTGCGCCAGATCCTGAAATCGATGTCAGTGCCGATCATCTTCGTGACCGGATTCCCCGAACGCCTGCTGACCGGCCAGGGCATCGAGCCCGCTTTCGTGATCACCAAGCCGTTCGACCCCGACCTGCTGAAGACGGCGATGGCCCAGGCGCTCAACATCGCGTCGATCTGATAGGCGCGATCCGGGCGCCGGTGTAAGAGGTCTTCGGAACCGTCCGCAATCCGGACACGGCGTCGAGGGGCGCAGCGCTATGCAACGGCTGTCCCTCCATATCAGGCTGTTTCTGCTGGTCGCCGTCGCGCTCGCGCCGGCTCTGCTGCTGGCGTTGCTGTATGTCGGGGAGGGCGTCGGCGGACCGGCGGCATGGTATGCGGCGGTCGCCATCGTGGTTGCCTGGCTGGCGGCACTGGCGGTTTTCTGGCGCGTTGTCCAGGCCTGGTGCGGCGACCCGCCTGCCGCGGTCGCCGCAGCCGGAGACTCAGGACAGATGCGTGGCGGCGCGCCGGCGGCCGACACCCCGACCGATGCGGCCGAGCCACAGACCCGCGAGCAGCAGCTGCAGGCGAGCCTGGCGCAGCGCGAGCATATGCTGCGCGAGCTGCACCATCGCGTGAAGAACAATCTGCAGATGATCTCCAGCCTGCTCAGCCTGCAGGCGGACAGGATCCGCAGCCCGCGCATCCGGCGCATCTTCGTCGATGCCCAGAATCGCGTGCTGACGCTGTCGGTGTTGCACCGCCACCTCTACGAGCGCTCCAACTGGGCGCAGGTCGACTTCCAGGCGTTTCTCAACGACCTGGTGCGGCACCTGTCGGTCGATCACGGCGGGGCCGGCGGTCCGGCCGTGCGGTTCGACATCAGCGCGCCCGTGGTCCAGGTCGGGCCTGACATCGCCATCCCCATCGGCCTGATCGTCACCGAGGCCGTGTCCAACGCTTTGCGGCACGCCTTTGCCGGCACGGCCAATCCGCAGATCACGATCCGCGCCCGCAATACCGATGGCCAGTTCGAGTTCTCGATCGACGACAACGGTGTCGGCATCGCGCCGGCGGCGGCGGGGCTTGATGATCAAGGCGGGCTGGGGTTCACGCTGCTGCGCGGCCTGGCAACCCAGCTTGGCGGCGAAGCGACGGTATCCCGGCGCGCCGGGGGTGGAACGCAGGTGATGGTGCGGTTTGCGAAGCCCGGCGGCGAGAACAGCGAGGCGGGGTCATGAGCGAGGGGGAGAAGCCGGCGGACCATCCGCTGCTTCGCAAGCTGGGACGATATGTCCGGATGTCCACGGCGGAGCGGCAGGCGATCGCCAACCTCGTGTCCCGGTCCAGGGTCGTGCCGGCGGATACCGACCTGGTCAGGCAGGGTGAAGCGCTGGCCAAGGCCGTCATCCTGCGCGACGGCTGGGCGATCCGGTATCGCACGCTGAGCGACGGCCGGCGGCAGATCATGAACTTCCTGCTGCCCGGCGACATGTTCGACCTCTGCGCCTTCCTGCTGACCGCGTCGGATCATTCGATCGGCACGATCACGCCATGCACCGTGCATCTCGTGCCGGTGTCGGCGATCACCGACCTGTTCCGGCGCTGGCCCCGCCTGGGGGCGGCGATGTGGAAGAGCGCCCTGCAGGAGGAAGCGACCCTGCGCGAGCGCATCCTGAGCCTGGGCCGCCGGTCGGCGCAGGAGCGCGCGGCCCACCTGCTGTACGAGCTCTGGATGCGGCTGGGGGTCATCGGCGCGCGCAACGGCGGCAGTTTCGAGCTGCCGCTGACCCAGATCGAATTGGCCGACGCTCTGGGCCTGACGCCGGTCCATGTCAGCCGCACCCTGCGCCGCCTGCGGCAGCGCGGGCTGGTCGAGATCCAGCGCCGGCGCGTGACGATCCTGCGCCCGCGCGACGAGGAGAAGTACGGCGAGTTCATGCGTGATCATCTGCACCAGACGCCGATCAAGGAGGCGGTCGCGCCACCCACCGCGGCGCCATAGCGGTGGCACCGGGAAAAGCGGCCCCGCGGACGGCGGTCACTGCCGGCGCGGGTCGGTGAGATCGTCGAATTCGTGCAGATGCCGCGGCGCCCAGCGGTGGTTGCGCGCCCGCGAGATCCACTCGGACATCCACGGCCATCTCCCGCGTGCCCACGTAACCCAGCGCCGCCCCGTCTGGAACTCGGTGGCCAGCAGATAGAGACCCAGCACGAAGAAGATCCAGCCGGGCAGGATCGGCAGCAATCCGCCCAGCACCGACAGGGCGAGGCAGCCGAGCACGGCCAGCGCCATCACGACCTTGCGCCAGGGCCGCCTTGGCTGCGGCTCGATGCGCAGCCAGTAGGGGACGACCAGCGTACGGTCGCGGCGGACGGGTTCATCGGTCATGCGCCGACAGATGGTGAGCGCTGGCGGCAAAACCAAGGCAAGGCCGGGATGGCCGCCGCGCCCCTGGCCGGCTCCTTCGGTGCCCTGCCGGGGTTGCGTGGGCGCAGCCGCGCACCGCGATGGCCAGCCGTCGCGCTGCCGTGCACACTTCAGAAAAAGCCCCGCCGGTTGGCGGGGCTGAAGTGTGTCGTCATGGGGAACAGTCGGCGGGAGAAACCCCCGCCGGTCAGATCAATGCCGCAACCCCGGCAAAGGTTGCATACGGTTGAACAGATTTTCTCGCCGCCGGATTCGCGGGCAATTCTTGACGTTTACGTAAACTCGCATTGACGTTTACGTAAACGTCATCTATTCACGGGTCATGACTCAAACGACCTTGGATGCGGAGCGCGCAGGCGCCAAGGCGCCGGCGCGCACCTGGACCATCGCGGAGCTCGCGAAGGAGTTCAGTGTCACGCCGAGGGCCATCCGCTTCTACGAGGACGAAGGGCTGATCGCGCCGACGCGGCAGGGCACCAGCCGCATTTACAGCGCCGGCGACCGGGCACGGCTGGGCTGGATCCTGCGCGGCAAACGGCTGGGCTTTAGCCTGGGCGAGATCAAGGAGCTGCTCGACCTCTATCATTCCGACCGCTCCGGCGTGCAGCAGATCAAGGGCGTGCTGCGCAAGAGCCGCGAGCACATCGCCGAGCTGGAGAAAAAGCTGCGCGACCTGCGGACGCAAATCGCCGAATTCCGCGAGGTCGAGGCCCATGCCGCGGAATTCCTCCGCGACAAGGGGGTAGATCCTCACGAGGAGTAATAAACCTTCCCCCGGAGGGGGAAGGTGGCGCGAAGCGCCGGAAGGGGGATGTTCGAACGATATCGATGTCAGATCATGTCGGCGCGATTGACCGAACATCCCCCTTCCGCCCTTCGGGCACCTTCCCCCTCCGGGGGAAGGTATTCAAGATGGTAGACACAGGAGCAGGGAGACATACGCCATGGCCACCTACAAGGCGCCGCTCAGGGACATGCAGTTCGTGCTGCGCGAGGTGATCAACTTCAGCGAGGTCACGGCGCTGCCGCCGTTCGGCGAGGTCACCCCCGACCTGGTGGATGCCATCCTCGAGGAAGCGGCCAAGCTGTGCGAGAACGTGCTGTTCCCGCTCAACCGCTCGGGGGACGAGGAGGGCTGCACCTACGAGAACGGTGTGGTGCGCACGCCCAAGGGGTTCAAGGAAGCCTACAAGCAGTTCATCGAGGGCGGCTGGACCAACATCACCACCGACCCGAAGTATGGTGGCCAGGGCCTCCCGGCGACCCTGGGTTTCGTCATCCAGGAGATGATCACCTCGGCCAACCTGTCGTTCGGCATGTATCCCGGCCTGTCGCACGGCGCCTACGAAGCGCTGCATGCGCACGGCAGGCTGGAGTTGCAGCAGGCCTACCTGCCCAAGCTGGGCGAGGGCGTCTGGTCAGGCACGATGTGCCTCACCGAGCCGCATTGCGGCACCGACCTCGGCATGCTGCGCAGCCGCGCCGAGCCGCAGGCCGACGGCAGCTACGCCATCACCGGCACCAAGATCTTCATCTCCGCCGGCGAGCATGACCTGACCGAGAACATCATCCATCTCTGCCTGGCGCGTCTGCCGGACGCGCCGGGCGGTACCAAGGGCATCTCGCTGTTCGTCGTGCCCAAGTTCCTGCCGACCGCCGATGGCAAGCCCGGCGCGGCCAACGGCGTGCGCTGCGGCGCCATCGAGCACAAGATGGGCATCAAGGCCTCGGCGACCTGCGTCATGAACTTCGACGGCGCCAGGGGCTGGCTGGTGGGCGAGCCCAACAAGGGCCTCAACGCCATGTTCGTGATGATGAACGCCGCCCGCCTGGGTGTCGGCATGCAGGGCCTGGGCATCGCCGAGACCGCCTACCAGAGCGCCGCCGCCTACGCCAAGGACCGCCTGCAGGGCCGCTCGCTCACGGGCCCGAAGAACGCCAAGGGTCCGGCCGACCCGATCATCGTGCACCCCGACGTGCGGCGCATGCTGCTGATCCAGAAGTCCTTCGCCGAGGGCGCGCGGGCGCTGGCCTACTGGGTCGGCTCGCTGATCGACAAGGCGCGCCACAGCGACAACGCCGAGACGCGTGAAGCGGCCGACGACCTGCTGCAGATCCTGACCCCGATCGTGAAGGCCTACTTCACCGACATGGGCTCCGAGAGCGCCAACCTCGCGGTGCAGACCTATGGCGGCCACGGCTTCATCCGCGAGCACGGTGTGGAGCAGCTGGTGCGCGACGCGCGCATCACCCAGCTCTACGAGGGCGCCAACGGCATCCAGGCGCTCGACCTCGTCGGCCGCAAGCTGATGATGAAGGGCGGCAAGCCGGCGCAGCGGCTGCTGGGTGAGATCAACGGGTTCATCGCCGCCAACAAGGCCGACCCCAAGCTGGCCGAGTTCGTCGAGCCGCTGGAGAAGGCGATCGGCCGCGTCCAGGAGAGCGTGCTCTACCTGATGCAGAACGCCATGAAGAACCCCGACGAGGCGGGCGCCGCCGCCACCGACCTGCTGCGGCTGATGGCGCTCACCGCCATGGCCTACATGTGGGGCCGCATCGCCAAGGCGGCGCATGCCGGATTGCAGGCCGGCAGTGACAACGATTTCTACGAGGCCAAGCTCGCCACCGGCCGCTTCTTCGCCAGGCGCGTGCTGCCGCAGACCACGTCGCTGGCGCACCAGATCAAGGCCGGCAGCGAGACGCTGATGGCGCTCAAGGCCGAGGCGTTTTGAGTAGCCGCCGGGAGCGCGCCACTGGAGTGGCGCGCTCCCGGCGGTTCGAAATCCGGTCAGGCGACGACCTTGCCGTGGCGCAGCCAGCTGATGGCATCGTCGAGCCGGTCATCGCCCCAGAAGCGTTCGCCACCCACGACGAAGGTGGGCGCGCCGAACACCTGCAGGCGCTGCGCTTCCGCGGTCGCCGCGTCGTATGCCTGGCCGATCTCCCCGCTGCCCGCCAATGCGACCACGCGCGCCGGATCCTGTCCGATCTCGCGCAGGCTGTCGGACAGGTTGGGCTCGCTGCCGGCCTCGAGTCCGTCCTGGAACCAGCGGCGATAGGCCGCGCGCACGTAGCTTGCGCACCAGCCTTCGCGCGTGCTCAGCATCGCGACTCGATTGGCGAGGTCGAACTCCTTCAGTGGATAGGGCGCCGGCACGCGGATGGGCAGGCCATACCGACCTGCACGCCGCTCGATATCGCGCCACATGTAGGCCATCTTGACCGGCTTGTTGGCGAACGGACTGTTGTTCATCTCGCGCATGATCGCGCGCACCGAGAACGGGTGCCATCGGAGGCGGATACCGGTCGCTTTCTCGACATCGGGCAGCCGCATCACGGCGAGATAGGTGTAGGTGCTGCCGACGGAGAACCGGAAATCGATATCGGCCTCGGCCATGATGATCTCCCCAATGCATCTGCTCGTTTGGCGGCAGTGTCATGGCAAGCTGGCGGCGACACAAGGTTGTCGGCGTCCAAGCGTCGCCACTTGCCGAACTGAGTTGCGGGTTATGGGAGGCCGATGACGCGGCGCTCTGCCGGCGGCATACTGCGTCCATGACGTTGCACAGACTGACCCGCCGCCGAGACCGGGTGTGACGAGCGCTACCTTGCAGATGGCGCGCGCCCTGTCGGACCGCCTGACCGACGATCCGGCAGCGGACGGTGCCTGGGCGCCGGAGTTGCGTCCGATCGTGCTGCACATCGCAACCCGGGCGACATGGCGGGTCGACGGCGGCAATCGTTCGTTCGAATCGATCGCTTCGCGCGCGCATGCCTGGCCCGACACCGGCTGTCGCTACGCTGATGCCGTGCGGCTGGCGCGCGACTATGTCGAGCAGGTCGATGAAGTGCGGTCGCCGGGCGAGTACGGCGAGCGTGTCGCGGCCGAGTTCGACGACGCCGTGCGCCTGGCACCGACGGTGACGGTGCTGGCCAGCTTCGAGACGCTCGACACGACGGATCTGCTGCGCCTGCGCGCGACGTCGGCGCGCGTGATCGGCCTGCGTGACCAGGCGGCATTCGCCGATGGCGCCGTCTGCACGCCGGTCGAGTTCTTCTGGCACGACCTCGACCACATGCGGTTCATGGTGCGCGAGGATCTTGCGGTGCTCGGCATCGAGATCCCCGATGCCTACGGTCCGCCCGATGCCGAAGGCCGGCGCAGTACCTTTGATGTCGAGACGGGCCGTCACCGTTGCATTCTCGCGGCGGCGGTCGCGCCGCTGGGCGCTCACCGGATCGCGCATGCGCAGCTGATGCGGCGCGCCACACGCGCGGTCGATACCCTGATCACGGGACTGGACAAGTTGGACCTCGCTCATGCGACGCAGGGCGCGGCGGCCCGCTTGATGCTGTTCGAGATCTGCCACGAAAAATCGTTCACGCCCGTACCGGAGGTGCTGCGCCGGGAATTGTCACACGATGCCCATATCGCGAAGATGCGCCTCAAGCTGGCGCGACGCTTCTGGGGTGACGTGGCCGATCCGGTGCTGGCCGATCACCTGGAAGCGGCGCGCGACTTGCTGATGCGCCTGGTCGACGGTCTCGGCGAGGCGGCGTGATGGCGAGCCTGCCGCTGATCGACTTGACCGAACTGGCGGCGCATCATTCGGTGGCACTTCGCGCGCTCCACGACTCCTGCCGGGATGTCGGCACGGTCCTTCTGTCGGGCGTGCCGCCGAATTTGCGGACCATGCCCGTGGCGCTGGCCCAAGGGTTCTTCGCTCTCGATACGGGTGCGAAGCAACGTCTGGACATCTCGCGCTCGCCGCATTTTCGCGGCTTCAGCGTGATGCACAACGAACGCGACTGGCGCGAGCAGGTCCATTTCGGCCGCGAACGGCCAGCGCGCCCGGAAGGCCGGATGTGGGATCGCCTCGATGGGCCGAATCTCTGGCCC